>Ga0308164_10001750_pt1 | contig 23723 bp, 26 predicted proteins | sample PhyTR2_FD_201031 | JGI IMG/M metagenome (GOLD analysis project Ga0308164, IMG submission 201031) | Phyllosphere microbial communities from UC Gill Tract Community Farm, Albany, California, United States - DLSLT.R2 | ecosystem: Host-associated > Plants > Phyllosphere > Unclassified | place: USA... | reverse complement strand
TCTTTACGACGCCGCGGCTCGGTCGAAGATCAGGATCGGGGCGTCTCGGTAAGTGCCCGTGGTGCGCAGGCGGTAGCCTAGCCGTTCCGCGAGACGGATCGAGGGGGCGTTGGCGGGGTCTATGATGCAGGTCGTCGTGGGGATGCGCGCGTCGGTCCAGGCGAGGATCGCGGCGAGCGCTTCGGAGGCGTAGCCTTTGCCTTGCGCGTCGCCGGCTAGGGTCCAGCCTGTTTCCGGAATTGCGTCGATCGAGGGTTCGATGGCTCTGCGCGCCTCGATGAGGCCGAGTTCGCCGATGAGGTGGCCTGTGGCGGTGTCTCGGGCGATCCAGCTGCCGTAGCCGAACAGCGTCCACTGGCCGATTGAGCGGAGGAGGCGGATCCAGACGTCCTCGCGCGATCGGGGCTGGCCGCCGATCATCGTGTAGACGCGCGGGTCGGTCCACATTGCGGCGCAGTCTTCAAGGTCTGTGGCGGCGTGGGCGGTCAGGGTCAGGCGGGCAGTGGTTAGCGTGGGGGCGGATGTGGGCTTGGGCATCCGCCGTGTCTACGGCGGATTTGGATGGAGGGGTATGCGTTGCCGCGCTTTCTCCCCTCCCTGGAAGGGAGGGGTCGGGGTGGGTCGGCTCACTTGAGCCGCTCGCGTTCCCGTATGCGGAAGCCAGTCCACTCTTTAGCAGCGCGTGTTCGAACTTGCGGAAGCCGACCCACCCCCGGCCCCTCCCTTCCAGGGAGGGGGGCAGGTCTAGCTTTTCCTTGTCGTACGGTTCGTACGGTTCAGGCTTCGCGATGATCGATCGTTCGATCCTCCCCCGCCAGGGGGAGGTGTCGCCGGAGGTGACGGAGGGGGAGGATGCGGAACGGAGGTTTCCCTTTCCTCCCCCTCCGTCTGGCTAGGGCCAGCCACCTCCCCCTGGCGGGGGAGGATTGAGGTGAGCCCCTCCCCTGCCCCCTCCCCCTGCAACGCAGGTTGTCTTCGCGGGCGATTGGTTCGGAAAGGTTGTTTTCGTGTCCCCCGCTTTGCGCTAGTCGGAGGCATGGCATCGACGATCTCCTGCGACGTTGCGATCGTTGGCGCGGGTTTGGCCGGCGGGATGATCGCGCTGGCGCTCAAGGCCAAGCACCCCGCGCTCGACGTGCGGCTGATCGACGCTGCGCCGGTGGTCGGCGGCAATCATCTCTGGTCGTTCTTCGGCAGCGACGTGGCGCAAGGCGATCGCTGGATCGTCGCGCCGCTCGTGGTGCATGCTTGGCGCGGATACGACGTGCGGTTTCCGGCGCATGCGCGGACGATCGACGCGACCTATTATTCAATCGAGAGCACGAGGCTTGATCGCGAGGTTCGCCGCGTACTTCCGGCAGATGCTTTGATGCTGGGCCGGAAGGTCTCGGGGGCGAGTGCGACCGCGGTGGTGCTGGCGGATGGCGACCGGATCGAGGCGACTGGCGTGATCGACGCGCGGGGGGCGGGCGATCTGTCGCTGCTCGATCTCGCCTGGCAGAAGTTTCTCGGACGCGAACTGGCGTTGAGCGTGCCGCACGAAAGCCCGCGGCCGATGGTGATGGACGCGACCATTCCGCAGATCGACGGGTATCGCTTCGTCTATTGCCTGCCGTTTTGCGCGGACCGAATGTTCGTCGAGGACACCTATTACAGCGACACGCCCGATCTGGATATTCCGGTGCTGGGCGCGCGGATCGACGACTATGTCACGGCGCGTGGCTGGTCGGTCGAAAGCGTCGTTCGCGAGGAGTCCGGCGTGCTTCCGGTCGCGATGGGGGGCGATTTCGAGGCGTATTGGCGGTCGGGTGGTGCTCGGGTGGCCAAGGCCGGTATGCGCGCAGGGATGTTCCATCCGACCACGGGGTACTCGCTGCCCGATGCGGTTCGGACTGCTTCCATGCTGGCGAGCCTCAGCGATTTCTCGGGCGCGAAACTTCACGATGCGACCCACGCGATGGCGCGGGCGACGTGGAAATCGCGCGGGTTCTACCGGATGCTCGACACGATGTTGTTCCGCGCCGCCGAGCCGGAGGAACGCTACCGCATCCTCGAGCGCTTCTACCGCCTCTCACCCTCGCTCATCGGCCGTTTCTACGCCGGACGCTCGACGCTTTCCGACAAGGCGCGCGTTCTGACCGGCAAGCCCCCCGTCCCCATCGTGCGCGCCGTCCGCGCCATCGCAGGCAGTATGTCATCATGAAGACCGCAATAGTCATCGGCGCAGGTTTCGGCGGGCTGGCGCTCGCGATCCGGCTGCAATCCGCGGGCGTGCAGACGACGATCGTCGAGAGCCGCGACAAGCCGGGCGGGCGTGGGTATTTCTGGGAGCGCGACGGCTTCACGTTCGATGCGGGGCCGACGGTCATTACCGATCCGGATTGCCTGCGCGAATTGTGGGCGCTGACCGGGCGCGACATGAGCGAGGACGTGACGCTCGATCCGGTGCTGCCGTTCTACCGGCTGAACTGGCCCGATGGGACGAATTTCGACTATACCAACGACGACGTGCAGATGCGCGCCGAGATCGAGAAGCTGCATCCGGGCGACTGGGCGGGGTACGAGAAGTTCCTGCAATATTCGGCTGGCGTGTTCCACGAGGGATACGAGAAGCTCGGCCATGTCGCGTTCCTCGACTTCGGGTCGATGATCAAGGCGGCGCCGGCACTGGCGAAATACCAGGCGTGGCGGTCGGTCTATTCGATCGTGTCGAGCTTCGTGAAGTCGGAGAAGCTGCGCGAGGCGTTGAGCTTCCACACGCTGCTGGTCGGCGGCAATCCGATGACGACGAGCGCGATCTATGCGCTGATCCACAAGCTGGAGCGTGACGGCGGGGTGTGGTTCGCGCGCGGCGGGACCAACCGGCTGGTGGCGGCTCTGGTGACTCAGTTCGAGCGGCTGGGCGGCGTATTGCGGCTCGACGATCCGGTGACGTCGATCGAGACCCTGGGCGACCGCGCGACCGGCGTGACGACCGCGAGCGGCTGGTCGGGTCAGGCGGATGCGATCGCCGCGAACAGCGATATCATGCACACGTATCGCGACCTGCTGGCGACGTCGCGCAGTGCCAAGCGCAAGACCGGCTCGCTCGAGCGGAAGAAGTATTCGCCGTCGCTGTTCGTCGTGCATTTCGGGATCAAGGGCACGTGGCCGGGCATCCCGCACCACATGATCCTGTTCGGGCCGCGCTATAAGGGGCTGCTCGAGGACATTTACGACCACGGCGTTCTGAGCGAGGACTTCTCGCTGTATTTGCATCATCCGACTGTGACCGATCCTTCGTTGGCGCCGGAGGGGCATTCGACGTTTTACGCGCTGGCGCCGGTGCCGCATCTCGGGAAATTCCCGGTCGACTGGGACGAGATCGCGCCGATCCTGGAGAAGCGCATCCTCGACGAGATCGGGCGGCGGTTGATCCCGGATATCCATGAGCGGATCGTGACGAAATTCTCGTACGCGCCGAAGGATTTTGCGGAGGATCTGAATGCGCATCTGGGTAGCGCGTTCTCGCTGGAGCCGGTGCTGACGCAGAGTGCGTATTTCCGGGTGCACAACCGCGACGAGCATATTCCGAATATGTACTTCGTGGGCGCTGGGACTCATCCGGGTGCGGGCATTCCTGGGGTTGTGGGGAGTGCGAAGGCTACGGCTCGGTTGATGCTTGAGGGCGAGAAGTAAGGTTTGTTCACGCGGAGGCGCGGAGACGCGGAGGTGTTGCGCTTGTCGCGTAGCGACCGTGTCTCCGACGATTTGCGGAACTTGCGTGAAGACAGCGCGAGCGCTGCCCGGAACGCAACACCTCCGCATCTCCGCGTGAACCCATTCTTTCCTTGCGGCACCCCGCGCGCTTCCCCTAGCGGTGCGGGATGAAGAGACTTGCTGTGTATTGCGGGTCGGCGACGCCGGCTGATCCCACCTATATCGAGGGCGCTCGGGCGCTCGGACGCGCGTTCGCCGAGCGGGGGATTGGCCTGGTTTATGGCGGCGGGCGGACCGGACTGATGGGCGCGATCGCGGATGGCGCGCTTGAGGGCGGCGGCGAGGTTATTGGGGTTATTCCTCAGGCGCTGGTCGATGCGGAGGTGGCGCATCAGGGGCTGACCGAGTTGCACGTCGTTAGCGGCATGCATCAGCGCAAGCAGATGTTCACCGATCTTTCCGATGGGTTCGTGACGATCCCGGGGGGCACGGGGACCATGGATGAGCTGTGGGAGGCGCTGAGCTGGGCGCAGCTTGGCTATCATGCGGATCCGGTCGGGTTGCTGAATACCGCGGGCTATTATGATCACCTGATCGCGTTCTGGGAGAAGATGGGCGAGGTCGGGTTTCTGCGGCCGCAGCACCGGGACCTGCTTATCGTGGCGGATACGCTGGATGTGCTGCTCGACCGGATGGGGGAGCATGTTCCAACGCAGCCGATCGTGCGGATGAACGCGTCGGATTTGTGAGCTTGGAGACGGTGAACTTCGCCGCTTCTTGTTCTCCCGCGAAGGCGGGAGCCCAGGAGTCGCGGGCGGCGCGTTTGTGGTCCTGGGCCCCCGCGTTCGCGGGGGAACTAGAATGAGCCAGGCACTCCCGAGCCGCGAGGCGATCGTCGCTACCGCGCATGAGTCGATCTCGCGCGGGTCGAAGAGCTTTGCCGCTGCCAGCTTGCTATTCGACAAGCCGACGCGGGAGCGGGCTTGGCTATTGTACGCGTGGTGCCGGCGGTGCGACGATATTGCCGATGGGCAGGATCATGGGCACGGGATGACCGTGGTCGAGGACGCACCGGCGCGGTTGGTGGCGCTGTCGGCGATGACCGAGCAGGCTCTCGCGGGGGAAGTGGTCGGCGAGCCGGCGTTCGATGCGCTGCGGATCTTTGCGGCCGAAACCCGGCTGCCGAAGCGGTTCGCGCGCGACCTGGTCGAGGGGTTCGCGCTCGATGCGTGCGAGTGGCGGCCGCGGTCGGAGAACGACCTGTACAAATATTGCTACCATGTCGCGGGCGTCGTCGGGTGCATGATGGCCATCGCCATGGGGGTCGATCCCGACGACGAGGACACGCTCGACCGCGCGTGCGACCTGGGGATGGCATTCCAGCTCGCCAATATCGCGCGCGATGTCGAGGAGGATGACCGCGTCGGGCGGTGCTATCTACCCGAGGACTGGCTGGTGGAGATGGACTTTCCGCCTGGGCAGCACATGAAGCCGCCGTTTCGCTCGCGCCTCGCGGTGTTGACGAAGCGGATGGCGGATCGGGCGGCGGCGTTCGAGGCAAGTGCGCGGGAGGGGACGCCGGCGCTGTCGTTCCGCTCGGCCTGGGCGGTATTGTCGGCGGCGGGCATCTATGGGGCGATCGGGCGAACCGTGGCGGCTCGGGGAGAGCATGCGTGGGATCATCGGGTGACGACGTCGGGCATGCAGAAGCTGGGGTTTATCGTGACGGCGGCGCGGGAGGCGGCGCGGCGGGATACGCTGTATCCGCGGACTGTGCGCGATGCTCGGTTGTGGATGCGGCCTCGGGTTTGATTTTTCGCTCCCGTCCCACCCCCATCCGTTCGTCCTGAGCGAAGTCGAAGGACATGAGACTCAGGTGCTTCGACTTCGCTCAGCACGAACGGGGGGTGTGGTGCCCGCGCGTTGCAGGAACCGATAAACCTCAGCCCTGCGACTTGGCCTTGCCGGTCTTGGCCATCAACTGGCCCTGCGCACGGCAGTTCGCGCCGATCATCGGGTACGGAACGTCGGTGTTCTGCGCCAACTGATCGGGGAGCGCCGCGCGGCACTGCGCCATTGTCTCGTACCGCGCCGGGATCACCCGCGCCTCGGTGCAGTTCACGTTGCCGTCACCGCAGCCCATGATGGCCATGACGTAGAACAGCGGTTCCATTTCATTCTCCAGTGGCTTGCGTTGGTAGGCGTTGGGCCCGACATCGGACACGATAACAAAAGCGACGAAGTGGCAGGATTGTTCCCCCAACTGCTTTCGCCGGGGCTTGACTGCGCCTACATCGCATCGATCCATGCCCCCTGACACGTACACCTCCACCCGCGCGGACCAGCCCTTGCTGCCGACGCTCCGCCGCTTCCTGCCGTTCCTGTGGCCGGCGGGGCAGCCCAAGCTGAAGGCGCGGATCGTCGTCGCGATGCTGCTGGTGATCGCGTCGAAGCTGATCCAGGTCTTTGGCGCCGCGTTCACGCTGAAATACGCGGTCGACCGGATGGCGGGGAACGATCGCACCGCGCTGACGCTCGTCGTGTTGCTGGTTGTTGGGTACGCGGCGTCGCGGTTCGGGACGACGCTGTTCGACAATCTGCGCAACGCGGTGTTCGAGCGCGTCGGGCAGGACGCTTCGCGGCGGCTGGCGGCGCAGGTGTTTCGCCATCTGCATGCGCTGAGCCTCGATTTCCATCTGTCGCGGCGGACGGGTGCGGTCACCAAGGTGGTCGAGCGCGGCACCAAGAGCATCGACACGATGCTGTATTTCCTCCTGTTCAACATCGCGCCGACGGTGTTCGAGCTTGTGCTGGTGCTCGGGCTGTTCTGGACCAAGTTCGGCTGGCCGCTGGTCGTCGCGACCGTGGTGATGGTGGTCGGCTATATCGCGTTCACGCGGATGGTGACCGACTGGCGCAATGCCTTGCGCGCGCGGATGAACGACCTCGATACCGGCGCCGTCGCGCATGCGGTGGATTCACTGCTGAACTTCGAGACGGTGAAGTATTTCGGCGCGGAGGAACGCGAGGCGCGGCGCTACGACAGCGCGATCACGGCCTATTCCGAGGCGGCGGTGAAGAGCGAGAATTCGCTCGCGTGGCTGAACCTCGGCCAGGCGCTGATCACGAATGTGATGCTGGCGGGCGGCATGGGCTTCGTCGTGTGGCGGTGGAGCCGCAGCGAGGCGTCGGCGGGCGACGTGGTGTTCGTGTCGACGCTGCTGGCGCAGCTGTTCCGGCCGCTCGACCTGCTGGGTATGGTGTATCGCACGATCCGGCAGGGGGCGCTCGACATGGCGGCGATGTTCGACCTGATCGATACGCCCGCGACGGTTGTGGATGCGCCGGGTGCGCCAGCGCTGGCGGTTAGCGCGGGGCATGTACGGTTCGAGGGGGTGTCCTTCGGCTATGATGCGGGACGGCCGATCCTGCGCGATCTGGAGCTGGACGTGCCGGCGGGGTCGACGCTGGCCGTGGTCGGGCCGTCGGGCGCGGGCAAGTCGACGCTCGCGCGGTTGCTGTACCGGTTTTATGATTTGACGGGCGGGCGGATCACCGTCGACGGGCAGGATATTTCCGAGGTGCGGCAGGCTTCGTTGCGGGCCGCGATCGGGATCGTGCCGCAGGATACCGTGCTGTTCAACGACACGATCGGGTACAATATCGCTTACGGTCGCGAGGGTGCGGAGCTGCCCGAGGTCGAGGTTGCCGCCAAGGGGGCGGCGATCTCGGGGTTCATCGAGCGCCAGCCACTCGGATATGAGACGCGGGTCGGCGAGCGTGGGTTGAAGCTCTCGGGCGGCGAGAAGCAGCGCGTGGCGATCGCGCGGACGCTGCTGAAGAACCCGCCGATCCTGATCCTGGACGAGGCGACGTCAGCGCTCGATAGCCGGACCGAGGCTGAGATCCTGGACACGCTGGAGGCGATCGAGCGCGGGCGGACGACGATCGTGATCGCGCACCGGCTCTCCACTGTGGTGCATGCGGACCAGATCGTCGTGCTTGAGGCGGGCCGGATCGTCGAGAAGGGCACGCATGCGGACTTGCTGCGGCAGGGTGGCGTGTATGCGGAGATGTGGAACCGGCAGGCGCAGGAGCGGGCTGGCGATGACGATGGGGCATTGGCGGCGGAGTAGGGATGCGGGCTGCCATGGATAGCCGTCGGTTATAAGCGCGCCCACGCCGCGCTCCCGCTCCCGCTCCCGCTCCCGCTCCCGCTCCCGCTCCCGCTCCCGCTCCCGCTCCCGCTGCGTCGGGACCGCTCTCATCCCGTAAAGAAAATACGGCGGCCGCATTCGAACGGCAGCCTCTTCCTTGTTCTCCCGCGAAGGCGGGAGCCCAGTCTGGGTCCCCGCCTTCGCGGGGAAACACGGAAATGAAGAGTGTGAGTCTACCCAATCCACCACCCCGGCGGAGGCCGGGGCCCAATTGGGGGACGTTACTGACGGCGACTGCGCTCCGTTACTTCTACCTTTCCAATTGGGCCCCGACAGTCGCCGGGGTGGTAGGTCTTTGGATGCGGGGGAACGATCGGGAGCGCGCCCTACGCCGGGATCGAGGGATCCAGTTCGCGCAACCTCGCCTCGATTGCTTCCGAATATTGGTAGATGTGCGTCAGGTCGGACAGCAGGTGACGCGTTTCGTCCTTGCCCGCGAACATGCCGAGATACTTGGTGGTAATCCCGTTGAAATGCATCCGCGCGATCGTCTTGCGGTTATTGTCGTCGAGCAGGATCGCGCAGTACGACTTCGCATCGCGGACGATGACGCGTTTCGGGTCGACTAGGCGCGAGGCGATCGCCTGGATGATGTGGAAGCCCGATATCTCCTCCTGCGTGGTGACGATGCCGTCGCCGTCGGAGGGGTCATCGGACGCACCCGGCGGCAGGTCCTCGATGGGGCTCGACGCCTTCAGTGCGGACGACAGGCGTTCGTTGACGAAATCGCGGATCAGCGCGGCGATCGCGGGGGCGAGAAGCTTGGCGAAGCCGTCCTTGATCGCCGGCGTCAGCCGCCCGCCGTGGACGCGTTGCGCCATCATCCGGACGAACTCGTCGGAGGGTTCGGCGAACTCCTTCTCCAGTTCGAGGCGGATCAGCGACTGCGTCTTGAGGTTGCCGGCCTCCTGGACGATCTTGTCGATGTCGAACGCGGCCTTGGTGAATTTCTCGAGCGTGCGGATGTCGGCGGGCTTGATCGCGTCCATCGTGAAGGTGAAGAACGGCTTGTCGTCCATCTTGTTCGGGCGCTCGATGTCCGAATAGAATTGGTAGACGACGCCGTTGGTCAGCACCGCGAGGCGCGCGTCGGTGACGCTGAAATAGCGGAACAATTGACCGGCGTGATTGACGTTGAGCTGGACCGAGGACGGCTTGCACTCGATCAGGATCGACACCTTCCCGCCCGCGCAGATCGCGTAGTCGACCTTCTCGCCCTTCTTGGTGCCGACGTCGGCAGTGAATTCGGGCACGACCTCGGACGGGTTGAAGACGTCGTAGCCAAGCGATTGGAGGAACGGCATGACGAGCGCGGTCTTTGCCGCTTCCTCGGTCAGCAGCACTTCGCGGTGTTCGATCGTGCGCTTCTGCAGCTCGGCCAGCCTGATGTTCAGTTCCATGCGTGTCCCCCCGGATTGAACGGGGGAGGATGGAGGCACGGAAGGTCGCGGTCCATGACGCGGCCGCGACAGACTGGCCGGATATCGACCGAGTCTACCCGCAGGTGAGGCGGATCTGCTTGGCGGGTTTGTCGAAGATGATCGATGAGCAGCGATCGAGCAGGTCGGCACCGATCGTCAGGCGATCGCGGTTGGCGTCGCGCTTGCCCTTGGCGACGACGACGATCTCGTCGGGGTCGGGTGGCGGCGCGTCGGCATCGGGGATCGCGGCGGCGCTGCCGACGTCGGTGGTGCGGACGCCGAGCGACGATAGCGCGAGCGGGCCGACGAGGAGCGGGGTGGCGAGTGTCATCGTGCGGACGGGTCGGGCGATACCGAAGGCGATCTCGACCGGTGCGGTTAAGCCGACCAGCGTGCCGCGCTGCGCCTGTGCGATCAGCGTGGCGGCGTTGGCGGTGACGGTCGTGCGTGGATGATAGGGATCGAAGCGGATCCGGATCGGCTGGCCGCCGATCGTGATCTGCGCGAAGGTCCCGGAGAGCTTGCCTAGCAGGCCGCCGCCATCGACCATCGGCAACGCGACGGTCCGCTCGCCAGCGCGCGGCGCGTTCAGGAGGATGCGTACGACGGGCTCGGGCAGCGACGCCAGGCCGATGCTGCCATCGCCGACATTGGCATAGGGCCGCCCGACCCAGCGGGGGTCCGCAGCCTTCCCCTTGGTCTCGTGCTTGCGGCTGGGAAAGCCGATCCGCCGCTTCACCGCATTGGTCCCGAACGTCATCGGGCGGACCGTCGTCGCCTGCATCGCGCCTTGCCCACCGACCGAATAGCCCAGTCCCAGCGCACCGCCCTTCAGCGCAAGTCGCTCGGCGACCGCGGTCGTGACGAAGACCAGGCCGGGCGCGGCGGGATCGACGCGCAGGGCGACGGGTTTACCGTCGATCGTTGCGGCGATCATCCCGCCGACCGGTACGTCGCGGCTGGTCGTGACCGTGTCGCCGGCTAGCGCGACGCTGCTCACGAGCACCGATGCCGCCACGGCACATCTTAGAATATTGGCGATCATCGTAAGGTCTCCGGCGTCAGGCGCCGCGATCTTGCCGCGTCATATCGTATTCGCAACGAATTTATGATCGGTAATGATTGGATAACCAATGCAGGCTCGCCCCTCGACGGGCGACTGCGCGACGCCTAGATCGCATGGCAATGGCACTCGACCCCCTTCCCGATCTCCAGCGCATCTTCGGCTTTCCTGATTTTCGTGGCGTGCAGCGCGATGTCGTCGACCGGGTGCTCGCGGGGCAGCGGACGCTGGCCGTCATGCCGACCGGGGCGGGCAAGTCGTTGTGTTACCAGTTACCCGCGACGATGCTGGAGGGGACGTGCGTCGTCGTGTCGCCGCTGATCGCGCTGATGCATGACCAGTTGCGGGCGGCCACCGCGGTGGGGATCAAGGCAGCGACGCTGACCTCGGTCGATACCAATCGCGAGGAGACGATCGCGCGGTTTCGGGCTGGCGATCTGGACCTGCTGTATGTCGCGCCGGAGCGGGCTTCGAACGAGAGTTTTCGCAATCTCCTGTCGCAGGCCAAGCTGTCGCTCTTTGCGATCGACGAGGCGCATTGCGTATCCGAGTGGGGGCATGATTTCCGGCCAGACTACCGGTTGCTGCGGCCTCTGCTCGACAGTTTTCCGGACGTGCCGCGCCTCGCGCTGACGGCGACCGCGGATGCGCATACGCGGGCGGATATCCTCGAGCAGCTGGGGATTTCGCAGGAGGGGCTGATCGTGTCGGGGTTCGACCGGCCGAACATCCGCTATGCGATTTCGGGGCGCGACAACGTCAACCGGCAGATCGCGGACATCCTGGAGAAGATTCCGGGGCCCGGGATCGTCTATGCGCAGACGCGCGCGGCGACCGAGAAGCTGGCGGAGGCGCTGGGGCGGAGTGGGCGGCCGACGCGGGCGTATCATGCGGGACTCGATCCGCAGGTGCGCGCGAAGAACCAGGCGGATTTCGTCGCGAGCGAGGACATGGTGATCTGCGCCACGGTCGCGTTCGGGATGGGGATCGACAAGCCCGACGTGCGGTTCGTGGCGCATGCCGGGCTGCCAAAGTCGATCGAGGCCTATTATCAGGAGACGGGGCGCGCGGGGCGTGATGGCGATCCCGCGATCGCGCATCTGTTCTGGGGCGCGGAGGATTTCGCGCGCGCGCGGCAGCGGATCGGCGAGGTCGAGCCCGAGCGGCAGGCGGGTGAACGACAGCGGCTGACCGCGATGGGCGGGCTGGTCGAGACGGCAGGATGCCGGCGGCGGATCCTGCTCAAGCATTTCGGCGAGGAGCGGCTCGAGGATTGCGGGAATTGCGACAATTGCCTGGGTAACGTCGATGCAGTGGATGCGACGGAGACGGCGCGGAAATTCCTGTCGGCGGTGTTCCGGACCGGGCAGATGTACGGCGTGGGGTATATCGAGGGCATCCTGACGGGCGTGTCCAGCGAGCGCAGCCTGATGAACGGGCACGAGGCGCTGTCGGTGTACGGGATCGTCGAGGGCGACGAGGTGGCGTTGCTGAAGCCCGTGTCGCGGGCGCTGATGCTGAAGGATGCGCTCCGCACCAATCCGCATGGTGGCCTCGAATTCGGGCCGGCGGCGAAGGCTATCCTGAAGGGCGAGGCGGCGGTGTCGATCGTCGTACCGCCGAAGCGCGAGCGGCGGCGCAAGGGCGCGGTGGGCGCCGTGCCGAACCCCGTGGACGATCCGCTGTTCGAGGCGCTGCGCGTGCGCCGACGCGATCTGGCGAAGGAAGCGGGCGTTCCACCGTATGTGATCTTCCACGATTCGGTGTTGCGTGACATTGCGCGGCAGCGGCCGGCGTCGCGGGCCGAGTTGAGCCTGTTATCAGGCATTGGCGCGCGCAAGCTCGACGCCTATGGGGATGCCTTCCTCCAGGTCATCCGCGAGTCCGCATGATACGGCAAATAAACGAAAGTATTTCGGTCGCGCCACAGATCGCGGTCGAGCAAGTCGCGGAGATCGCCGCGGCGGGGTTCAAGACGATCGTCAACAACCGGCCGGACGACGAGGATGCGGGGCAGCCTTCGGGTGATGCGATCCGCGCCGCGGCGGAAGCGGCCGGGCTGAAATACGTCTCGATCCCGGTGACGCATGCGGGGTTCTCGCATCCGCAGATCGACGCGATGACTCAGACGCTGACGGATTCGGACGGGCCCGTGCTGGCCTATTGCCGGTCGGGCACGCGGAGCTGCAATTTGTGGGCGCTGGCGGCGGCGAAGGCCGGGCGTAACCCCAACCTGTTGCTCGCGCAGGCCGAGGACGCCGGGTATGACCTGCGTGGGATCCGACCGATGCTGGACGCGCTCGCAGGGCCGCGATGACGCCTGCCATCGTCGGCGGCATCGTGGCCGTCGTTGTGCTGCTGCTCGCCAGCCTGGCCTGGGTGGTCGTGCGGATGCGGCGGGTCGTGAAGATCGAGACACCGGAAGAGGCGGCGGACGCGGCGCAGGCGCAGCTTCGCGGGTTTGCAGTGGCTGGTGCTGTCGTCGGAGCGGACGGGCAGGGCGCGCTGGCGATCGCCGACGATGGGCGGGTTGCTGCGGTGAAGCGGATCGGCAAGACCCTGACGGTGCGCGAGGTATCGTGGCGGACGGTGCGCGCGACGCATGAGGGGATATTGGTCGAGACCGGGGACAAGGCGCTGGGCGCGGTGATGCTCGCGCAGGTCGACGTCCTCGATATCCGCCGGTTGGCGCCGAAGAGCGTGCGGGTCTAGCGAGCCAGACGCACCGCGGTCATTCTGCGGCAGCGGTCCTGACGCTTGCGGAACGTTTCTCGTCTCGGCGCGTCGCCGCAGTAGATGAGAAGATGGGTCGCCAAGCGCTGGGTGAAAGTCACCGGCATCGTCGTCGTGGCCGTGATGGCCACGGTCATAATCGGGCTCGCGGTGTTCCCCTGGGGATCGCTGAAAGGCGTGATCGAGCGGCAGCTGACGGCGCGCTTCGGGCGGCCGGTAACGATCGGCGGGATCGAGCGCGTCGACGGGTTCGGCTTCTCGCCGACGATCCGCATTACGCAGGTGCGTATTCCGCAAGCGGCCTGGGCCGGGACGGGCGATTTCGTGCGGTTACGCGAGGCGGAGGCGACCTTCTCCGCGCTGTCGCTGTTGAAGGGCGGGTTCGGGCCGCGCGACGTGAAGGCGTCCGGACTGTACCTGGCGCTGGTGCGTGACAAGCAGGGGCGGACCAACTGGGATCGGCCGGGCAAGGCCAAGAGCGGCGGCAGTTCGAACGACCTGCAAGGGCTCGTCATCCGCGACAGCGTGATCTCGTACCGCGATGCCAAGCAGGGGCGGCAGGTCACCGCGCAATTCTCGTCCGATCCGGTTACGGGCATCCGTGCGAACGGCACCGGCACCGTGCGTGGCGCGGCGGTGCGGATCGCAGTCTCGGGGCCGTCGATCGAGCGATCGCAGGGCAAGCCGTGGCCGTTCACCGCGTCGATCGACGGGGACAAGCTGTCGATCTCGGCGAAGGGCGTGATGGACCGGCCGCTCGATACCGATGCGATGACGCTCGACGTGACGGCGCGCGCGACCGACCTGAAGCTGATCGATGCGGTGATCGAGGCAGGGCTGTTCCGGACGCAGCCGGTGTCGTTCAGCGCGCACGTCCGCCACGATGCGCCGAAATGGGCAATCACGCAGTTGAAGGGCGTGGTCGGGCGCTCCGATTTTGCGGGGCATGTGACCGTCGACAAGCGGGACGGACGAAGCAAGGTGAACGGCGATATCGTGTCGCGCCAGTTCGACTTCGCGGACCTGTCGTCGGACGAGGCGCAGGCGAAGGGCGCGGCACTGGAGCGGGCGATCGGGCCGAGGCTGGTGCCGAATACACGGATCGACATCGGCAAGATCGACAGCACCGATGCCGAGTTCGGGTTCCGCATCCAGCATATCGTCGCCGCCAAGGGGAAGTCGCCGATCGTGTCGGCCAAGGGGACGATCGCGATCGATCACCAGTTGCTGACGCTGGACCGGCTGGTCGCGAGGCTGCCGCAGGGGACCGTTACCGGCAAGGTCACGGTCGACCAGCGCGGCGATCGCAAGACGCCGACCGTCGCAATCGACCTCCGGTTGCGCGGCAGCAGCGTTCAAGCGCTGGCAGGCGGGCGCGGCGACTTCAGCGGGAACGTGAGTGCGCGGGTGCGGCTGAAGGGGCCGGGCGAGACGATCCGGGCTGCGGTCGGCAACGCCGATGGCAGCATCGGGTTCGTCGCGCGGGACGGGCAATTGCCACAGGGGATCGCCGCCGCGCTGGGGTTCGATGCGGCGCGCGCGTTGCTGGCGAAAGATGGCGAGCGCGCGGGTCTGCGCTGCGTGGTGGTGAAACTCGCCGTGACGCGGGGGCGCGGGCGCGCCGATCCGATGATCGTCGATACCACCGCCAGCCAGTTGCGCGGGCAGGGGAGCGTCGTGTTTCCATCCGAAGCGATCGACATCCGGCTGAGTGGCGCGCCGAAGCAGCATGCGCTGCTGCAGTTGCCGGGATCGGCGTACATGACCGGGACGATCCAGCAGCCGCACGTGACGATCCCGCCGGAGGTGAAATCGGTGGGGAATATCTTCAAGGCGATCGGGCGTGCGATCACCGGCAAGCAGGGACCGACGGCTAGCGATGCGGATTGTTCGGGGTTGGCGGCGCGGGTGCTGCGATAGGCCGAGACGTTAGACTAGGGCGTCGGCGGATATGAAAAACCCCGCCCCGCTGGGTGCGGGACGGGGTCGGACTTCAGCGATATCCCGGGGATATCAGCGATAGAAGATGTGGTTGCCGATCGAGGCGACCTTGATCGCGCGGACGCTGGGGCGGCGATCGGGGGTGTTGAAGTAGAGCGCCTTGTCGGCCGGGCTGTTCCACGCGTCGGCGAGGGCAACCTTGGCGACTGCGATCGCGGTGCGGTAGGCGGTGCCGGCGTTGATGTTGGGGATCTGGCCACCGCGGACGAAGCTGAACTGGCCGCGCTGCTTGACGACGGCGCAGACGTTGGCGGGGAAACGACCCGACTTGGCGCGGTTGATGATGACTTCGGCGACCGCGAGCTGGCCGGTCAGGGGCTCACCCTTCGACTCGAAGTAGATCGCGCCGGCAAGGCATTGGAGCGCTTCGTCGGCGGCGGCGCTATCCTGCGCGGCAACGGCCTGGGCGAGCGTGTCGAATTCTTCGGCTTCTGCGACGGCAGGACTGACTGCGGTGTTCTCGGCGTTCGTCTCGACAGGTGCGACGGTGGTTGCAACTGGAGCGATCTGCGGAACATTCTGCGGCGAGAGCGCGTTTAGATTGGCGAGAGCAGTGAGATTGGTGGTCGAGCGATCGATACCGGTTGCCTGACCGGGAGCGCTGTTGCCGAGCAGGCCGGCGAGAGAGAAGGTCATGACCGCGATCGTCGCAGCCCGCTGAAGAATCGTCATTCAAACTTATTCAGATGCGGTTGGACCGCGGAAGCAATCGTACGAGCCGATCGTCCAGGCATCCCCCCGACTGCGTAACTGATCCGGATCGCACCCGTCCCAGCACAACGCCAATCAATGTCGCAATTCCCCTCTATTGGGGGGGCTTTCGAGTCAATCGTCGAGGATCGTTTCAGCGGCGAACCGTTCCGCCCCTGCGATGTCCACCTCGATTACCCAGAGATCCGGGTCGCTTGCGCGGCGCCGACGCCAATATCCGTCGAGGTCTTCGAGCGGGGTGGAGTCGATCAGCGCGGTCCGTCCGTCGGGTCCGATGCCACGTTCGAGCAGGCGGGGAAGGGCGCCCTTGTCGACCGCGATGACCAGGATCGCACCGCCTTGCGGGTCGCCTTTCGCCATCACCGCGCCGAAGCCACCGGCATCGTTGACGCGCCGCAACAGGGCGCTGACGAGGATTGCGCTTGGCAGCCGGCCACTCATGCTGCGCTGCGGTATCCGGGGAGGCCGGCGAGCGATATCCGCGAGCGCATGAAGGTGCCGGTGCCTCTTGCCGCTTCTTCACCGTCGGCATCGATCAGCCGCGCGTCTGCGACGAACACGCGTCGCTTGCCGCTGATCCAGCGTCCTTCGGCTATCACCGGGCCGATCTTCAGCGGTCGCGTGAGCAGCAGGTTGAACGCGGTGGTGAGCAGGAAGCGGTCGGTGACCAGGCTGTTGCAGGCGTAGAACGCGGCATCGTCGAGCATCTTGAAATAGCTCGTGCCGTGCGCGGCGCCGCCGGCGTGGTAATGGCGCTCGTCGATCGTGAAGTAGATGCGTGCGACTCCGGCTTCGGGGATTTCGAGTGAGGAGTCGAAGAACCGGTTGATCGGCGCTTGAGCATAAAGCGACTCCAGCGCGCGGAAATGCGCGTCTGCGCCTGCCGAGCTAGCGGCCGACTCAGGCTGCATCGCGGACCTCGTCGGCGGTGAACAGCGCATAGACCGCGTCGGGCGAACCGCCGCCGCGCAGTTTTTCGAGGAACGCCTTGTCGCGCAACCGCCGCGAGACGCGGGCGAGCGCCTTCAAATGGACCGCGCCGGCGTCGGTGGGGGAGAGCAGCATGAAGACGAGATCGACGGGGAGATCGTCGACCGCCTGGAAGTCGACAGGCTCTGCCAGCCGCGCGAAGACGCCGGTCACCTGCGCGAGCCCTTCGAGCTTGGCGTGCGGGATCGCGACGCCGCCGCCGAACCCGGTCGAGCCGAGCTTCTCGCGCGCGGACAGCCGGTCGGCGATCATCTTGGGGTCCGCATCGAGTATCTCAGACGCAACCGTGGCGAGATGCTGGAACACTGCCTTCTTGTTTTTGGCGATCACGCCCGTCTGCACTGCGTCGGGACGCAGCATGTCACTAAAATCGGTCATTGTGTTCAATGTCTCAAGCGCCCCCGCGCGCGTCCGCCTTAGCGGGTTGCGCGGGGGCGTAAAGGCGCGGCCTTGAGACCCGCGCCTTTATGGACCCTTCTTTATTGGGCCGGGGTGGCCGCTGCTCGCTGTGGCTCGACCCAGCCGATCGTGCCATCGCCGCGACGATAGACCATGTTGTGCGCGCCGGTGCCCGCATTCATGAACAGCAGCGCGGCGGTGTTGCGCAGATCGAGCATCATCACCGCATCGGACACGCTGGCCTCCGGGATATCGACGCGCGTTTCGGCGATGATCAGCGGTGCGTCCGCGACATCGTCTTCCTCGATGCTTTCCTGGAACAGCGTGTAGCCGGCATTGTCGTAGCCGTTGCTCTCGGCAATCGCGACCGCTTCGCCGGCGTGGCGATCCTTCAGGCGGCGCATGTAGCGGCGGAGCTGAGTCTCGATCTTGGCGGCGGCGGCATCGAACGCGGCGCGCGCGTCATAGGCGTCGCCGTGGCCCTTGATCACGAGGCCCTTCATCACGTGCGAGACGATGTCGCATTTGAAGCCGGCGTCGTGCGGGCCCTTGCCGAACGTGACCTCCGCCGAAATGGCGCGCGAGAAATACTTGTCGGCGATACCCTGGAGTCGGTCTTCCACGTGGCTGTTGAGTGCTTCGCCAGTGTCAACCTGATGACCAGAAATCCGGATATCCATTGTCGTCTCCTTGTCGGCGTTACAGTCTTCGGGCGGTCCTATTGGCTCCACCCTGCCAGCGTCATCCGGACGCCACGGCCCCCCAGATCGGATCCTTGATCCCCTTCATAAACGCAGCATGGGCCGCAAGGTCTCCCTCGCTCACCGCGAAAACGCGGGCAGGGCGAACGACCCGAGGCGCCTGTGCGACGATCGGAGTCGCGGCGGTGCTGCCGGTATCGCCGAGCAGGCCAAGCCCGATCTGGCGACCGCCCATCAGCTCGACATAGACCTGCGCGAGCAACTGCGCGTCGAGCAGCGCGCCGTGCAGGACGCGGTGGCTGCGATCGATTCCGAACCGCGAGCAGAGCGCGTCGAGCGAATGCTTGGCGCCGGGATGGCGGCTACGCGCGATCTGTAGCGTGTCGACCATCCGCTTCATGTGGACGATCTGGCGGCCGCACTTGGTCAGCTCGCCGTTGAGGAACGAGAAATCGAAACCGGCATTGTGCGCGATCATCGGCGCGTCGCCGACGAATTCGAGCAAATCCTCGACCGCGTCGGCGAACTTCGGCTTGTCGGACAGGAACTGCGCGCTCAGCCCGTGGACGTTGAACGCCTCGACCGGCATGTCGCGTTCGGGGTGGTAATAGGCGTGGAAGGTGCGGCCGGTCTCGACCCGGTTGAGCATCTCGACGCAGCCGATTTCGACCATGCGGTCGCCGCCGGAAAAACTGAGGCCGGTGGTTTCGGTATCGAAGACGATCTCACGCATCCCGATGGTATCGGCTCAGATTTCCAAGGATGCAAGCACCGCCCGGACTTGCGCGCGTGTTGCGTCGAAGCTCGTGTCGGTGTTGATGACGTGATCCGCGCGGGCGCGTTTTTCGGCGTCGGGGGTCTGGCGGGCGAGGATCGCGGCGAACTTGTCCGCGGTCATGCCGGGGCGGGCGAGGACGCGGGCGCGCTGGACGTCGGGGGCGGCGGAGACGACGACAATCAGGTCGACGTTGCGGTCGCCGCCGGTCTCGAACAGCAGGGGGATGTCGAACACGACTCGCTGGCCGGCGTGCTTGGCAAGAAACGCGACGCGTTCTTCGCCGACGGCGGGGTGGACGATCGCTTCGAGCCGCTTGATCGCGGCGTCGTTGCGAAAAACCGCCGCGCCGAGTTTCGCGCGATCAACTGCGCCGTTGGCGGTGGTGCCAGGGAAGGCGGCTTCGATTGCGGGGACGAGTCGACCGCCGATGCCTTGCAGTCGGTGAACGGTCGCGTCGGCGTCGAACACGGGGACGGTCTCGTCGGCGAACATTGCAGCGACCGCGGATTTGCCCATGCCGATCGAGCCGGTAAGGCCGATGATCATTTGATCAGCAACGCGCGAAGTTCGTCGTCACGATCACGCGGTGGTTCCACGTGGAACAATATCTCGAACGCTACCGCCGCTTGGCCAATCAGCATTTCCAGGCCGTCGACGGTTTCGAGATCGCGTGCCCGTGCCGCTTTGAGGAGACCGGTTTCGAGCGGGGAATAGACGATGTCGTAGACGAGCGAGTCCGGTTCGAGCGCGCCGAGATCGATATCGAGCGGCGGGTGACCCGCCATGCCGAGTACGCTTGCGTTGACGAGCAATCGCGAGGGCGGGGCGGCGGGGCCGATCGGAAGCGCCTGGCCCTTGAGGCCGAACGTCGACAGCAGCGCGGCGCCCTTGAGCGGATTGCGATTGAGGATGGTGACGGGGCCGACACCCAGCCGCGACAGTGCGAACAAGATTGCTCGGGCTGCACCACCTGCGCCGATCACCGTGACGGGCTGGCCGGCGATGTCGAGGTCGTCGATCGGGGCCCAGAATCCGGCGGCATCGGTGTTGGTGCCGATGCAGTCGCCCGCCTGGTTGCGGAACACGGTGTTGATCGCGCCGATCGTCCCGCGGACGTTGCCGGGATCGGAGACATGGTCAAGCGCGGCGAGCTTGTGCGGCATCGTGATGTTGCACCCTCGCCAGGCGGGGTCGGCCTTTCGCTCGGCGAAGTAGGTGGGGAGGTCTGCGGTGGTGACGAGCTTGCGGCGGTACTCCGCGTCGATCCCGAGCGCGTCGAGCCAGAAGCCGTGGATCAGCGGCGATTTCGACTGTGCGATCGGATCGCCGATCACTTCTGCATAGGGACGGGTCATTCGAAGCTCCGTGTTTCCCCGCGGAGGCGGGGATCCAGTCTGGACACCTGCCTTCGCGGGTGAACAAGGTTTAGTCTAGCTCGGGCGGATTGCCAGGCGCGACCTTCCTTTCAATCCTCCCCCGCAAGGGGGAGGTGTCGCCGAAGGTGACGGAGGGGGAGGACACGGAACGCGCGTTTCGCATGCCTCCCCCTCCGTCTGGCAAGGGCCAGCCACCTCCCCCTGGCGGGGGAGGATTACAGTGCGTCGTCCCGTTTGAGATTACGTCGGCAACTCGCCGCGCACGCGAAGGAAGTCGAGGACGTTGAGTAGCGGCATGCCGAGTACCGTGAACTGACTCCCCTCGATCTTGGCGAACAGTTGCGCGCCGGGGCCTTCGATGCGGTAGCAGCCGACGCAGCCCGAGATCGCGGGCCATTCCGCGTCGAGATACGTCTCGATGAACGCGTCGGACAGCGGGCGGACGTGCATCTTCGCGCGCTCGACGTGGCGCCAGATCGCCTGGCCGTTCTCGGCGATCACCGCGGCGCTCCACAAGTCGTGGCGCTTGGCGGACATCAGCCGGAGATGCGCCGCCGCGTCGGCGCGGTCGACGGGCTTGTCGAGGATGGTGCCGTCTTCCAGTGCTACCAGCGAGTCACTGCCGAGGACGAGATAGCCCGGCATCCGCGCGGACACCTTCAGCGCCTTCAGTTCGGCCAGCGCGTCCGCAAGATCGCGCGGCGACAGGTCGCGCAGCGCTGCCTTTGCCGCATCCTCGTCGACGCCGGCGAAGGTCGCCTCGCATGGCACACCGGCGGCGGTCAGCATCGCGCGACGCGAGGCGCTTTGCGAGGCGAGGATCAGGCTCATGACTCGACCTTCGGAGCGGCGTCGGCGCGGCGCTGGTTGCACAAGGCGATGATCGCCGCCGCGGTTTCCTCGATCGAGCGGCGTGTCACGTCGATCACCGGCCAGCCATTGTCGGCGAACATGCGGCGCGCAAAGGCGAGCTCGCGCATCACCGCTTCTTCCTCGACATAGGACGTGTCGGGCTGCTGGTTGAGCGACAGCAGGCGATTGCGGCGGACCTGGATCAGCCGGTCCGCACTGGTCGTGAGGCCGACGATCAGCGGGTTGGCGAGCTTGTAGAGGTTCAGCGGTGGTGGGCTTTCGACCACGATCGGAATGTTGGCGGTCTTGTAGCCACGGTTGGCGAGATAGATCGAGGTCGGCGTCTTCGACGAACGCGATACGCCCGCCAGGACGATATCGGCCTCCTCCCATTCTTCCGAGGCGATCCCGTCGTCGTGGGCAATGGTCCACTGGATCGCATCGACGCGCGCAAAATAGGCCGCATCGAGGACGTGCTGGCGTCCCGGTCGCGCCTTCGCCTGCTGTCCGAGCAAGCCGGAAAGCGCATCGTTGACCGGGTCGAGCGGGGCGACTGCGGGCAGCCCCAACGCGAGACACCTTTGCTCCAGGATGCGCCGGGTCGCGGGGTTCACCAGCGTGAACACCACCAGCCCCGGGTTCTGCGCGATCTCCTGGAGGATGCGCTCGAGATGCGCCTCTGTGCGGACCATCGGCCAGAAATGGCGGACCGTCTCGACGTCGTCATATTGCGCCAACGCCGCCTTCGCGATGTTCTCCAGCGTCTCGCCGGTTGAATCCGACAACAAATGAAGGTGGAGCCGCATCATCGGCGTTTTATCCCCAGCGGGCGGGCCTGTGGGCGTGAATCTGTGGATAACATGGGGAGAACGGCTAGCGTAACTCGTCCGCCTCGCCAAGCGACGGGTGCGCCGTTGATAACACCGATTCTATCCACACCGCCGCGCACAGGGGCGGATTTTATCCACAGGCTGTGGGTAACGGGGAGCCTTGAATCGAATCAGCGCGTTTGTGGCGGTGCGCTAGGGTCAAGCTGTTGGCAATTCCGGGATCACCGCATAAGTCCCGGGTTCAACCGCCCAACCACTGCAACAACCTATTTCTTGAATCTTCTTATAGTAGAAGAAGGGTGCTCCGCTGACCGATCCGACCCCCAATACGCCTGCCTTCAAGCCTCTCCTGGCGACTCTTCGCGGAGAGCGTCAGGCCGTGCCACCGCTGTGGCTCATGCGGCAGGCGGGACGGTATCTCCCCGAATATCGCGAACTGCGTGCGGAGAAGGGCGGGTTCCTCGCGCTCGCCACCGATCCGGATGCGGCGGCCGAGGTGACGCTCCAGCCGATCCGCCGGTTCGGGTTCGACGGCTCGATCCTGTTCTCGGACATCCTGATGATCCCCTGGGCGCTCGGGCAGGATCTGAGCTTCGGGGTCGGCGAGGGACCTCGGCTCGAGCCGGCGCTGGTCGACCATGCGCTCGATCGGTTGCAGCCGGTGATGGGGCGGCTGGAGCCGGTCTACGGCACCGTCGCGAAGGTCGCCGCTGCCTTGCCTCCCGAGACGACATTCCTGGGCTTTGCGGGGTCTCCCTGGACGGTCGCGACGTATATGGTGGCGGGGAAGGGGAGCAAGGATCAGTCCGAGACGCGGCGTTTCGCGTATCGCGATCCCGAGGCGTTCGGTGCGATCATCGATGCGATCGCGGACAACACCGTCGAGTATCTCGCGCGGCAGGTCGAGGCGGGCGTAGACGTGGTGCAACTGTTCGACAGCTGGTCGGGGTCGCTGTCGCCTGCGCAGTTCGAGCGTTGGGTGATCGCGCCGACCGCGTCGATCGTCGAGCGTCTCCACGCGCGCTGCCCCGGTGTGCCGATCATCGGCTTTCCGAAGGGGGCTGGGGGCAAGCTGCCGGCGTATGCGCGCGAAACGGGCGTCGATGCGATCGGGCTGGACGAGACGGTCGATCCGGTCTGGGCGCACGCGTCGCTGCCTGCGGACATGCCGGTGCAGGGCAATCTTGATCCGCTGGCGCTGATCGCAGGCGGGGCGGATCTCGACGCGGCGATCGACCGGATCCTCGCGGCATTCGTCGAGCGTCCGCACGTCTTCAACCTCGGCCACGGGATCCTGCCCGACACGCCCATCGCGCATGTCGAGCAGCTGATCGCCCGCGTAAGGAGCACGACATGAGCGGTTTTCTCGGCGCTGCGTATGACTGGGTGAAGGCGGCGCATCTGATCTTCGTGATCTTCTGGATGGCGGGGCTGTTCATGCTGCCGCGCTATCTCGTCTATCACCAGGAGGCGCTGGCGGCCGGGAACACGACCGAGGCGGCGAACTGGGTCGAGCGCGAGAGTAAGATCCGCCACATCATCCTGACACCGGCGATGATCGTCGTCTGGGTGCTGGGGATCGCGCTGGCGCTGAACCTGGGGCTTGCGGACGGCGCACCGGGGCTCGGGTGGCTGCACCTGAAGCTGGTGCTTGTGCTGCTGTTGTCGGGGTATCACGGCTGGGCGGTCGGCTATGCGAAGAAGCTCGCCGCGGGGAAGCCGACGCTGGCGGGTAAACAGTTGCGGATGCTGAACGAGGTGCCTGCGCTGGCGGTGACGCTGATCGTCGTGCTGGTGATCGTTAAGCCGTTCTAATCTTCCCCCCTCCCTGGAAGGGAGGGGCCGGGGGTGGGTTCGCTTCCGCATGACGGACGCGCGTGGCTTAAACTGGCCGACCCACCCCCAACCCCTCCCTTCCAGGGAGGGGGGTAAAGGCCCGCTTGACTAACCCG
>Ga0308164_10001748_pt1 | contig 23749 bp, 16 predicted proteins | sample PhyTR2_FD_201031 | JGI IMG/M metagenome (GOLD analysis project Ga0308164, IMG submission 201031) | Phyllosphere microbial communities from UC Gill Tract Community Farm, Albany, California, United States - DLSLT.R2 | ecosystem: Host-associated > Plants > Phyllosphere > Unclassified | place: USA... | reverse complement strand
AGGCCCGATTCTTGTATGGCTACCCGATCCCGAGGCAATTTCTTTGGTGACTTTCTTTTTTGCCCGAAAAGAAAGTTACCGCGGGTGTGGGGCGGCGCAAGCCCCACCTCCACCTTCCGGAGGAGTAGAAGAAGTAAACAAGCCGAAGGCAGTAAAAGAAATCCCCCAACACCAGCAACCAACAAAAAAACCCAACAGTTCAAACACCCCTAAATAACAACCACAAAAAAAACTCACCCCCGCAAAGGCACCCGACTCTGATGATTATTCAACTCCACAAACTTCCGCAGTAAGCGCAGCAACTCAGCCGCATCCCCCTCCCCCATCCCGTCCAGCAACCCATGCTGCAACGCATCCACAGCCGGCAGCAACCCACCCAGCAGCGCCTCCCCCTCCGCCGTCAGCAGCAACCGCCGCTGCCGCCGCGGCAGCAACTCACGCACGATCAACCCACGTGTCTCCAGTCGCGCCGCGAGGTCGGCAGTAGTCGAAGTGTCCAACCCGACCCGCTGCGCCAGCGTCACCTGGTCGATCCCGGGCGACTCGTGCAGCATGCGCAGCACCGCGTACTGCACCGGCGTGCAGGCCCCCCCCATGGTGTCGTGGAACATCGACACGGCGATCTGGTGCGCGCGCCGGATCAGGTGCCCCGGCTGGTCGTACAGGCCGAGATCGGTGGCGGGTGGGTCGATGCCGTCCATGGCCTCAGCGCTCCACGATCCTTCGCGTCACGATCGGCGGGCTGCCACCGACATGGAACGCCAGCTTGCGGTCGCGCAAGCCGACGTCCGAGGCGGTGACCCGGTCGAAACGGCGCAGGTGTTCGGTCCAGGATTCGTCGGTCACCTGCTCGTAGTACAGGCGCGGATCGACCACGTCGCGCTGCAGGTGCCATTCGAGCGCGCCCTGCCGCAGCCGGCTGCGCCGGCTCTCCTGCATGACCAGCCGGAAGTCCTCGGCACGCGCCGGATCGATGCAGTATTCGATGGTGGTCTGGATGCGGCCGGCTTCCGGCGTGATCTCGACCACCGGGCGCTTGAAGGCGCGCGACGGGGTCAGGTCCTCGATCAGGCTGCGGTCCGGCAGGAAGCGCTGCACGGCCCACATGACGATGACGCCGCTGACCGCCGCGATGGCCAGGCCGGTGTGCAGGCTGGCGCTGCTGGCCACCTGGCCCCACAGCGCCGCGCCCAGGGCGGTGGCGCCCATGATGGACATCTGGCAGATCGCCATGCCCCGCGCGCGCACCCAGTCGGGCAGCGCGAACTGCGCCGAGGTGGTCAGCGAATTCGCCGCGCACAGCCAGGCCCCGCCGCCCAGCAGCATGCAGGGCACCGCCAGGTAGATGTTGGGTGCGAAGGCCACGCCGGCGGTGGCCAGCGAGGTCAATACCGTGCCGCCCATGACGATCTCGTCGCGGCCCAGGCGGCGGCGCAGATGCGGCTGCACCACCAGGATGCCGAAGATCGCGCCCACGCCCATCGACGCCAGCAGCACGGTGAAGGTGCCGGCGTCGCCGCCCGGCAGCGCACGCGCCACCAGCGGCAGCATGGCCAGCAGGGCGGTGGAGTGCAGGAAGAAGCTGGCCACCCGGATCAGCACCGCCCGCATGCGCGGCGACTGCACCACGAACTGCAGCCCGACGCGGATCGCGCTGCCCAACCTCTCGCGGCCCAGCGGGCTCACCACGTGCTCGCGTTTCCAGCGGGTGATGGCGATGGCGGCCAGCGCCGACAGCACCGCGTTCAGCACGAACACCCAGGCGGTGCCGGCACCGGCGATCAGCATGCCGGCCACCAGCGGGCCGATGATGCGCGAGGCATTCATGGCGACGCCGTTGAGGCCCATCGCGGCGGGCAGCTGGTTGCGCGGCACCAGTTCCGGAACGATGGCCGAAAACACCGGCCAGCGCATCGCCAGGCCGATGCCGTTGAGGAAGGTCAAGGCCAGCAGCAGCTTGGGCCCGATGACGCCCGACAGCACCGCCACGCACAGAAGCACCGCCACCGCCGACACCCAGATCTGCGTCACGATGAAGTAGCGCCGGCGGTCCAGGATGTCGGCGAACGCGCCGCTCGGCAAACCCAGCAGGAACACCGGCAGCGTGGACGCCGACTGCACCAGCGCCACCATGACCGGCGAGGTGGTGAGCGAGGTCATCAGCCAGGCGGCCGCGACGTCGTTCATCCACATGCAGGTGTTGGCCACCATCCAGGTCACCCACAACATGCGAAACACCGGCGACCTGAGCGGTGCCAGCGGCGAAGGCACTTCGGCCGCGGGCAGGGGCGCGGCAGGTGTGGCGATGGGCGGTTCGGAGGGAGTGGAAGCTTCTGTGGGATTCGCGGACATCGCTGCATTGTCCACCGCAGTCGACAGATGGTGACGATCGCGCCACGGTCCTACACGACCCGGGCTAATCACCAAGCGACAGACGATAGTGGCTCTGCTATCCTACGTTTGCACACATTTCGGCTGTGAAGTTACAGCTTCGCTTATTTCTTAGCGCTCATCCGTGGAACCCGCCATCGTCGAATATTTTGCCGAACTGCAGTGCTCGCGTCAGTGGAAGGGATTCCTGCGGGCACTGGCCGAGGAATTTGCCGAACAGCTTTCCGACGCCGACCTGAAGGCGCTGATGCACCGTCTGGGCACCCGTTTTGCCCGGGGCGCGCCGTTGCCTGCCTGCCAGACCCTCGACGAACTGCAGATCGCCATGGGGCGTGTCTGGGTCGGCCAGGACTGGGGCTGGGCGACGCTCGAGGAAACGCAGGGCAGCCTGCGCATCTCGCATTTCTGCGCGCCGCTGTTCACCGCCTTCGGACCGGCTTCCGTCGCCTGGGCGCCGGCGTTCCTGGAAGGCGTCTACCAGGAATGGTTCCGTCAATCGCACGCGGGTGCGCTGCAGGTGCGCCAGCTCACCGCCCCCGACGCAACCGGCTCGTTCGAGTTGCGCCTGGAGGCGGCATGACACGCGCCGGCCTCGTCAGGCCGTTCCAGGAGAAATTTCGATGAGTTCCGACGACATTGCCAATCTGTACCGGCAGTTCGGCGGCACCGCCTCCGACTACCAGGAACTCGGCCGCGACAACGTGGTGCGCCAGTCGCGCGAACGCTGGCCCCTGCTTGCCAACGTGCGCCAGCAGGACGCGGCCCGCGCCGCGGCCAGGCCGGTGTCGGCCGGCGAGCGCGTCGAGCCGGCCGCGCTCGGCACGCCGGTCGCCCCGGTGTTCGACGAGGCTGCCGCAGCGGCCGCCGCCGCCGCTGCACGCGACCGTGCACCGGTCGCGCGCCCGCGGCCGCCGCTCGTGGCCGAAGCCGCGCCGCAAGTGCCGCAAGTGCCGCCGCCCATCGTCTCGCAGCCGGTGGAGCCGACCTTCTCGGCCGAGCCGCTGGAGCCGCGCGCGCCGGCAGCCGGCGCTGCTTTGCCGCCGTTCGCGCGCCCGCAACCGGCCGCCGCCACCTTCACCCCGCCGCCCGCCGCCCCGGCGCCGGCAGGCACCGAACTGCAAGGTCTGTTCGCCCGCCTGGCCCGTCCCCCCGAGCCCCCGGCGCCCGCGGCCGACCGCGAAACCTCGTTGCTCAGAAGGCTGCTGCGGTCGTGAAGGTGCTGGCGATCGCGTCGGCGAAAGGCGGGGTCGGCAAGACTACCGTCACGGCCAACCTCGCCACCGCGCTGTCGCACGCCGGCCATCCGGTGCTGGTCGCCGACCTGGATCCGCAGAACGCGCTGCGCCTGCATTTCGGGCTGGAACCTTCGGCGATCGACGGCATTTCACGCGCCACGCTGGCCGGCACGCCGTGGCGCGCCAGTTGCGCGCGCAGCGAACGCGGCGTGGCGGTGTTGCCCTACGGCGTCGTCAACGAGGACGACCGCGACCTGTTCGAGAGCCACCTGGCCGCCCACCCGCACTGGCTGCGCGATCACCTGGCCCATCTCGGCATGGTGCGCCACGCCATCGTGCTGATCGACACCCCGCCCGGCCCGTCCGTGTACCTGCGCCAGGCCCTGGCCGCCGCCGACATGGCGCTGCTGGTCACCCTGCCCGACGCCGCCTCCTTCGCCACGCTGCCGATGATGGAAACCCTGGTCGACAGCTACACCGCCGGCAGCGACGATTACCGGGGCCACCTGCATCTGATCAACCAGGCCGACGCCAGCCGGCAACTGTCGGCCGACGTGGCGCAGGTCATGCGCGGGCAGTTCGGCGAGCGCTTCGTCGGCGCCGTGCACCGCGACCAGGCCGTCGCCGAAGCCCTGGCCTACGACCAGAGCGTTTTCGATTACTCAATAGACAGCCAGGCCGCCGCGGACCTGATGGAAGTCGCCAAGACCGTGCACGCACGGTTGTCCGCCGGAACCCAAGCGCCATGACCAGCCAAGACAATTTCCAGGTACCGCAACGCAGCCTGCGCCAGCGGCTGTTCACCAGCATGACGGACGTGGTCAACCTGCGCCTGTGGGACCACCGCATCGCCCGTTTCATCGCCGGCATCTTCGGCGTGTTCCTGTTCGTGCTGGTGTTCACCGTGCCGCTCGACTTCTGGGGCCAGGTCATCTTCGCGGCGGTCAGCTTCGGCTGCGCCCTGCTGCTGCGCAAGGTGCCCGGCCGCCTGCCGACGCTCACCATGATCGTCTTCTCGCTGACCGCCTCGCTGCGCTACATCTACTGGCGCATCACCGAGACCACCGGCTTCGAAGGCTTCGTCGACACCTTCTTCGGCACCGGCCTGGTACTGGCCGAGCTGTACGCGCTGACCGTGCTGCTGCTGGGCTATTTCCAGACCGCCTGGCCGCTGGAGCGCAAGCCGCTGCCGATGCCCGCCAACAACACGGTCTGGCCGACGGTCGACGTGCTCATCCCCACCTACAACGAGCCGCTCGAAGTGGTGCGCCAGACGGTCTACACCGCCATGGGCCTCGACTGGCCGGGCGACAAGCTCAAGGTGTTCGTGCTGGACGACGGCCGCCGGGAAGAATTCCGCCTGTTCTGCGAAGAGGTCGGCGTGGGCTACATCACCCGCGACAACAACCGCCACGCCAAGGCCGGCAACATCAACGCCGCCCTGGAACTGACGCACGGCGACCTGGTCGCCATCTTCGACTGCGACCACGTTCCCACCCGCTCCTTCCTGCAGGTTTGCATGGGCTGGTTCCTGAAGGACGAAAAGCTGGCGATGCTGCAGACGCCGCACTTCTTCTTCTCGCCCGATCCCTTCGAGAAGAACCTGCAGACCTTCCGCGCCATCCCCAACGAGGGTGAACTGTTCTACGGCCTGGTGCAGGACGGCAACGACCTGTGGAACGCCACTTTCTTCTGCGGCTCTTGCGCACTCATCCGCCGCGAGCCGCTGATGGCCATCGGCGGCATGGCCACCGAAACGGTGACCGAAGACGCGCACACCGCGCTCAAGCTCAACCGCCTCGGCTGGAACACCGCCTACCTGGCGATTCCGCAGGCCGCCGGCCTGGCCACCGAATCGCTCGCCGGCCACGTCGGCCAGCGCATCCGCTGGGCGCGCGGCATGGCGCAGATCTGCCGCATCGACAACCCGCTTCTGGGCAAGGGCCTCAAGTTCGGGCAGCGCCTGTGCTACCTGAACGCGATGCTGCATTTCTTCTACGGCGCGCCCCGGCTGATCTTCATGACCGCGCCGCTGGCCTATCTGTTCTTCGGTGCGCAGGTGTTCCAGGCCACCGCGCTGATGATCGCGGCGTTCGCGCTGCCCCACCTGCTGCACGCCGGCATCACCAACTCGCGCATGCAGGGGCGGTTCCGGCATTCGTTCTGGAACGAGGTGTACGAGTCGGTGCTGGCCTGGTACATCCTGCGGCCGACCATCACCGCCTTCATCAACCCGCGCCTGGGCAAGTTCAACGTGACCGCCAAGGGCGGCGTGATCGACAAGTCGTACTTCGACTGGAACATCGCCCGGCCCTACGTGATCCTGGTGCTGCTGAGCCTGATCGGCATCGGCGTGGGCTTCTGGCGGGTCGCCGTCGGCGATTTCCAGCGCGAGCAATACACCACGCTGGCGATCAACCTGATCTGGACCACCTACAACATCGTCATGCTGAGCGCCGCCATCGCGGTGGCCTCCGAAAGCCGCCAGGTGCGCAAGACGCCGCGTGTCATCGCCTCGCTGCGCGCCTCGGTCTCGCTGGCCGACGGCCGGGTGCTGGCCTGCCGCACCGAAGACTTCTCGCAGACCGGCCTCGGCCTGGCGCTCAATTCGGACGTCAAGGTCGAGCTGGGCGAAAAGCTCTACGTCTCCATCTACCGCGACCAGGACGAAGCCTCCTTCCCCTGCGAAGTGGTGTTCCGCCGCGGCAACAAGCTGGGCGTGCACTTCGAGGAACTGACCACCATCCAGCAGGTCGCGCTGGCGCAGATGACCTTTGCGCGCGCCGACCTGTGGGCCCAGAACTGGGGCCGGGGCGAGCGCGACACGCCGCTCAAGGCGCTGGGGGGCGTGCTGCGCATCGGCGCACGCGGATTCGGCATATTTTTTACCAACGCCTGGGGCATGTTGCGAACCACGCAACGGCCGAGCATGCCGCGCCTGACGCGGTTCAAGCGCCGCCCGGGTACAACTTTGAAGACGGGGGATTGATGGTTCCGACAGCAGCAACAACGCGTCGCGCACGACGGGCCCTGGTGGGCGGCGTGCTTCCCGCCGCCATCGCGCTGGCACTCGGCACCATGGTGCTCCTGCCAGCCGAGCAGGCCTGGGCCCAGTCCAGCCAGCCGACCAAGAAGGAACGCGCCGCCGAGGCCCGCAAGGCCAAGGCGGCGGCCGGTGCCGACAAGAACGCCATCGTCACCACCGAGTCGGGCGGCCCCGCGGCCACCCGCAACGGCATCTCCACCTCGCCCGCCGGCGTGGTCGGACGCCCCACGGTGAACCCGCCCGCGCCGCCCGGCCCGAGCCGCACCTACGCGATTTCGCTGCGCCAGCTGGGCGCCAATTTCCCGCTGCAGCTGCGCGGCGTGCAAGGCTCGGGCGGCGTGCCGTTCAGCGTGCGCTCCGACGAGGTCGTCACCTCGGCCAAGCTGAAGCTGAAGTACGCCTACTCGCCCGCCCTGCTGGCCAACATCTCGCACATCAACGTGCGGGTGAACCAGGAAGTCGCGCAGACCATCGCCGTGCCGCGCGAGCAGGCCGGCACCGACCTGCAGACCGAAGTCAACATCCCCGTGCGGATGATCACCGACTTCAACCGCCTCGATATCGAGCTGATCGGCCACTACACGCTGGACTGCGAGGACCCGGTCCACACCAGCCTGTGGGCCAGCATCGCCAACCAGAGCGAACTGGAACTCACGGTGGCGCCCATCGCCCTGCCGGACGACCTGAACCTGCTGCCCGCGCCGTTCTTCGATCGCCGCGACGTGCGGGCGCTCAACCTGCCCTTCGTGTTCCTCGGCAACGCCGAGCAGCCCATCCTGGAGGGCGCCGGCGCGGTGTCTTCGTGGTTCGGCTCGCTGGCCGGCTACCGCGGCGCCAAGTTCCCGACGGCCACCGCGGTGCCCGCCAAGGGCCCGGCCGTTGTCTTCATGGTCGGCAACACCGGCCTGCCGGGCGTCGACCTGCCGGTGCCCACCGGCCCGGCCGTGGCGATGGTCACCAACCCCAACGATCCGGTTTCCAAGCTGCTCGTCGTGATGGGCCGCAACGCGGCCGACATCAAGGTGGCGGCCAACGTGCTGGCGGTCGGCGGCACCACGCTGTCTGGCCGTGTCGCCGGCGTGCAGCCGCTGAAGGAAGTCGCCGCGCGCAAGCCCTACGACGCACCCGCCTGGCTGCGCAGCGACCGTCCGGTGCGCTTCGGCGAAATCGCCGACCAGCGCAGCCTGAACGTTTCCGGCTACGAACCCGACCTGGTGCGGGTGAACTTCCGCGTGCCGCCGGACCTGTTCGGCTGGCGCGAGAAGGGCATCCCGATCGACCTGCGCTACCGCTACACGCCGCGCCCGACCACCGACAAGTCGTCGCTGAACATCAACGTCAACGAGCAGTTCCTGCGTTCCTACCCGCTGCTGGCGGTTGAGCGCGGCGTGCCCGCCGCCCTGAGCGCCCTGCTGCCTTCGACCGAAGACGGCACGGTGATGGCGCGCGAACACGTGCGGGTGCCGATGTTCATGCTGCCGGCCCAGTCGCAGCTGCAGTTCCACTACTACTACGACTACATCAAGCAGGGCTTCTGCAAGGACGTGATGCTCGACAACGTCAAGGGCGCGATCGACGCGGACTCGACCATCGACATCTCGAACTTCTCGCACTACCTGCCCATGCCCGACCTGGCGGCCTTCGGCAACGCCGGCTTCCCGTTCACCCGCATGGCCGACCTGTCCGAGACGGCCGTCGTGCTGCCCGACAACCCGGGCGCCGGCGACCTGCAGGCCTACCTCGACACCATGGGCCTGATGGGCCGCTCGGCGGGCTATCCGTCGACCGGCGTCACCGTGGTGCGCGCTGCCGGCATCGACACCGTCAAGGACAAGGACCTGCTGGTCTTCTCGTCCGGCGCCAACCAACCGCTGCTGACCCAGTGGGCCGACAAGATCCCCTCCGCCGTGGCGCCCGCGGCCCGCAGCTTCCCGCTGTCGGACCTGCGCAGCCGGTTCCTCGACTGGTGGGATCACGCGCATCGCACCAAGCCCGAAGACCGCAAGCAGGAGCTCAAGTTCTCCAGCGACGGCGCGCAGGGCGTGATCGCCGGCTTCGAATCGCCGCTGACCAGCGGCCGCAGCGTGGTGCTGATCTCGGCCGACAAGGCCGAGAGCCTGGGCACCACCGTCGACGCGGTGCTGGACCTGGACCGCGTCAAGCAGATCCAGGGCAGCGTGTCGGTGGTGCGTGGCGAGAACGTCTCCAGCCTGGTGGCCGAGCAGACCTACCACGTCGGCCGCCTGAGCCCGCTGACCGCCATCCAGTACTACCTGTCGAACCACCCGCTGCTGCTGGTGCTGCTGGGCCTGGCGAGCGCCGCGCTGCTGGCCATCGTGATCTACGTGGTGCTGCGAGCCCGCGCACGCAACCGCCTGGTGGTGTGACGCTGCAGGCCGATACCCGCCAGGAGCCGCGCTCGCGGCGGGTTTCCCGTGCCACGGCTTCGGCCGTGGCACTTTCATTTCGCTCACCGTGCGTACCTCGCGTACTTCGCGGGAGCTTGCGAGCCGCTCATGCATTCACCCCGTAGCCGCACCCTCGTCATCTGCCTGGCGAGCGCCCTGGCAGCCCTGCAGGCCAGCCCCGCGCTGGCCGCCGGCAACAAGGCGCGCCAGGCCGCGCCGTCCGCTCCGCTGTCCACCATGCAGCCGCCCGCCACGGCGCCCGGCGAGGTGCAGGACACCCGCCGCGAACTGGAACAGCGCGTACTCGAACAGCCCGGCGACATGCAGGCGCGGCTGGCGCTGGCGCAGTTGCTGGCATCCCAGCCGGCGACCTTGCGCAGCGGCATCGTGCAGTTGTCGCAGCTCGCCCGCGACCGCCAGGTCGGCGCCGAGGCCATCGGCAGCTGGCGCGCGGCCCTCGGCTGGGCCGGCGGCGACCGGGGCGACATCCCCCTGTACGAGGCCTACCTCAAGGTGCGGCCGCGCGATGCGGCGGTGCGCGCACGGCTGGCCGAGATCCAGCGCGGCGCCCCGCCCGCCGCTTCGACTTCGTCGGGCACCGCCGCGCCCTTGCCGCCGGTGGCCGCCGTCGCCGGCACCTCGACCTATGTCCCGCCGGTGGTATTGCCCGCGGCCAACCCGGCCGCCGCTTCGGCGGGCGCACCGGCATCCTTCATTCCCGCGCCGGTCGGCCCGGTCGCCGCCCCCGGCGCCGTGGCGCCACGCAGCGGCCTCGCACCGCGCGAAGAGCTGGTGATGTCCGACCTGCCCGCGCGCAACGCCGCCCGGCCCTTCGACCGCCCGGCGATGGCGCAGGCCGGCACTGCCGCGTCTGCCGCCGACTACCCCGCAGGCCCGGTCGCCCAGCGCCGCGACGACCCCGCCCAGGCGCAACTGCGCAGCCTGGAGCGCGAGATCGCCGACATCGAAAGCGCGCGCGGCCGGCCGGAAATCAGCGCCGGCATCGTGGTGCGTTCGCGCCAGGGCGAGCGCGGCACCAGTTCGCTCACCGACACCGAGGTGCCGATCCAGCTGCGCATGGACGTCGGCGACGGCATGCTCACCGCGCACGTCACGCCGGTGTACCTGCGCACCGGCATCATCGATACGGCGTTCAACAGCATCAGCCGCTACGGCGGCGGCCCGGTGCTCGCCGCCGCGCAGCCGGGCGCCTCCGCCGGCAAGCAGAACGATTCCGGCCTGGGCGTGGGCATCGGCTACGAACAGGGCAACCTGGCGGTCGACATCGGCACCACGCCCATCGGCTTCCGCTACACCGACGTCAACGGCGGCGTGCGCTACCGCCTGCCGGTGACCGAGGAATTCAGCTTCACCATGAACCTGTCGCGCCGCGCGGTGACCGACAGCGTGCTGTCCTTCGCCGGCTCGCGCGATGCGCGCACCGGGCAGGAGTTCGGCGGCGTTTCGGCCAACGGCGGCCGTCTCGACGCCGCCTACGACCGCGGCTCCTTAGGCGCCTACGCCTATGGCGGCGTGGCCCGGCTGGTCGGCCATTCGGTGCAAAGCAACACCCGCCTGGAGTTCGGCACCGGCGTGTACCGCCGCTTCGTCAACGAGGCCGATGCCAAGCTGACCGCCGGCGTCGCGCTGACCGGGCTGGCCTACGACAAGAACCTGGGCTACTACACCTACGGACACGGCGGCTATTTCAGCCCGCAGCAGTTCCTGTCGATCGGCGTGCCGGTGGACTGGCAGCAGCGCACCGGTCGCGTCTCGTACCAGGTGAAGGGCTCGCTCGGCGTGCAGCACGTGCGCCAGGACGCCGCCAACTACTTCCCCGAGGACGCCGCCGCGCAGACCGCGGCCGGCGTGTTCTACCCGTCGCAGAGCAAGACCGGCATCGGCTACAACCTGGCCGCCGCACTGGAGTACCAGCTGGAGCCGCAGTGGTTCCTGGGCGGCCGCCTGGGGCTGGACAACTCGCGCGACTACCGCCAGTACGTCGGCAGCGTGTATGTGCGCTACGCCTTCCGTCCGCACGAAGGTCCGCAGGTGATGCCCGTCAACCCGGTCCGCTCGCCCTATGGAAGCTGACCGGCCGTGATGCGCCGCGACTGTCTCGCGCTGCTGTCGGCGGCCGCTGCTGCGGCGCCGGCGCTGGCCGCGCCCGACTGCGCCCGGCCGTGGCCCCTGTGGCAGAGCTTCGCCACCCACTTCATCCAGCCCGACGGCCGGGTGGTGGACGCCAGCACGCCGCAGAAGCACAGCTCGTCGGAGGGACAGTCGTACGGCATGTTCTTCGCGCTGGTCGCCAACGACCGGCCGCGTTTCGACGCCCTGTGGCGCTGGAGCATCGACAACCTGATGGGCGGCCAGGTGCAGGGACGCCTGCCCGCCTGGTGGTGGGGCCTGGCGCCCGACAACACCTGGCGCGTGCTGGACGGCAACTCCGCCTCCGACGCCGACCTGTGGTTCACCTACGCGCTGCTCGAGGCCGCGCGCCTGTGGAAGACACCGGCCTACGAACGCGACGCCCGCCTGCTGCTGGCCGAGATCGAGAAGCGCGAGGTGGCCAACGTCCCGGGCCTGGGGCCGATGCTGCTGCCGGGCGAATTCGGCTTCGTGCAGCCCGCGCCGGACAAGCCGGAGCGCTGGATCTTCAACCCCAGCTACCAGCCGCCGTCCGTGCTGCGCAGGCTGACCGCCGCATCGCCGCTCGGGCCCTGGGGCGCCATCGCACGCAACACCGAGACGCTGCTCGTCGCCGCCACCGGGCCGCAGGGCTTCGCGCCGGACTGGGCCGCTTTCGCGCTGGACACCCGGACGGCCAGGGGCGCTTTCGGCCCGCATCCCGAAAAGGGCGACACCGGCAGCTACGACGCCATCCGCACCTATCTGTGGGCCGGCATGACGCCGCAGCTCGACACCCTCGCCGCGCCGCTGCGCAGGGCGTTGGCCGGCCAGGTACGGGCCACGGCGGTCGCCGGCGTGCCGCCCGAATCGGTCGCGGTTTCCACCGGCGCCACCAAAGGCACCGGGTCTTTCGGCTTTTCCGCCGCCATGCTGCCGCTGCTGGCGGTCGCCGGCGACGGCGTATCCCTGGCCCGCCAGCGCCAACGCGTTGCCGACGGGCTGCAGCAAGCCCTGGCACCCCAGAACATCCAACAGCGCCAGCCGCCGTACTACGACTTCGTGCTGACCCTTTTCGGCCAGGGTTGGCTGGACGGACGCTACCAATTCACCCGATCCGGCGCCCTCGCGCCGGCCTGGACATCGCCATGCCGAGCCACTCCCGTTCATTGATCGCCGCCGCCGCGGCCGCCCTGCTGGTTACCGCGCACGGCGCGGCGCTGGCGCAGGCCACGCCGACCCAGTCGCCCGCCGTCATCGCCACGCTGCAACAACAGGGCCGCTACTGGCAGGGCCGGCAGGCGGAACGCGCCGCCGAAGCCTGGCGCAAGCTGCTCGCGGTAGACCCTGGCAACGCCGAGGCGCTGTCGCGCCTGGGCAGCCTGGCGCTGGAGGCCAAGAAACCCGCCGACGCCCGCCGCTACCTCGACCAGCTGCGCAAGGCGCATCCGGACAGCCCCGAGCTGAAGGAGCTGGAACAGGACGTCGAACTGGCCACGCCCGCCGGCCAGGCCGACCTGGACCAGGCCCGCATCCTCCTGCGCGAGAAGCGCCTGGAAGACTCGGCCGCCAAGTACCGCGCGATCTTCAAGGGCCGCCAGCCGCTGGGCCGCCTGGGCGTCGAGTACTACTCGGTGCTGGGCTACACCCCCGCCGGCCGCGAAGAAGCGCTGGCCGGACTGCAGCGTCTGCAAAAGCAATACCCCGGCGACGCGCAGATCCAGCTGACCATCGCCAGCCTGCGGCTGCAGAGCCCGGGCACCCGCCTGGATGCCATGCGTTCGCTGGCGCAGCTCTCGAAGCGCGGCGACATCGGCGGCCAGGCGACCGAGCAATGGCGCAACGCGATGGGCTGGCTGGGCTCGCCCCCGCCGGCTGCCTATACCGGCCTGTTCCGCGAATATCTCGCGGCCAACCCGGACGACACCGAGATCCGCGAACAGCTCGCCGGTCGCGGCACCAAGCTGCCCGGCCAGGGCGTGGCGGGCCGCGGCACCGGCGGCCAGCAGGGCCAGCAAGGTCCGCAGGGCCCGGGCGCCCAGCGCAAGCTGGACCCGGTCTCGCTGCGCATGGCGGACGGTTTTGCCGCCCTGCAGAACAACAAGGTCGACGAGGCCGACGCCGCTTTCAGCGAGGCACGCCGCCTGCGGCCCTCGGCCGGCGGCCCCCTCGGCGGCCTGGGCCTGGTGCGCATGAAGCAGCAGCGCTGGGCCGAGGCCCGCGACCTGCTGCGCCAGGCCGAGCGCATCGACGGTCCGCAGCAATGGAAACGTTCGCTGGACTCGGCCACGTACTGGGAACTGGTGCAGCAGGCCGGCGCATCCCGCACGGCGGGCCGCTACGACGATGCCGCGCGCCGCCTGCAGCAGGCCATGGCGGTCGACCCGGACGGCGAGGACACCACGGCCGAGAACACCCTGGCCGGCGTCTACACCGACCAGAAGCGTTTTGCCGACGCCGAGCGAACCTATCGCGGCGTGCTGAAAAAATTCCCCGACGACGCCGACGCCCTCAAGGGCCTGGTCGGCACCCTGTCGTCCACCGGCCGCACCGACGAAGCCCTGGCGCTCATCGAGGGCCTGACGCCGCAGCAACGCAGCGTGATCGACATGGACAAGCTGCGCGCCGAGCAGGCTTTCGGCGAAGGCCGTGCCGCACTGGCGCGAGGCGAAGACGGCCTGGCCCGCGAACGCCTGCAGCAGGCGGTGAACCTGTCGCCGGACAACCCCTGGATGCGCCTCGAACTGGCCCGCCTGGACCAGCGCAACGGCGCCCGCACCGGTGCCCGCAACCTCATGCAGAGCCTGCTGGAGCGCAAGCCGCAGGACGCCGAAGTCATCTACACCAACGGCCTGTTCCTGGCCGAGGTCCGGGACTGGCCGGCGGTGCTGGAACTGATGGACCGCATCCCGCCCGCCGAGCGCACCCCCGCCATGGGCAGCCTGCAGCGCAGCGCCGCCATCCAGGTGCAGGCCGAGCAGGCGCTGGCGCTGGCCCGCGACGGCCGGCTGGCCGATGCCAACGCGCTGCTGGCGCAGTCGGCCACCCGGGTGGGCGACGACGCCGAGCTGCTGGCGATCATCGCCCAGACCTATGTGGACCTGGGCGAACTCGACCGCGCCCGCACGCTGCTGAGCGGCGCCATCGCGCGCTCGCAGCGCAACCCGGCGGCCAAGGCTTCCACCACCGCCCTGCAACTGCGCTACGGCGACGTGCTGCTGGCCGCCCAGGACGACCCGGGCCTGGCGACGCTGCTGCGGCAACTGCAGGTGCGCGCCCAGGCCGGCGAGCTGGACAGCGACGACCAGACCAAGGTCGAGACGCTGCGCCGTGCCTACGTCGTGCGCCAGGCCGAGGCGCTGCGCAAGCAGGGGCGGCTGGCCGAAGGCTACGAACTGCTGCGCCCGCTGCTGGCCGATTCGCCGCAAGACCCGGCCCTGCTCGGCCTGCTGGCCCGCATGTACGCCGACGGCGACCAGCCGGCGCAGGCGCGCCGCATCTACGCCGACATGCTGTCGCGCGAACCCAACGACGTGAACACCCTGCTGGCGGCCGGCGGCCTGGCCATGCAGCAACGCGATACCCGAGAGGCCGACCGCCTCATCGCCCGCGCCGAGACGCTGGCGCCGCAGAACCCGGACGTGCTGGCCAGCCGCGGGCGCCTGTACCGGGTGCAGGGCCGGCCCGGCCAGGCGGTGGTGTACCTGAAGCGCGCCGAGGCCGCGGTGGTGGCGCGCAACCCGCAGCTGGCCCCGCAGGCCGCGAAGGCATCGCGCGGCGAAAACCCGGCCCCGGGCTTTGTCTCTTCCGACAATCCTTTCGCCGGCCGCAACGCTTCGGTACGATCCGCCGAAACGCCGGTCGTGACGCCGCAAGAGCCCTATTCGCCGCGCACGAACCGCTGACACGACCAAAGGAAATCCATGCTCGCCACCCTCGCCGGACTCAGCATCCTCATCATCGGCGACAGCCATCTGTCCAACGCCGGCTACCTGATCGACACCCTGCACACACCGCTGGTCCAGGCCGGCGCCAAGGTGCACACCATTGGCGTCTGCGGCTCCAACCCCGGCGACTGGACCACCTCCAAGCAGAGCGACTGCGGCGGCGCCGAGCGCACCGGTGCCGGCCCGATCACCTTCGTCGGCTCCACCGCCGCGACCAGGCCGGTCAAGCAGCTCATCGCCGCCGACAAGCCGGACCTGGTCGTCGTCGTCATCGGCGACACCATGGGCGGCTACAAGCAGGCCACCTTTCCCAAGGCCTGGGCGTACAGCCAGGTGTCGGCACTGACCAAGGACATCTCCTCCACCGGCACGGCCTGCGTCTGGGTCGGCCCGGCGTGGGGCGGTGACGGCAACAACCAATACGGCAAGTCGGCCGACCGGGTCAAGGCGGCATCGGGTTTCCTGGCGTCCAACGTGGCGCCCTGCGCGTATGTCGACTCCACCGCGCTGTCCAAGCCCGGCCAGTGGCGCACCATCGACGGCCAGCATTTCACCGACTCCGGCTACAAGCAGTGGGGCGCCGCCCTGGCCAACGCCATCTCCGAAGCGCCCACGGTGCCCAAGAAGAAATGAAGCGCTTCTTCGCCCGGTCTTCCCTGATCGCGCTGGCTGTCGCAGCGGGTGCATCGGCGCAAGCCCAGGCGCCGAAGCTGTACGACACCGGTCCCGCGCAGGACTCGGCTTTCGTGCGTTTCGTCAACGCCGCGCCGCAGCGCCTGGAGGTCGTCTCCGGCAAGGCCCGCCTGCCGTTGCCGGCCGACAAGCCGGTGTCGGAATACCTGTCGGTCAAGCCGAATACCGACATCGGCGGCGGCTTCGAGGGCGGTGGCCAGAAGGCACCGGTCAGCGTCAAGACTGCACCGGGTGCGTTCTCGACCGTGGTCGCCGTGCCGGGCGCGGACGGCAAGAGCCTGCGCAGCGCCGTCATCACCGAATCGCCGGACGATTTCAATGCGCTCAAGTCGGCGGTCGCCTTCTACAACTTCGATGCCGGCTGCAAGGCGGCGGGGCTGCAATCGGCGGCCAAGGCGGTGAGCATCTTCAGCGGCCTGGCCGAGAAGACGGTGCAGCGCCGCATGGTCAATCCGGTGGCGCTGGCCGTGCAGCCCACCTGCGATGGCAAGGCGCGCGGCGCGCCGGTCGATCTGGGCCAGTTGCAGCCCGGGCAGCGCTACAGCCTGCTGCTGGTGCCGGCAGGGGCCGGGGCGTCGAAGCTGATCTTCGCGACGGACGCGATCGCACGTTGAAGTCCTGATTAGCGAAGGCTCGATCCGCCTTCGCCGATCCCGGATGTGAGTTAAAACTCACATCCGCCGAGAATCCCCGACCCGTGGCGCCGTGCCACGGTCTTGCCGGCGGTTTCTCATGATCATCAGTCCTCCCTTTCTGCCCCGGTTGGTCGCCGGCGAGTCCGATTCCGGCTATGTCGAGCGGTCGATGCAGCAGCCGCCCTACCAGGCCCTGCATGTCACCGCGCTGGCCGGTTCTTTCCCCGTCAGCGGCTCGATGCTCTGGCACAACGGCCTGCACATCGTCGCGCCACACGAGGATGGCCGGTACCTTCCCATACGAGCGGTGGCCGACGGCACCGTCCTCTACATCCGCCCACCGGCCAAGAGGAGCGACGAACCCACGCACGCGCAGAACTACACCTGCACCGGCCGCAGCGAATGGTCCGACAACGGCTGCGTCATCCTCGAACACACCACCGACATCGGCGGCAACGCCGGCCATCCGATCAGGCTGACCTACTACAGCCTGACCATGCACCTGTCGGTCATCGACCCGGCCGTCAGGCTCAATGGCAAGGTCTATCGCAAGGACGTCATCGGCCAACCGGGCAGCGCCTGCGGCTGCCAGCCGATGATTCATTTCGAGATCTGTTTCGACAAACCCAACCTGACGGTGTTGCTGGGCCGCGATCCCGTCTGGGACGAGCACGAGAAGCCGCGTACGCCCACCCATCACGGCCGCACCGACGTGGTCTTCGGGGACACGCTGATCTACCTGCCGGTCGGCACGCCGTACTCGGTGACAGAGCCCAGGAACGCCTTTTGGGACAGAGGTCACGCATTCACGCTGCAGCAGCCCATCTGGGTGCGCATGCGCTACGAGAAGGGCCAAGCAGAGCTGAGTTGCTACGACCACACCGGAAAACCGATCGGTGCTGCTTTGCCGGAAAAAGACGCCGAGTACAAGCTGTATCAAACAGCCGTCGATCAGCATGCGAACGCAGTGCGCACCAGTCCGAGTGTCCGCAGCAGCCCCAGCGGGTATTACGAGCTGAGGCGTTTCGGCCGCAATCTCGGTCCCGATCCGCTGCCGCCAGATGCCACTCACTGGCGCCAGATTCAACCGGCGAACACCGCCATCTGGGTCGACCTCAACGCACCGGGCAGCTTCAAGCACAGCGATGGCGATTTCCCCACGTTCTGTGGTTATGGCGTTTTCGACGACGACACCGACCTGGGCGACCAGCGCTGTCAATCGCAGCGGCTAAACCGCTGGATCCAGGATCCGGACCCGAATAATCCAAAACGACATGATCCGGATCACAAGCCCAATCGCCTGGGTTTGCCGGAGGTGCAGAAGAAGATGAGACGGGCGATCTGTTATTTCCCAAGCGAATGGGATCAGGCCACCATCGAGAAACGATTCGCCTGGATTCTCGATCCGAAGAACACCAAGTGGCCGGTGGACAAGGCTGGCTGGAATTCTTTCATCAACCACGCCAAGGCGATGAGCATGACCGATCTGCCAATGGCCTACAAGAATGCCATATGGCGGATGCATCCGACGGAATTCATTCAGACGATGAAAAAGTGCACCTGGTTGAGCGAGGCTGAGTTTATGCAGTTGGTTCCGCAGACAATTGTTCGGGGTGTACGCCCGGGAATGAAAGGCCCCTTCATATATGAGAACACGACATCTCTTGCGGGCAGTCTAATTAAAGATCATGCTTATGATCTTAATAAGATGATGAGGAAATTCGGTATTGCAACTCCACCGAGAATGTGCGCATTTTTAGCCAACTCTATTCAAGAAACAACCTGGTGGTCCAACCTGGAAGAAGGAGATGGTAAAAATCTTGGTTATGCGCCTTGGTATGGGCGCGGGTTTTTGCAGCTTACCAACCCCAATGGGAAATTTGAAATCGACAGCAACTATCATAGATATTTTCAGTTTAAAAGCTCCACTCTCCCTGCGTTTACTCCAGCCTTGCTTAGGCAGTGGAGGGAAAGTATTTCCGAAAACCGTTATGACGCCTGCGCGAGCGCTGGTGCGTATTGGGCCTGGATGTCGGCTAATAATTTGGCCGACCAAATTTCCGAAAATTTTCGAGTTGTAATTGTCCGAGACTCGACAAGAGGAATTCTTCCTGGAAGACCTCTGGCTATTTATGGCAATTCAGCATTTCGCCGAGTAGCTTGCGCCATCAATTTACCTGCGCACATAAACAATCCCGATCCCCAGTTGAGAGGTTTGGTGGATCAGTATTCGGGGTACACCGTCGCACAAATCATACTGATGGATAATGCATTATTTCCTAATGCGAATGGGCGGATGGTCCATATTCCGGAAAATTTCGTTTCCAAGAGAAAATGAGCCATTTTCACATAAGACTATATGTTTTTGGAATTCTGCTTGTTTTTCTAACGCGGGCAGACGCAGATATACGGTATTCCCAAGGCCGCAACGTAGGAAGTGGATACGCAGTCTACGATCTAGGCCTTCCCGACTGTGCTTACGAAGTGACTTTGAAGGTCAAAAGTTATGCGCACACCGACGAGGGCGGGTACGCAGGGTTTTCAGAGCCGGGAGGGCGACGAGATGGCGGTTTGAAATTCTCGATGATTTGCAGAAAGGCAGAGCAGAGAAACTACTGTGATACTGCATGGCGTGAGGCGACGGTCGATACCGATCCCGACGCAATCAAAATTACCAAGCCCAAATTCTATAAAGGTGTTTTTAAAGCGCAGAAGGCCATCATTCTTTCTCAAAATATGGGGGCGGTTAATGAGCCCCGTCCGCGAGCTATTAATTTTTGCCTTGATCTTGGAAATAGGTATATAGACGGCACCGTCTGGATAGGCAACGAACTACACGACCGCGAAAAAGAGGCACTACGCATCCTCAGGACCCTCGAAATCAAATAACAGAGACTTCGTCACAAACGTTTCCGGCTGCTACCATCCCGCCGACCTCCCGCTCCCTCCGCGAGGCCCAAGCCTCCAGCTTTTCCCTCCCATGGTTTTCGCCTCGCTCGAGTTCCTGCTGCTGCTCTTCCCGCTGTTCCTGATCGCCTACGCGATCACACCGAACAGCCTGCGCAACGGCACCCTGCTGGCGGGCAGCTGGATCTTCTACGGCTGGTGGAGCCCGCCCTACCTGCTGATGCTCGTCGGCCTGACCGCGCTGACCTGGGGTGGCGGGCTGGCCATGGCGGCTACGCCGGACAAGCAAAGGCAGCGCCTTCAACTCACCCTGCTGATCGTCGCCCTGGCCGGCATCCTCGGTTGGTTCAAGTACGCCAACATCGTCGTCGAGACCCTCAACACCGCACTCGGCCATGCCGGCGCGATGCCCGTCGAATGGCAGAAAGTCGTCCTGCCGATCGGGCTCTCCTTCATCGTGCTGCAGGCCATCTCGTACCTGGTCGACGTGTACCGGGGCACGGTCACCGCGCAACGCAGTTTTGTCGCCTTCGCCGCCTACAAGGCCATGTTCGGCCAACTCATCGCCGGGCCGATCATTCGCTACGACTGGGTCAAGAAGGAGATCGGCAACCGCACCTTCGGCTGGGCCGGTTTCGGCGCCGGCGCGCGGCGCTTCATGGTGGGCGTGAGCATGAAAGTGCTCGTCGCCGACACCCTCGCACCCGTCGCCGACCTCGCGTTCGCCCAGGCCCGCCCCGGTTTTGCCGACGCCTGGATCGGTTGCGCCGCCTACACCCTGCAGCTGTTCTTCGACTTCGCCGGCTACAGCGCCATGGCGATCGGCATCGCGCTGATGCTGGGCTTCCACTTTCCGGAAAACTTCAACCACCCCTATCTGGCGCGCAGCATCCAGGACTTCTGGCGGCGCTGGCACCTTTCGCTGTCGAGCTGGATTCGCGACTACCTCTACATCCCCCTCGGCGGTAGCCGCGCCGGCCCGGTGCGAACCTACGTCAACCTGCTGCTGACCATGGCCATCGCCGGCCTCTGGCACGGCGGCGACAGCTGGAACTACCTGCTGTGGGGCATCGCGCACGGCGTGGCGCTGTGCTGCGCGCGGCTCTACAGCGGCAGCGGGCGCCGCATGGCGGTGCCGCTGGCGCGCATCGCCACCCTGCTCTTCGTGATGCTGGCCTGGACGCTTTTCCGCGCGCACGGCTTCGACAGCGCCCTCGACATGCTGGCCGGGCAGTTCGGGCTGCATGGCGGCTTCGCTTTCGGCGATGCGCTGACGGCCGGCCTGCGCCAGTCGCACCTGATCGCCTTCGTGCTGGGCGTCGTCTGCGTGATGTGGCCGGCGGTGGCGCCGACCATGGCCCAGCGCGCCGGTCCGCGCCTGTCGGCCGTCGCCAGTCTGTGGCCGGTACCGGCCTTCCTGCTGTCGTTCGCGCTGATCGCCAGCCGCGGCGCGGTGCCCTTCCTGTACTTCCAGTTTTAAAAAAGGGGCGCCGCGATGACCGCACCTTCCGCCGCCCACCAGGCACCGCCCGTCGAGTCGCCGCAGGCGCACAGCGCGGCATCCCGGCTGTCCGGCGCGGTGCTGCTGGCCTTCCTGGCCGCCGGGCTGGCCAGTACCGTCGCCGCCGTGGTGGCGCAAAAACTCGACCTGGCCCCGCACGCCCTGACCCGCGCCGCCTTCCTGGACGGCGCCAGCATGCGCGACATGGCGGCCGCGCTGGCCGGCGCACCGTTGCCGCACTGGGCGGCGCGTAAGGAGCGCGAAGCCAGCTGGCTGGCGGTGGGCGACCTGGGGCCGCAGGTGCGCCAGGGGTGTTCCGGCTGGCTCTTCCTGGCCGACGAGATCACGCCGCAGCCCGGCGCCGATGCCAACCTGCGCGACCGGGCGCACGCTGTCGCCGCCATCCGCGACAGCCTGCAGCAACGCGGCATCCGGCTGATGGTGGCGGTGGTGCCGGACAAAAGCCGTATCGAGACCCTCCGGCTCTGCGGCCTGGAGCGTTCGGCGGCCATCGACAACCGGCTGCGCGTCTGGACCGGCCGCCTGGCCGCCGCCGCGGTGCCCCTGGTGGACACCACCGCCGTGCTGCAGGCGATGGTCGAGCGCGGCGCAGATCCTTTCCTGCGCACCGATTCCCACTGGACCGAGGCCGGCGCCGATGCGGCCGCCCGCGCCGTGGCCGACGCGGTGCGGGCGCGTGGCATCGAGGTCGCGCCGCACCGCAGCTACGACATCCGCGCCGGCGAGCCGCAACGGCGCCCCGGCGACCTGGTGCGCCTGGCGGGCATCGACGGCCTGCCCGTGTCGCTGCAGCCGCAGCCGGAAACCGCGGTGGACAGCAGCTTCACCGCCCGAACCTCCGACAGTGGCGCGGCGCCGGGCAAGCCCTCCTCGGCCGAGGACGAACTCTTCGGCGACACCGACCTGCCGCAGGTCGCGCTGATCGGCAGCTCTTTCTCGCGCACCTCGCATTTCGCCGACTTCCTGGCGGCGGCGTTGCAGACGCCGGTCGGCAACTTCGCCCGGGACGGCGGCAATTTCTGGGGTGCGGCGGGCGCGTATTTCGCCAGCGACGCCTTCCGGCAGACGCCGCCCAAACTGATCGTCTGGGAGATTCCGGAGCGCGCGCTGCAGTTGCCCAAGACCGGCGAGCGCTGGGCGCTGCCCTGATGCCCCAACACGCCGTCGCACTCGGCGAAGGGCCATAAAAAAGGGCCGAAGCCCCGTGGTTCCGGCCCAAACCCGCAAATAGGAAGCCGCCGGATCGGCCCGGCATCTCTCGACAGGAGAAGCCGGGACTAAAAAGCCCCGGCGGGGCTTTGTCAGAAGCTGTGGCGAACGCCGATTTCGTAGCCGGTGACGTTGCGGCCGTTGGCGATGGTCGGCGACGTCAGGCCGGATTGGGCCAGGCCGCGGGCAGCCAGGCCGTCGTTGCTGACGCGGGCCACGGTGGCGTAGACCTGGGTGCGCTTGGACAGGTTGTAGCCGTAGCCGATCGCGAACTTGTTGGAGTCGGCGTCGTCGGTGGTCTTGTTGCGGAAGGTGCTGACGGCGGCGCGCAGTTCGCCGGCGCCGATCGGGGCGGTGGCACCCAGTTCATAGACTTCGCGCTTCTGGCCCGCGCCCTTTTCGCTGATGAACTGCACCATCGGCTTGACGATGCCGAAGTTGTACGAAGCACCGACGGTGGTGCTTTCGTAGTCCACGCCGCCCGGGACGGTCGCCGCGCCGCCGCGGACTTCCGAATAGCCCAGCGCCAGGTTGATGGCGCCGGCCTGGTAGCCGCCGCGCAGGCTGTAGGCGTTGCCCTGCTTGTCGTTCACGGCCGAAGACGGGGCTTCGCCGAAGGCGTACATGGCCTGGCCGTAGAAGCCGCCCAGGGTGGCGGGCAGGATGTACTGGACGGCGTTGCCGGCGCGCTTGGGAGCGCTGCCGCCCGGGGTGCCGGCAGCCGAGCTGCTGATCAGGTTGGAGGCGCCCAGGCCGCCGATGCCGATGTCTGCGAAGGGGTCGAAGGTTTCGATGTTGAGGTACGCCGGCACCTTGTCGCGGCCGAGGCGGATTTCGCCGAGCGACTTGCTCGTCAGGCTGATGGTGGAGCGGCGCTCGAAGCCGAACGCGCCGTTGGTGCTGCCGGAGCCGGAGTCGACGTTGACGCCGCCTTCGAGCCAGAAGCCGGCCGACATTCCGCCGCCGAGGTCCTCGGTGCCGCGGAAGCCCAGGCGGCTGCTGGTGTTGTCGCCGGTGGTCAGGCCGGTGGCCTTGCTGCTGGCGGAGACGCGGGCTACGGAGGCGTCCAGGACGCCGAACAGGGTGACGACGTTGGATTGGGCGAAGGTGCCGGAGGCTGCTGTGAGGGTGGCGATGGCGACGAGGGTCTTTTTCATTGGATGGTTGGTGGGTTGGTGGGCACTGGTTGACGGGCTTTGTGCCGTCGGGTCCGGTCGGCTTCCCGGCGAGGGAGCTGTGCGCATTGCAGCGAATTTGTGTGACAACCTCGGGTAAGCCCTTGGTTATGGTTTGGTTTGTTGTTGGGTTGCTTGTTTGTTTGGCGAGCTTTTGGGCAAATATCTGGGTCGATGATCGATGCGTTGGGGCATTGGGGGCATTCGCGACTTGCTGATATTGGTGCGCGCTCTCAGAAAGGGGATTTTTAAATCGCCTTTGGATGGGGCATTATTTGACTGCCTTCGGCTTGTTTACTTCTTCTATTCCTACGGAAGGTGGACGTGGGGCTTACGCCGCCCCACACCCGCGGTAACTTTCTTTTCGGGCAAAAAAGAAAGTCACCAAAGAAATTGCCTCGGGATCGGGTAGCCATACAAGAATCGGGCCTTTGCTTCGCTCGGCCTGGGG
>Ga0308164_10001747_pt1 | contig 23767 bp, 23 predicted proteins | sample PhyTR2_FD_201031 | JGI IMG/M metagenome (GOLD analysis project Ga0308164, IMG submission 201031) | Phyllosphere microbial communities from UC Gill Tract Community Farm, Albany, California, United States - DLSLT.R2 | ecosystem: Host-associated > Plants > Phyllosphere > Unclassified | place: USA... | reverse complement strand
CGAGGCTAGCGACGAGTCGTTCCCGCTGCACCAGACCATCCAACGTCAGCGCCAACCGCCCAAGCCGATCGCCCTCGAACGGGTCAACCCCCGCCTGGTACAGGATCAACTCCGGCCGGAACTCGTCAAGCAAAGGCACTAGGGTCGCCTCCAGCGTCGCCAGATACGCCTCGTCGCCGACCTCGTCCGGCAACGGCACATCGACCGTCGATCGCGCCTTCCGCACCGGAAAATTCTTCTCCGCATGGATCGAATAGGTCGCGATCTCCGGCCGTCCCGCCAGCAGTGCCGCAGTCCCGTCACCCTGATGCACATCGCAATCGACGACTAGCACGCGCCCCACCCGCCCCTCGTCGATCAGCCGCGCCGCCGCCACCGCGAGATCGTTGAACACGCAAAACCCCGCGCCCGTATTCGCCAGCGCATGATGGCTCCCGCCCGCCGTATTCGCCGCAAACCCGTGTTCCAGCGCGAGGCACGCGGCGAGCCACGTCCCGTGCGGGACGATCGCCGCACGCGATGCCACCGCCGTGGTCACCGGGAAGCCGATCCGCCGCTCCTTCTCCCTCGGCACGTCCGCGCGAAGTACTTCGGCGACGTAATCCTCGTCATGAACCGCCTCCAGCCACGCAGTCGGCGTCGTCTTGGCGCGGTGCCACGTCACCACATCACCCTTTTCGAGCAACAGGTCGCGGATCAGCCCGTTCTTGTTCCAGCGATAGGTCGAGCGCGCCGGCGCGGGGGTGACATAGTCGGGATGGTGGACGACATGGATCATGCTCCGTAGGTAGGAGCGCGCTGCCCGACCCCCAAGTTGCCCGAGCCCCAAGCACCTGCGTTGCGGAGACTATTTTGACCGACGTTTCGACCCTGCCCTACCGTCCCTGCGCCGGCATCATGCTCATCAACGCGGACGGCAAGATCTTCGTCGGCCAACGCAACGATTCGCCGCTGGAGGCATGGCAGATGCCGCAGGGCGGGATCGACCCTGGCGAGGACGCCGAAGCCGCCGCACTGCGCGAACTCGGCGAGGAAACCGGCGTCATGCCGGACAAGGTCGAACTGATCGCGGAGGCTCCCGGCGAATTCGTCTACGACCTTCCCCCCGAATTGCTCGGCAAGGTCTGGAAGGGCAAATGGCGCGGCCAGACGCAGCGCTGGTTCCTGTACCGCTTCCTCGGTACTGACGCCGACGTGAACATCGCCACCGACCACGAGGAGTTCCGTGCGTGGCGCTGGAGCGATCCCGCCGACCTGCCGCGGCTGATCGTCCCGTTCAAGAAGGCTCTTTACGAACAGGTACTCGCCGCCTTCGCGCCACATCTCGGCGCAACCTCGACACGCTGAACAGTTCCCATTCCGTCACGCTGCCGTTACGGAACGGCTGTGCGCCGCTTAGCCCCTCTCCTGCTCGCCCCGCTGCTGCTGGCGAACGCGCCCGACCCGCAGTCGGTGATGATCCCCGAGACGATCCGCGCGATGCTCGACGCGGCGCTGGAGGCGGGGAACGAAGCGGACGTCAACACGATCGCCAAATACGCGCGCGCCGCCGATCCCCTTAGCGGCGACGCCGTGCTCGCGATCGCCGAAAAGTGGAAAGCCGACCGCGCCGCGCAGCGCACGCAGGTCATCCGCCAGGCCAGCTTCCTCGACCTGTGGAGCGGCAAGGCCGAGGTCGGCGGGTATCTGACGACGGGCAATTCCGACACGGCGGGCGGCACGGCGGTGCTCGACCTCAACCGCGAAGGTCTTCGCTGGCGCCAGAAATTCCATGCGCAGGCGGACTATCAGTCGAACCAGAACATCACGACGCGCGAGCATTATCTTGCCTCGTACGAGCCCAACTACAAGATCGACGACCGCGCCTATATCTACGGCGTCGCGCAATATGAAGGCGATCGGTTCCTCGGCTATTTCAACCGTTATTCGACCTCGATCGGTGCCGGCTACAGCGTGATCAAGACCGCGGGGACCAAGCTCGATCTCGAACTCGGGCCAGCGTATCGCTACACCGAATTCACCGACGATACCGAGCAGAGCAGCATCGCCGCGCGTGGCACGGCGAATTTCAGCGTGCGGATTCTGAGCGGCCTGTCGGTCAGCCAGGTCGCCTCCGCCTATGTCCAGCGCTACAACAGCACGCTCAGCGGCACGACCTCACTCAACGCCAAGCTGATCGGGCCGCTGTCCGCCGCACTGTCGTACAGCGTCCAGTATGAAAGCGAACCGCCGGTCGGCTCGGTCTCGACCGACACCACCAGCCGCGCGTCGCTGGTCTACAGCTTCTGACGCTGTTCCCACACGCGCCCGGCCTCGCTAGGGTCGCGCGATGAGGGGACTTACACCGATAGAGCGCGATGCCGTCGACACGGCGGGCGCTGCACCGATGCTGGCGCAGGTCGAGGCATGGGCGGCCGTCAACAGCGGCACGCGCAACCTTGCCGGGTTGGCGACGATGGCCGGATTGCTCGGCGATGCGTTCGCGAGCCTGCCGGGCGAGATCACGCTGGTCGATCCGACACCCGTCGACAATGTCGGCGCGGACGGCGTGGTCTCGGTGATCGAGCACGGCAAGCACCTGCACCTCGTCGTGCGTCCCGACGCGGCGGTCCGCATGCTGTTCACGGGCCATATGGACACGGTCTACCCGGTCGATCACGCGTTCCAATCGCTGCAATGGCTGGACGACCGCCGACTGAACGGCCCCGGCGTCGCGGACATGAAGGGCGGGCTGGCGGTGATGCTTGCCGCACTTCAAGCGGTCGAGGCCAGCCCCCTCGCCGCGCGGATCGGCTATGACGTCGTCGTCAATTCGGACGAGGAAACTGGCTCCTTCTCCTCCGCCGCGTTGCTTGCCCGCGCCGCGCACGGCAAGGTCGCCGCGCTGACCTACGAACCCGCGCTCGCCGACGGGACTCTCGCCGGCGCACGCGGCGGCACGGGCAACTTCTCGATCATCGTCCATGGTCGCAGCGCGCACGCCGGCCGCAATCCCGAGGACGGCCGCAACGCGCTCGTCGCAGCCGCCGACATTGCGGTGCGCTTGTCGAAAGTCCGCGGCCCACGCCTCGCGGTGAACCCGGCGCGGATCGAGGGCGGTGGCCCGAACAACGTCGTCCCCGATCTCGCCATCCTCCGCATCAACTTCCGCCCTGCCACGCTCGACGACATCGCGCGGGCGCAATCGCATATCGACTCCGCGGTCGCCATCGTGGCGGCCGAACATGACGTCCGGATCGAGGTCCATGGCAGCTTCAACCGCCCGCCGAAGCCGATTGACCACGGCGCCGCGCGGCTGTTTGATCTGGTCAAGGCATCGGGCGCGGACCTCGGTCTCGATATCGCCTGGAAAGCCACCGGCGGCGTCTGCGACGGCAACAATATCGCCGCCGCCGGCGTGCCGGTCGTAGACACGATGGGGGTCCGCGGCGGCGCGATCCATTCGACCGACGAGTTCATGATCCCCGACAGCCTCGCCGAACGTGCGGCGCTGTCGGCGGTCACCATATTGCGTATCGCGGAGGGCCGCTTGTGAGCTTCAGGATCCGGGCCGCGGTCGACGACGACCTTCAGCACCTCTACGAAATGGCCAAGCTGACCGGCGGCGGCTTCACCAATTTGCCGCCCGATCGTCGTGCGCTCACGGCCAAGCTCGAACGCAGCCACACCGCCTTCGCGCGCACCGACGGCCCGGTCCAGGACGAGTTGTTCGTACTGATCCTCGAGAACATCGAGACGAAGGAAGTCCGCGGCACCTGCCAGATCTTCACGCAGGTGGGTCAGAGCTACCCGTTCTACAGCTACCGGATCGGCCAGCTCACGCAGCATAGCCGCGAGCTGAACCGCACCTTCCGCGCCGACATGCTCACGCTCGCCACCGATCTGGAAGGCGCGAGCGAGGTCGGCGGGCTGTTCCTCCATCCCGGCGAACGCGCGGGCGGCCTCGGCCTGTTGCTCGCGCGCAGCCGCTACCTCTTCATCAAAATGCACCGCGCGCGTTTTGCCGACCGGATCCTCGCCGAACTGCGCGGCGTCATCGACGAAGCGGGCGGCTCGCCGTTCTGGGATGGCCTCGCAGGCCGCTTCTTCGGGATGAATTTTCAGGACGCGGACCAGTTCAATGCCATCAACGGTCACCAGTTCATCGCCGACCTGATGCCCAAGCACCCGATCTACACCGCAATGCTAACCGAGACCGCACGCGCCGCGATCGGCCTGCCGCATCCCTCGGGCCGCGCGGCGATGCGGATGCTGGAGAACGAGGGATTTGCGTTCGAGAACTACGTCGACATCTTCGATGGCGGCCCGACGATGACCGCCCGCACCGATCAGGTCCGCTCGATCGCCGACGCGCGCGACAGCAACGTGGTCGGGATCGGTGGCGACGACGGCAAGGACGCCTTGGTCGCGACGGGCAACCTTGCCGACTTCCGCGCCGCGTTCGGCAAGGTCCGCGAGACCGAGGACGGCGTCGTGCTGGCCGAGGATTGCGCGCGCTCGTTGAGCGTTGGAGAAGCCGACCGGGTCACGCACGTGGCTCGCATCTGACCGCCGCAATCCAAAGTAGAACGTCGGGTTAATTTACAGGTAACCATATTTTTTGGCGTCAGAACCGCGCATATCAGCCACTGGCACGCACCTTGCTCAGACGCTCGCCATGTGGACCCGGTTTGCTCGCCTCTTCATCATCAAGACCAAGTTCGAGGCCTTCCTCGTCATCTACGGCCTAGGCGTTGGCGCGGTCGAACGCGGGATGCACTACCTCCAGCAATATCCCGGATACGGCGGCTGGCTACTATTCGCCGCCTGCCCGATCGCCGTCTTCATGGCTGGCGGGCGTATCATCGATTCAGTCGATCACGCGCATCAACGATAAGAGCGATTAGCTGATCTGCTGGGCAAGATGCAGGTAGCGGCTCGAAAAGTCTGCGAGTTCACGCAGTGCATCCCATTGCGGAAAGCTGATCCGGCGACGATTGCGCCCGATCAGACCATCCGCTTCGAGCGACTTTATCGTGCGGTTCACATGTACCGCCGTCAGCCCGAGCGCATCGCCGAGCTGCTCCTGGCTCATCGGCAATTCATAGCCATCGGCACCGGTAAGCCCCTGCATGTCGAGCCGGATCGCGAATTCGCACAGGAAATGCGCCAGCCGCGACCGCGCATCGCGGCGACCGATATTGAGGATCCATTCGCGAAAGATCGATCCCTCGACCAGCGTATTGACGAAGATCGCGTTACTGATAGCCGCACGGTTCCGCGCCAGTTCGCGCAACGCCGATCGCGGGATCGTCGCGACCTCCGCGCGCGTGAGCGTCTGGACGTTGTGATCCGCGACGTCGAGGAACAGGTGCTGGAAGTCGAGCGGCTCGCCCGGGATATGCAGCGACACGATCTGTCGCATCCCAGCGCCGGTCAGCTTCTGGCGATACGCGAACCCCGACAACAGTACCGCGCATTGATCCGGCGCATCGCCTTCGCGCACGAGGTAGGAGGACGGCTCGAACGTGCGAAGGGTATATGGCAGCGCGAGCAGCGCCTTGCGGTCGCCGTCGTCCAGCACAGCGTGCGTTTCCAACTTCCGAACCATCAGCGCCAAGGGGCTGAGCGTCGTAGCCATGAGAGTAATCCCGCAAAATTCGGGGCGGGAGCACATGCATCTCTCGGTCGTCAGGGCCCAAAAATCGGCTGGCGATAAGCTCTTTTAACATAGCTCGAACGGAAATGTTTTAATTAATGTTTGAGCGGACCGATCTGCTCCAATTAATTTTGGGGTCGCACAAATAAAATTAAAAATATCGGTTTCACGATCTGCCGATCATATTGCCGAAATTCGAGATACTAAAAATCAGATCAGTTTTTTTTATCGCACAAATGATCGCTTCCGGGCATCGTGAATACTTGCTCACCGTGGAAAAGGCGATCGCTAGTCATTCATAGATCTCTAATCCATGTTCGGCGTCTTCCAGCGCCGAACCAACCCAGCCATGACCATGTCGACGGAATCGACTTCCGCCGCGATCCGCTGATGCAGCAACCCTGCTGCATCCCGGAAACGCCGAGCCAGCAGATTGTCCGGGACGATACCCAACCCCACCTCGTTCGACACGAGGATGACGCGGCCTTCCAACCGCGCGATCGTCTCGACCAGATCGTCCACGCGCGCGGCGATAGCCTCGTCGGCTAGCAGCAGGTTCGACACCCACAGGGTCAGGCAATCGACCAGCATCACGACGTCCGAGCCGTCTTCGCTCTTCAGTGCCTCGCCAAGCGCCAGCGGAGCCTCGACGGTCCGCCACCGATCGTCACGGTCGGCACGATGACGCGCGATTCGGTCCTCCATCTCGCCGTCGAACGCCTGCGCGGTCGCGACATAGACGAGCCGCGTCGCGTGGTCCGTCGCCGCGGCTTCGGCTAAGGCTTGAGCGTGGCGACTTTTCCCAGAACGCGCGCCGCCCAGCACGAACAGGCTTTTTCCGAACGGCGTCCCGACCGATTGCATCCGACGTTTCCTTCACGCTTGCTCGACGGGCCCGGAATGACGATGACGCCTGGAAGATCAAGCGAAAGCCCGCGGATCCGAATGAAAGACGGTATGAACGCCCTGCGCATCCACGGTGGACGGATCGACCTCGCCGCCGTCCACTATCCGGATGCGCCGCGACCCTGGCTCGACCTGTCGACCGGCATCAATCCCTGCGCGTGGCCTACCGATCGCGTCCCGACGGTCGATCTGCACAGCCTCCCCTCGCCCGCAGCGATCGCCGATCTGGAAGCCGCCGCTGCTGCCGTATTCGGTACGACCGCGGACCGGGTCGTCGCGTTGCCCGGTAGCGAACTCGGTCTGCGAATGCTGGCCGCGCTGGACCGGCCTACCCCCGCCCGGTTCGTCGTGCCTAGCTACGCTACGCATGCCGAAGCGATCGACGGTGCCGTTCCGATAGCGCGAGATGCGATTGGGACGGTCGCGGACGGTACGCTGTTGCTGGCCAACCCCAACAATCCGGACGGGGGTCGCGACACGCCGCAACGCCTGCTCGACATCGCGCGCAGCGGTGCCTTCCTGATCGTGGACGAAGCGTTTGCCGACGTCGTGCCCGGATCGAGCCTCATCCCCCTGCTCTGCCCCGACGATCGCGCGATCGTATTTCGGTCGTTCGGCAAATTCTTCGGCCTGCCCGGCGTGCGGCTCGGGTTCATGATCGGGCCGCTGGAACACATCGCCGAGATGCGACAACGGCTCGGCAGCTGGCCGATATCAGCGCATGCCGTAGCCTATGGCATCCCCGCCTACCGAGACGCCGAATGGATCGCCGCCGCGCGGATCTCGATCGTCGAACGCGCCAAGAGGCTCGACACGATGTTGGCACGTCATGGGCTCCAGGCCCGCGGCAATTGCGCGTTGTTCCGACTGATCGAGGACGACGCGGCACCAGCGCTGTTCGAGCGGCTTGCACAAGTCGGCATCCTCACCCGCACTTTCGATCACTCGCCCCGCTGGCTGCGTATGGGCGTCCCAGGCAGCGACGAAGCCTTTGCACGGCTCGACGAGGCGCTTGGCGGTGGTTGAGCCGGTCGCCGTGCTGGCGATCATCATAGACGCCGCGATCGGCTGGCCGGCGCCGCTCTATGCGCGGATCGGTCATCCGGTTGGTGGCTTCGCGCGGATGATCGGCTGGGCCGAGACGCGTTGGAACCGCCCTACGCTATCGGACACGATCCGCCGCGCCGCCGGTGTCGTCACGATCGTTGCACTCATCGCAGCAGCGGTCGGCGTAGCGCTCGCTGCGACTTCCCTCGCGCGGCTCGTGTTCGGTCCCATGGCTTGGATCGCGATCGGCGTGATGGCAGCGCCCGGCCTCGCGATCCGTAGCCTGTACGACCATGTGGTGCCGGTCGCGCGCGCCGTTGAAACCGGCGACCTCGCAGCAGCCCGCGCCCGCGTCGCTATGATCGTTGGTCGGGACGTCGCGACACTCGACGAAGCCGGTGTCGCGCGCGCCGCAATCGAGAGCCTCGCGGAAAGCGTTTGCGACGGCGTCGTCGCGCCGTTGTTCTGGCTGCTGGTCGCCGGCCTGCCGGGCCTCTGGGCGTACAAGGCGATCAACACCGCGGACAGCCTGATCGGACACCGCGAGGCCCGATGGCGCGCGTTCGGTTGGGCGGCGGCGCGGACCGACGACGTCGCCAATTTCATCCCCGCGCGGATCAGCGGCGTTTCGCTTTGCGTTGCCGGCTGGGGCGGTTGGCGGACGATGGTACGCGATGCTGGCAACCATGCCTCACCCAACGCAGGGTGGCCCGAGGCGGCGATGGCCGGCGCGCTGGGCCTTCGTCTCGCCGGACCGATCGCCTATGACGGCGTCGTCACCGCAAAGCCCTATATCGGCGACGGTCGCCGCGACGTAACCGCCACAGACCTCCGCGCGGCGCTCGGCATCTATCGCCGGGCCTGCATTCTTCTCCTCGTCATTGCCGGAGTACTCGCATGGCGGCTCTGATGCTCCAGGGGACCGGCTCCGACGTCGGCAAGTCGGTGCTCGTCGCGGGACTGTGCCGCGCGTTCGCCAACCGGGGGCTGCCGGTCCGCCCGTTCAAGCCACAGAACATGTCGAACAACGCCGCCGTAACCGCCGATGGCGGCGAGATCGGCCGCGCGCAGGCGACGCAGGCGATCGCGTGCCGAGTCGAACCCAGCGTCGACATGAACCCGGTTCTGCTCAAGCCGCAGGGCGATCGCACGTCGCAGCTGATCGTCCGTGGGCAAGTCCGCGGTACGCTCGCCGCCGCACGCTGGCGCGAGGGCCGCGAAGGATTGCTCGTCGACGTGCTCGACAGCTTCGAGCGGCTTTCGGCGAGCTGCGGCCTCGTAATCGTCGAGGGCGCAGGGAGCCCGGCGGAGATCAACCTGCGCGCGAGCGACATCGCCAACATGGGCTTCGCCCGCGCCGCCAATGTCCCCGTGATCCTGGTCGGCGATATCGACCGCGGCGGTGTCATCGCCTCAATCGTTGGCACGCGCGCGGTGATCGACCCTGCCGACGCGGCGATGATCCACGGCTTCCTCGTCAACAAGTTCCGCGGCGATCCTGTGCTGTTCGACGATGGCTATCGGGCGATCGAGACGCGCAGCGGATGGCGCGGCTACGGCGTCGTACCTTGGCTGGCGGACGCGGTACGGTTGCCGAGCGAGGATGCAGTGATCCTCGAACGCCCCTCCGCGTCGGTCGAACGTCGCGTAACGATCGCCTGCCCGATCACGCCGCGGATCGCCAATTTCGACGACCTGGATCCGTTGCGCCTCGAACCCGGCGTCGCGCTGGTGATGGTCCCGCCCGGCACGCCGATCCCCGAGGCGGACATGATCGTTCTTGCCGGATCAAAAGCCACGATCCCCGATCTCGCCTTCCTGCGTGCGCAGGGCTGGGACATCGATATTCTCGCGCATCACCGTCGGGGAAAGCCAGTGCTGGGGCTTTGCGGTGGCTTTCAGATGCTGGGTCGCAGCATCGCCGATCCGCATGGTATCGAAGGTGGCGCAGCTACGATCGCGGGGCTGGGGCTGCTCGATATCGACACCGTTCTTACTCCGGCCAAGACGCTCGAACGGATCGAGGGCATCGCAAAGGGTGCGCGCTTCGAAGGCTATGAGATGCACATGGGCGCGACGACCGGCGCCGACCTGAACCGCCCCGTCGGTCACCGCTCCGACGGCAGCGCGGAGGGTGCGACGAGCGCCGACGGACTGGTCCACGGGAGTTACGTCCACGGCCTGTTCGGGCTTGCCGAGCAACGCGCGGCGTGGCTGGCCCGGCTCGGCGTCGCCGCGGTCGGACCGGACCATGCTGACTCGATCGATGCTGCGCTCGACGCGATCGCGGCGACGCTTGAACGTCACGTCGATCTCGATGCGATGCTCGACCTAGCCCAGCGCGCCGGCTGACGCATGGGCGATGGCAAAAGCGAGCAGGACGCCGGTCTCGACAAGCTCGATCCCCGCCCCGTGCGCGTCTCCGGTCACGCCCCCTAATTTACGCCACAACCACGCAGCGACGGTCAGTATCAGGAGCGGAACCGCCAACAGCGCGGGAGCCGCGACGGCAGCCAGCGCCAGGAGGAGCCCCCAGCCGACCAGGTCGCGCGATCGGACTGCGCCGGCGACCGCGGCGCCCAATCCGCCTGCCCGCAACGGCGGCAATAGCACTGCCCAGGCCAGCGGCCCCATCCTCGCCGCAAACGGCACCAAGATGATGAGCCACCACGCCGTCAGCCCGACCGCGTGAAGCAGAACGAGCTTAACGACCATCTGGGCGACTATCGCGACGACGCCGAAGCTGCCGATATGCGGATCGGCCATCACCGCGAGCAGCCGCGTCCTGTCGCCATGCGCCGCGCCCAGCCCGTCGGAGAGATCGGCCAGCCCGTCGAGGTGCAATGCGCCCGTGACAGCGATCCACGTCAGCAACCCTGCACAGGCCCCGGTCCATGGGTCGACCAACGCGCCTGCCCAGCCCGCCGCGGCGACGAGCACGCCGATCGCCAGTCCGACGAGCGGATAGTACCGGATCGCCGCGGCAAAGTCGTTGGCCCCGGCCTCGACGCGCGGCATCGGCAGGCGCGTCAGGAAACCGAACGCGACGACCAGCCGCTTCACGTCGCCAGCCCGACGATCTGAACAGTCCGATCCAACCCAGGCCAGATCCGCAACGACACGAGCGCGGCATAAGGCAGGTCGAACGCCCATGTCTGGCGACGATCGAACCCGCACAGGTCTGCGAGCGCCGCCCGGATTGCGCCACCGTGTGTGACGACCAACGTCGGCACCGGGGGAAGTACCGCCAAGGCATTGCCGACACGGTCCAACAACGACGACCATCGCTCACCATCCGGCGGCGGGGCGGCGTCCGGATCATCGTGGAACCGCGCGAAAGCCGCCGGATCGATATCGGCGGGACGCATTCCGTCCCACGCGCCGAAGTCGAGTTCACGCCACCGTCGATCGACCTCGCCGACGATGCCCCGCGCGCTGCCGATCGCCGTCGCGCAATCGCGTGTACGCCCCAGGTCGGACGACACGATCGCGGCAACCTTCAGCCCTGCGGCTCGCTGGACGCACGCGGCAACGCCGGCCTCCGTTACCGGATCGTCCGTTCGCCCCAGCAACAGGCCTTCGCGGACGGGAGCGCCATGCCGCATCAGGTACAGCATGTGCGAGCCGGTCACGCGACCGAGACCCCCGCCTCGGCAAAGGTCGCCATCTCGTCATGCGCCGCCAACGCCGCGCGGACGAGCAACGTCGCGGTCGCCGCGCCGCTTCCCTCTCCGAGCCGCATGCCTAGCGACAGCAGGGGATCGAGGTCCAACGCCCGCAACAGGCGCGCATGACCCGGCTCGGCCGACATGTGGCCGGCAAGACAATGCGCGAGGATATCCGGGCAAGCAGCGGCGATCGGCGCGGCCGCGGCACAGCATATGAAGCCATCGAGCATGACGGGCACGCCGGCCAGACGCGCCGCGACGACCGCGCCGGCTATCGCCGCGAGCTCGCGCCCGCCAAGCCTGCGTAGCGTCTCGAACGACGTGCTCAGTGCGTCCCGGTGCAGCGCCAGCCCGGCCTCCACGGTCGCGATCTTGCGGGCCATGCCGTCGTCGTCGACTCCGGTACCGGGCCCGACCCAGTCGCGTGCCGATCCATCGAAGCTGGCGAGGCACAGCGCGGCGGCGGAGGTCGAGTTGCCGATCCCCATCTCGCCGAGCACGATCAGATCGGGTGCGTCCGCAACGACGGCGGCGCCCGCGTTGATCGCCGCGAGGCATTCGTCCTCCGACATCGCCGGGGCGACGGTGAAATCGATCGTCGGCCGGTCGAGATCGAGCGGGACGACTCTGAGGTCGAGGCCCGCCGCGCGCGACAGCGCGTTGATCGCCGCGCCGCCATGTTCGAAATTGGCCACCATCTGCGCGGTGACGGAGGCTGGAAACGCACTGACGCCGCGATCGACGATGCCGTGATTACCCGCGAAGATCACCACCCGGCCGCGATCGAGCCGGGGGCGTTCATGGCCCTGCCAGCCGGCCATGAAGACGGCAATCTCTTCCAACCGCCCGAGCGAACCCGGCGGCTTGGTCAATTGCCCCTGCCGCGCCACCGCCGCCAATCGAGCAGCTTCGTCCGGCTGCGGCAACGCGCTCAAGGATGTTAGAAATGCCCCGGCCGTCGGAAAAAAGGTCATTCCACGACGAACCCGGCGGGCGGCGTGCGGGTGATGAAGTGGCCCTTCACGCCCTGCGGCCATTGCTTGAACGGCACCTGCCCGAACGCACTTTCACCGTAGAGCTTCGCGTAATCGAGGATCGCACGGGCAGCGTCCTCGGTCGGCTCGAAACGGCCTAGCACATAGCCGACCTTGGCGGGTGCGCGGAGATGGATGGTGCAGAAATCCTGGCACGCGAACAGGCACGGCATCTCCTGCACCGCGACGTCGGCATAGGCGGGATCGCTCACCTGCACCGTCTTTAACGCAGCGACGAGCCGCGCGCCGCCGCGCTGCCCGTGCTCGTCGTCGCGCGCCTCGGTGGAATGGCGGCACGTGTTACACGCGACTACCGCGACGCCGTCCTCGACCGGCTTCAGCATGTCCGTTCCCGGACGATCTCAGAACGATGTGAACTTGGCATAGGAACCCCTTCGGACAGTCGGTCCCGCACCGCGCAAAGGGCGAGAGGCGCACGCCTCCGGCCTCCGCGCGACGCGAAGCGATGTCGTCGCGCGGGGTGTTACCCGTCCGTTCGGCGCACCCTGGCCGGACGAAAGACGACCGCGACGGGCAGGTCTCCTGGCTCGCGGGTCAACGCCGTCCGCGCCGCCTTCTCGGGAACATCCCAATGGCATGAGGCACGATGGCTCGCCGCGTACAGTTGCAGGGGCAGCCGGGTGTTGCCCGTTCCCATTTTCATCCCCCTCCGCGCGAGCGTCGGGGGAACCTGTCGCGGAGGGAGCGATACGCGGGGGGCGGAGACGACGCAAGACACGGCTACGTCCGTTAGAAGTCCGCCAGCCGTCCCCACGCCCTCCCGTCATCCTGACGAACGTCAGGATCCAGGGTAACGGGTGGTGGTCTTCGTGGCTCTGGGTCCTGACTTTCGTCAGGATGACGGACGGTGGTTGTAACGGATCGTAGAGTACGAAGCCCCCTAGAACTCCACACCCGCCTGCGCCTTGACCCCCGACCGGAACGGATGCTTCACCTGCGTCATCTCGGTCACGAGGTCCGCCACCTCGATCAACGCATCGGGCGCGTTCCGCCCGGTCACCACGACGTGCGTCATCTCGGATTTTGCCGCCAATACCGCAAGCACCTCGTCGACCGGCAGATACTCGTACCGCAGCACGATGTTCAGTTCGTCCGCCACTACCATCGCATAGGACGGGTCGGCGATCATCCGCTTGACCTCATCCCACGCCTCGCGGGCCACTGCGATATCGCGCGCGCGATCCTGCGTGTCCCACGTGAACCCCTCGCCCATTGGCTTGAACTCGCACAGGTCGGGGAACGCATCGAAGACCGCCTTCTCGCCGGTCGTCATCGCGCCCTTGACGAACTGCACGACGCCGACCTTGCGCCCATGCCCGATCATCCGCACCGCCATGCCGAACGCGGCGGTCGACTTGCCCTTGCCTTTGCCGGTGTGGACGATGATCAGGCCCTTCTCGATCGTCTTGCTCGCGACGATCCGGTCGTGGACCTCCTTGCGCTTGGCGCTCTTGGCATTCTGTTCGTCGTCGGTCCGCATGATCATGTCCTCTCCTGCCCCCGATGGCGGAACACGCCGCGCGGCGCTAGAGCGTGCCCATGCTCCGCATTACCGATCTCAAGCTCCCGCTCAACCACGCCGACGAAGCGCTCCCCGCCGCGATCCGCGACCGCCTGCGCGTCACCCCGCGCGACCTGATCCGCTACACCGTGGCGCGCCGCGCGCACGATGCCCGCGACAAGATGGACATCCAGCTCGTCTATTCGGTCGACGTCACGCTGAAGAACGAGGACACCGTCCTCACGCGCTTCCGCAAGGATCGCCACGTCCAGCGCACCCCCGACACCGGCTACCGTTTCGTCACCAAGGGTGGCGCGAGCTATAACGGCCCCCGCCCTGTGGTGGTCGGCGCAGGCCCGTGCGGGCTGTTCGCCGGGCTCATCCTCGCGCAGATGGGGTTCCGCCCGATCATCCTCGACCGCGGCAAGGTCGTCCGCGAGCGCACCAAGGACACGTGGGGCCTCTGGCGCAAGAGCGTGCTCAACCCCGAATCCAACGTCCAGTTCGGCGAGGGCGGTGCCGGCACTTTCTCCGACGGCAAGCTCTGGAGTCAGATCAAGGACCCGCGCCACCTCGGCCGCAAAGTCCTGACCGAGTTCGTGAAAGCCGGCGCCCCACCCGAAATCCTGACCGAAGCGCACCCGCACATCGGCACCTTCCGCCTCGTCACGATGGTCGAGAGCATGCGCGAGACGATCGAGGCACTGGGCGGCGAATACCGCTTCTCGACGCGCGTCGATGGTCTCGACATCGTCGAGGAAGCCGGCACCCGCCAACTCCGCGGGCTACACCTCAGCACCGGCGACTATCTCGAAGCCAACCACGTCGTCTTCGCAGTCGGCCATAGCGCCCGCGACACGTTCGAGATGCTGCATGCGAAGGGTGTATACGTCGAAGCCAAGCCGTTCTCGATCGGCGTCCGCATCGAGCATCCGCAGTCGTGGATCGACGAAGCTCGGTTCGGGCCGTGCGCCGGCCACCCGGATCTTGGCGCAGCGGCGTACAGCCTGTCGCACCACTGCAAGAACGGGCGCACGGTCTACAGCTTCTGCATGTGCCCGGGCGGGACCGTCGTCGCCGCGACGTCTGAGGAAGGCCGCGTCGCCACCAACGGCATGAGCCAATATTCGCGTAACGAACGCAACGCGAACTCCGGCATCGTCATCGGCATCGATCCCGAGCGCGACTATCCAGGCCATCCGCTCGCCGGGATCGAGCTGCAACGCCACTGGGAATCGCGGGCCTATGTCGCCGGCGGCTCAAACTATAAGGCGCCTGCGCAGAGGATCGGCGACCTGCTCGCGGGGCGCGCGTCAACCGCGCTCGGCTCGGTGATCCCGTCGTACAAGCCGGGCGTCCACATGACCGACCTGTCGGAGTGCCTGCCAGAGTTCGCGATCACCGCGCTGCGCGAGGCACTCCCCGCGTTCGGTCGCGAAATTCCCGGCTACGACCATCCTGATGCGGTGCTCACAGGGGTCGAGACGCGAACCTCGTCGCCGGTCAGGATCACGCGGGGCGATGACTTCGTCAGTCTCAACACCGCGGGATTGTTCCCGGCGGGCGAAGGCGCTGGCTATGCCGGGGGCATCCTTTCCGCCGCGGTCGACGGCATCAAGGTCGCGGAGGCGGTTGCGCTTAGCCTCACTGCCTAGGCCGTTTCGTTCCCCCGCGACGGCGGGGATCCAGGAGCCACAAACGTTGGCAGTCGTGACCCTGGGCTCCCGCCTTCGCGGGAGAACATAGACGGCCGTGGCATTTAGGTTTGAAGCATGACCATCAGCATCAAACTGCAGCGCCCCACCCCGGCGGAGGCCGGGGCCCAGTTGGGAAACAGTAGTAACTGCGCCCAGCGTTCACTTGCTCAGGCCTTCGCAACTGGACCCCGGCCTTCGCCGGGGTGGTGGGGAATGCGGAAGGTGATCGCGTTCGACAGGCCCGGTACATTCGACTGGGAAGCGTGCGATCGTAACAACAGCCCAAGACCCAAGAAACAGAAGCCCGGCGCCCACCCCTCACTTCCGCCGCTGCGGCCCCGTCTCGATCAACCACGCGCGCGGCAGGCCGGTCGGCTTGGCCACCCCATCCAACCGCCGCGCGCTCACCAGCGCGACCCGCTTCAGGATCATCTGGTCCTTGAACGCATCCATGCCGCCGCCGGTCGGCTTGGCGAGGATGCGCTTCACCACGTCCATTCCCGCGACGACATGCCCGAACGCCGCATAGCCCGGATAGCCCGCGCGCGCGTCCATCGCCGGGGCGGGCCCGATCGTGATGAAGAAATTCCCGCCCGCCGATGCCGGCGTCATCCCCCGTGCCATCGAGATCGTCGCGTCGAGATGCTTGATCCCGGTCATCGCGGTGGTCTCGAGCGGGAACGGCGGAAGTATTCGTCGCGCATCGGTGCGGATCCCCGCCTGGATGAAACCAAGCTTCGGCGCGGACTTCTGGCGGCTCGCGCGATAGAAGTCGGTCCCGTCGAACCGACCGTCATCGACATAGGCGAGGAAATTCGCGGTCGTCTTCGGCGCATGGCGGGCGTCGAGCGCCAGCAAGATCGGGCCTTCGGAGGTGACGATGCGGACGCGAACGAGGCCCGGTTTCGGTCCCGGTTCGGTGCGCTGAACCTGCCGCCTCGCTGGCTGCGCCGTTCCTGCAGTCGCCAAGGCCGCAATCGCTACGAAGCCGATCATAAAACGCCGCATTTCGATCACTCACGCCTTTACCGATGGCGTCGGCTACCTGTCCGTTTGCGGCGAGGCAAGAGCGCTGGGATATGTGGTTGAGCGGACTGATGATCGCCGCGTCGTAGCTGTGCCCGTTCGACAACGTCCCGAGGTTCAAACTCGCCAGCACCTTCGCTTGGCTTGGTCGGCGCCCACATTCGCAGCACCTCCCCGGCGGAGGCCGGGGCCCAGTTGGGAAACGTCGCTGATGTAAGTTCGTGCTATGCCACTTGGGTCATACCAACTGGGCCCCGGCCTCCGCCGGGGAGGTGTGGTGGTTGGTTGGCGTGACCTTTTCTCTCTCCAGCACGGGAGCGTCGTCGTGAGGCGGATCGGGCATCGCCGCTGCGGCAGGATTCTCTCCCCGCAACGCCTCAAACATACCGCGGGATCGGCCCCACCTGCGGCGTCTGGTCCGGCAGGTCCACCATCGTCTCGTCGACGAAGCACCAGCCCCAGCCCTCCGGCGGGTCATAGCCCTCGATGATCGGATGCCGCGTCGCGTGGAAGTGTGCGGTCGCGTGGCGGTGCGGGGAGTCGTCGCAACAGCCGACATGACCGCATTCCCGGCACAGCCGCAGATGCACCCATTCGCTGCCGATCCGAAGGCACTCCTCGCACCCCTTCGCGCTCGGCGTCACGTCGCGGATCGTCTCCATATGCGTGCAACCGTAGCTCATTCCGCATGCCTTTCCGCCATGTCCGCCAAAACCGTGTGGATCTGCGCGACCACCGCCGCGCCTTCGCCGACCGCCGCCGCGACGCGCTTGGTTGATCCGGCGCGGACGTCGCCGATCGCGAATACGCCGGCGCGGCTCGTCTGCAACGGCAGCGCGGCGGCGCCGGTGACGATGAACCCCTTCTCGTCGGTATCGACGCAGCCCTTCAGCCAACCCGCATTGGGGTCGGCGCCGATAAACAGGAACAGGTGTCGCATCGCGCAACGCGTTTCGGCGCCGTCGCTGCGTTGGCGGAAGATCGCTGCCGTGAGTCCGGTCGCGCGCTCGCCCTCCAGCCCGACGATCTCGGTGCCGACGCGGATCGTCACGTTGGGCAGCGCGGCGATCCGGTCGATCAAATATTTCGACATCGTCGCGGCCAGCGGGCGGCGCACGATCAGGTGCAAGTGTTTCACGCGAGGTGCGAGGAACACCACCGCCTGCCCGGCCGAGTTGCCGCCACCGACCAGCGCGACCTCCTCGCCCTCGCACAAGCGCGCCTCGATCGGCGATGCCCAGTAGGACACGCCAGCGCCCTCGAACTCCGCCAGGTCGGGGATGTCGGGACGCCGATACCGCGCGCCCGACGCGACGATCACGGTTCGCGACTGGACGCGTCGATCGCCCGGCAGTTCGAGCGCAAGCGGGTCGCCCGCGGGCCGATCCTCGTCGCAATCGAGATGTTCGACGGTCAGCGGGATCGCGATCTCCGCGCCGAACTTGAGTGCCTGGTTGAACGCACGCCCGGCCAGCGCCTGCCCCGAAATGCCGGTCGGGAAGCCCAGGTAGTTCTCGATCCGCGCCGATGCCCCCGCCTGTCCGCCGATCGCGCGCTCGTCGAGCACGATCACCGAAAGGCCTTCCGACGCCGCATACACCGCCGCCGCCAGCCCCGCCGGCCCCGCACCGACGATCGCAACGTCGTACACGGTGTTTGGATCAAGTTCCGGCGTAATGCCAAGGCACGCTGCGACCTCGATATCCGACGGTCTTTTCAGCACGGTACCGTTGGGACAAACGACCAGCGGCAGATCGCTCGACGCGACGCCGGTCCGCTCGACCAGTGCGCGCCCTTCGTCATCGGATGCCGCATCGAGGACGATGTTCGGATAGCCCGATCGCGTGAGAAACCCCTGCAGCCGGACGACGTCGGGACTGTCCGGCAGGCCGACGATTACCGTCCCCCCGCTGCCCTGTTCGATCAGGCCGACGCGACGCAGGATCAGCGCGCGCATCACGATCTCCCCGACGTCCGCGGAACCGACCATCAGGGCGCGCAGGTGCGCCGGATCGAACGGCAGCGCGGTACAGCCTTGGGGGCCAGCGGTGCCGCCAGCGATCGTCGGCCGCCCTGCAAGCTGGTTGACCTCGCCCGTCAACTGCCCCGGGCCGTGCGTGGTGATCGGTGCCTCGTGGCTCAACCCGTCGCGACGGACGACGTCGATGGTTCCTTCGAGCACCAGCCATGCCGCGACGCCGTGCTCGCCGATCGCATAGACCTGCTCGCCCGCGGCAAAGACGCGCGCCGGACCGCTCGCAAAGCGCTTTGCCGTCTGCAGCTGTTCCGCGTTGAGCACCGGGAACATCTGGTGATCGCGCGCGCCGGGATCGCTCATGCCCGCGGCACCGGTTCGAGCCCGAGCAGCAGCGTCGGGATCAGTTCGGACACGGTTGGGTGGATCGGCACCGCCCAGCGCAGCGCGGACACCGGCTGGTCGGCGTTCATCATGTCGAGGATCCCGTGGATCGCCTCGTCGCCGCCGGTGCCGAGGATCGCCGCCCCCAAAATCCGTTGTGTATCCGCATCCGCCACGATCTTCATGAACCCCTTCGTCTCGCCTTTTTCGACCGCGCGCCCGACGCGGGTCATCGGCCGTTTCGAGACCAGGATCGGCCGCCCGGTCTTCTCCGCCTGCGCCTGCGTCATCCCGACCCGGCCGAGCGGCGGATCGGTATAGAGCGCATAGCCGACCAGCCGCTCGCTCAGCGTCCGGTCGTCATGATCGAGCAGGTTCGCCGCGACGATCTCGAAATCGTTATACGCGGTATGCGTGAACGCGCCGCGCCCGTTGCAATCGCCCAGCGCCCAAACGCCCGGCACGTTGGTCTGCAGCATGTCGTCGACGGTGACATAGCCCTTCGCATCGGTCGCGATCCCGGCAAGATCGAGCCCGAGATCGTCGGTATTGGGGCGTCGGCCGACCGCCAGCAGCACGTGGCTCCCGATCACCTTCGGATCGCCGGCCTTGCAATCGACCGAGACCGCGACGCCGTCCGCATGGCGCGCGAACGCGATGCAGTTCGCGCCGGTTCGCACGGTGATCCCCTCGTCTTCCAATATGCCCCGCACCGCGTCCGACACGTCGGCATCCTCGTGCGCGATCAGCCGTTCGCCGCGCTCCACCACGGTCACCGCCGCACCGAACCGCCGATACATCTGCGCGAACTCGAGGCCGACATAGCTCCCACCGACGACGACGAGATGCGCGGGGACCTGTTCCAGCGCGACCATGTCGGTATTGTCGAGATGCGGCACGTCGTCGACACCGGGCATGTCCGGCACGATCGCGCGCCCACCGACGTTGAGGAAGATGCGCGGCGCGGTCATCTCTTCGCCGTCGACCGCGATCGTCCGCGGTCCGGTAAAGCGGGCGTGGCCGCGGAGGAAGGTGAGGCCCGCCATCCCCTCGAGCCAGCGCTCGTTGCCTGATCGCACGTCCATCACGACCTTACGCGCGCGCGCCGCGACGGCGGGCATGTCGACCGTGACATCGCCGGTCGCGATGCCGAAATCCGCCGCGCGTCGTGCGAGGTGCGCGGCATAGGCGCTCGCCACCAGCGTCTTGGTCGGCATGCAGCCGGTATTGACGCAGGTTCCGCCGACCAGCTTCCGCTCAATGAGCGCGACCGTCATGCCCGCGGCGGTAAGGCGGCCTGCCAGCGGTGGCCCGGCCTGCCCGGCACCGACGATGATCGCATCGAAATTCCGCATCAGATCGACAGCACCACCAGCACCGCCAGGAGGATCGCGACCGCATCCTCGATCAGCGCGGCCGGTCGATCGCTGCCGAACGTTGCCGCCAGTCGCGCGCGCAAAGCCGCGCCGCCATAAATTCCGAAGACCGCACCGACGATCCCGAGAACGATCCCCGGCAACGGCACGCCGATGCCGTAGCCGACGGCCGCACCCGATACCCCGCCCGTGAGCAGCCGCGCCACGAACTGCGGCGGCACCTTGCGGCTGGGCGTCGACGGCAACTGATCCGTGACGAGTTCGGTGGCCGCGAGCAGCGTGAAGATCCACGGCGTGAACCGGTAGCCGAGGAACGCCAACCACGTGCCCTGCAACGGCAGCATACCCTTGCTCGCAACCCAGGCTACCGCAGCCGGCGCCAGCATCGCGCGCAACCCGGCGACGATGCCGATGACGAAGGCGAGGATCAGTCCGTGAACGATCTGGGGGACGAGCATGGCGGTCTCCGATCCGGTGTGTCCAACATCGTCCCACGCACTGCCCCGAGCGTCAATTCGTTACGCATCCGATCTGGCCTCGTTCCAGTCGCGAGTTACCTTCAGCCAACCACCTGACCGGACCAAGCTCCTGATATCGAAAGCGAACACGAGGCCATTTTCGCCCGAATTTATTTCGCCGCCGTCGCCTCGATCTCGACCAGGAACGCCGGCCCCGCCAACGCCGCGACCTGAACGGTCGACCGCGCAACGGTGTTCGGATTCTCCGCCGTCCCGAAGTACATCTTGAACGCATCGTTCATGCCGGCAAAGTCCATCTTGCCGCCGAGCTTCGGATCGCCCGCGACGAACACGGTCAGCTTGATGATGTCGCTCATCGCATAGCCTTGCGCGGCCAGGATCGTCTTGATCTTGGTGAAGACGCTGATCGTCTGCGTCTTGGTATCGCCGAAATCTGCGATCGTCAGCTGCGCGGGTGGCGTCTTGCTCGTCGGATCGATCGGGGCTGCCAACTGTCCGCTGAGATAGAGCATCTTCGCCCCCGCCGGCACGGTGACACCCTGAAGGATCAGCCCCGGTGGCGTATTGGTATGGCGGACGATGCCGGATTTGGGGGTCTGTGCACCGGCAACCGAAGCGCCCACCAGCGCTGCGAACAGGGCAAGCGATCTAACAAAAGTCTTCGTCATGGATATCCCCTCGTAGAAACCGGGCGCCGGATGTTTCCGGCGCCCGGCAGACATTAGAAACTGACGTTCATGCGCGCATAATAATAGCCGCCGTTGATGCCGTACGGGCTGAACGTCAGCGGCGCATCGAGCTGGTTGCCGCCGCCGACCAAGGTCGCGTTGGTCGTACCGGGCACCAGGCCAAGCGTCGGCGACTTCTTGTTGAAGACGTTGTTCGCACCGATCGACAGTTCGAGGTCGTCGGTCGCCTTGAAGTTCAACTCGACGTCGCCGATGAACGCGGTGCCGATCGTCTGCTTGTAGAAGGTGCCGCCGTCCGGACTGTATCTGGCCGAGCTCTTTCCGTAGACCGTACCGCGCAGCGTCATCGAGAATTTCTCGATTGAATAGAAGGTCGATCCGATGACCTTCACCCGCGGCGACGCTGTCTCGATATTGGCGCGGGCGCCTTGATCGAACAGGGGCACCGTGATCGTCTGTCCCAGCACGTTGACCAGCGGCGGTGCCGACATGACCTTGGTGATCTTGGTCTGGTTGTAGTTGCCGGACAGGGTCCAGGTCGCATTGCCATACTCGCCGAAATCGCTCGCATAGCTGGCGACGACATCGATACCGCGCGTCCGGGTATCCGCGCCGTTGGTGAAGATGTTGATGCCGGTCTGCGTGACCGTCGGATCGAGCACGTTGCCGTTCGCACGGATCGCCGCGGTCACCACGGGGAAGTTGACGTTGACCGGCGAGGTCGCGCCACCGCCGCCGAACAGCGATCCCGTGCCGAGAATACGGTCCTCGATCTTCACCTGGTACGCGTCGATCGTGATCGTCAGGCGCGGCACCGGCCGGATGACCGTGCCCAGGCTATAGTTGGTCGATTTCTCCGGTTTCAGATTGGCGAAACCGAGCAGTTTGGCCGCGGCTGAATTGGCCGGCAATTGCACAAACGCGGAGGTCGGCGAGACGTTGGTCGCGGAGTAGAACGATTCCGCCAGCGTCGGTGCACGGAACCCCGTCGAGAACGTACCCCGCAGCGCGAACGCATCGGAGAAGTCGTAGCGAGTTGTGCCCTTGTAGATGAACTTGCTGCCGAAATCGGAATAATGCTCGTACCGGCCGGCGACATCGACCTTCCAGCCCTCGACCGGCATCAGCGCGACATCGACATAGCCTGCCTGCGAATTGCGCCCGTTGACGCCCGCATCCGAACTGCGGAAACCGGGATAGGACTGCCCGCCTTCCTTGTAGGTCGAGGCGGCATCGCCCGCGCCGATCTGATAGACATTCTTGCGGTATTCTCCGCCGAAGGCGAGGTTGATCGGTGCCGCCATGCCCGCCTCGATCTCATGCGTGAAGTCGGCGTTGACGGTCAATTCGCTCGATTTGAAGAAGCCGTTGTAGAAGGTCGTCGGGGTAAAGCCGGTGTCCGCGTAGAGCGAGGCGTTTGCCGAATTGACGGTATAGATCTCGTTCTTGTCCTGTCCGAACGTCGACGACAGGTCGTAGTGGAACCCACTGACGTCGCCGCGAACGCCGCCGGTGAACGCCATGTCTTCCTCGCGGATCTTCTCACGCGGCGAGAAGCCGTTGACCGGGCTATCGCCCTCGGAATCGAAATAGGTCGTCACGCCGGCGACGGTGCGCGACACGCGGGTCGGTACGCGAACATTCTCATAGGCGCTGGCGACCCGGCGTGAGTAGGTGCCGAAGCTGTACGCCTCGATACCGCCGAAATCGTAACCCGAATTATACTGGAGGTTGATGAGGCGGGACTGCGCATCGCCGCTGATCTTGTTCACGTAGGGGAAGTCGGACATCCCCGGATAGAGACTTTGCTGAAGCGGCGTAATCGACGGCGTCGTCGCACTCGTCAGCAGCTTGCCGTTGATATCGGTGACGCGGCGATCGAGCCCGCCGACCTGCGTAAAGTCGTGATAGCGGTAAAAGCCGGTGACGTTGATGAAGCCGTTTTCACCGACCTTGGTCGCGAGGTGCAGGCTTCCCCCATAGGTGCGGCCACCGGTATCGTAATTCTCTCCCGCGGTCAGCGAAGCGTCGCCGCCTTCCTTGTCGTCCTTGAGGATGACGTTGATGACGCCGGCGATCGCGTCCGAGCCATATTGGGCGGCGGCGCCGTCCTCCAACACCTCGATGCGCTTGATCGACGCCGGCGAGATCAGGTCGAGATCGGCGGTCGCCGCGCCCTGGTAGGGTCCGCCGAGGACCGCGAGGTTCGAGGTGCCGTGTCGTCGCTTGCCGTTGATCAGGACCAGCGTGTGGTTCGGGCTCAACCCACGCAACCGCGCCGACAGCGTCAGGTTGGCGGTGTCGCCGCCGAACGCTTGCGCGGTGA
>Ga0308164_10001745_pt1 | contig 23800 bp, 27 predicted proteins | sample PhyTR2_FD_201031 | JGI IMG/M metagenome (GOLD analysis project Ga0308164, IMG submission 201031) | Phyllosphere microbial communities from UC Gill Tract Community Farm, Albany, California, United States - DLSLT.R2 | ecosystem: Host-associated > Plants > Phyllosphere > Unclassified | place: USA... | reverse complement strand
CGCTGTCCAGCGCATTGCTGAGCGCACGGACCACGTGTTCCTGGCCCACCAGCTCGGCAAAACGCTTCGGACGCCACTTGCGGGCAAGGACGAGATAGGACATCAGGCCACCGTCTTCATCGGGACGTCCATTGTGCCACGCCTGTCCAGTCCTCCCGCCCCGCCGTCGTACCGCTTGTGCGAATGCAATTCCCCCGCTAGAATCTGCGCCCCTGCAGCGGGTTATCGCAGCAGGTCCGGAGAGGTGTCCGAGCGGTTGAAGGAGCACGCCTGGAAAGTGTGTAAGCGTCTAAACCGCGCTTCGGGGGTTCGAATCCCCCTCTCTCCGCCAGATTAAGCAAACCCCTGTTTACGCAGGGGTTTTTGCTTTCTCTAGGCTGACTGCCGGTGTTGATGCAAGCCGGGACACATCTCCCTTATGCGCATCCCCCATCATTTGGTTCGAGCCCGCTCTGGGCTCTGGTCGTTCCGGCAGCGGGTTCCCACGGACCTTCAGGCCCTCATCGGCAAACGCATCCTCAAGCGCACCCTGCGCACTTGCGAAATGGCCGTGGCGCAACTGCGCGCCCTGACGCTGGCCGCACGCTATGCTCAAGCCTTCAGCGTGTTGAGGGAGCAACGCATGGGAAATCAGGACGAAGACATCGAGACGCTGCTCGAGCGCCTCACCAACGCAGACAACCTGCAGCAGCTGACGCTAAACCGCACCCGCGCGGCGGACGGCACCATCACCGAGCATTGGCAGATCGACACGCCGGAAGACGTGAAGCTCTACCAGCAGATCATGGATCTCGCCGCCTCCCAGCCCAGCCCGCTGGCAGCCATGTTGCGCAAAGAGCTCCCGTCTCCTTTAGCTGCCCCGACCCGCACAGCCAAGCCGGCCATCGAGACCATCGCCTTGGGTAAGGCCAAGGATGCGTGGCTGGCCAGCATCAAGGGCAGCACCCTGCCCAAGACTTGGACCATCAAAAGGACAGCGGTCGAACTCCTGACCCGCTTCCTTGGCGAGAAGACCAAACTGCACTCGCTCACTCGGTCCGATCTAGCCCGGTGGTATCAGCACATGCGCGATGAAGGGGCATCGACCCCCACCCTGACCAACAAGCAAAGCTATGTGGGTGGCAAAGGCGGCTTTTTCGAATGGGCCATGGCCTCGGGCCACTACCCGAAGGGCGACAACCCGGCTTCTGGCCACGTGAGCTACTCGACTCGGGAAAAGCGGGCCCGACGCAGGTTCGGCTTCAAGGCTTACGACTCCCATCAAATCCAAGTCCTCTTTGCCCCGGCGGCGTTCGAGGCCCTGCCCTTGCCGGCCCGCTGGGCAGCGTTGATTGGCCTTTACACGGGTGCCCGGGCCTCCGAAGTCGGGCAGCTGATGACAAGCAACATTACTGAGGAAGGCGGCGTCCCCTGCATCCAGATTTCTGACGAGGGCGAGCACCAGCGGGTGAAGACCGATGTAAGCGTCCGCACCGTGCCAGTCCACCCCGACTTGGCAGCGCTTGGCTTCTTGGAATGGGTCGAGGGCATGCGGGCCGAGGGCCATACCCGTTTGTTCCCTGGAGCCAAGGCCGAGGCCAAGAACGGCCAGGGCAACTGGGTGTCCAAGGCCTTCAGCCGCTACTTGGCCGAGGTGGGCAAGAACTGGCCCACCGCCAAGCGCGGCTTCCACTCCTTGAGGAAAACCTTGATTCAAGAGCTCCAAGGCTTGGGTGTGGTCTCGGAGCTGCGGGCGCAGATCGTCGGCCACGAACTGGACGACGAGCACCACGCCACTTATAGCCGTGACTTCACCGTCAAAGAGAAGCTGGACGGACTGGGCGCTCACTCCCCTGGCCTTCGGACGCTGGGCTATAGGCTCAACCTGGAAACGCTGCGGCCCTTGGTGGATCCAGCACTGCTGCCCGAAGGCAGCCTTCCTACAAAGCGTCACAAGGCAAGGAGCAACGCGTGAGCATCCACCCCATCGAGAGTCGAGTGGCCGTCCTCTTGGATTGCGATAACGTTCCACCGGAAGTTGTAGACCACGCCCTCCTGATGGCCGCCCAGTTCGGACGAGTGGTGCTCCGCCGTGGCTACGGCAACCACTCCACGCTGGCCAAGCGCTGGCAGGAGACCTTGGTCCGGCAGGCCTTTACCCCATGCCTCCAATACCAATACGCAGCAGGAAAAAACACCGCTGACATGGCGTTGGCCTTGGATGCCTTAGAGGCAATGTTTGATCAGCGGGTCGACACGTTTTGCCTGGTGACGAGTGACTCAGACTTTGCCTATCTCTGCCGCAAGCTCCGAGAGCGCGGCGCAACGGTGTGCATCGTGGGAGAAGCCAAGACGCCAGAGGCGTTGCGCAACGCCTGCGACCAGTTCTTTGAATGGAAGCCTTGCGAGCAGAAGCCCGAGACGGAGGACCAGGCCCCAGCCTTGAAAGAACAGCCACAAGCAAAGGCGGAACCCCTCAAACCCCTTCCGAAGCGCCGCCCCCGCTTCTTGGTCGACGCCGTAGCACTCCTCGCCGACGGCAGCCCGGACGGAAAAGTCATCGTCAGCGCCCTGGGCAACTACCTGAAGCGAACAGATCCCTCGTTTTCGCCCAATGCTTATGGGCACTCGGGCCTGCTCAACATGGTCAAGACGTATGACCTGCTCTTAGCCTCCCAAGCTCCAGGAGGCCATTGGTTGGTGAAGCTGGCGCTGGAGCAAAGCGTGGCAGAACAGGACTGAGGCCCAAGGAAGGCCAACGCCTAAGGTGATAAATCCGAAGGAAGAAACTGTGACGCATTGCGTCATCAGGCGCTTGCGCATTCCCGCTTGGGTGCTTCGATGTGAAGACCCTTCACTAGATGATTTACCAATGCCCGCAAACGTCGAACTTCGCATCGCCAGCCAACTTCTTCAGGCCTTGCTTCCTCAAAGCGGCACACGGGATGCCGCTGAGCGAGAAGTGGATGCTCAACACGCCCTGGATGTCGCCAAAATACTGCTGCGCCGGTTCGCAGCCTCCCCTGGAAGCCAGGCCCCTCAAGCCCTGACCTACTCTCCGTCCACCAATGGTGCTTCGCGAGCCGCACCGGTTGACCGGGATCAAGTCCCGCAGAGCTTCCCCTCTACTGACGCTTGGCGTGCGGCCCGTGGCCTGCCGCCAGTGAAGCCCGCTCCCACCAGAGTGCCATCAGCGGGCCCCGGCCGTCGATGAACAAAAGCCCCGCGAAATGCGGGGCTTTTTCTATCTGGCGTCAGTGGAACTTTGGCCCGCGATGACTCGGCGGAGGTGGAGTTAAAGCGACAGCCGCCACGGGCTGAGGAGCCTGAGCCTGCCCAACCAAGACCTGGGGCGGCGAGGGCATCACCTCGAGCAGCGCTGCCTTTCTGACGATTTCCGCATCAATCAGGCTCAGCTCTTGCTCTGATGCCCTCGCCTGCGCCGACTTCAACTCCGTCGCGCGTGTTTCCAGCACTGAAAGCCGCCGACCCCGGCGCTGGGTCCACTCTGGCTTGGAGTAGCAGGTCGAGCCCAGCGGGTAGTCGGAGTTGAAGCGCTCCCACTCCTGCTCAGCCATGTGATTCAGACGCGTGGCCCTGCCGAGGGACAGCAGCCGTCGAGCTCGTCCCACAATCAGATTCCTGAGGGCACGGACCTGAAGAACGGCCTTGGTGACCCACTGGCGCAACTCGGTGGTCTCGGGCGCGTGTTCCAGCTGCTGCTTTACCCACTCCAGAGCCGCTCGGATCTTCCCCATCGCCAAATCGGCCCTTGCCCTGGAGATCTCTTCCACGTCTCGCAGGGACTGGGCGACCCAATGGGCCAAGCTGACGGGGCAGTGCTCCGGCGGCGCATGAGCGGTGCTCAGCACGTGCTGAAGCCGAACCCCCGACACCCCCCGCATCTCCAGGCCAGGCGGGAGCCCGGCCGTTTCTTTGTTGACCACGCGCGCCCCGCCCCCGGCATCTAGCCCTTGGTCTTGGGCTGGCATGGGCTTTCCTGCCAGCCCTGCTTTGCGCATCAGGTAGTCGTGGTGCGCTTCATTGTCCTCTGCAATCTGGTCGTTCGTTCTCGCTTTAGCGGTCTCAACTCCTTTGCCAGCCATGGCGGTCGCCCGCTTGCCCAGGTGCTGTGTGGGCTCTCGGGAAAGCGCCAACGCTTCCAAGTCATCGCCCCGCTCCATCGCCGACCGCGCTTGCTCGGCGAGGCTGCGGTGGTCAATCGTGCTGGTGAGCCCGGCAGCCTCCAGGTGGGCGTTCGTCGTCGCTGCAACCATTTCCCGAATCCACTGGACCTGGACCTTTCCAGAGGGGCCCACGTCGAGTTCTCGGGTTTTTTCGCCAAACCCCTCCGGTCCCACGCGCCGGGTAGTTGCCAGGATATGGACATGGTGATTGAGGCCATCCGGGGTGCCGGGAGCATGGATACTGGCTTGGACAGCGAATGCATACCGCTCCACGAGGGCATCGGCGATGGCAAATGCCAGATGCGCGCGTTGTTCGATCGACAGCTCGTGGGGCAAGGAAACCTCGAACTCCCTGGCCACTGTCGAGTCTTTCCGTCGCTCGGCGGCTTCTGCGACGGCCCAGAGCTCCCGGGGGTCCAAGGCCCACTCAGGGGAATCTGGAGGGGCGATGCAGAAGCTTTCAACGACACCGCTGCGGCGGCGGTAGTCGTGCTGCTGCCCGGTGAGCAGGTCCGCGAGCAGCAGGCCGCCCCGATAGGCGGCTGCGGCGACGGCGGATTGACCTCTGCCGCGGCTAAAGGTTTTGATTGAGGTGTGGAAGATGGCCATAAAAACTCCTGAAAACAGGAGTCTTTATGGATCAGCTTTTGCTTTTGGCAAGCCTCGCAGAGGCTTGGGGTTCCAGGGGCGGAGCCCATGGCGCACGCATCCGTCAGGATGCCTAAGTGCGCTCTTGCTCAACCTCTACCACCCGAATATTTCACACTCGATGAGGATGAGCGCGGAGCCAAGCCAATCGATCAGCGCTCCTTGTTGAGCCACTCCCAAAAAGTCTTCTTCATCCACCCAGCGCGATTTCCGATGTCTAGCTCACAGATGAAGACGAATCCCTCATCTTTAACACTTTCCGTGAGACGCGCATACCACTTTTTCGCGTCACTCGTGCTGTATACGACCCAGAAACTAGAACTCGCCTGATACCAATCAAGCGCCTTATTCATCACAACCTTTATATCGTCGCTTGACACTTCGGGCTTCGGAATGATGTGGATTACATAGAACTTTGCGGAACTCATTGCTTGCCCTCCTCGTCTTCAGGCGTCGGCAGGGCATCCACCTCTTCCACTTCCAGAAGCGCAACATCCACATAGGTGTCTTCCACCACCACTGTCGAAGCGGGGATAGTCCCTAATCCCTTGGAAGAGTGAACAATCCGCTCATGCTGGAGCAACTCCCCACCCTCCATTGCCGCAACGTATGGGTGAGCATGAGCAAAATCAAATGACCTCTTCAAAGCATAAAAAACAAGAAGCATGAGCGGCAGGACGAGAGCCAGAGCAACCCAGGGCACCGACGTCTTAAAGGCAACGACGCAAACACCCACAACCAGCACTGCCAGAAGCAGCGTAGTTTTTCCGAAAATACCCCCACGCAACTTCACTTTCTTAATGCTATCTATAGCCTTATCTACAGACATAACCAATCCTTGGGCAAGCAGGAGTGCAGGGATTATCTAAAAATCTACCGCAGCGTTTCTACGCCTAGCGGATAGCTACCGAAAGCATCCTTCACCGAGCGCAGCCTGAGTTTTTGCACTCACAGATGGAGGCGGTGGCAATCAACTTCCTCACAAATCGAGGAACGCCTTGGCCTCAATCGCTAGACAGGATGCCCACCATCTTGCTGCAGGGAATACCAATCGAAGGCCGGATCGTGCACCAAGCGCCAGCCCTCGGGAAATCCGCCAACGAAAATTACTCCGTCGCGGAAGTTAACCTTCGCGGAGAAAGGACCAAGTCGATTATCGTTAAACTCATCCAAGAAGGCTTCTAGCTCAAGGTGATGAGGATCCAAGTCCTGCTGAGTAATGCTTCGCTTTAGCGTCATGACTGCCATTTTGCCGATCTCTTCCATGTGAAGGGGCTGTCATCATCGCTCGCGTGGGCTCTTCTTGGCAAGACGCGGGAGGACAGGCAGGCCGACAAGATCTCTGCCCTGCGGAGGCAATCCCTGGCTAAGCTGTCTCCGAACGCATCCTAGGGATTCAATGGCATGCTGACGAACTTGCACGCAAGCTAACAGATGTCCACTTCGTTTAACCGGTGTTCATCTTTAGAAGTAAGTGTAGTTAGGTTATGTAAGTTAAACCGTACGGCAGCAGTTGGATGGTTCATTGGCTTAAACAACAGCAGGAAGAAGCCAAGCACTTCAGCGCCACGTATGGGCCTATCGCAGGTAGTGGACGGGCCCCTCTTCGACGTTCAGCTGCAACCCTACACAACAAAGGCCGGTCAGATGAATCAACACAGCAGCGCTCTGAAGTCCGATTTTTTGCGACGGGTCAGCCACAGATGGCGTCGAGCCACTGACACTAACCGCGGTCAGTTGCTGACTTCACTGTCAGCCCTTTTTGATCGATTCCATGATCTCGGGCTTGCAGACCCTCATTTCTCTCAACGGTTGGCCAACGGCAGCGACAACGAACACCAGCAGCGCTTGGCAGAGATGCTTCTGGCGAAACACCTGTGGGACCGCGGCTTCACGCTGAGTAGTTCAAACGAAGGGCCAGACTTCAGAGCCTCGAAAGACAACATCTCCGCCTGGATCGAGCTTGTGACGCCGGAGCCTATCGGAATCGACGCAGGCTGGCTCGCCCCTCAACAGGAGGGGGTGTGGAGCTACCCTCACTGCGAGATCGCCTTGCGCTACACGAGTGCCCTGAAGGAGAAGCATGAAAAGCTAGTCGGCACGAAGGCATCTCGCCCTGGATACCTGAAAAAGGGAGTCGTAGGCCCTGCGGATCCGTATGTGATTGCCATCAATCAGCACCTGCTCCAGGGCAGCTTTCGCACGCTGGACGGGATTAGCCAAACCCCAACGGCATGCGAAGTGCTTTACGGAGTCGGGCCGCAACAAATCCACTTGGACGCGGCTACGGGTCAAGCTAAACGTTTTGACCACTCATATCGCCCGGGCTTGAGCAAAGTTCGCGCCGACGGAGGAAAGACGATTGTCCCAGCCGAAAGCTTCTTGAATCCAGACTACGCCCCGGTCTCTGCGGTCTTCGCTCTTGACCTGCAAGAGGAGGCCTTGGTAACTCCTACACTAGAAACTCAAAGGCAGTGCCACTTAGCAGCAGTTGTCCACAACATTGGTGCGCTCAACCCAATCCCTCACAACTTCCTGCCTGGTCAAGAGCACTGGACCGCCCTTACGACCAGTTCCTCAGTCGAGCTAATCAGGATCTAGACGCCTGTAAGCCGACGTTCCTTGCTTTGCCAGCACGATCGGTCCTAGGCTGGCCACAGGGCGGTCTCCACCTCTAGTCAAAGAATTCGCTAAAACGCGCTGCCCATGACTCTTCTAAGCCAATCGAGAGTTATCATCATTTATTCCCGAGACTTAAAAACTAACGGGAAAACTCCAAAATATCCACGCACTTGTTTGGCTGATCTACTTCGTAAGCAATACGACAGCCCGTCTTCAAACCAGTAATCTGGCGAAAATGATTGCCTCCGACCTGCACGGCCGTTCCTCGAAAGGGGTTATGCGAGAGCGTGCGAGCATCCTCAATGAATTCCTCGATGTAGGCATCTGCAGCGTTCTCATCGGTCCCTCGGGCGTATTCCTGCTCCCATCCGTCAAGTTGTGATTGCGCACTGGTAGTTATTCTAACGTCGTAGACCGGCACACCTACTCCCTAGGCTGGACTCGTCAATCCGTTAAATAATGAACTTAAAGCTATAGTTAAGTCATTAACGCTTCAACTTGGGTGGAGCGCTAAGAACCTTAGCCTTCTCTCGCTCTTGTCGCTTGGCAGCTCGAAGCTTTTGATAGTCATCAAGCAGCATCAAGCCTTCGGTCCCATTGCGCAGTCGCTGCTGTACTGCGACAACTCGCATCAGGCGATTTTCCTCATTCTCGTTCACCCTACCCCCTCCGCAGATAAGCCCCTCTAGAGGAGCTACGATTAACACTGACTGATTTCAGGGTAGCAGATCGCGTGCCCGGGTCAACATGATCAACCGCCCCCGGATTTGGCTGTAGCAAGTGGTGCAATCAGGGAAGCTGCCACAAGTGCCTCTGAGCAATCCTGCATCACACAGCGCTCTACCTCGGATGACCTTTGCAACCACGGGTGGCAGCGAAGGCACGTTCGAGCAGCACTAAACGCTAGAGAGATTGCGCGGCATTTATCACCCGTTCATCTTTAGGTGCAGGTTTAGTTAGGCTATATCAGTTAAACAGTACCAAAATGACTCCCGGCATTCCAAAGCCACCGATTTATAAGCTATTGAGTTTATTAGACATTCGCACCAAAGAGCGCTCGGTACAAAACTGGCGTCTCGCTGGGCCGTCAATCTATGTCAGCAATGCCTACGGTGTTCAAGTCACCGACGATTTTGTATTGACCATTTTCTAAGCTGTCCTATTGGTACTTCCATCATTCGATGGAAGCCAAGCAATGCCCTCCCCCGCTCTAGAACACCTCCACCAATACCTCCTCCACCCCATGGGCACCCTTCAGCTCAGGGGCGTCCAGATGGGCAACCTTCGTATCGAAGAGTTGAACATCACCGGACGGGAAGCCGCCATCCACGCTCAGGAAATGTTGGACCGGGCAGATGACCGCCAGCGCCGCAGTCGTAGAGCCAATGGGTGCACCCAATATCCGGCCCCGCTCCCCATCGCCTCTGCCCCGCGCCTGCTGTCTGTCGAGATCGCCGACTACGTCAGGTCCAGGGACGACCGCAATCTGGCCAAGGACACGACCGGATCTACGCTCCGCACGCTCACCTTGCTCAAGATGACCTGTGGCGATATCCCCGTTTCGCGCATCGACCACGCCCACATCTATCGCCTGTGGGATCTGCTGCGGTGGGCTCCACCGCTGCTTCTCTCTGACCCGAAGTATCGCGACTACACGTATGAAGACGCGATCGCTCTCGGCAAGAAGCTGGCCGTTCCTCCCCTAGCCCCCAAGACACTCGAGAAGCATCGTCGCTTTCTCTCGACGTTCTTCAAAGGTCTAGTTGAAGCCAACGCGATCCCGGCCTCCCCCATGGCAGCATTCAAGAAGTTCAAGGACGACCTAGCCGAAGATGCGGACAAGGCAGAGCGCCTGTTCGACGAAGCCGACCTGCAGAAGATCTTTGCCCCGGAGACCTATATTCCCTGGGCAAAGGCCCATCCCCATCGTTGGTGGATGCCCATGCTCGGCCTCTACACCGGCGCGCGCATCAACGAGGTCGCGCAGCTGAAGGTTGCGGATATCGTTCAGGAGGCCGGCATCTGGTGGATCCGCATTCGCGTCACGATCGATCCAGACCTGGCGCATAAGAGCCGCGACCGCAGCCGACAACGCCTAAAAGGCAAGTCTGCCATCCGAGACGTGCCTATCGCGCAGCCCCTCATTGACGCGGGCTTCCTGGACTACGTCGAAGACATTCGCCAGTGCGGGCATCCGCGCCTCTTCCCGCACCTCTCCGCAGGCGTCAACCGCACGACAGGCGATTCCAACGCCCGTTACAGCCAAGCCGCGCTCAACCAGTTCAGCACCTACATGAAACGTTTGGGATTCAAAAAAGGCGTCGGCTTCCATGCTTTCCGGCACACAATCGCCACGGAGCTCCATCACCAGGACGTCCCGGAAGAAGTGATCGCGCTGATCACCGGCCACTCACCCAACAGACGGGTCGCCGTCCTGCACGAGGCCTACTTCCACAAGAAGCCGGCACTGGCTCAAAAGAAGAAGATCCGGACGATCAAGCGCTACAAGCCGAGTGTTGAACTGCCTACGTATCAACGAGGTCAGTTTGCCCAGCAGCTGTCAGACCCAAGCAAGTTCTACCCCTGATATCTCTACGAGACCTTCCCCACCACTGGACTCAGTTGCCAGTGGTGGGTGACGAAGGTCTGGCAGCTCTTATTTTGCCGCCTTCTTTACAGCAACCCGAGTGGCCTTTTTTGCTGCCTTCTTGGCGGAAGCGCGCTTGGACGGCTTCTTGACGACCTTCTTGGCAGTTTTGGCTGCCTTCTTCGCTGGCTTGCTTGCGGGCTTCGCCGAACCTTCTGCCGGCGGGAACTTGGCATCTGGGTGAGCCTTAGCCCAGGCCCGGCCCTCGACAGATTTCGCCCAGGCAGTGAAGGTCTTGGGAGACAGTCCGCGACCCGTCCAAGTCTCACCACTCGGCAGCCGGTATTTCGGTGCGACCGAACCGAGCTTGCGTCCCCTCAGGGGTCCCTTTGACGCAGCGGCGGTGCGCCCCGATGGGACCTCAACTGTCTCTCCGACGATCTTGGCCACCTGTCGGCGTTGGGCCGGCGTAAGCACCTTTGCGTAGCGCTGTAATACGGCCAGCGCCTTGGGCACTTCGCCGTCGCGCTTTTCGACCAGCTTCTTCTGGGCTTCGAGCTGCTTGATTTCTGCGTTGAGCGATTTGAGGGTGGTCAGGGCCAAGGGAGGGCTCCTTATGCGTAAAACAAGACTTATAGCCCATTCGGTGCCGACTGGGGTGTCCTAACAGTGCAACAGGATCTACCTTGTCCCGCCTCAAGGACCTGGCTCTTCCACCCACTGGATCAAAACGATCGTTGTTTCATGCCCAGCATGCCCAAGGACCGCTCCATACGCAGCGTCCTTTGAAGCCACGACCCCTGTGCTCGCACATGGGCTTGCTGCCGTCGCCTGGCCAGCGGGACAGGCAGTTCCAATTGGCCGACTAGCTGTCCACGACCTTGATCCGGCGCCCCCGTATGGCCGCGATCAGCCTTGAACCTGTTGACGAGATTGGCTTTGTAGCAGGCGAACTCAGCAACAATCCTCTTACATGAGGGCATCCAGTACCTAGGTCCAAGAACCTAGCTCCCGGTTTCAGGAACCGGGACCGACCTTTGCGGAGCTTGGCCCCAAAACCTGAACGGACCGTTAGAATAGGTCGAGACAGGCCGCCCCATCGCGAGGGTAGGCGCTATGGAGATACCTAAATGCCTTGGTTGGAATGGCTGGAACGACAGAATGATGTGCAAGCAGCAGGGGCGACCCCTTACAGGCTGCTGGAACCTGTTCCGAAGCTTGACTACGGTCAGGCCGACTCTCCCAATATGCTGATCCAAGGCGACAACTTGGATGCGCTGAAGGCGCTATTGCCTTATTACGGAGGACAGGTGAAATGTGTCTTCATTGACCCACCCTACAACACCAAGTCGGCCTTTGAGCATTACGACGACAACTTGGAGCACGCCAAATGGCTGTCGATGATGTATCCGCGCCTGGAGCTCATTCGCACGTTAATGGCTGAAGATGCTTCCATCTGGATCACCATTGATGACAATGAAGCTCATTACTTAAAGGTCATCTGTGATGAGGTGTTCGGTAGAAAGCACTTCATCGGCAACATCGTTTGGAATCACAGCGTTCAGTCCAAAGGATACAGCGGCAAGCTTTCGCTGCATCACAACCATGTCCTAGGATATCGAAAGTCTGAAGCATTCGAGCTGATTAACTTGCCTCGAACTGAAGAACATAACGTCAATTATTCAAATCCGGACAATGATCCTCGTGGCGATTGGCGTCCAGGCGACGTCAGGAACTCGTTGGTCCGGAAAAACCTGATGTATGACATCCCTGTGCCAAGTGGCGGACCCGCGATTAAGCACCCACCGAAGGGTTGGCGCTTCAGTAAAGAGACGTTTGAGCATGAGCTCGCCGAAGGGAAAATCGTGTTCTCTTCTGACGAGACTAGGATCATCAGAAAGATCTACTTAGAAGACCAAGAAGGGCGAGTTCCAGAATCGCTCTGGTTTGCACAAGATGTTGGAACGACGCGTGAAGCGAACAAAGAGGTTCGCGCCCTCATTGAGGATGATTACTTCGAGACCCCCAAGCCCGAGCGTCTAATCGAACGTATATTGCGAATCTCAACTCGGGAAGGCGAGTTGGTTTTGGACAGCTTTCTTGGCTCCGGAACAACAGCAGCAGTTGCTCATAAGCTCGGTCGCCAATGGATCGGGATCGAGGTGGGTGAGCACGCAGTCACTTTGTGCAGACCTCGGCTGCAGGCAGTCGTGGATGGTGAGCAAGGCGGAATCTCAACTGAAGTTCAATGGCCAGAAACTGGCGGAGGCGGGTTCCGCTTTTACAAGCTAGGCCCAACTGTATTCGACGAGAACGGGCACATCCGTGACGGCATCAAGTTCGAGTGGCTTGCAGCGCACGTGTGGTTCGCAGAGACGGGCAGCGCACGGTCGAGCCGCGCTAAGAAGGTGCCTCTACTGGGTGTGCACGAGGGCGTCGCCTACTACCTGCTTTTCAACGGGGTGCTAGGTGACAAGCGCCCTGATGGCGGCAACGTGCTCACACTCAAGGTCTTGGCGGAGCTTCCTGAGCATGACGGCCCCAAGGTCATCTATGGCGAGGCCAGTCGCCTAGGGCCTGAGCGGCTCAAAGCGTTGGGCATCACATTCCGCCAGACCCCATACGACATCAAGGCGCGCTAAACATGGATTTGAAGGACTATCAGAAACGCACGCTCAAACGCCTTGCATTGTTCTTGGCTCAAGCTCGTGTTGAAAGCCCTGCTGCTGCGTTTAACGCAACTGCCGAAGAAGACGCTGACGGCAATCGTGCCAGCTACCTTCCCATCCTAGGCGAAGACAAAGCGCCGCTGCCGACGCTTGAAAGCGTCCCATATGTCGCCATCCGGATTCCCACAGGTGGCGGCAAGACGGTGCTGGGCGCGCACATCATTCACCAGACGGCCGAAGTGTTCTTGGAGCGCTCGCATCCGATGGTGCTGTGGCTGGTGCCCAGCAAGCTAATCAAGACGCAAACGTTGGAGGCGTTTCGCAATAGCAAGCACCCCTATAGGCGCGAGCTAGATGCGAAGTTTGGCGTAGACAAGGTGGCGGTGTTCGACATTGCCGACCACGGCATGATTCGCCCGCAAGACTTGGCAGATAAGCTGGTGCTCGTCATCGGCACCATGGCATCCGCCCGCGTGGACGACACCGAGATCCGGGACTTCTATGCGGACAAAGAGGACCTAGAGCCGCACTTCATCAAGCTGGGGGCCGTGGAAGGGCTGGAACAAAAGGAAGGCAAGGACCGGCCAAAGTTCTCTTTCGCGAACTTGTTGAAGATTCACCGCCCCTTGGTCATCACGGACGAGGCCCACAACGCCAACACCAAGCTCAGCTATAAGGTCTACGAGCGCTTGGCGCCCAGCGCCATCATTGAGCTCACTGCCACGCCTGACATGGTGGCCAGCAACGTCTTGGTGCGCGTGTCGGCAAGCGAGCTCAAAGCCGAGAACATGATCAAGCTACCCGTTGTGCTCAAGGAGCACACGGATGGCTGGGAGGAATGCCTGCAAGCAGCGTTGCAGCGTAGAGCCTATTTGGCCACATTGGCTCCGGGCGAAGAGCCCGACTACATCCGGCCCATCTTGCTCATCCAAGCGGAGAACAAGAACCTCACGGCCACCGTGGAGGTGGTCAAAGAGCATCTGATCAACAACGAGAACATCCCCGAAGCCGAAATAAAGATTGCCACGGGTGAGCAGCGGCAGCTGGACGATGTGGACCTGTTTGATCGCAACACGCCGGTCACGGTCATCATCACCAAGGACGCACTGAAGGAGGGCTGGGATTGCTCGTTTGCCTACGTGCTTTGCTCGCTGACCATGCAACGCTCTGGCACCGCTATCGAGCAGCTATTGGGTCGAGTGTTGCGGATGCCCTATGCCCGCTCACGCAACCATCCCGAAATGAACCAGGCCTACGCGCATGTCGTCAGCCCAGCGTTTGGAACCGTGGCCCAGGAGCTCACCGATGACCTGGAGAAAATGGGCTTCAATCCCGTGGAAGCGGCCCAGTCCATCCATCAGCCCGACTTGCCCCTCAAGGGTGGCGTGGGGGGTGGGCTGCTGGCCCAGACCCTGACGCTCACCTTGCCCAAAGCACCTGACCTCACCGGCATTCCTGCAGGTGATCGGGGCAAGGTGAAGGTGGAGCCCACCCAAGATCAGAAAGGCTTCCTTGTCACCGTGGAAGGGCAGGTGGACGAAGCCACCCAAGAAGCCATCGTGGAGACCTTGCCGGTGCGCCACCGGCCTGAAGCCAAGAAGCGCCTGGCTCACCACAATGCTCGCGCAGCAGCGGTGAGGGTCACCCCTGCCCAAGAGCAAGCTGAGTTCGCTGTGCCCAAGCTCATGCTGGTGCAAGGCAAGCTCACGCTCGAGGTCTCTTCGGACCTGTTGCTGGAGATCCATGGTTGGTCCATCAATGACTACCCGGCAAACCTGTCGTCATTCCGATACCAGGAGTCAGCCCGCACCTTCCTCGTGGACATCGATGGTGCGGAAGTGGGTTGGCAGCCGGTGGCGGAGCCCCAAGTCGGCTACATGCTGGGCATGGCCGGCAGCTGGTCCAACCATGAGCTCGTGGACTTCTTGGACCGCCGTGTGCGGCAGCCAGACATCACCCAGCCGGAGTTGGTGGAGTGGATCCGCGCAGGCGTCGCCAGCCTCACAGCCCGCGGCTTTGACTTGGCGCAGCTGGTGCGCGGCAAGTATGTGATCGCCCACAAGCTCGAAGAGCAAATCGCCAGTGCGCGTTTGTCCGCTTCAGAGTCGAACTACCAAGACACCCTGTTCGCCAACGACGCTCCCGTGCTGGCTAACTTCGACCACGCGTTCCGGTTCGACCCCAACGCCTATCCAGCGCGCAATCCTTGCACTGCAAACTACAAATGGCAGAAGCACTACTACGCCGTTCCTGGTGACTTGCCGCACAAGCGCAAGGACAACAGCCTGGCTGAAGAGTTCTTGTGTGCCATTGAGCTGGATCAACTGCCCCAGGTTGATTTTTGGGTGCGCAACCTGGTGCACGACAGTCAGTTCTGGCTACCCACAGCCAAGGGGCGCACTTATCCGGACTTCGTAGCCAAGCTCACGGATGGGCGCTTGCTGGTTGTGGAATACAAGGGTGGTGACCGGGTGAGTAACAAAGACAGCCAGGACAAAGCCCAGATGGGCCACCTTTGGGCCAAGGCGTCTGCGGGTAAGGCCATCTACTTGATGGCGGTTAAGAAGAGCGATGACGGCTTGTCAGTCGGACAACAACTTGCCAAGGCTGTGAGCTAGCGACGGCCGCTGCCGGCGCCATGATCGCGTCGTTTTTCAACGGAAGGATTCGGGGTCGAAATCATGAGAGTTGGACGGCTGCAGGTAACTAACTTCAGAGGCATCTCGCAGCTTGACTGGTGGCCTGCCGGGACCGTTCTTTGCTGCCTGATCGGGCATGGGGACTCTACGAAATCTACAGTCCTCGACGCCATCGAGGCGGCTCTATCTTCGCGTTGGTTCAGCTTCACAGAATCAGACTTCTACCGTTGCGATACGACTAAATCCATATGCATTGAAGTCACCATTGGGGAGCTTTCGAAGGCATTGCTGTCGGACGAACGCTACGGGCTCTACATCCGCGGCTGGGGCACCGATGGGCAGATTCATGACGAGCCAGAAGACGGAGACGAGCCTGTATTGACGGTGCGGTTGAGCGTCGATGCAACCATGGAACCGGTTTGGGAAATCATCAATGAACGGGCAAGCCATCCTCGCACCATTTCCAACCGTGACCGCGCCCTGTTCGGTCTGGCGCGTTTATCGGGCGATGACGCTCGCCATTTGACTTGGGGCCAAGGCTCGGTCCTGTCCAAGCTGACAGACGATACTGACGAAGCCGCCAAGCATCTCGCTGATGCGTATCGCACGGCCAAAGCGAGCGCCAATCTTGGCGCTATTTCCGGCTTGGCAGACGCTTCTTTGCAGGCCGAAACCCGCGCGAAGAGCATCGGTGCATACGTGACCGGCTCTTACGGACCTGGGCTTGAGCTGGGCCGCGGTGGGTTCTCCTCTGGCTCCATTGCCTTACACGACGGCGCAGTTCCACTCAGGTTGGCGGGAATGGGGACCCGGCGCCTGGCGACACTTGCTATCCAACGCGCAGCTATCGGGGACGGTGCCATCATCCTCGTTGACGAGATCGAGCAGGGGCTGGAGCCACACCGCATATTGGGGGCGATCGTCCACCTGAAGGCAGCTCAGGCGCAGGCCAACGCCGACGGTAGGGCTGTAGGGCAAGTGCTGATGACCACACACTCCGATGTTGCGCTGAGTGAAATAACTCCTAGCTCACTTCATGTTGTGCGGTCTTACGCTGCACAAGGCGTGCGGATCATGAAGCCTCCGTCCGGCTCCGACTTCCACCGAATCCTCAAGAAGTCGCCGCGAGCGCTCTTCGCTCGGCGCGTCTTGGTTTGTGAAGGAGAGACGGAGCTGGGACTGATGCTGGGGATTCGCGAGCTATACCCGTCTAGACATGCCGGCGTTCCAATAGAGCAGCGTGGAGTCGCTATCGTTGACGGTTGTGGCACTGAGGCCCCATTCCTTGCTGCGGGGTTTGGAGCACTCGGCTACCACACGGCGCTCTACCGCGATTCCGACGTGCCACTTGAGACCAATCAGGCCAAGTTGCTGGCGGAGAACTCGGTTGAGGTTGTCACTTACGCAAGCGCGATCAACACGGAGCAAGCGCTGTTTCGTGCGATCAAAAATGATGAAGATATGGACTTCATTTTGCAGATCGCACGGGACGTAAAAGGGTGCAATACTGTTAACGACCAACTGGCTAAGGCACTGCCAGAGCTCACAGGCGTTAACTTCGCCGATCCCTTTCAAACGTGGAACCAGTTTGATGAGGTTGCCAACGACGACTTCATTGAGCGCCTAGCAGCCCTAGCTCGCAAGAATTCTTGGTTCAAGAACCGTCATGTCGCACGCTCTTTGGCGTCTCGGGTAGACACTATCGTTCGGCTGAATCCATTGAACAACCTCGCACCTGTCTTAGCACGCCTCGAAAGCTGGATGTATGGTTGAGCCACTTGACCTGCTGGCTGTCCGGCGAGGAAGCATCGTAGCCCCTGCCGGGCACGGGAAGACGGAGCTGATTGCTCGAACGGCCGCGCTTGGTCGACGGACGCTAGTTCTGACACACACGCATGCCGGCGTGCATGCCTTGAGGGCTCGGCTTAAGAAGGTGGGGGTTGCCCAACGGGCGTGTGTGGTAGACACCATCGCTGGCTGGGCCGCTCGCTACGCTGGCGCCTTTCCGGCCAAAGGCCAGCCGCCGAAGGGGTTACCCGACGGTGCTGAGTGGAGCCAGGTCTACCGGGGAGGGAAGGATGTTCTATCCATATCGGGAGTCAGGAAAGTCGTTGAATCGTCCTACGATCGCATCTTGATAGATGAGTATCAGGACTGCGACGCGTTGCAGCATGAGCTGGCCATTGCTTTGGCCAACATACTTCCGACCATCGTATTCGGCGACCCAATGCAAGGCATCTTTGAGTTCACCCGGTCAAGTGTTCGATGGCAAACTCAGGTGTTTCCTAGCTTCCCGTTGGTGGCGATGTTGGAGGAACCGATGCGGTGGCGAGGCCACAACGTGGAATTGGGGCTTTGGATAGCCAAGATCCGCGGTCAACTGGAGCGAGGCGAGCAGATTGACTTGGCCGCAGGGCCAGCCACTTTCATGCCATGCAAGGATGCCTATGAAATGGGTGCCCTCTTCGATAGGTTCGATGAGCGAGAGGGCTCTGTGGCAGCCATTCACTGTCGGCGTGGAGCATGCGACCAGCTGGCCAAGTCTTCGAAAGGCGCTTATCAATCGATTGAAGAAATCGGAGCTAGGCGTTTGCAGCAGTTTGCTGGTGAATGGGACGACGCAAACTCACCGACGGCTAAAGTTGCCGCCCTCAAGAGCCTACTGACCGACACGACCACAATTAAGAAGCTTGAAGTCGGAGCTGCCGACACTGAGGATGATCTGGCAACGGGTGGGCGGGTGCGTGCAGCGCTGACAGCCTTGGGAACGTCAGGTAGCGCGGCGGATGCGGTGATTTACATTGAAGAGTTCCGTAAGCATTCCCGGGCTCGAGCGTTTAGGGGGGAACTGCTTCGAGACACCGCGCGCGCATTGCGCGAGGTTGACGCTGCCCGGTTCGAATCGGTGCGCGATGCTGCTACCGCTGTTAGACAACGGGTGAGCACTTCGGGGCGCGGAACCCAGAAGAGAACTGTTTCCACCCCATTGCTGCTAAAGGGCCTGGAGTTCGACCACGTTGTCATCCCGGATGCGGCCCACTTTGCGAACGAAACATTTGCCGCTGCAAAGCTGTTCTACGTCGCCATATCCAGGGCGATAAAGTCTCTGACGATTTCTTCATCCAGCCGATACCTTACGTTTCCAGTGCCCAATACTTGAGCGGGGGTATTTGCAGGCGAATGCCTCGTCAGAGATGCTGAAGAAGTTCTTCCCGGATATCAACGAAGAGACAAGCTAAACAGTCCGCCGAAAGAGAGGGGTCGGCGCCCTACGCGGCCTTGATGAGCCTGCAGGAGTACTCTTTGGGGCCCCAGCTGCACGCGAACGTCTCTGATACCTCATACCACTTGCCACCCGGGTGCCCGGTGCCGTGCGTGGCTCCCATACAAGAACATTCGCAATGAAGTCCCTTGGCATTCCAACAAGCGGCCGCACATTTCTGCTGCTCACGGAGCAACTGGATCACGTAGACCTGTCCGTAGCTTCGGACTAGGCGCTTGATCAAGTCGTCGAACCATGCGACAGGCACTTCCCAACTTTTGTTCTTCTGGACCCAACTGGGCTTGCGCCGGTTCTCCCCCCGTAGAAAATCATAATTCCCTGGTGAGTAGGGAAGCCTGATTAGCAGAGGATTCGGCTTGTCCCTGCGCAAGACGACTGGAACTCTACCGTTGTTCCACACTTCTCGTAGTCTCGAATCCTTGCCCGCCGGTTCATTCACGAAGAGTTCTCCCGCTCAGATAGCTCATGGTGTGTCTCGAGCCGCAGTGCGGCGGAGATCTAGGTGACTGAGCGAGTCGACCCGAAGACATCACTCCAACGCCGTAACCCGTGGATGCCACCAATGCTCGCACCTTGGCTCCTCACGGAACAGCCGGAAACCAGCAATCATTTTTTTGCACCAGCCTCTCGGAATGACAGGCGTCAGGCAATCCAAAGGCGTCCAGAAGGTCACCAGAGCAAGGAGAGCCTTGTAGTGCCACCTCCCCGCGGCACGGGGCTGCTATTTCCTTTTAGGCTTCGGTGGAATTTTGATCGTCTCGACAACCGATCCCTTTTTATCCTTCTGCGCTTCCTTCACCGGTTTGAACTGACCTGTTTCAGCATCGCGTCCGATCTTCTTCGTTGCCATCCGCCGCTCTCCTTCTAGAAAGGGAACCACCGAGTGTCACCGCTTGAGCTTTTTCAACAACCAACGCGCCGCATCAGCGCGTTCCTCCGGCGAAAGCTCTTCTAACGCCAGGATGACGTCGGCCGTGTGGTCGTCTCTCGCAACCAAGTAGGCCATCGGAACCTCCAAGGTGTCCGCCAACTTCCCCAGTGCATCCAGATCGATCCCGCTGGTCTCGTTCTCATAACGATTGACCCGACTGCTGGCCAGCTTCTTATCCAGCCCCATGAGCACCCCCAGCGCGCGCTGGCTCGAAATGGCACGGAGCTCTCTGGCCTGCTTGAGGCGGGCAGCGAACAGGGAGCGGGGGGAAGCCTTGGGCACGTGAACGAATGTTGAAAAGCTGGGCCGACAGCATGACTTGCTACTCCTCTGCATGGCAGACTCTTCATGAAATGTAGCACCCTCCCGACCACCCACAGGGGTTTCCATGAAGAAGAACCAGACAAGGATGGCCACCGCCCTGGCGGCCGCACTGCTTTTGATCACCCAGAGCGCAGGCGCACAAACCCAACCTGAGCAGGAAGAGATGCCTAATAAACCGGGGTTCTTCCGGCAGCTGGGCAGCAGTCTGAAAGACGCGGGGCAGCAGATGGTCGGGGTGAAACCGGCCCAGAGCGGCGCTAAGACCAGCGTCAGCGGCGGGGCCATCTACACCCCGGTCAGTGGGACCGCAAAGATCCGCGGCTTGTTCAAGGCCGACAACCATCAGCTTGCCCAGCAAGGCAAGCTCGACTGGCCGCGCGTTGCCCTGACGTTCCAGGAATGGGGGGCAACGCTGCCCTGCTGGACCGTCCAAGCCCGCATCTGGACGGGGCCGTCTGCGTCGACTACTGAGACCTTCCGGACCTGCGCCAATGCCGCGGTGACCGAGACCGACGACTTGGGCGATGTGGCAGAGCTCAACACGTCGGCCCTTTGGAAGGGACGGGACGCTCTTATGGGCGTTCGAGTGCCTGCCGGCAAGCCCAACACCGGGGCCAACCGTTCCCCCGGGCCCAATCCGCCCAGCCAGCCGTTCGTGGTCAACGTTTCCCGGCCGGGGGTCTCCGACCGCGCCGTTGACGTGGCTCTGCGAGTCGGCTGGGTCTCGGGCTTCATCCAGACCGCCGACCTACATCCCGGGGCCAGTGGCCTTCTGACCCCGTTTAAGGATTCCAGGATGTGGATCGCCGGCTTCCAGCCCGAAGGCAACCGCGACCGCTAAGCAGATACCTCGTCGCAATAACTTTGGGGGGCCCTTGGCCGCCCCGCCCACCTCAAGGAATGACCATGAAAGCAACGAAGATCATCTTGGCCAGCTTGGCCGTTGCCCTCACCCTGACCGCCTGCGGTGGTCCGCCTTCCAGCAGCGATGCCGAGAAGGCCTTGGCAGCCCTGCTTACCCAGAGTGGCGCAGGTCAGATCACCAGCATCCAGGACTTCCAGCTCGCCGGGTGCGTGGAGGCCCAGGACATGGAGGGCTACCGCTGCGACACAACGGGAAAGGTGACCATCGACATCGGAGGTCAGCAGGTGCCCGTGCCTGTTAGCAAAAACCTTCGGTATGTGCGCGAATCGGGGGTCTGGAAGGCCTACGCCAAATGAGTGCCCATCCGCCTCCCCTCCTTGGTCAAGCGCCCCTTGCACGCCGCAAGCTCATGACGCCTAGAGATCGTTTCTTCTGGTGGTATACCGGGGCCCTGCTCTTCCTGGGACCTTTCGGGTTCATTGTCGGGCCGCTCATGGCCCGGCGAGGAACGCGGAAGGTAGAACGCCTTCAGGCGGTCGAGGCATGGGAAGCTCGACAACGAGACCACGGCTTCACTTGGTGGCAATGGTGGCTCATGACCCCGCTGACCATGCTGGGCGCCTTCTGGGTTTTCGGACTACTGAGTGGGCTGCCAATGGTGCTCTTGGTGCTGTGGGTCCAGCTGACCTCCTAACACGACTTCCCTACCGGAGCTCATGCGACAAAGGTGATACATACTCCGACCTTGACCCGTGCTTCAAAATTGACCCAAGGAACGGAGCATCTATGACCTTTTGGCGTATGCAGTTGCACCCTTCTGATAGCGCGCGAGCCGTCTCCCATACCACCAGGTCGCTTGGCCTGGGGTATGTGGGACTGGACTTTGCGGATCCCCCGGGCGACCTGACCGATGTGAAACAGCAAGACATCGACCAGAGCCAGCGAGACTACTGGGATTTTGCGCACTCTATGAATGTGGGCGACATCATTTTGGTAGTCGCACATCACTACCCCTGCGCATTAGCTCGGGTCACCGGGCAATACAACTACATCAGATCACCAGAAGATGAGCTGGGTGTGTGGTTCCGCCACTTCCGGAAGGTCGAGATTCTGGGCTACTACGCGGATCTGGTCACCCACCCTGCGAAGTGGGAGAAGACCACCATGACCGACACCATTTCCATCCTGAGAGATCCAGGCAGTGCATCTCACCAGTTGATTTCCAAATGGCTCGCCGAGGTAACCGAGTAGCGGGGTGTAAGCACCCTGGGACGGCACTCGGGCCTCGTCTCTTCGAGTGCCATCAATGCCTGGGAAATGCAGCTTCGCACTAAACGAAGTTCACCTCTTCAGGCTCAAGAGGTGCTGACCTGCTGTCAGCGCCGGCCCTCACGGGGTTCCGCCGTAGCGTCTCGGCCGCAATACAACTAAGACCCGCCGCCACAACGAGGCTCAGCCCGCCGATAGTGGACTTCAGGCCAACGTATGGCGATAGAAGCAGAAAAATGGGCAACCCCAAATAGAAACCGTGCCGCGTGTTGTCCACAGCCAAGGACGACCGCTGGGGCGCCAGTTCTTTTCTGTCCGCTACCGTTTGTGTATGGGCTTCAGGCAGTTGGAACTGTTTGTAGAGCTGCAGATCGAAGGCTTGCGCCGAGATGATTTGCTTCATCGAGACAATGACCTGGAAGATTTCCATCGTCGCATCGTCTGGCAGCTTGATGTCGTAATACGTCGTGAAGACCAGTTTGCCTTCGGCATCCCGATACCCGGAGGCTACAGGGGTCATTCCTACCCACTCTTTCCCTACTCTGGGCCCAGTGAACTCGTCCAGCAGGCCCACGTAGACTTTGCCGTTGTCCAGCGTCAACGCGACCAACGTGCCGTCCTCCTCGCACTTGATTGCTAGGCTCTCGATTGCATCGATTGCGCCATGCCGTGACGCGATCAGCTGCGCGAGCGACCGGATTCGCACCAACGGATCATTGAGTAGGATGGGAAGCGCGGCTCCAAGGAATAGACACCAAAGAGTAATCGCCAGATGCAGCGTTAGGCTTTCGGCCGACTGTTTGTCGCTCATTTGAAGAGGCAACATCCCCTGAAGCTTGCCTAGATACAAGCTATAGGTGGAATGCCGCATCGCCAACGCATGCAGCGCGGCACTAATGCCGAACAAGTAGACCGAACAGAGAGCGGCCCCGAAATATTGCGGGTGCCCAGGATGGTGCAGCGCTTCAAATCGCGTGTAGCGCCACTGCCGATAGAAATACCAGCCCGCAGCCAAGAGAACGGCCAGCAGGGCTAAGCTCGTCATTTCGCGGAGCGGGCCTTGTCGGCGGCAACCTTGAGATCGCGTGCGGCGTCGAGCTGGCGGTTCATCCGGCCAGATTTGAGAAGCCCGTCACGGTTAAGCACGAGGGCACCATCACGGTTGACCTCATAGAAGGTGTCTTTCTGCCCGCGCTTGGCGATGGTGAACTGGCTGAAGAAGTGCTTCATAGGACTGATCATATGGCCTTCGGGGCCTAATGCAAGATAGGCGCATTCAGCTTTGCTATTTCCCGAGCCGGGCATTCGGTCCGGATCGCTCCCTCCACGCCAAGACCTTGAAAAAATGGTGTCCGTCCTTGCACCATGCGGCTTCCGGGCAGCTATGATGGCCGGGACACAACTCAGGACACACGTCCGGTTTGCGCTCTGCGTGCAGTCAGGGAGTGAGGTCTTCGGATCAGTACCTCCCCCTCTCTCCGCCACACACATGAAAAGGCCGCCCTTCGGGGCGGCCTTTTTGTTGGCGCGACGCAAGAGAATCCCCTGTAGAGCCACCCCATGGGTGGCTTCGGTTACCGGCGCGCAGCCACCCATGGGGTGGCTCTACCCCGCCGGCCTGCCAGCGGGCGACGCAGCTCCCCCTCCCGTCACGGCAGCATGCTCCAGTGCACCTTGCCGCGATGGCCCTTGCGCAGGCACAACGCGCGCGCGGGAAATGCCACGACGGCGCCGGTGTCACCCACGGTCACCTCGCCGGGATACAGGGTCCAGCGCGCGTCCGGCGCCGGTGGCGGA
>Ga0308164_10001743_pt1 | contig 23815 bp, 20 predicted proteins | sample PhyTR2_FD_201031 | JGI IMG/M metagenome (GOLD analysis project Ga0308164, IMG submission 201031) | Phyllosphere microbial communities from UC Gill Tract Community Farm, Albany, California, United States - DLSLT.R2 | ecosystem: Host-associated > Plants > Phyllosphere > Unclassified | place: USA... | reverse complement strand
TGAATTCTTCAACAGGGATGAATGCTTCCGATTTCAGGCCGGCGTTCACGATCACGAAGTTGTGATCCAGACGAACGACTTCAGCCGAGATCACTTCGCCCGAACGCATGTCTTGACGCGACAGGGATTCTTCGAAGAGGGCTGCAAAACTTTCCATATTAGACATTGTAACTTCCAGGTTTGCCAACAAGGCTCGCGATATGCGACTTCAGTTGGGTTAGGGTTGAAACACGTCTAGGCCGCAGAGCGGCCAGACACCTTACCAAAAACATACTACTTAATGCTTATGCCCAAGGGCTGCATACCACTGCAACACCTGCGCGACCGCTTCGTCAGCAGTCATATTCGATGTTTCCAGCACATGCGCACCTTCGGCAGGGACCAGTGGCGCGATGGCCCGGTTCGTATCCCGGTCGTCCCGCGCCTGCAAATCCATCAGCAGGTCTTCCATCTTAGCAGAAATTCCTTTGCCGATCAATTGCTTGTAGCGACGTTCGGCCCGTGCCGCAACACTTGCTGTCAAAAACACCTTGAGCGGGGCGTGCGGGAAGATCACCGAACCCATGTCGCGCCCGTCCGCCACCACGCCCGGCGCCTTGCGGAAACCCAGTTGCAACCCCACCAGCGCATGGCGCACGGCCGGGAAAGTGGCAATCTTCGAGGCCGTATTGCCCACCACCTCGGCGCGGATGGCGTCGCTCACATCCTCGTGGCCCAGCAGGATGTGCTCGCCCTGGAAGCTGCATTGCAGGTGCTCGGCCAGCTTGGCCAGTGCGTGCTCGTCGGCCAGGTCGGTGTCGCGCCGCAGCGCGGACAACGCCGTCAGGCGATAGAGCGCGCCCGAATCCAGGTAATGGAAGCCGAGCTTATCGGCAACGCGATGTGCGACAGTACCCTTGCCGGATGCGGTGGGCCCGTCGATGGTGATGACTGGAATCTGGGATGTTGGCATGTATGTACTATTTTGCAATCGCCGCAAACGCAGCGAAATATTCAGGGAAAGTTTTGCCGACGCACTTGGGATCGTTGATGCGCACCGTGGTGCCCTTGCGCGCAGCGCCGTCGAGCGATGCCAGCGAGAAGCACATCGCCATGCGGTGATCGTCGTAGGTATCGATAGTAGCAGGAGCGAGGACGGCTGGCGGTGTCACGCGAATGAAATCGGCGCCCTCTTCCACCACGGCGCCCAGCTTGCGCAGCTCGGTGGCCATGGCGGCGATGCGGTCGGTTTCCTTCACGCGCCAGCTGGCGATATTGCGCAGGGTGCTGGTGCCGTCGGCGTACAGCGCGGCAATTGCGATCGTCATGGCCGCGTCGGGAATGTGGTTGAAGTCGGCGTCAATGGCTTTCAATAGGCCATTGCTGCTGGCCTCGATCCAGTTGTCGCCCATGACAATCGTCGCCCCCATCTGCTCGAGCGCGGCGGCAAAGCGCACATCGCCCTGGATGCTCTGCCGACCCACGCCCTCCACCCGCACCGGTCCGCCGCCAATCGCGCCGGCCGCGAGGAAATACGACGCCGACGACGCATCGCCCTCGACGTGAATGGTGCCCGGCGACTGGTACACCTGGCCCGGCTCGATGGTAAACGACGACCAGCCGTCCTGCGTCACCTGCACGCCGAAGCGGCGCACCAGGTTCAGGGTGATTTCGATATAAGGCTTGGAAATCAGTTCGCCGATCACGTCGATGGTAATCGCATGGTCGCGCGCCATCAGCGGCGCGACCATCAGCAGCGCCGTCAAAAACTGGCTCGATACGTCGCCGCGCACCGCCAGGCGCTGCGCGTGGATCTTGCCCTGCTTGATGTGCAGCGGCGGGTAGCCGGGGTTGCCCGTGTATTCGACGTTGGTGCCGGCCGCGTTCAGCGCATCGACCAGGTCGCCGATCGGGCGTTCGTGCATGCGCGGCACGCCGTGCAAGGTGTAGTCGCCGCCGATCACGGCCAGCGCAGCGGTCAGCGGACGGATCGCGGTGCCGGCGTTGCCCATGAAGAGGTCGGCCGATTGGTTCGGCAATACACCCGCCATGCCCTTGACGTGGTGGATGGTGCCGGTGGCGGTTGCTTCTTCCGTCCACTGCACGCCGAGCGAGCGCAATGCGGCCAGCATGACGGCGGTGTCGTCGGAGGCCAGCAGGTCGACGATATCGACGTCGCCCTGCGAGAGCGCGGCCAGTAGCAGGATGCGGTTGGAGATGGACTTCGAGCCCGGCAGGCGCACGGTGCCTTGTACGTGGGCGACGGGTTGGAGGTCGATGTATTCGTGGTTCATGGGTATTCCTTGTTTTGAGACGCGCCCTTCAACCGTCATGCCGTCTTGGCGGTCCGCCGCTACGGGATGACGAATCAAACGTTCCGGCTGTACTCGTTATTCCGCTTTATCCGCCGACTGCGGCGCTTCCGCCGTTTCAATCGCGGTAATCCATTGATGCCGGGCGCGCTGGGCGTTGCCGTATACGTGTTCCAGTCCCGCGCCGTCGCCAGCCGCCAGTTTTGCGCGCAGCACGGTCAGTTGCGCCATGTACGCATCGAGCTCGGTCAGCAGCGCGGCCTGGTTGGCCAGGCTGATGTCGCGCCACATTTCCGGCGACGATCCCGCGATCCTCGTAAAATCGCGGAAGCCGCTGGCTGCATACTGGAACAGCAAATCCGCATGCGGCTTCTTCGCGATATCGTCCACCAGCGCATACGCCAGCAGGTGCGGCAGGTGGCTCACGGCCGCGAACACCTTGTCGTGTTCTTCCGGCGACAGGCGATGGATGATCGCCCCGCACGCGCGCCACGCCGCCGCAACCCGTTCCACATCAAACGCGTCGTTCTCGGCCAGCGCTGTCAGCACGACCTTCTTGCCCACGTACAGATCGTCGATCGCCGCTTCCGGGCCGTTGGTTTCGCGCCCGGCGATGGGATGACCCGGCACGAACTGCGCCACCTTCCCTGCCAAAGCACTGCGCGCGGCAGCCACCACGTCCGACTTGGTGCTGCCGGCGTCGGTCACCACGGTGCCAGGTTGCAGGTGCGGCGCCAGCGCCGCCAGGATCGTGCCGGTCTGGGCCACCGGCGCCGCCAGCAGCACCAGGTCGGCGCCGGCCAGCGCTTCAGCCAGGTCGCTGCCGATGACGTCGATGATGCCCAGCTCCAAAGCACGCTGCATCGACGCCTGCGAGCGGCCCATGCCCACGACCGTCTCCACCATGCCGGCTTTTTTCAGCGACCGCGCAAACGAGCCGCCGATCAGGCCCACGCCGAAAATGACGACCTTCTTGAATGCCGTGGACACCATCTCAGCCCTCGGCCAGCGCCTTGGTCAGTGCCGCGATCAGCACCGCATTTTCCTGCGGCAGGCCGATCGAAATGCGCAGCCACTCGGGCAAGCCGTAATTGCCGACCGGGCGCACGATCACGCCCTGCTTCAACAACGACAGGTTCACGCGCGCGCCGGCGCCGTCGTCGCTGCCCACCTTGACCAGCACGAAGTTGCCATACGACGGCACGTATTCGAGACCAAGCTGCTCGAACGCTTCGATGAACTGGCGGTAGCCGGCAGCGTTGTTGGTGGCGCTCTTGGCCAAAAATTCCTTGTCGTTCAGCGCGGCGATGGCAGCAGCCTGCGCCAGCGAGTTGACATTGAACGGCTGGCGGATACGGTTCATCAGGTCGGTCAGCGCCGGCTGGGCGACGGCAAAGCCCACGCGCAAACCGGCCAGGCCGTAAGCCTTGGAGAAGGTGCGCGAGACCAGCAGGTTCGGGTATTTTTTCACCCAGTCGGCGGACTCGAACTGGTGTTCCTGCGCCAGGAATTCGTTATACGCTTCGTCCAGCACCACCACCACGTTGGCCGGCACTTTTTGCAGGAACGCCTCGATGTCGGCGGCCGGGATGAAGGTGCCGGTCGGGTTGTTCGGGTTGGCGATGAAGACCAGGCGCGTGTCTTCGGCAATTGCCGCCAGCATGGCGTCGAGGTCATGGCCGTGGGCCTTGGCCGGCACCACGATGTGGCGCGCGCCCACGCCCTGCGTGGCCAGCGCGTACACCGCGAACGAATACTGCGAATACACGACCGACTGGCCGCGTTCCACGAATGCGTGGGCAGCGATTTCCAGGATGTCGTTGCTGCCGTTACCCAGCGTGACCCAGTCGGCCGGCACGTTGTAGCGCGCGGACAGCGCGGCTTTCAGGTCGAAGCCGTTGGCATCGGGGTAGCGTCCCAGTTCGGCAGCAGCGGCGCCCATGGCGGCCCTGGCCGATTCCGGCACGCCGAACGGATTTTCGTTGGAGGCCAGCTTGACGATGGCGTCTTCCTGCAAACCGAATTCCCGCGCGACTTCAGCGATCGGTTTGCCTGCTTGGTAAGGAGCGATGGCGCGGACGTACTCCGGCCCGAAATTCTTGGTCATGGTTGTCTCTCGTTGTAATTAGGTGAGGCTTACAGGGTATGAACCCAGCACCTTGAAGAAGGCGGCATTGCCCTGCAATTCTTCCAGCGCCTTGGCCACGGCGGGGTTTTCGATATGGCCTTCGACGTCCACGTAAAAATAGTATTCCCAGTTGCCGTTGCGGGCCGGGCGCGATTCAAAGCGCGTCATCGACACGCCGTTCTGCGCCAGCGATCCGAGCAGACGGTACACCGAGCCGGCCTTGTGCGGCGCCGCCAGCGCCATCGACGTGCGGTCGATGCCGGATGGGCCGGTGCGCAGGGTGCCGATCACGGCAAAGCGGGTGCGGTTGTGCGGGTCGTCCTGGATGTTGGCCTTGACCGTGCCCAGGCTGTAGCGCACACCGGCGCGTTCGCCGGCAATCGCCGCCACTGAGTGGTCATCGCGCGCCATGCGCGCCGCTTCGGCGTTGGACGACACGGCCCGGCGTTCGATCTCGGGGTAGTTGTTGTTGAGCCAGATCTGGCACTGCGCCAGCGCCTGGGCGTGGGCGCAAATGGCGGTCACGCCATCCATGTTGCCGGTGCCGGTAAGCAGGCTGTGACGCACGGCGATGGCCACTTCACCGCTAATCGTCAGCGGGGTATTGAGCAGCAGGTCGAGCGTGCGGCCGATGGCGCCCTCGGTGGAATTTTCCACCGGGACCACGCCGAAGTCCGCCGTACCGGCTTCGGTAGCGCGGAACACTTCGTCGATCGAGGCACATGCCAGAACATCGACGGCGGTGCCGAACTGCTGGTACACGGCCTGTTCGCTGTAGGTGCCAGCCGGTCCCAGGAAGGCGACGGTGACGCGTTTTTCCAGCGAGCGGCAGGCGGACATGATCTCGCGGAAGATGGTCTGCATCTCGGCGTTGCCCATCGGGCCCGGGTTGCGGTCGGCCACGCCGCGCAGCACTTGCGCTTCGCGCTCGGGACGGAACACGGGGGCGTTGGTTTCGGCCTTGACGTGGCCCACTTCCAGCGCCACGTTGGCGCGGCGGTTCAGCAGGTCGAGGATTTGCGCGTCGATCGCATCGATCTGTTCGCGCAGGGGTTTGAGTTTGTCGTTCATGATGTTAACCGGCGGTGCGGCCGGCGAATTCGTTCAGGTAGTCCACCAGGGCTTGCACCCCTTCGATGGGCATGGCGTTGTAGATCGATGCGCGCATGCCGCCGACGGACTTGTGGCCCTTCAGTTGCAGCAGGCCGCGCGCCTTGGCGCCGGCCAGGAATTCTTCGTTCCGGCTCTCGTCCTTCAGGTAGAAGGGAATGTTCATGCGCGAGCGGCTGGCCGCTTGCACGCGGGTCTGGTAAAAATCGTCGGCGTCGAGCGCCGCATACAGCAGTTTGGCCTTGGCGATATTGCGCTCTTCCATCGCTGCCACGCCGCCGTTCTTTTTCAGCCACTGGAACACCAGGCCGGCGATATAGATGCCATAGGTGGGCGGCGTGTTGTACATGGAGTCGTTGTCGGCCACCAGCTTGAAGTCGAACGCCGACGGGCAAGCCGGCAGCGCCTTGCCCAGCAGGTCGTCGCGCACGATGACAATGGTCAGGCCGGCCGGGCCGATGTTCTTTTGCGCGCCGGCGAAGATCACGCCGTATTTCGCCACGTCGATCACGCGCGACAGGATGTGCGACGACATGTCGGCCACGAACAGCACGCCCTCCTGCGGCTGCGGCATGCCGGCGTCGAAGTCGAACTCCACGCCGTCGATGGTCTCGTTGGTGCACATGTGCAGATAGGCCGCGCCGGGCGTGAGCTTCCACTCGGACTGCGGCGGCACCGACGTCATGGACGACGCGGCGATGTTGACGTTGGCGTACTTGGCGGCTTCCTTGATGGATTTGCCCGACCACGAACCGGTGTGGATGAAATCGATGGTTGCTGGCTGCGGCTTGTGGCCCACCAGGTTCAACGGAATCAGGGCATTCTGGGACAAGCCCCCGCCCTGCATGAACAAGATCTTGTAATTGTCCGGTACTGCCAGCAGCTCGCGCAGGTCGCGCTCGGCCGCCTTGTAAATCGAAATAAACTCCGGTCCGCGGTGGCTCATCTCCATCACCGACATGCCGCTGCCATGCCAATCCAGCATTTCGGCAGCAGCTTGCGCCAGCACTTCCTTGGGCAGGACGGCAGGGCCGGCGGAGAAGTTATAGATGTGAGTCACGTTGCGTTCCTTGGTGATCAATATAGGGAGTCCCTAAAAAAAACAGGGCCAGTCTATTGTCGCACTGCTGCTCACAATAACCTGGCCCCGTGGCGCCCGGACTGGGGTCCGGACCGATGCTGCGAATTACTCCGGCTGAACGTCGTCGGCAGGCTTGTCGTCACCGGCATCGGTGGCGTCGGCGCCGTCAGCTGCGTCGGCAACTGCCGGGGCGGCCACAACCACAGGCTTGCCGTCCGGACCAGGCTCGAGTTCCACTTCGTCGATGTCGGTTTCCACCACGCGCTGCAGGCCGGACAGCTTGGTGCCGTCTTCGACCGCGATCAGGGTCACGCCTTGCGTGGCGCGGCCCATCTCGCGGATCTCCGCCACGCGGGTGCGGATCAAGACGCCGCCGGTGGTGATCAGCATGATCTCGTCGGTCGGTTCCACCAGGGTGGCAGCCACCACGCGGCCGTTACGCTCGGAGGTCTGGATCGCGATCATGCCCTTGGTGCCACGGCCATGGCGCGTGTACTCGGTGATCGGGGTACGCTTGCCGTAGCCGTTCTCGGTGGCGGTAAGCACCGACTGCTGCTCGTTCTCGGCCACCAGCAGCGCGATCACGCGCTGGCCTTCGTCGAGATTCATGCCGCGCACGCCACGGGCATTGCGGCCCATCGGACGCACGTCGTTTTCGTCGAAGCGCACGGCCTTGCCGGAGTCGGAGAACAGCATCACATCGTGTTCGCCGTCGGTCAGTGCGGCGCCGATCAGGAAGTCGCCTTCGTCGAGGTCCACGGCAATGATGCCGGCCTTGCGCGGGTTGCTGAAGTCTTTCAGCGGCGTCTTTTTCACGGTGCCCAGGCTGGTGGACATGAACACGTAATGGTCTTCAGGGAAGGTGCGGTTCTCGCCCGACAGCGGCAGGATCACGGTGATCTTCTCGTTATCGGCCAGCGGGAACATGTTCACAATAGGCTTGCCGCGCGAGTTGCGCGAGCCTTGCGGCACTTCCCACACCTTGAGCCAGTACATGCGGCCACGGTTGGAGAAGCACAGGATGTAATCGTGCGTGTTGGCGATGAACAGCTGGTCGATCCAGTCTTCTTCCTTGGTCGCCATGGCTTGCTTGCCGCGACCGCCGCGTTTTTGCGAACGGTACTCGGAAATCGGCTGCGCCTTCATGTAACCGGTGTGCGACAGGGTGACCACCATGTCTTGCGGCGTGATCAGGTCCTCGGTATTGAGGTCGCTGGCATTGTGTTCGATGCTCGAACGACGCGGGTCCTTGGCAGGATCGCCGAATTCGGTGACCACGCTGGTCATCTCGTCGGTAATGATGGTGGTCACGCGCGACGGCTTGGACAGGATGTCAAGCAGGTCGGCGATTTCGGCCATCACATCCTTGTACTCGTTGACGATCTTGTCCTGTTCCAGCCCGGTCAGGCGTTGCAGACGCATTTGCAGGATTTCCTGCGCCTGGTCGTCGGACAGGCGGTACATGCCATCGGCCTGGATGCCGTAATGCTTGGGCAGGTGCTCGGGACGGAATGCTTCAATGCCGCCCACGGTGTCACCTTCGCCGGTGCGGGCCAGCATTTCGCGCACGATCGACGAATCCCACGAACGCTCCATCAGCGACGCCTTTGCCACCGGCGGCGTAGGCGCGGCCTTGATCAGGGCAATGAAGTCGTCGATATTGGCCAGCGCAACAGCGAGGCCTTCGAGCACGTGACCGCGTTCGCGCGCCTTGCGCAGTTCGAACACGGTGCGGCGCGTGACTACCTCGCGGCGGTGCGACAGGAAGCACTGCAGCATTTCCTTCAGGTTGAGCAGGCGCGGCTGGCCATCGACCAGCGCCACCATGTTCATGCCGAAGGTGTCTTGCAATTGCGTTTGCTTGTACAGGTTGTTCAGGACAACTTCCGGTACTTCGCCGCGTTTCAGCTCGATCACCACGCGCATGCCCGACTTGTCGGACTCGTCGCGGATGTCGGAAATGCCTTCGAGCTTTTTATCGCGGACGTTCTCGGCGATACGTTCCAGCAAGGACTTCTTGTTGACCTGGTATGGCAGCTCATCGACGATGATGGCGGTGCGGCCGCCGTCCTTGCCGTATTCCTCGTAGTGGGTCTTGGCGCGCATGACCACGCGGCCACGGCCGGTGCGGTAACCGTCGCGTACGCCCGATACGCCGTAGATGATACCGCCGGTCGGGAAGTCCGGCGCCGGGATCAGTTCGATCAGTTCGTCGATCGAGCACTGCGGATTTTGCAGCACGTGCAGCGCGCCCGCAATCACTTCATGCAGGTTGTGCGGCGGGATGTTGGTGGCCATACCCACCGCGATACCGGACGAGCCGTTGATCAGCAGGTTGGGAATGCGGGTAGGCAGTACGGTCGGCTCTTTTTCCTTGCCGTCGTAGTTGGGCTGGAAGTCGACCGTGTCCTTGTCGATATCGGCCAGCAGCTCGCTGGAAATCTTGGCCAGGCGGCACTCGGTGTAACGCATGGCTGCCGCGCCGTCGCCATCGACCGAACCGAAGTTGCCCTGGCCATCGACCAGCATGTAGCGCAGCGAGAAGTGCTGCGCCATGCGCACCAGTGTGTCGTAGATCGACGCGTCGCCGTGCGGGTGATATTTACCCATGGTGTCGCCGACCACGCGCGCGCACTTGACGTAAGCGCGGTTCCACACGTAGTTGGATTCATGCATCGAGAACAAGACCCGGCGGTGCACCGGCTTGAGGCCGTCGCGCACGTCCGGCAAGGCGCGGCCCACGATCACGCTCATGGCGTAATCGAGGTAGCTCTTGCGCATCTCTTCTTCGAGGGAAATAGGGATTGTTTCTTTTGCGAATTGATCCATTGGCGGGTCGACTGATCTTTGACTGTGAGGTTATCTTGTAAGCAATGTATGCCGCACGTACTACACTGTTGCCCTGCCCTTCAATAAGGACAGGCAAGAGTAGGATTTTAACATGCGGACAGGGGCACTAACACAATTTGCCCTCGGGCCCAGCGCCTATGCGGGTTGGCGCACGATGCACGCTTGTAACACGATGTAATATTCATGACACATTACTCATTTATTATCGACAATCACGTTGCGACAAAACAACATATTGGTAGTGAGCAAATTGGTGCAAAGGTGCACCGCTTTCGCGCACCAGGATCTATTGTGGCAAAATGAATCAGAAGTCAATTGCTTGTTTCGCAATCGGGAGACGGGCGTGACGCCCCTGCGTGGTAAAATCCGGCCCACGTAATGCACGTCGCGCAGTTTTTCTGCGGATATCACCCCCGAAAGGAAGAAAAATATGAAGAAACTTATTTCGTTGTTGGCCATCTCGGCTGCCTTTGCTGGTTCGGCATTCGCGCAAACCGCGCCTACCGCACCACCTTACGCTCCTGTTACCCAGGACATCAAGGCTGCAACGCCGAAAAGCGCCTACGTGCAAGATGCACGCGGTGTGATCGTGCGTGATCCGTTCGGTCTGTGCTGGCGCACCGGCTACTGGACCCCGGCCGATGCCGTGCCAGGTTGCGACCTGCCACTGTGCGTTGAGCCAGAAAAACTGGAAAATGGCAAGTGCGTAGCACCGCCGCCACCAGTGGTTCCAACCCCAACTCCAGTGCCAACCCCAGTGCCAACGCCGAAACCAGTTCCAGTGCCAACCGCACAAAAAGTGAGCTTCGCCGCTGACGCGTTCTTCGATTTCGACAAATCGGTCCTGAAACCAGAAGGCAAAGCCAAGTTGGACGAAGTGACCTCGAAACTGGGCGCCATCAACCTGGAAGTCATCATCGCTGTTGGTCACACCGACTCCGTTGGTTCGGACGAGTACAACCAGAAGCTGTCGGTACGCCGCGCTGAAGCAGTCAAAGCCTACATCATCTCCAAAGGCGTTGACGCAACCCGCGTGTACACCGAAGGCAAAGGCGAGAAACAGCCAGTCGCCGACAACAAGACCGCCGAAGGCCGCGCGAAAAACCGTCGCGTGGAAATCGAAGTAGTCGGCACCAGCAAGTAATATAAGGGTAACTCGCAAGCCTACTGCGCGACCCGCTATCACCTCTCCGTTGCTCAGCGTACCTCCGTACGCTTCCGCTACTCAAGACGATATCGGGCCGCTCGCTACGGCTTTCGAGTCACCCCGCCGCACGAACCCCGCCTCGGCGGGGTTTTTTTATGCCTGCTGCTTTAGAATAGCGGGATATCTTTTCATGAAAGCCGCACCATGAACGCTGATCCGTTAGAACTGCAAAAATTTTCCGACCTGGCCCACCGCTGGTGGGACCCCACCTCCGAATTCCGTCCCCTGCACGAAATCAACCCGCTGCGCCTGGAGTGGATCAATGCCCGCGTGCCGCTGGCCGGCAAAAAGGTGATCGACATCGGTTGCGGCGGCGGCATCCTCAGCGAATCGATGGCGCGCAAGGGCGCCGACGTGACCGGCATCGACCTCGGTGAAAAAGCGCTGAAAGTGGCCGACTTGCACAGCCTGGAATCGGGCGTGCAAGTGCGCTATAAACTGGTGGCCGCCGAAGACATGGCCGCGCAGGAACCGGGCCAGTACGACGTGGTCACCTGCATGGAAATGCTCGAACACGTGCCCGATCCCGGCGCCATCGTGCGCGCTGCCGCCGCCCTGATCAAACCGGGCGGCCACGTGTTCTTTTCCACGCTCAACCGCAACCCCAAGTCCTACCTGTTTGCCATCATCGGCGCCGAGTACGTGCTGCGCATGCTGCCCAAGGGCACCCACGATTACGACAAGTTCATCACGCCGTCGGAACTGGCGCAATACGTGCGCAGCGCCGGTCTGGAAACGCGCGGCATGAAGGGCCTCGGCTACAACCCGCTCACCAAGATCTATTCGCTCAATGACGACACCAGCGTCAACTACATGATCGCCACCACCCGCCCACTCGACTGACCTCATGACCACTGCCCTGACTGCCCCGCGCGCCATCCTGTTCGACCTCGACGGCACACTGGCCGACACCGCGCCCGACCTGGCCGCCGCCGTCAACCTGCTGCGCACCACGCGCGGCCTGCAACCGTCCGACTACGAACTGCTGCGCCCCACCGCGTCGGCCGGGGCGCGCGGCATGATCGGCGTGGCCTTCGGCCTGACGCCCGAGGACGCTGGCTACCTGGCGCTGCGCGACGGCTTTTTCGACAACTACGAAGCCAATATCGCCGACCACAGCACGCTGTTTGCCGGCGTACCCGAACTGCTGGCCGGCATCGAAGCGGCCGGCGTGCAATGGGGCGTGGTCACCAACAAACCGAAGCGCTTTACCGACCCCTTGCTGCCATTGATCGGCCTGGGCCACGCCGCCTGCTCGATCTCCGGCGACACCACGGCCCACGCCAAGCCGCACCCGGCGCCGCTGTTCGAAGCCGCCGCGCGGCTGGGCCTCGATCCCCGCGATTGCTGGTACGTGGGCGACGACCTGCGCGACATCCAGGCCGGCAAGGCGGCCGGCATGCCCACCATCGCTGCCGGCTGGGGATACTGCGGCGCGCACAAGCCGCTGGACTGGCAGGCCGACTGGGTGCTGAACGACCCGCTGGCATTGCTGACCCTGATGCGGGAAACGTTGTAACCGCCGCGCATTTGCTTGGTTCTGTAGAAAACTGTTGATTTGCAAGGAGAGCAGGGGTAGCCTCCATATTTCTGCGTAGAATTACTTATTATTTTTATAGCAATTAAGCAGCAAACCTCTTCAATCCACTTTCCGACATCATGACTCTTCCCGAGCTGGCTGCCCAAACCCTGCAGCCTCAAGCAGAGCAAATGGCAGATTACACGGCGTACATTCCCGAACGCCATACCGCCCCGCAAAGCTGGTACGCCAGCGTGGCCGATGCCAGGATCCACTGGTACGACCTGATCGCCGGTTTCCCCGAGCGCCTCGATATCCACGATCCGATCGGCCGCTACCAGCGCCGCATGCAGTTCGAGCTCGACGCGGTGGCCTCCCGGCACCACCTGTTCTTTGCCCTCACCCGCCCGCCGGTACGCTTCGACGCTGCCGGAACCGTCCACTGGGGCTTTTTTTCGCTCAAGTTGACCCTGCCGCTGCTGGTGGGGCAGGAAAAGAAGCGCGACAGCATCTCCTTCGAACTCACGGTGCCGTTTGCCGCCACGCTGAAAAAGCCGATGGTCGTGCTCACGCCCAATTACGTCACGCTCAACTGGGGCGGCCTGGTGGAAACCTTCTCCATCCACGACATCCTGCTGGCCCATGCGCCGGACAAGGTGCCGTGCCAGGTGGTGTACGTGGGCCAGACCCACGATCCGGAAGCGCAACTGTCGCGCGCGCACCTGCCCGCGCTGCAAAAGCTGCACGCCCGGCACAAGGAAGACCTCGACACCCTGCTGCTGGTCCAGCAACTCGACGTCAAGGTCAACTGCGCCAGCGGCGACCCGGCCGAACTGCCCCACAACGCCCACCCGCGCGCCGCCGCCGTGCTGCAAGGCGAACGCATGGACTTGCTGGAAGCGGCCCTGATCCGCTATTTCGAGGGCGCTACGCCGCTGCCGCGCAAGGAAGACGAGCGCCAGTTGCGGCGCGAGCGCGTGACGGCTGTGCAAGAAGCCAACAACCTGGTGCAGTTCACCATCGATTTACAGTGGCCGGAACTGGGCGCATATGACAGAATCGGCTCCGGGCAAGTGACCGCGGCAACCCGCCACCTGCTCAGCTGCTTCGTCGCTGACGGTGAAGTAATTGTGTCCCGCATGACACCTCCGGAACCGGCCAAGGGCGCCAAAGTCTGACCCCAAGTGTGACATTTCAGGTTGCCGCACAGAAATAACGGATGGATACAATTTGCGGCAGGGTCTATACTGCCCGCTTGATCTGACACACTGGAGCATCCACATGACGAGCGATTTACCCGACCAGGTCGCCGGCGAGGACGATCAAGAGCCCTCGCTGGAAGAACTGGGACTGGTATTGCCGCCCGAGGATGCGCCCGAGCCGTTCAACGATCTGCTGACGGCGCCCGAAGCATTCGACGACCTGTTGCCGCTGCTGCCGCAACGCAGCAACGCACGGCAGACCTGGCGCGTCACCGTTTCCGACGCCAAGTACCACTGGTATGACCTGTTTGCCGGCTTCCCCGAGCGGCCCGACATCCGCGACCCCATCGGCCGCCAGCTGCGCCGCATGCAGTTCGATCTCGAGGCGACCATGGAGAAGCGGCTGATTTATTTTGTCATCAACCGCCCCATCGTGCGCTTCGATCACGAGCGCAGCGTCAGCTGGGCGTTCTTCTCGCTCAAGCTCACGGTGCCGATCCTGATCGGCAGCGAAGGCAAGCGCGGCACCGTGCAGATGGACCTGGAAATTCCGTTCGCGGCCACGTTCAAGAAGCCGATCGTCACCATGACCGACTGCTTCATCACGCTCAACTGGGGCGGCCTGGTGGAAGCGCTGTCGATCCACGAGGTGCTGCAACGCTACGATCACGGCCTGAAGATTCCCAGCAAGGTGCAGTACGTGGGGCAAACCAAGGACCCGGCCGGCCGCCTGGCGCGCGCGCGCCTGTCCGCCGTGCAACGCATCCACTACAACAATAACGATCACCACGACCTGCTGCTGCTGGTGCAGCGCATGCAGGTGGAAGTACTGTGCGACGATGGCGACCCGAGCGAGAAGCCGGTGAACCAGAACGCGGTAGCGGCCGACATGCTGCTCAAGGACCGGGTGGACGCCATCGAATGCGCGCTGATCCGGTATTTCGAAGGGCCGATCATGCAGGGCCGCACCAGCCGCGAGGTGGACGTGCGGCGCGAACGGCTGCGCGAGATCGAGGCCAATAATCACCTGGACGGCGTGCGCATCGACCTGCGCATCGACGACGACAACCCGTATAACGAGTTGTACTCCATCGCCGCGCCCGCCTCGCGCGCGCACATATTCGATTGCACCTTCAATGACGGCGCGGCGATGACGGTGCCGGTGCCCCAAGAAACGCCGGGCAAGGCGCGCGCCTGAAACTTAAACTGCTGCCAAGGCCTGCTCGAGGTCGGCCAGCAGATCGTCGCTGTGCTCGATGCCGATCGACAGCCGCACCGTATCGACGGTGACGCCCGCCTTGGCCAGCTCCGCCTCGTTGAGCTGGCGGTGCGTGGTGGAGACCGGGTGACAGGCCAGCGATTTGGCATCGCCGATATTGACCAGCCGCGTAAACAGCTGCAACGCATCCTGGAAGCGCGCGCCACCTTCCACCCCGCCCTCGACACCGAAGGTCAGCACGCCCGACGGCCGCCCGCCCAGGTATTTGACCGCCAGCGCATGGTCGCGGTGGTCTTCCAGCCCCGCGTAATTGACCCACTTGACCTTGCCATGCTGGCGCAGATACCGGGCCACCGTGCGGGTGTTTTCCGTGATGCGGTCCATGCGCAGCGCCAGCGTCTCGATGCCCTGCAGGATCAAAAAGGCATTGAACGGCGAAATCGCCGCGCCGGTATTCCTCAGCGGGACCACGCGCGCGCGGCCGATGTAAGCGGCCGGCCCCAGCGCTTCGGTATAAACCACGCCGTGGTACGACACGTCCGGCTCGTTGAGGCGGCGGAAGCGCTGCTTGTGCTCGGCCCACGGAAACTTGCCCGAATCGACGATCACGCCGCCGATGGAATTGCCGTGCCCGCCCAGGTACTTGGTGAGCGAATGGACCACGATGTCGGCGCCATGCTCGAACGGGCGCAGCAGGTATGGCGTGGCCACCGTGTTATCGACGATCAGCGGCACACCGTGCTGGTGCGCCACGGCGGCGATTTTTTCGATGTCGGTGATATTGCCCAGCGGGTTGCCGATCGACTCGATGAACACGGCCTTGGTGCGCTCGTCGATGAGTGCGGCGAACGACGCGGGATCGGCCGGATCGGCAAAGCGCGTGGTAATGCCGAACTGCGGCAGCGTGTGGGCGAACAGGTTGTACGTGCCGCCGTACAGGGTGGAGGCCGAGACGATGTTGTCGCCGGCCTCGGCAATGGTCTGGATCGCATACGTGACCGCCGCCTGTCCCGACGCCAGCGCCAGCGCCCCCACGCCGCCTTCGAGCGCGGTCAGGCGCTGCTCAAGCACGTCCTGGGTGGGATTCATGATGCGCGTATAAATATTGCCGGGCACTTTCAGGTCGAACAGGTCGGCGCCATGCTGGGTATCGTCAAACGCGTAAGCCACGGTCTGGTAGATGGGCACGGCAACTGCACGGGTAGTGGGATCGGGACGATAGCCGCCATGCACGGCCAGGGTTTCGAGCTTCATGTCTCCTCCATTTGAATGATGTCGCCAGCGTAGAGCGATTCGAAAGACATGCCAAAGAATGAATTCGCGCCAGGTCATGCGCGCAGCGAATATGGCAGTTGGCGTGAGCATACCGGGGCGCCGGAAGCCCGTCGTGCAAGCCCCCGGCCGCCCCGTGTATAAGCCTGACTGAATTTCAAGCTCGTAGCGGCGGAGAGGGTTGGACTGTGGTTGAGTAAATAAGTTCCGCGAGGTTCGAATTCAGGGTAGCGGCGGCTTGATATTGACCACCACTCCGCCGACGAGTTCATACGGTACCCGCACCCTGGGGCCCTCTCCGCCGAAATCCCTGGGATTGCGCGTAATGATCACTCGGCAAGAAGCTTCTGCAGTCGCGCGAATGATGCAGTCTGGAAGAGGGAACTTGGGACGATTGATGAGGCTGTTGCCACGAATAATGGTGGCACGATGCATGATGTCATTGTCGGGATGGACGACCTTGATGCCAGTATCATCCAAAAAAGCCTGAAACCGGATTTTTTCCGCTGGTGTCATCACACAGGCCGCTTCCATCCAGTTAATGGAGCTGATGATCGCATCTTCATAACGGAGCATCTCCAGCGCAGCCTCGGCATGCCCGTTGAAGTTGTCCATCAGGATGTTGCTATCGAAAAGGACTTTCACCACTCGGCCCGCATCTGGCGCTGGTATTCGACGGGATCTTTCGGTTTGCTGGCATCATCTTTCCAAATACCGTGCACGCTCATGATGGCAGCCAAACGCTTGGCACGTGTTGTCTCCGCCGGTGTCAGCGACTTACTCAGTGCTGCGGCTGCCGTGCTGGCAACCAGTTGGTGCAGAACCTGGGACGCAGCCGATTGCCGGGGATCAGCCTCAAGCGCGGATGACTGAAGCTGTTCGATCTCACGTTCGTCCAATTCGGTAGCGGATTGCTCCATGATGCGACTCCTCGCAGATATCACTGCAAGCAGTGTATAACATTTGGAGCCAAAAAATATTTAAGCGGATGCTGTCACAAATCGCGCATGCCAGCCGTCTATGATCCAAGCCCACTTGTTCGCCAATACCATGACCGACGCCACCACCTTCGGTACCCTGCGCCCGCGCCTGTTCGCCATCGCCTACCGCATGCTGGGCGTGCGCGCCGATGCCGAGGACGTGGTGCAGGACGCATGGCTGCGCTGGCATGGCAGCGACCACGCAGCGATCCAGTCGCCCGAAGCCTGGCTGGTCACCACCACCACCCGCCTGGCGATCGACTACCTGCGCGGGCGGCAGGCCGAGCGCGCCACCTACGTCGGCTGGTGGCTGCCCGAGCCCGTCGTCGAGCTCGACGAACGCACGCCGGAGAGCAGTGCCGAAATGGCCAGCGACGTCTCGATGGCGTTCCTGTGGGTGCTCGAGCGCCTGTCGCCCGAAGAGCGCGCCGCCTTCCTGATGCGCCAGGTGTTCGACCACGACTACGCCGACATCGCCACCATGCTGGGCAAGACCGAAGCCGCGTGCCGGCAGATGGTGCACCGGGCCCAGGAACGCGTGCAGCAGCAACAGCCGCGCTTTGACGTACCGAAACAAACCCACCAGGCCCTGCTGGGCCGCTTCATGATGGCCGCCAAGGCAGGCGACCGCGACGCCATGAAAGCCATGATGGCCGACGACGTGCAACTGGTGTCCGACGGCGGCGGCAAGATCCTTTCCTTCATGCGCATCCTGCGCGGCGCCGGCCGGGTGGCAGGCGTGTTCTGGTCGGTGGAACACCAGCACCCGCAACGGGTGGATTACCGTCAGGCGCGCGTGAATGGCGAGCCGGGCCTGCTGCGCTACGTGGAAGGCAAGCTCGAATCGGCGCAATCGTTCGTGATCGAGGATGGCAAGATCGCCGCTGTGCTGGTGGTGCGCAATCCCGACAAGCTCACCGGCGCGCCGCAAACTATTTTCTAGAAGACTGTCACAAACGCGGCGGCGGTCGCGTCTAAGGAGTATGAGGCGCGCAATCAGGCGCCCTCCACTCCCTCGAAAGGAAACATCATGACCCAAGCCGCCCGCATCAAGGATTTTTATCGCGCCGCCCCCACCAGCCTGCAGGCGATGATCGCGTTGTCCACCAGCGTCAAGAAAAGCGCGCTGGGCATCCGCCTGGTGGAACTGGTCAACCTGCGCATCTCGCAAATCAACGGCTGCGGCGTGTGCGTGGACATGCACTGGCGCGACCTGATCAAGCAAGGCCTGGACCCGCGCCACATCAACGCAATTGCCGGCTGGCGCGAAGCCCCGCCATCGTTCTTCAGCGACAGCGAACGCGCCGCCCTCAACTGGGCCGAAGCCGTCAACGCCCTGCCCCACAAGCAGCCGGGCGACGACGACTTCGCACTGCTGAAAACCCATTTCGACGACAACCAGATCATCGAACTGAGCTACGGCATCGCCGTGATACGCGGTTGGAACGTGATCAACGCCAGTTTGCACAACCAGATTCCCGAAGTGCCGGCGCCGGGGTTCTAACGGGTACGACGACAATCACGCGATCAAAAAAAACTCCCGCACGGGACGCGCCCGGGCGGGAGAAAGATCGGCCGGAGTGGAGACCGTCCCCGCTGGCCGATCCGAGTGACGACGCGATCAGAACGAGTATTGCGCCAACAGGGTGTAGCGCGGACCGCTCATGAAGACCTGGCGGGTGAAGTCGCCCGCGTGCTGCTGCATGATCTGGCGCGTGTACGAGTTGGTCAGGTTGGTGCCTTCCAGGCCCACGCGGAACTTGTCCGTGAAGTCATAGAAGATCGATGCATCCACCTGGCCGTAGCCCGCCTGGTACAACGGCAGACCGAAGGCCTGGTCGTTGTTGGTGGTCGGGATCAGGTACTTGCCCGCTGGCGCATCCGGATTCGTGTTCAGGCCGTTGTTGCCACGGCTGCCCCACTGGGTCACGCCCAGCAGGTAACGCGAACGCCAGTTGTAGGCCACGCGCATCGACAGGCCGTGCTGCTCGTACATCAGCGCCAGGTTGACCGTGTGGCGCGACAATCCCTGCAACGGGGTCTTGCCGAACGGACGTCCATCGGTATCGCAGCCGTTGATGAACAGGTTGAAGTTGGACGACGCGTCGTTGCCCGAGCACCATGCTTCGTTGACCGGATCTTTCAACTTGCGCTCGCTCGACACATAGGTCCAGCTGGCCTGGCTGCCGAGGCCGCGCAGCCAGTCGGGCACGAAGTCGTAGTACTGCTGGTGGGCCAGCTCGAAACCGCGCGCATAGCCCTTGGCGCCGTTGACGGGACCGGTGACCACGAAGGTCTGCTGCTTGCCGGTCGAGTCCACCGCGTTGTAGCCAAAGTTCTTGGTGGTGACGATGTCCTTGAGGTCCTTGTTAAAGGCCGAGAACGTCAGCGAGCCGGCCTTGGCAAAGTACCACTCGGCGGTCAGGTCGATGTTGGTCGACGTGGTGGGCTTCAACAGCGGATTGCCGTCGCTGGTGCCGTTCAGGCTGGTACCGTCGAAGCGCACGGCGGTGGAGTTTCCGGCCGCATCCCGGGTAACCGTCTGCATGTGCTGGGCATTGAGCGTGGTCTGCACCTGGAGCTGGTTGAAGTCGGGACGGGACATCGACTTGGCCACCGCGAAGCGGAATTGCAGCTGATCGCTGGCCTTCATGCGCAGGTTCAGGCTCGGCAGCCAGTTGTCGTAGGAGTTATTCACCGACTGCTGCTGCGCGAACGAGGCGATGTCGATCAGATTGCCCTGGCCGCTCACGGGCACGCCGCTGCCGACGCTCGGCAGCGATGGGCGCGTGAACGAGACATAGCCGCTGCCGGCGCCTTTGGTTTTCACGTAGCGGATGCCGATATTGCCGTCAACCGGGTACTTCAGGTTATCCCAGCCGAAGCGCAGCTGCGTGTACGCGGCGCGGGTCTTCTCAGTCTGCGTGTTGGTGGCGGCAGGATCGTTGAAGGTTGCCGGCTTCCATGGATCGCAGGTCGAACCTTTTTCGGCGCACAGCACGTCGTGGTAGGCATGGATCTTGGCCCACTGGTCGGGGAAGCCGCGCACCGTCGCCTCGTCCGCGAACAGCATAGGCGGAATGTTGTATTTGCCGCCGAAGAAATTGTCCATCGTCTGCAGCGAAGAGCCGCCGGCGAACCGGGGATCGCTCAGGCGCGCCACGCCGTTGATCTGCCAGCCTTCCATCCACGGGAAGGTAATGGCCGACCAGTTGTAGTATTTCTGCGCCTTGTGGTTTTCGCCCTCGCGGTTCGCCATGCGCACGCCGAAGCGGATGTCGCGCAGCACCGGATCGTCGAACGCGAACTTGACGTCCGATTTCCATGCCTTCTGGTTGGCCGACGCGTGGTCCAGCGCTTCCTGGGTGTAGGCCCAGTAGTAGTTTTTCGGGTCGGCCATGTAAGCGTCCGTGCCGAGGCCAATCTGCGGCACCTTGCCGGTCGTGTTCATGGTCTGACTCGGCAGGATGAAACCGGTCGAGACGTCGGCGTCGAAGCCCTCGGTGGTGGACCGCACATGCTGGAAGTCGTTGGTCCAGGTGAGGTCCGGCGTGATGCGCCACTGGACATTGAGCGAGATGTCGCGCGTGGAAGATTCACGCGTGTTGATGCGCTGCGAACTGTTGAACGGCGAACCACCGTAGGTCGGGTTCGAGATCGTGCCGCTCTGGAAGGCGCCATTCTTGTCGAATACCGAGTCCGCGCTGGCGACTTGCTGGTACCACTTGTCCTCGGACGAGGCCACGACGTGCTCGTCGAGGTCTTCCTTGTAGCGGGTTTTGAAGTAGGTCAGCCCGGCAGTCAAGTCCTTGTTCGGTTTCCACTGCAGCGCCGCATAGTCGCCGCGGCGGGTGCGGTCGAAGTCCTGGGAACGATAGCCCATGCCCAGCGGTATCCATTGCGTCTTGGAGCGGTCGTACAGCGCCGGATTGGTGGAGTTCACGTGGGGGAAATACGGATCGACGCTCACGCCGTCGGAACGGCTGGGGCTTTTCGCCTTGGCGAAATCGACCAGGGCGCCGACTTCACCGAATGGCGTGGTCCAGCGGTTCGACAGCAAGATGGTGCTGGTCGGCGAAGGTTTGCCCTCGCGCAGTGTCGAATACGATTCCGAAAAGCCGACGGTGCCCTTGAAGCCCTTGTAGTCGAACGGCATGGCAGTCCGCAGATTGACCAGACCGGCAATCGCACCCTCGACCTGCTCAGCCGATGGATTCTTGTACACATCCACGCCCGACATCAGCTCCGGCGCCACGTCGGAGAAACCAAGCGAGCGACCGCCACCGGCGGAAAACGCGTCGCGGCCGTTGATTTCCGACCGCACGTAAGTCAGCCCGCGCACCGACACGCCGGAACCCTCGACCGACTGGCGGTTCGGATCACCCGCCATGTTGCGGTCGATGGTAACGCCGGCAATACGCTGCAGCACCTCGGTCACCGAACGGTCCGGCAGTTTGCCGATGTCTTCGGCAACGATCGAATCGACGACTTCGTCGGAATCCTGTTTAAGCTTTTGCGCCGATTGCAACGCGGCGCGCTGACCGCTCACGACCACCACCGCACCGGTGGCTGGTTCGTTGGCAGGCTGGGGCTGGGGCTGGGTTTGGGCCATGGCCGTGCCGGCAGACAGCAAAGCGATATTTGCGACCGCGAGCGCGATCGTGGTTTTCTTGAAATTGTCCAAGGGGGGTCTCCTTCTGGTGTTTTTATAGTTACACCCGAAGATATTGCACATAACACAACTCTCGACGGGATGATATACGCTAACATCTATTTTTCGCCGAACAAATAGTTGTCGAGTGGGATATATGTGTTTAACTAGGTTCACTAAACAAACCGAGATTTGAAAGCCTTTCGTTGGTGAATAGAGTCGTATATATTCTTTTACAATCAATGACTTACGAAAAATAATAGGTCTGACTCCATTGTGGCTGGCAAACAACGCAGTTGTTGTTCACGAGATGCTCGCAAGCAGACTCACCGAAACATATAGTTATCGAATAACCTGCGTCACTATGGTTTGATGACGCGCTCCATTAAGGGAGGGAAACGTACGGAGCCTCGATGTCTGCCCTCTTGGCTCGAGATGCTCAGGACGAGAAGTTGACAGAGAGATTCTTGCCCAGCGGACTGGGGTAGCAATACCGGATTGCCCCATCCTGCACGCTTGCTTTTGTCTGCTGCCAGGGGTAACAATCGTGCATCAAAAAAGTACAATCTGGAGAAATCATGATTCCGAGTTGGAACATGGCAGGCCTACTTCCGCCGATACGCCCTGGAATGCCGGGCCATAGCCCGGATCGCTCTCCCTACTCGGCTATTCTCGCCGACGTGATCGATAGGTTCTCGACCTCACCGCAACTGATCGACATTTTGCAAGGTCTGCTGCGCTTGCGCGCCGCGTTCCATGCAGCCGGGCTAGTCAGCGGTTTCCAGTGGGTCAATGGCAGTTTCCTCGAGCAGGTTGAAGCGCTGGAGTACCGGTCTCCCAACGACGTCGATGTCGTCACTTATTTTGACCTGCCAACTGGGATTTCGGAAGCAAGTCTGGTGGCGCGTGCCCCGGGAATTTTTGACCATGATGTCGTAAAAGCCACTTACCAGGTAGATCACTACCCAGCCGTTTTAGGCAAGCCGACCGATGCGTTCCAGATCAGGCAAATCAGCTATTGGTATAGTATGTGGTCACATCGGCGTGACGGTGTGTGGAAAGGGTTTATTCAAGTAAGTCTTGACCCAACGGAAGATATTCTGGCGCTCCAGACATTGGCTGCGAAGGGACAACACCATGACCTATCAAACTAACTCGATCTCGTCCGAAATAGCTGAAATCGAAGAAATCCTGGCGACGATGCCCCAGAGCGAGGTGATCGCACGAATATCTTTCGAAAGCCGTTTGCGATCTGCAAAAGCAGCATTGGCTGCAGCAGGCAATTTGCCCGCAGCAAAAAAGGCCACGCTGACGTTCCGCGGAAAGTCTGTCATTGCTTCCCATGGTATTGCCGCAGATTTTGGGACGAAGGCCGCAAGCGCGTTTTCCGATGCGTTTTCTGCGGTCACCGCAGGTCTCACAGAAAACCTGCAATACATGGGCCCGATACCAGATAAGGCAAAGAATCAGCTACTGATCACTGGCACCGCAATCGGTTCTTTCGGTTTCGAGTTTGAGTTGCCGACTCAAAAAAATGATCTCTCCCCTCATGCCGGGCAGGCGGAAAAAGCTTTGCAGAAGCTTCAAGAGTTGCTGAGGATATCAGCGGATGGTTCCGACGATGAGATGGCCGAGTTGGTCGAAGAAGTCCATCCTCGAGCAGTGCGAGAGGTCGCCGATTTCCTGGCTTACCTCGTCCAGCACCAGGCGCTGTGCGGCCTGGAATTTGAAAGCAAATTCTTCCGCTTTGATAGTCGTGAACAACTTGAAGCCTCCGCTGAACGACTTCAGGAAGGAAACATCCATGAGCGTGACGAAGATTTCATCGGCAGCTTTGCTGGCATGCTTCCGAATGGTCGCATGTTCGAATTCAATGTGGCCGCTGGCAGCGCAACTATCAAGGGAAAGGTAGCGGCAGATATTAAAGACCCGGATTTAATCAATCGCGAATGGCTCAAGCGTCCCGCCAAAATCAAACTCGGCGTTATCCAGGTCGGGAAAGGAAGGCCTCGCTACACGCTCCAATCCTGGGATGCTTTGATGCCATTGCCCGTCCAGGCAAACGTTGATGCAAATTGAAGCAAGTGGTCGGGCTTAAACAAGCTGGACTGGCCCATAGAGAAAAACCCGCACGGGGCGGGTTTTTTTGGGTCTTGCTGAGCCTGCTTGAAACGAATAAGTGGTGGAGACGGCGGGAATCGAACCCGCGTCCGCAAGCACTCCACAGACAGTTCTACATACTTAGCACTATCATTTAATTTAACCAGTACAACACGGACGTGCACGTTTTGGACTAGCGATTCAC
>Ga0308164_10001742_pt1 | contig 23827 bp, 19 predicted proteins | sample PhyTR2_FD_201031 | JGI IMG/M metagenome (GOLD analysis project Ga0308164, IMG submission 201031) | Phyllosphere microbial communities from UC Gill Tract Community Farm, Albany, California, United States - DLSLT.R2 | ecosystem: Host-associated > Plants > Phyllosphere > Unclassified | place: USA... | reverse complement strand
GCCGACGCATCCATTCTTCGATTCCGGACGCGTCGATGGGAAGCGCCTCCGACAAGACGTCGGAGCCCGACGGTGTTACGAGAATATCGTCCTCGAGGCGCACGCCGATGCCCCGCAATTCGGGGGGTACGGTCTCGTCGAACGAATGGAAGTACAGGCCGGGTTCGACCGTCAGCACCATTCCGGCCTGCATCGTCGAACCCTGGTAGGCCTCGTAGCTCGACTTCGCGCAGTCGTGCACGTCGAGACCCAGGTGGTGGCCGATGCCGCACACCAGGTAGCGGCGGTGCTGCTGACCCTCGGCGCTCAATGCCTCGTCGACCGACACGGGCAAGAGGCCCCAGTCGTCGAGGCCCTGCGCGATGACCTCCATGGCGGCCGTGTGGAAATCCGTCCAGGCCCGACCGGGGCCGACGGCGGCGAGGCCCGCGCGGTGCGAACTTTCGACCAGGTTGTGCACGGCGCGCTGTTCGGTGCTCCACGTGCCCGAGACGGGGAACGTGCGCGTGACATCTGCCGTATAGAAGGAGCGCGCTTCGACGCCCATGTCGAGCAGAATCGCCTCGCCCTCGTTCACGTCGCCGTCGCAGCGCACCCAGTGCAGCGTCGGGGCGTGCGCCCCCGAGCCCACGATGGTCGAATAGCCCACGCCGTTGCCGTGCGTGCGCGCGTGGCGGTCGAACGTGCCCTGCAGCCAGCGTTCGCCGCCGCCCGCGATAGCCTGGTCGAACTGGCCGATGACGGCCTCGAAGCCGCCGACCGTGGCGTCGATGGCGTGGCGCAATTGGCCGAGCTCCCAGTCATCCTTGATCATGCGCAGCTCTGAGAGCGTCTGCCAGAGGGCCGCGGATGTCGCAACCCCCGTCAGCGCCTCGTGCACGTGCGCGCCCGCCAGCGTTGCCAGAACGTCGCGTTCGCCGGCCAGGTCGGAGTCGAGCGACGCGAGATCGCGCACGGTCACCTGCAGCGCCTCGGCCCAGTCGCCGGAGCCAGGGGCCGAGCCCACCCACAGTTCGCCGTGGGCGGCGTCGGCGAAGAAACCGGTCTCGCCGGGATAGGCCGGGGCCGGAACGTAGAGGACGGCATCGTGACCGCTCCCCCGCGCGAACAACACAACCACGGCATCCTCGGCCGTGCAGCCCGTGAGCCAGTAGAAGTTGCTGTCGGGGCGGAACTCGTAATAGGCGTCGTTGCTGCGCACGGGCGCGCGGCCCGCCGCGACGACGAGCGTGCGGCCCGGGAATGCGCCCGATAGGCGTTCGCGGTGCTGGGCGGATGCGGCGGCCACACCGTCGACGGTCGGCGGCGTGCGGTCGGGGGTTCCCCAGCCCGTGGCCATGAAGTCTCGGAAAGCCGCAACCTGGGTGAGACGCGGCAGGCGCGGATCCTTGGTCGCGGGGGCCGGCATCGACGACGCGGTTGCGGATGCCTCGGCGGGGGCTTGCCCGGCCGCTACCGTCTGTGCGGCTGTCGTTTCGGCAGCGGTCGTCTCGTCGGTTGTCGTTTCGTCGCTCATCGCGTCTCCTCGTTTGTTGCCGTCGCAGTCGTTGCCGCTGCAGTCGTTGCCGCTGCTGTCGATGTTGCCGCAGCCGCCGGTTCCGCCGCATCCGTCACGGTCACTTTCCCCACGACGCGCGCCATCGTCTCGGATGTCGCCTCCTCGGCGAGCGCCCCACCCCGTTCGGCGATCATCTGCCGCAACCGCGGGAACACGCGCGGCGAACCGATGCCGTCGTGCTCGTATTCGTTGGTCACCCAGGCGTGCGCGTTGCCGACGTGCGCCACGGTTTCGAGCTGCAGCCCCGCGTCGACATACATATCGTCGTAATACACGGCGGCGGCGAGCGGAACCTCGTTGGCGGCCAGCCGGTCGAGGTCGTAGAGCGGTTCCCAATCGGTGCGCTCGGCCAGCAGGTTCACGGCGTCGGCGAAGGGGCGCAGTGCGCGGATCTCGTCGAACATCCAGGGGTACATCATCTCGCCCGTGAAGGTGAGCGGCCTGGCCGTTTCGGCGAACTCGGGTCGCGAGTCGCGCTCGGCCTGGGCGGCCCAGCCGGTGGCCCCGGACGATGCCTGCCCGTAGATGCTCTCTTGCAGCGCCGCGAACAGCGGGTTGTCGTCATAGGAGGACCGCGCCAGCACCTGCGCCAGGAACGTCTCGGTGAGCCCCGTCTCGGTGCGGTCGTCAAGCGCCTCGTCGACGAGCCAGTGCATGCGCTCGTAGCCGGGCTTCATACCGAAGTCGATGCCGAGGCTCTGGAAGCGCCGCACGGTCAGCACGTCACCGTCGGGCAGCCTCACATCGCCGCTCGACAGGCGGTCGGCAATACGCGCGATCCGGTCGACGTCGTGCGGGTAGCGCTCGTAGAACTCGGCGTTCTTGGCCACAACGCGCGGGTAGGTGCGGCGATACACCTCGCGCGCATCGGGGCGGATGCTCGCGAGCCCGCCGGTCACATGGCTGGCGCTCAGGCCCTGCGGCGCCTGCGACAGGTAGGTGAGCGTGAGGAATCCGCCGTAGCTCTGGCCGAGCGTCTGCCAGCGCCGTCCGCCGTAGAGCGTCTGACGCAGGTGTTCGGCGTCTTTCACGATGGAGTCGGCGCGGAACATCGAGAGGTAGGCGGCCTGTTGCTCGGCCGTGCCGCGGGCGCGCAGGATGCCGCCCTCGATGCGTGTGCTGCGCCCCGTGCCGCGCTGGTCGAGCAGCAGCACGCGGTAGGACTTCAGGGCCTCGCCGATCCAGCCGTCGGGTCCCGTCGGCCGGGGGCCTTTCCCTCCCGGCCCGCCCTGCAGGTAGACGAGCACGGGCAGGTCCTCGCGCTGCCGCACGGGGTCGACGAGCTCGCGGGCGAAGAGCTTGATCGTCTCGCCGCCCGTGTGGCCCGCCGCATCCGCCCGCCAGTCGAGGGGAACGGGCACGGCATGATCGGTGACCCGGATGCCGGGAATCAGGTAGCTCGTCGAGGTGCCGGAGGTGCCGGTCGTGCCGGAGGTGCCGGTCGTGCCGGAGGTGCCGGTCGTGCCGGCTGCGCTGGTCGTCATCGTCTCACTCTGCCAGTTCTTCGGCCAGGATCATCTCGGCGCGGCGACGCTCCCACTCGGGGTCGATCGTCGGAACCGCGCGCAGCAGATCTTTGGTGTATTCGTGTTGGGGGTTGTCGAAGATCTGCTCGCGATCGCCCTGTTCGACGATCTTGCCCTGCGTCATGACGGCCACGCGGTCGGCGATCTGTCGCACGACGGCGAGGTCGTGCGCGATGAAGATGTAGCTGAGCCCGAGTTCGGATTGGAGGTCGCGCAGCAGCGTGATCACCTTGGCCTGCACGGACACGTCGAGCGCCGAGACGGCCTCGTCGCACACCACGATCTTGGGGTTCACGGCGAGCGCGCGGGCGATGCCGATGCGCTGGGCCTGCCCGCCCGAGAACTGGCCCGGGTAGCGCTGCACGTGGTCGGGGTTGAGGCCCACGCGGTCCATGAGGTCGCGCGCGAGCTTGGTGTAACCCTGGGGCGCTTTGACGCCCTGGTAGACGAGCGGCGCCGTGATGAGCTTCTCCACGGTATGCCGCGGGTTGAGCGACGAGAACGGGTCTTGGAAGACGACCTGCACATCGCTGCGGAAGGACTTGAGGGCCGCACCCTTGGCGCGCGAGACATCCTCGCCTTCGAAGAGCAGCGAACCGCGCGTGATGTCGAGCAGTTTGGCGGCCATGCGAGCGGTCGTCGACTTGCCCGACCCCGATTCGCCCACGATCGCGAGCGTCTTGCGCGCCGGCACCTCGAACGAGACGTCGTCGACGGCCACGAACGTGCGCTTGCCGGCGATGAAGGCGCCGTCGCCCCGGGTGGTGAACTCCTTCGTCAGCCCGCGGGCCTCGAGCAGCGGTGTCTCGCTCATCGCACACCCCCGTCCCGGGCGACGCCCAGCTCATCGAACGGATCGTCGATGCGCGGCAACGCGTCGAGCAACGCCCGCGTGTAGGGGTCGCGCGGGTTCGAGAAGATCTCCTCGGCCGTGCCGAACTCCACGGGGTCGCCGTTCCGCATGACCAACACGTCGTCGGCCACCTGGCTCACGACGGCGAGGTCGTGGGTGATGAACACCATGCCCATTCCGGTCTCCTTCTGCAGCGTCTTCAGCAGGCTGAGGATCTGCGCCTGCACGGTCACGTCGAGCGCCGTGGTCGGTTCGTCGGCGATGAGCAGATCGGGTTCGAGGCACAGCGCCATGGCGATCATGATGCGCTGGCGCATACCGCCCGAGAACTGGTGGGGGTAGTGGTCGACGCGTCGCGCGGCATCCTTAATCTGCACGCGTTCGAGCGCCTCGACGACCACCTGACGGGCGGCCTTGCGGGTGCCGCCGCGGTGCGTGCGATACGCCTCCTCGATCTGCAGCCCCACCGTGTAATAGGGGTTGAGCGAGGACAGCGGGTCCTGGAAGACCATGGCCATGCGCTCGCCGCGGATCTTGCGGTACTCCCGCTCCGGCAAACCGAGCAGTTCTCGGCCGCCGAGCGCGATGCTGCCCTGCGTCACGCCGTTCGACGGCAGCAGGCCCATGATCGCGAGCGAGGTCATCGACTTGCCCGACCCCGATTCGCCGACGATGCCGACCGTGCGGTTGCGTTCCACCTGGAACGAGATCTTCTTGACGACATCCGTGTTCCCCGACGAGGTCGGGAACGTGACGGTGAGGTCGCGGACCGACAGCAGCGGGGCGTCGGAGGGTGCGGCATCCGCTTGGCGCCGCCGAACTCGGAAGGACCCGGTCGGCGTTTTCTCGATGTGTTCGCTCATCGTGATTTGATCCTCACTCGGGGGTCGAGCGCCGTGTAGGCGAGGTCGACGACCACGTTGCCCACCACCACGAAGGCGGCGGCCAGCAGCGTGACGCCCAGGATGACCGGCTGATCGTTCTTCGAGATCGAGTCGGCCGCGAGCTTGCCCACACCGTTCAGGCCGAAGACCGTCTCGGTGATGAGCGCGCCGCCGAGCAGCCCGGCGAAGTCCATGCCGAACAGCGTGACCACGGGGGTCAGCGACGGTCGCAAAGCGTGGCGGCGCAGGATGAGGCCGGTCGGCAGACCCTTGGCGCGGGCCGTGCGCATGAAGTTCTCGCCGAGGGTGTCGATCACGTTGGCGCGCACGAGGCGGGCATACATCGACGCATAGGCGAGGGCGAGAACCATCCATGGCATCAGGTAGGACGCGAACCAGAGGCCCGGGTCGTCGCCGAAGGCCACGGCGGTCGGGAACGGCAGGATCTGCAGCTGCACCACGAGCACGTATTGCAAAATCAGGGCCACGAAGTAGTTCGGCAGGCTGATACCGGCGAGCGCGACCATCATGGCGCCGCGGTCCCACCAGGTGCCCTGCTTGACGGCGCTCAAGAGGCCACCCGAGACACCCACGAGCAGCCACAGGATGGCGGCGCCGATCGCGACGGTGGCCGAGACGGGCAGGCGGCTCGTGATCATGTTGAGCACGGACTCGTTGGTCTGGAAGCTGTAGCCGAGGCACGGGGCCGCGCACGAGATCGCCGAGGCGCCCTCGCCATAGGTGCGGCCGACGAACAGCCCCTGCAGGAACTGCCAGTACTGCGCCCAGAACGGCTGGTTGAGCCCCAGGTTTTCGCGGATCTGGTCGATGCGCTCGGGCGTGCAGGTCTTTCCGCAGATCTGCACGGCCGGGTCTGGCGACAACACGAAGAAGATGACGTAGGTGAACAGGCTGATCAGCAACAGAATGCCGATCGCGGCGAGCACGCGCCGCACGAGATAGAGCACCATCAGGCAGCATCCCCCGCATCGATTGCTTTGCGCAGGTGGTCACCGAAGACGGTGAACGACAGCACGGTGAGGAACAGGAACATGCCCGGGATCACGAAGAACATGGGGTCGACCGTGTACCAGCCGACCGACGTCGCGATCATCTGACCCCAGGATGGCGTGGGCGGGATGACGCCGACGCCGAGGAACGACAGGCCGGCTTCCGTTCCGATGTAGCCGGGCACGGCCAGTGTGGCGATGACGATGATCGTTCCCCTCAGGTTGGGCAGGATCTCGCGGAACACGATGCGGGCCCCCGACGCGCCGGACGCCTGAGCGGCCTCGACGAATTCACGGTTGCGCAGCGACATCGTCTGGCCGCGGATGACGCGAGCGGTGTACGGCCACCCGAAAATGCTCAGCACCAGCACGAGCAGGACGGGCCGGTTGCCGGCGGGCAGCGCCGAGAGGAGGGCGATCATGAAGATGAGGGACGGGAAGGCCATGAGGAAGTCCATGACGCGCGAGATGACCTGGTCGACCCAGCCGCCGTGGTAGCCGGCCAGCATGCCGAGCACGACGCCCACCGTGGTGGTGACGACCGTGGCCGAGGCGGCGATGAGCAGCGAGACCTGGGCTCCATAGGCGATGCGCGCGAAGATGTCGCGGCCGTTCTGGGGTTCGACGCCGAACCAGTGCTGGGCGCTGATGCCGCCGAGCTCGCCCTTGGGGATGCCGCCGAGGTCGGAGTCGATGGCCGACGAGTCGAACGTGTATGGCCCCCACCCGGTGATCGCGGACAGCCACGGCGCGAAGACCGCGAGCAGCACGACGAAGGCGAGGAACGAGACGGAGAGCACGACCGCCGGGGATCGGCGCAATTCGCGGATGACGCGGCGGGCGGGTGTGGGGGCGCCGCCCGCGGAGGGGCCGCCCTTCTCCCCCGCCTCGACGGCGAGATCGCTCGGGACTGTCGACATGTGAACCGTCTTTCGTAGTTTCTGTCGGAGTGTGAGGTCCCGGGGCCGGCCGGCCGGCTAGGCGCTCGGCCGGCCGGCCCCGAGGGCGATGGACTACTTCTTCGGGTCGGAGAGACCGACCGATACGAAGTCGATGCCACCGGAGAACGCGGCGTCGGAGTAAGCCCCGGCGACACCCTCACCGACGACCATCACGGCCTTCTCGAACAGCAGCGGAACGGTCGGGGCCAGTTCGGCGATCTGCTCGTCGAGGGCACCCCAGGCCTTGTTGGCCTCGTCGGCGTCGGTCATGGCGTAGATCTCGTCGATCTTGGCGTTGACGTCGGCGTCGTTCAGCTGGGCGATGTTCGAGTTGCCCTTCTCATAGATCTGGCGGCCGTCGAACAGCGGCGGCAGGAACGTCGAACCCGAGGCCCAGTCGGGGCACCAGCCGGTGATGGCGGCGTCGTGCTGCTGCGACGTGGTTCCGATGACCTCGTAGTAGGTCGCCGAGTCGATCAGGTTCAGCTCGACCGTGATGCCGGCCTTCGAGAGGGCCTGCTGCACGGCTTCGGCCTGCGCCTGCATCTTCGGCTGCGAACGGATGTCCATGGTCATGGTGAATCCGTCGGGAAGGCCGGCCTCGGCCAGCAGTTCCTTGGCCTTCTCGGGGTCACCCTTCGAGTCCTTCGACGCGTACAGGTCGAAGTCGGTCTGGCCGGCGACGGTCGGGGGCAGCATGGTGGTGGCGACCTCGGCCAGCTGCGAACCGCCCGTGGCATCCTTCACCGACTGCTTGTCGATGGCGTAGTTGATGGCCTGGCGCACGAGCGGGTTGTCGAGGTTCGGCTTCGTCGTGTTGAGGCCCATGTAGGTGGTGCAGCCCTGCACGCCCGAGATGGTGCGATCCTTCAGGGCGGGCGTCTGGATGCGGGCGATCGACGAGGCCTGCACGGTGCCGGCGATGGCATCCTTGTCGTTGCCCTGGCCGGCGATCATGCGCTCGTCGATGGTGGAGGCGTCAAGCCCGAACGTGAAGTCGAAACCGTCGGGGTACGCGGCGCGCACGTCGTCGGTCTTCTTGTCCCAGTTCTCGTTGCGCTCGAGCACGAGCTTCGAGCCCCGCTGGTAGCTGGCCACCTTGTAGGGGCCGGAAGAGATGGGCTGCTGGTCGAGCGACGTCGTCGTGACGTCACCGTCGGCGGGGAACGGCGTGAACACGTTCTGCGCGGCGGCCGACGGGAAGTCGGCGAACGGGCGGTTCAGCTTGAACGTGATGGTCTTGTCGTCGGGGGTGACGATCGAATCGAGGTCGCCCGTCACGTAGGGGCCCTCGTAGCCGTCGGTGTCGGCGAGCAACAACTTGGCGTAGGGCGAACCGATCGACAGCGCCGGGTCGAACGAGCGCTCGACGCCGAACTTCACGTCGGCCGAGGTGATGGGCGAGCCGTCCTCGAACTTGACGCCGTCTTTCAGCGTGAACGTCCACTCGGTGGCGTCCTCGTTGGGCGTGCCCAGGTCGGTGGCGAGGTCGGGCACGATCTCGGTGCCCTTCGCACCCTCGCCGACGCCCGTGGTGGTGAGCTGGCGGTAGATCAGGCGGTAGAAGTTGTTGACGCCGCCGTCGAAGCCCATGGTCGGGTCAAGATGTGAGAAGTCGGCGTTCTGCAGCACGTAGAGCGTGCCGCCCTCTTTCGGCGTGCCGCTGACGCCTGAGCCGCCCCCGGTGGAGGCGCCCCCTCCGCCCGTGCATGCGGTGAGCGCCAGGGTGGCGGCGAGGGCGAGCCCGGCCGCTGCGTAGCGTTTCTTCATGGGTGTCTACTTTCGTTCGGTGGTAACGGAAGGGATGTCGCGGCGCAGCCAGACCCGCATGGTGAGCGGTTCTCGGTTGCCCCAGAGGTAGTACGGGATGAGCGCCAGCTGGGTGGGCGACGCGTCAAGGGTGTTGGCGGATGAGTCGGCGGTGCCGGCGGATGAGTCGGCAGTGTCGGCAGTGTGGGCGGCGGCCGATGCCGCGGCAGTCTCCGCGAATGCTGCGCCACCCGACGTGAGCTCGGGATAAAGTTCCGCGTCGGCGGCGGTCGCCGCGATGGTCGCGGGCAGGATGATGGCGACCGCCCGAGTCTCGGCATGACCCTCGAGATCGGTCGGAACGACCCGAGCTCGGCTCACGTCGTCCACCCTCACGACGATGTGGTCGAGCGGCGCCTCGTTGTCCTCCTGCTCGGCCGCGAAGACGAGCGGGCCGCGGGCGATGGCGATCGCTCCCCGCGTGCCGTCGACGGCCGGGTGCGAACCGTGCGCCCGAACGGGCATGTCGAGGTGCAGCTCGATGGTGTCGCCGGCCGCCCACTCGCGCTCGATGCGCAGCCAGCCGTCGGCGGGCCGGGTCCCGCTGCCGTCACCGGATCCGGCATCCCGCCGGGCATCGGTGCCTGTTTGTGCCACTTGGTCAGCGCCGGTCGCGACTCCAGCGGGCACGCTCTCGCCGTTCACGGTCACGGTGGCGGAGTGGCACCACGCCGGCACGCGCAGGGCGATCGTGCGTGACGCATCCTCGCTCGCGGCCACGGTCAGGCGGACTTCGCCCTCGAACGGGTACGACGTCTGCATGTCGAGGCTCAGGCCATCCGAGACGATGCTTGCGGTCGTGTACTGGCCGATGAACAGCGTGTTCTCGTCGTCGCCCACGCCGGTGGTGGCGACGTAGTCCTGCAGCTCCGACATCCAGCGCACGATGTTGGGCGGGCAGCACGGGCACACGAACCAGGCGCGGCGCAGGATCTCACCGTCGGGTTCGGCTCCGGTGCGCTGCTGGTGGTCGGGGCGGCGCTGCAGCGGGTTGTCGTAGAAGAAGGCGCACCCGTCGCTCGAGAGCCCGGCGGCGTAGGCGTTGTAGAGCACGGTCTCGAAGGCGTCGAGGTAGTGGGCGTCGCCCGTGGCCAGGTGCAGGCGCCACGCCCACTGCATGGTGGCGATGGCGGCGCAGGTCTCGCTGTAGGAACGCTCGGACGGCAACTCGAACCGGTCGCCGATGGCCTCGTCCGAGTGCCGGCTGCCGAGCCCGCCCGTGATGTAGAGCTTGGTGCGGCTCATGTCCCGCCACAGGCGCTCGGATGCCTCGAGCAACGTCTCATCGCCGTTCTCGAGCGCCACATCGGTCGCCCCGGCGGCCAGATACGCCATGCGCACGGCGTGGCCGGTCACCGAGTCCAGCTCACGGAACGGCGCGTTGTCCTGGAAGTACTCGGCCGGGAAGACCCGCAGCTCCACCGTGCCGTGCCCTCGCCGGTCGACCAGCAGCTCGGCCAACGTGAGGTAGTCGCGGTTGCCGGTCTCGCGGAACAGCTCGACGAGCGCCATCTCGGCCTCGGGGTGTCCGTCCACGGCGTTCTGCCCGTCGGGCCCGAGCTTCCGCACCGCCAGGTCGGCGAACCGGCTCGCGATGTCGAGCAGCCGCCGGTCCCCCATCTGCCGGGATGCCGCGACCGCCGCCTGGATTAGGTGCCCCAGGTTGTAGAGCTCGTGCCCCCAGGCCAGGTCGTCCCACGGCTGCTTCTCCACGGTTTCGGCCTGGAAGTAGGAGTTGAGGTAGCCGTCGTCCTGCTGCGCCGACTCGAGCAGCGCGACGGCTTCCTCGAAGAAGCCGCTCGTTTCGGCGTCGGCCTCGCCGCGGCCGATCTCGTAGGCGATGCCCTCGAGCGTCTTGAACACGTCGGTGTCGAGGAACGGGTAGCGCCCGCGATACTCGGTCGGCGCGGCGCCCTGGGCCTCGCGCTCGATGGCCACCGGCGAACCGGGCTGAGCAACGGCCCGCAGATTGTCGAGGTTTCCTGCCGCCCGAACCTCACGAATGGTGTGATGGATGGTGCGGCTGCGGTTCCTCTCCTGCCACACGCCCCACAGCCCCTCGCCGCCGAGCCGCACGTTCGCGGTTCCCAACGGCCGCCGCGCGCCGTGCTTCGTCAGCACCGCACTCACGCCCCGCACCCCGCTGGGACGCTCAGATGCATCGCTCGCGCCGGGTGTTTCGACGACAACATTGTCAGTCATATCCAGGTCAGGCCTTTCTGTACCGTGTGACACATTACTGTACCCCAGTTCCTCGCGTTCGGTAGTGGGTGACACATTACCCTCGCGGAAACGAGTTTTCGGGCCCCGAAACAAACCCTTAACGCAACGGCAACAGAGCCGCCTCGCGAAACTTTTCTGCCGGGCTCTCGCTCCCGCGTCTGATTCTTGGCAACAAAAAAGCCCCCGCCGAAGCGGAGGCTTTCACTGCTGGGGTACCTGGACTCGAACCAAGAACAACTGAACCAGAATCAGTCGTGTTGCCAATTACACCATACCCCACGGGCCTCGGATAACTCCTCGGCACGAGTATCGACTTTACCCTAGGGAACCGGCCGACACCAAACTGACGCGCTACCGTTTTGCGTGAATCGCGTCCGTCAGGATCGCTGCCGAGACTTTCGCCCCAGCGCCAGCCGCCACGATGAGCTGCTGCGGGCCGGGCGGGGTGATATCTCCGGCGGCGTACACACCCGGGAGCGACGTGCGGCCGACACCGTCGATGCGCACGAGGCCGTCGTCGTCGCGGTCGAGCGGCAGGGCTGCCAGGTAGTCGAGCGGCGCCGTCCACACGGGGCGGATGAAGCCGGCGCGGATGTCGAGCGCGGTGCCGTCGTCGAGCGTGATGCCCGTCATGCCGGTGCGGTCGCCCGTGATCTCGGCGATGGGTCGGCGCTCGACCGCGACACCGGCCGCGAGGAGGGTTTCTTCGCCGACGACGCTCAGCGCGACATCCGACCCGTTGGTGAAGGCCGTGACGGTGTCGCTCCAGCTCGTGAGGAGCAGTGCACGTTCGGCGAGGTCGTCGGTTTCGCCGATCATGGCGAGCGGCTGGTCGCGCTTGTCGTAGCCGTCGCATTCGAGGCAGCTGTGCAGCGCGGTGCCGTAGTAGGAGCGGATGCCCTGGATGCGCGGCAGCGTCTCGGCGAGGCCCGCCGTAACGACGACGCGGCGTGCGGTGACGTCGCGGTCGGCACTCCCCCGCACGCCGGATGCCCGCACGCGGAAGTGTTCGCCCTCTTGTTCGACGCTCGACACGAGCGCGAACTGGATTTCGGCTTCGTCGTAACCCGAGACTTCGTCGCGGGCAAGCTGACGCAGGTCGAGCGGCGAGACGCCGTCGCGCGTCAGGAAGCCGTGCGAGACGAGCGTGGCGGAGTGCCGCGGGCGGTTGCTGTCGAGGACGAGCGTGCGCTTGCGGGCCCGCACGAGGTTGAGCGCCGCGGACAAACCCGCTGGCCCTCCCCCGATGACGACGACGTCGTAGTCGGGCTCGCCGTCGACAATTCGCAACGCCAGCTCGTTCACGGCCGCGGCCGATTCTGAGGCAGGGGCCGGGGTTGCGCCAGCCTCGCTCATGAGGCGTGCGAGGCGGCCAGCGCCTCCAACCGGGCGAGCGTGTCTTCCTTGCCAAGGATCTCCATCGACTCGAACAGCGGCGGCGAGACGCGGCGGCCCGAGATGGCGACGCGCAGCGGACCGTAGGCAATGCGCGGCTTGAGCTCGAGACCTTCGATGAGCGCGCCGGCGAGCACACTCTGCAGGCGCTCGGTGGCCCAGTCGGCGTCGTCGATGCCCTGGAGTGCGCCGATGGCGGCCTGCAGCACCTCGCCCGTGTTGACGGGCAGGCTCTTGGCGGCGTCGGCCTCGATGACGAGGTCGGAGGTCTTGGTGTAGAGGAAGCCCAGCATGCCGGGGGCCTCGCCGAGGAGGCCGATGCGCTCCTGGATGAGCGGCGCGGCCTGGTCGAGGATGTGCTTCTCGCGATCGCCCAGGGGCACGTTCAAAAGGTCGGCCTCGACGAGGTAGGGCACGGTGCGCTCGGCGAAATCGTCGACGTCGAGCTGGCGGATGTGGTCACCGTTGATCGATTCGGCCTTCTTCAGGTCGAAGCGGGCGGGGTTGGGGAGCACGTCGACGACGTCGAACGCGGCCACCATCTCGTCGATGCTGAACACGTCGCGGTCGCCGGTGAGCGACCAGCCGAGCAGCGCCAGGTAGTTGATGAGGCCCTCGGGGATGAACCCGCGGTCGCGGTGGTGGAACAGGTTGGATTCGGGGTCGCGCTTCGAGAGCTTCTTGTTGCCCTCGCCCATGACGTAGGGCAGGTGGCCGAAGCGCGGGATGGCGGCGGCCACTCCGATGTCGATGAGCGCGTGGTAGAGCGCGATCTGACGCGGGGTCGACGACAGCAAGTCTTCGCCGCGCAGCACGTGGGTGATGCCCATGAGCGCGTCGTCGACCGGGTTGACGAGCGTGTAGAGCGGGTGGCCGTTGGGGCGCACGACGACGAAGTCGGTGAACGACCCGGCGGGGAAGGTGATCTCGCCGCGCACGAGGTCGTCGAACGACAGGTCGGTGTCGGGCACGCGCAGTCGCAGCGCGGGCTCGCGGCCTTCGGCACGGAACTCGGCGCGCTCGGCCTCGGTGAGGTCGCGATCGAAGTTGTCGTAGCCGAGCTGCTTGGCGCGGCCGTTGGCCTCGTTGCGCGCGTCGATCTCTTCGGCGTTGGAGTAGGACTCGTAGACGTGTCCAGAAGCCTTCAGCTTCTCGATGACCTCGAGGTAGATGTCGGTGCGCTCGGACTGACGGTAGGGGCCGTGCGGGCCGCCCACGTCGATGCCCTCGTCCCAGTCGAGCTTCAACCAGCGCAGCGCGTCGACGATCTGGCCGTAGCTTTCTTCGCTGTCGCGCGCCTGGTCGGTGTCTTCGATGCGGAAGACGAGCTTGCCGCCCGTGTGGCGCGCGTAGGCCCAGTTGAAGAGGGCGGTGCGCACGAGGCCGACGTGCGGGGTGCCGGTCGGCGAGGGGCAGAACCGGACGCGAACGTCGGCGCCTGAGGCGGTGGTCACGGGGTGCGTAGTGGTGTCAGACATCGTCGCCAATCCTACCGGGCCGGGCTGGTCGCCGGCCGGTCAGGCGACCGGGTTGGACAGCGTGCCGATGCCTGTCACCTCGACGTCGACGCGGTCGCCCGAGACGATCGGCCCGACCCCCGCGGGCGTGCCCGTGAGGATGATGTCGCCCGGCAGGAGCGTGAACACGGCGGACGCGTATTCGATGATGTCGGCGACCGAGTGGATCATGTCGGACAGGGGTGCCTGCTGACGCACATCGCCGTTCACACGGGTGGTGATGGTGGCACCGCCGAGCGCGAACTCGGTCTCGATGACGGGCCCGACGGGGCAGAAGGTATCGAACCCCTTGGCGCGCGCCCACTGGCCGTCGGCCTTCTGCAGGTCGCGAGCCGTGACATCGTTGGCGATCGTGTAACCGAAGATGACCTCGGCGGCGTCGGCGTGCTTCACGTTCTTCGCCACGCTGCCGATGACGATCGCCAGCTCGCCCTCGTGCTCCACCTGCTGCGACTGCGGCGGCAGCACGATGCGGTCGTTGGTGCCGATGACCGACGTGTTGGGTTTGAGGAACAGCAGCGGTGCCTCGGGGGCTTCTCCGCCCATCTCCTTGGCGTGGTCGTGGTAGTTCTTGCCCACCGCGACGACCTTCGAACGCGGGATGGCCGGGGCCAGCAGCACGGCGTCGGCGAGCGGCACGCGCTCCCCCGTCGTGTCGAAGCCCGCGAACATCGGGTCGCCGGCGAGCACGACGATGTCGGACTCGTCGACGATGCCGAAGTTGATGCTGCCGTTGTGGCTGAAACGTGCGATCTTCACGAAAGTTCTCCTCGTGGTTGGGTCGTAAGAGGGTGAATGGCCGAACGCGTGGCTCAGGCGTCGAGGCGCGTGAGCCAGCCGTGGCGATCGGGCAGGCGGCCGTACTGGATGTCGGTGAGCTCCTGGCGGATGGCCATCGTCAGCTCTCCCGCGGGCGCCTCGGCGTCGCCGATCGTGAAGTCGGGCGTCTTCAGCTGGGCGATGGGCGTGACCACGGCGGCCGTGCCGCACGCGAACACCTCGACAATCTCGCCGGCTTCGGAGTCGCGCTTCCATTCTTCGAGCGAGAAGCGACGCTCCTCGACCGTGTGGCCGCGGTCTTTCGCGAGCTGGATGATGCTGTCGCGCGTGATGCCCTCGAGGATGGAGCCCGTGAGGGCGGGCGTGACGAGCGTGCCGTCCTTGTAAACGAAGAACACGTTCATGCCACCGAGCTCGTCGACGTATTTGCCCTCTTCGCTGTCGAGGAAGAGCACCTGCGCGCAGCCGTTCTCGTAAGCCTCGGCCTGGGGCAGCAGCGACGACGCGTAGTTGCCACCGCACTTGGCCGCACCCGTTCCACCCTTGCCGGCGCGTGAGTACTCGGTGGACAACCAGATCGACACGGGCTTCACGCCGCCCGTGAAGTAAGCGCCGGCGGGGCTGGCGATGACGTAGTAGCCGACCTTCTGCGCGCTGCGCACGCCGAGGAACGACTCGTTGGCGATCATGAACGGGCGCAGGTAGAGGCTCGTCTCGGGAGCGTCGGGCACCCACTGGCCGTCGGCGGCGATGAGCTGCTTGATCGACTCGACGAAGTCGTCGACCTCGAGCTCGGGCAGGGCGAGGCGGCGGGCCGAACGCTGCAGGCGCTCGGCGTTCTTCTCGGGGCGGAACGTGTAGATGGAGCCATCGGCGTGGCGGTAGGCCTTGAGACCCTCGAAGATCTCCTGCGCGTAGTGCAGAACCGATGCCGCGGGGTCGAGCATGAGCGGACCGTAGGGCGTGACGCGCGCATCGTGCCAGCCGGTCTCGATGTCCCAGTCGATCTGCACCATGTGGTCGGTGAAGTGCTTGCCGAAACCGGGGTCGGCGAGGATGATCTCGCGCTCGGCCTCGGCGCGTGCGGCGCTCGAGGGGTGGTGGGTGAAGCTGAGGGGGAACGTGGTTTCTGCGGTGGTCATGATGTGTCCTCTGGTGGATCGGTCGGGGCGCGAGGCCCGAGATCAATGTGTACGGGCAGCGCCCGAAGAGTCAGTTGCCGTCGATTCAGCTGGCAGAAGCGAGCCGCTCGACGATGGCGTCGCCGACCTGGGTCGTGGTGCGTGCCTCGGTGCCGCGGTCGGCGATGTCGGCCGTGACGGCCTCGTTCACGAGTCGCGCCTCGTCGGCGAGCCCGAGGTGCTCGAGCAGGAGGGCGACCGACAGGATCGCGGCCGTGGGGTCGGCCTTCTGTTGCCCGGCGATGTCAGGAGCGGACCCGTGAACCGGCTCGAACATGCTGGGGAAGCTGCCACCCGGGTTGATGTTGCCGGAGGCCGCCAGACCGATACCGCCCGAGATCGCGCCCGCGAGGTCGGTGAGAATGTCGCCGAAGAGGTTGTCCGTGACGATGACGTCAAACCTAGCAGGGTCGGTAACCAAGAAGATCGTGGCGGCATCGACGTGCAGGTAGTCGACCGTGACCGCCGGGTATTCGGCGGCGACCTCGTCGACGACGCGCTTCCACAGCCCACCCGCGAAGGTGAGGACGTTGGTCTTGTGCACGAGCGTGAGCTGGGAGCGGCGCGCCGCGGCAGCCTCGAAGGCATAGCGCACGACGCGCTCGACGCCGTAGGCCGTGTTGACCGAAACCTCGTTCGCGATCTCGGCGGGCGTGCCCTGGCGGATGGTGCCACCGTTGCCGACGTAGGGACCCTCGGTGCCCTCGCGCACGACCACGAAGTCGACGTTGCCGTGCTCGGCCAGGGGGCTCTTGACGCCCGGGTAGATCTTGGTGGGCCGCAGGTTGACGTAGTGGTCGAGGCTGAACCGCAGTTTGAGCAGCAGCCCGCGTTCGATGTTGGCGCCCGCCAGGCGCGGGTCGCCCGGCGTGCCACCGACGGCGCCGAGCAGAATGGCGTCGTGCGCCGCGATGGCCGCGAGATCGTCGTCGGTGAGCACGTCGCCCGTCTCGAGGAAACGGCCGGCACCCAGCGAATAGTGGGTCTGCTCGAACACGACATCACCCGATGCCGTCACCGCCTCAAGCACCTTGATCGCCTCTGCGACGACCTCGGGGCCGATGCCATCACCGGGGATGACTGCGAGTGAAACGGTGCGCGACATGGGGCTCCTGCCTTCAGAAGTTGAGTGCTCTCAGCCTATCGCCGCGGTTCGGGCGGGATCGAGCGCACCCGCCGATCTGTGGAGGGAGAAGCATCCATGCTGCCTGTGGAGAACGATCTGCAGCCCCGGAGGTGACGCGACCTAACGCACGCGGCGCAGGCTGGTTGCCGCGACGACGCCGGCGGCCACGATCAGGGCTACGCCGATCCAGGCCGCGACGCCCACACCGCTGTCGAAGGCGTGCCGGGCCGAATCGAGGAGTGCCGCTGAAGCATCCTCGGGAACCTGGCCGGCCACCGAGACCGCGCCACCGAGCGTTTCGCCCGCGGCCATGCGCTGCGCCTCGCTGAGACCAGAGGGCAGGACCACATTGGCCCGGTAGGACGCCGTGAGGATCGTGCCCAGGATCGCCGTGCCGAGGACGGCACCCAACTCATAGGCCGTCTCGGAAACGGCCGATGCAGCGCCCGCCTTCTCGACCGGCGCGCTCGCGATGATGAGTTCGTTCGAGACCGTCTCGGCGGCACCGATGCCCACGCCCAGCGCGATGAATGCGAACGCGAGCCCCGCCGCCTGGATGTTGCCACCCGACAAGGCGACGGCCGAGTAACCCGCGGCGGAAATCGCCAACGCCACCGGGATGACAATGCTCGGCCGCACGCGTTTCGCGATCGGCACGATGACCAACCCCGCGATGATCATCGCCACGAGACCCGGGAGCAACGTGAGCCCGGCCTCGAGGGGCGCGAGGCCCAAAACCAATTGCAGATGCTGCGTCACGAAGAACAGTCCGCCCACGAACGCGGTCACGCTCAGCAAGTTGACCCCGACGGCGCCGCTGAACGAGCCGCGCGTGAACAGCGTCATATCGAGCATGGGTGTCTCGACCCGGCGCTGGCGACGCACGAAGAGGAACCCGGCGACGACACCCGCCACGATGGCGACGATACCCAGCGGATCGGCACCCTTCTCAGCAATCGACTTGATGCCGAAAACGATGGGCAGCATTGTGAACAGCGACAACAGGATGCTCGGCACATCGATGCGACCGGGATTCGGGTCTTTCGACTCGGGCACCAGGAGCGGCGCCAGGATGACCAGAGGGATGAGCACGGGCACCGCGAGCAGGAACACCGAACCCCACCACAGGTTCTGCAGGAGCAGACCGCCCACGATCGGGCCGAGCGCGCTGCCCGCCGCGAAGCCCGAGGCCCACACCGCGATGGCCAGGCGGCGCTGATCGCGGTCGAGGAAGATGCTGCGCAGAAGCGACAGCGTCGAAGGCATGAGCATGGCGCCGAAGAAACCGAGCGCCGCGCGGGCCCCGATCAATGCCTCGGCGCTGGGGGCGAAGGCCGCGAAGATGGACACACCCGCGAACCCGACCGAGCCAATGAGCAGCAGTTTGCGGCGCCCGATGCGGTCGCCGAGCGAACCCATCGACACGAGGAGACCCGCGAGCACGAGCGGGTAGATGTCGACGATCCACAACAGACCCGTGCCGCTCGGGCGCAGGGTCTCGGAGATCTGCGGCAGCGCGAAGTTCAGCACCGTGTTGTCGACCGAGACGAGCAAAACCGGCAGCATGAGCACGGCCAGCGCGAACCACTCTCGCACGCCGGCGCGGGGAACGACGGTGGATGAATCGAGGGTGTGGGTGGTGCGTGACACGAGAGCTCCTCGCCGCACGGGGCGGCAATCGGGGTGTGGATGGAAAGCAAAAAGGCCGACGTCAACGCCGACCAGCTCGTTTACTATACCGACTGGACGGTATAGAGGTCAACCGATAACGAGTACGATCGGGTCATGAGCAAACCCGCCGGCACCCGCGAACGCCTGCTCGACGCCTATGAAGAGCTGCTCATCGAGCACGGCGAACGTGGCGCCACCCTCGACGCCGTCGCGCACCGCGCCGACGTGTCCAAAGGCGGACTGCTCTACCACTTCGGCTCGAAAGACGCCCTCACCCAGGGCCTCGTCGACCGCCTGCAACGCCTCACCGATCAAGACGTCGAAACCATGCGGCGGGCACCCGGCGGGCCCGTCGAATACCTCATCCGCACCTCGATCAACACGAACTCGCCGCTCGATGCCGCAATCACGGCCGTGGCGCGCCTGGCTCAGACATCCGCCCCGCGTGTCAGTGAAGCTCTGGCCGAGATGCGCCAGAAGTGGCTCGACCTCATTCTCGAAACGGTTCCGGATGCTGCGACCGCCCGTGCCATCGTGCTCATCAGTGATGGGCTCTACTACAACTCGGCCCTGCTCGGCGTAGGTTTCGACTCGGGCAAGGTCACGCAGGCCGATCTGGACGATCTCGTGCGCGTTGTGCGGCGCCTGACGGACTAGCGCCGTGCAACCCCTACCTCGGGGGCTCGCGGACACCCTATGCTGTGGCCATCGCCGTCTATAGAAGGAGCTCCCATGAGTCTCGGTGCAGGTATTTTCACATTCGTCGTCGGAGCCATCCTCGCGTTCGCCGTGAACATCACGGTTCCTTGGGTCGACCTCCGCCTCGTCGGCTACATCCTGATGGGTGCGGGCATCGTCATCATCGTCATCGGCATCGCGCTGCTGGCCCGCAAGCGCAGCTCCGTCACCACCACGCGCGAGGGCATCGACCCCGTCACCGGTGCCCGCGTGCGTCAGTCGGAGCGCGACGACCGCATCTAGGGCGTGAACCGGCCGCGACGACCTCGCGGTCGGCCACAACACACGAAGGCCCCCGTTCTGAGAACGGGGGCCTTCGTCGTACGAGCGTGCACGCTGCCGTGGAATGCGACGACACCTCGGCGTCGGCGCCTCCCGCGGCGCGAAACGCCTACGCTACGGTGATGTCGATCTCGCGCAGCAGCGACGAGTCGATCACGCGAGCCACATCGGCGAGGATGTCGTCGGTCACGGGCGAGTCGACGGTCAGAACCGAGAGCGCCTCTCCCCCGGCCTCGCGGCGCGCGATCTGCATGCCGGCGATGTTGATGCCGGCTTCGCCGAACTTCTGGCCATAGACGGCGACGATTCCGGGGCGGTCGGTGTAGACCATGACGATGTGGTGCGCCGCGATGGGCACCTCGACGTCGTAGCCGTTGATCTCGACGACCTTCTCGATCTGCTTGGTGCCCGTCAGCGTGCCCGAGACCGACACCTGCGTGCCGTCGGACAGCGCGCCGCGCAACGTGATGAGGTTGCGGTATTCCTCGGAGACCTCGTCGGTGATCTGGCGCACCTCGATGCCGCGCTGCTCGGCGAGCAGCGGCGCGTTCACGTAGGAGACCGATTCGGAGACGATGTTGGTGAAGATGCCCTTGAGCGCGGCGAGCTTCAGCACGCTCACGTCGTAGCCGGCGAGTTCGCCGCGCACCTCGACGTCGACGCTCGTGAGGGGCGACGAGGCGGCGAGGGCGGCGAAGACCTGGCCCAGCTTCTCGACCAGCGGGATGCCGGGGCGCACGTAGGGGTCGATGACGCCACCGGCCACGTTGACGGCGTCGGGCACGAGCTCGCCGCCGAGGGCGAGACGCACCGATTTGGCGACCGAGACGCCGGCCTTCTCCTGAGCTTCGTCGGTCGACGCGCCGAGGTGGGGCGTGACGATGACGTTCTCGAGCGACAGCAGCTTCTGGTCGGTGGGCGGCTCGGAGACGAACACGTCGAGGCCCGCGCCGGCGATCTCGCCCGAGACGAGCGCCTCGTAGAGGGCGTCTTCGTCGATGAGGCCGCCGCGCGCGACGTTGACGATGTAGGCCGTCGACTTCATGAGCTTGAGCTGATCGGTCGAGATCATGCCCGTCGTCTCGGGCGTCTTCGGCATGTGGATGGTGATGAAGTCGGACTGCTGCAGCAACTCGTCGAGCGTGACGAGCTGCACACCCAGCTGCTGGGCGCGGGCCGACGTGACGTAGGGGTCGTAGGCGATGACGTTGACGCCGAACGCCTGCAGGCGAGCCGTGATGAGCGCGCCGATGCGGCCGAGGCCGATGATGCCGAGCGTCTTCTCATAGAGCTCGGTGCCCGTGTACTTCGAGCGCTTCCACTGCCCCTGCGCCAGCGCGGCGTGCGCGGCGGGAATGTGGCGGGCGAGGCTCAGGATGTGGCCGACGGTCAGTTCGGCGGCCGAGATGATGTTGGATGTCGGGGCGTTCACGACCATGACACCGGCCGTGGTCGCGGCCTTGATGTCGACGTTGTCGAGCCCGACCCCGGCGCGCGCGATGACCTTGAGCGAGGGAGCGGCCTGGATGGCCTCGGAATCGACCTTGGTCGCGGAGCGCACCAGGATGGCGTGGGCATCGGCCAGGGCCTCGAGCAGCGCGGGGCGGTCGGTACCGTCCACCTGGCGGATCTCGAAGTCGGGGCCGAGCGCATCGACGGTGGCGGGTGAGAGTTCTTCAGCGATCAGCACGACCGGTTTTGACACGGGTGTTTCCTTCGGCTTGCGGGCGACGGGAGAGATCGCGCCACAGACGCCGGGGCGCGGATGGTTAAACCCTAGTGCAGCGCCCACACACGCCCAGCCGTGTGACGTGATGGAATGGCGACTATGACGTTAGAGACCATCCAGTGGATCGTGCGCATCCTGCTCGCGGCGGCATTCATCCTCATGGGTGTTCTGCACTTCGTTCCCGGCCCTGCCCGCGGGATGGCGGCGATGATCCCGGCACCCCTGCGCTTTCGCAAACCGTTCGATCCGCGATTCCTCGTCGCTTTCACGGGTCTGTGCGAGATCGCGGGAGGTGTCGGTTTGTTACTTCCCGCCCTGCACACGCTGGCCGGCATCCTGCTCTGCGTCTTCCTCGTCGCCGTCTTCCCGGCGAACGCCTACGCCGCCCGGCGCCCCGAAAAGTTCGGCAAGATGGCCACGCCACTCGTGCCGCGCCTCATCGGCCAGCTCGTTTTCATCGGCCTCTGCGCGTTCGCTGCCTGGCCGCTCTAGCCGCGTTTAGGCGATGATGCTGGCGCTGGAGAACAGCGTCACGATGCTGAGGTACAGGGCCGAAGCCGCAGCCCAACCGGCCGCATAGATGAGGATCTGCAGGAAGAATGCGCGGCGTCGGGCAATGAGGAAAGCCGCCACGAAGAGCAGCACGGGCGCCAGGACGACGAGGATGAGCGATGCCCAACCGGTGCCCGTCACGGTCGTGTCGAGGCTCGCGGCGCCTTGCACGTTGAGAACGAGCCAGTCGAGACCCTCCCACACGTCGTAGGCATAGAGCAGTCCGAAGACGACGGCCAGGCTCGTCGCGCCCCAACGACGGCTGACTCCGGAGGTGGTGCGCGGCGCGCCAGGGCGCGTCGAGACGGGGCCCGTCTGCACGTCTTTCGGCAGGATGGGGGCGCGTTTGCGGACCGGCTCTCGCTGGGGTGTGGTGTCGCTCATCAGCGGGCTCCGATCACGAACGGCCAGGGAATCAGCACGAAGGCGCCGACGATGAGGGCGAGCACGAACCAGCGAGACTGGCGCCCGCGCGTGGCGAAGAAGCTGGCGGCGAACCACAGGGGCGCGGCCGCGACGGCGAGCACCTGGCCCACCGTGAACATGAGCGTGCGCAGACCGTCGGAGGCTCCTGTGCCGATGCGCTGCACCGAGACGAACCAGCCGATCGTATAGAGAAGGAAGATGCCGCCCAGTACGCTGACGGCGATGAGCGCAACGGATGACATCTGCTCGCGAGGGGCCTCGGCCGGGGAGGCTGTCGCGGGGCCGGTAGCTGAACGGGTTCCGGCGACCGCAGTTGCGTCGACATCAGCATCAGCATCCGCTCGGGCGTGCGCGGTCTCGGAGCGGGCAGGCGCAACCTCCCAGGCCGACACCTCGTCGACGTCTCCGACGCTGACACCGGATGCCCGCGGGTCGTCGGATGCCGGGCGGGCCGCCGGAGCGTCGGTCGGCGTTGTTGTCGGGCCTCCGGCGGCGGACGGACGGTCGGTGGGCTCGACAGGCGGCAGGGCCTCTGCTCGCTCGTCGACACGACGCTCCCCCACGTCGAGCGTGGGGTCGTCGTCGCCCGCCCAACTCAGGGCGTCATCGTCTGGTTGCGCCGGCTGCCTGCTCATTCCCTCAGGATACTCGCGCAACCTCGGCCCCTTCGCCCCTTGCGCCCGGCTTAAACACCGATGCGCCCGCACTCAGGCGGACGCATCGGTCAGAAACAACTATCAGCTAGCGACTAGCGTGCAACGCTGCCATCGACGCGAGGGACGCTCTCGGCGTCCCCCGCCACCAACGCAGTGTCGTCGTGACGACTACGCCGATGTCAGCGTGCAACGCTGCCATCGGTGTAGTCGTCGTCAGCGGAGTTCCACGCGAAGAGCTTGCGCAGTTCGCGGCCGGTCTGCTCGATGGGGTGACCTTCGCCCTTGGCACGGAGTTCGAGGAATTCGGGGGCTCCGGCATCCTGGTCTTCGATGAAGCGCTTGGCGAAGGTGCCGTCCTGGATGTCGGACAGCACGGCCTTCATGTTCTCCTTGACGTCGGGGCTGATAACGCGGGGGCCCGAGACGTAGTCGCCGTATTCGGCCGTGTCGGAGATGGACCAGCGCTGCTTGGCGATGCCACCCTCCCACATGAGGTCGACGATGAGCTTGAGCTCGTGGAGCACCTCGAAGTAGGCGATCTGCGGCTGGTAGCCGGCCTCGACGAGGGTCTCGAAACCGTACTGGACGAGCTGCGAGGTGCCGCCGCACAGCACGGCCTGCTCGCCGAACAGGTCGGTCTCGGTCTCTTCGGTGAACGTGGTCTTGATGCCGCCGGCGCGCAGACCGCCGATGGCACGAGCGTAGGACCAGGCGATGTCCCAGGCCTTGCCCGAGGCGTCTTTTTCGACGGCGACGATGACGGGAACGCCACGGCCGGCCTCGTATTCGCGGCGCACGGTGTGGCCGGGGCCCTTGGGGGCGATCATGATGACGTCGACGCCGTCGGGCGCTTCGATGTAGCCGAAGCGGATGTTGAAGCCGTGGCCGAAGACGAGCACCTTGCCGTCGGTCAGGTTGTCTTTGATCGAGTCGGCGTAGATGTGGCGCTGGTGCTGGTCGGGCGCGAGGA
>Ga0308164_10001740_pt1 | contig 23835 bp, 14 predicted proteins | sample PhyTR2_FD_201031 | JGI IMG/M metagenome (GOLD analysis project Ga0308164, IMG submission 201031) | Phyllosphere microbial communities from UC Gill Tract Community Farm, Albany, California, United States - DLSLT.R2 | ecosystem: Host-associated > Plants > Phyllosphere > Unclassified | place: USA... | reverse complement strand
TTTTCCCGTCATTCCCGCGAAGGCGGGAATCTTAAAGCGCCATATTAACAGCTTTAGGATTCCCAATTAAATTGGGAATGACGACCGTTCAAAATATAATTTGCCTAAAATAGCAAAACAAATCTTTTTGAGACAGCCTCTTTTTCTTAACGGGTTTATTTTATTCCAGCACAATCGTACAAATTGATCGGGCCGGTAAGCTTACCAGGGATTTAGAATTCAACTTTAAAGGCTTCATATTTATATCTTTAATTGAAGTTGTTAGGTACGTTTGCATTGTTTTGTATGTTCTATCGGCATTTTCAATTTTTAATTTAATGTCGGTTTTTTCTGTACTTGTGTTTGTTACCACGATTACCAACTTGCCTTTATTGTCTGTAAAGGCTGTTGTCAATAACTGTTTGTTTCCCTCGTCTACATATTCGGTTGAAACTCTTGTCATTCCCGGTCTTATAAAACGACTGTAATGACCAAGCGCCCAAAGGTTTTTAGTCGCAGTAAATTCACCGTCTTTAAAATTAGGTTTAGGATTAAGTGCGATCAAATAATAACGGGTATCAAAATCCGGGTTGCCGGGCTCGTAAGCATTCCAGAATTGCCAAGCTGTAGCGTTTCCTGTGGTCAAATCGGTATATATTACTTTTGATAGGAACAATGCACAATCCATTGCGCTCCTTGGCTGTTTAAAACCTTCCCGAAAACCATCGGCAAGCATGGAATATTCAGATTGCCAATATTTAACTCCGTAGGCCCTTGCTGTATCGGCCAGCTTTTTTCTGGTCGAACTCATTACACTATCATTAGATTCTGTGAAATAGCTATGGCCAGCAATAATTTTTGGCACATGTGTAAATCTCCCTAAGTAGTTTTTACTGTCGGCTTTAAAAAATTGTTGAATTTGATGCGAAGCAAAACCCGATCCACCGTACAAATAGTTTAGCATTCCTGCTTCTGTGACCAAAATCTTATTGTTGAGTTTTTTTGCAGAGAAAGACGAATCAAGCGATTTTGTGATTTTAAAAATTTCATCATTTGTCCATGGGCTGCCTTCTTGGTCTGCTTCCATATATTTTTTCGACCAATCCCATTGAGGCTCATTAACAGGACTTATATAGTCGAAATTTATGCCGTTCTCTTTGAAATGTTTAACAACAGTTGCTAAAAAATCGGCATAGGCACCGTATTTATTTCTCTTTAAATTAGATGTATAATCCTTTTCTGTTTTATAACCTAAACCGTTTTTGGTAAAGGTAACTGGTGGTGTATTCGAGAAAGCTATAAGTGTTTCAACTCCGTAATCTTTAGCTTTGGTTAAAAAGAAACGTTGCCCTTCTTGTTTGCGCCAGTCATAACTGCCATCTGCATTTAAAAAACAATCTGCTCTTTTTCTAAAATCTTTAATCCCGCTGTTATCGCCTTGCTCAAGTGTGCCTCCGCCAATATTAAACCGCCATGCAGATAAGCCAATACCTAAAGGATGATGATCTAGATCAAGCTTTTTACTGAAAAGCAATTCTGCAATCTTTTCTTTTTTGTCATTAGGCCAGTATTTTCCTATTCCCTCAGAAAACCAACAACCCGATGAGCCAAAATTATCTATTTTCTGCGCTTTTCGATTTATGTCTATATTGATTGTAACTGGTTGAGGCTTAGTTTGACTTGATCCACGGCGCCCAAAAAGTATTACCTGTAAAATAATCGACAAACAGCAGGTAAGATTAAATTTCATATGATAATTATTTGTTGTTTGATTGTGCTGGAACAAGGTTTCTAAAAAAACCTTTCAAACATAATATTATCTTAATTATTAAAATAGCCGAAAAGCTGAAATTATTGCTTGCTTTTTGCGCTGTTTGCGAACCGAAATTACCTGTTGCTAAGAGCGTCAGGGTTTATCCTTCATTTATTCCCCGTTAATTGTCCGTGTAGTTTTAGCGCTAAGATGATTAAATAATTATGCAACCTCTTGAATATCGGTGATAACAGTTGCATTAAATTCTTTTTTTCTAATTCTGCTCAGGGTTTCTAATCTCATCGATAGATAGCTTGCAATGTAACGAAGCGGTATTTTACCCATGCCAGTCTGGTTTTCAGCTAAAAGCCTTTTATATCTATCCGAAGCTTTCGGAATCCTTGCCAAAATAGATCGTTTCGAAGCTGTATAATATTGTATTTCCAAAAGCTTTCTGGCAATCGCGTTGGCTTCGGGGAATCGATCGTATGTGCTATTAATAAGCTGGTATGGTATGCAAACCAGCAAACAATTCTCCAGAGCCTGTAAATATTCGGGAGAGTAGGATGCATCATCAACCGGATTTTTGATCGCACCAATAATTTCCTGTTCAAACGCAAACCATGTTGTTATTTCCTGCCCCTGATCTTTAACAAACCCTCGTGTAACACCACTAACAATATAGTATATGTATTTATTGGTATCCACAGGTGATAAAATATATTTATTTTTCTTTATAAAAATCACCTTGCAATTTTCTCTATAAGCCGAAATAATCTCATCAGGTAATGAATGGTACTCCTGCAAGTACATTATTAATCTGGTAATGTTAATTTGATCTTCATCGGGATGATGCACGTACATATAAATAAAACTTAATAGATTGCAGCAACTCAGGTGTAAATTGCAATCCGGTTATACTTTATAACAATTTGAAATAGCGGAGACGGTAACCTAATCAACGAGCAGAGCTGTTTTATACACCGCATTTCGATTGAGCGCTTCGATAGACTCAAAAATCATCTTTTTACAAGTCACAATTCTGCCCGAATGGTGTTCAATATTGACAAAATTATAAGTTTCCGGATGGCTTTTTAAAAACATTTCTTCGCCGAAAAGCCTGAAAGTGATTTATTCCATTACTTTTGCGATGCCTTTTTAAAAAATATTTAAGCTATCTCATGGAAAAAGAATTGAGAACTGATTTTTTTGACCTTGAATATTTTTTTCAATTATCTCCTGATCTTCTTTGCATAGCGGGATATGATGGATATTTCAAAAAAATCAATCCTGCAGTATCCAAAACTCTGGGTTATACTGATGAAGAATTATTTGCCGCTCCGATAGATTCTTTTATCCATCCTGCAGATCAGGAACGGACTAAGCAAAAAAGAGACGAGTTAAGGAGGGGCGAAGCACTTTTGCGTTTCGAAAACAGATACCTTGCGAAAGATGGCAGCGCAGTCTGGTTATCATGGACATCGGTACAAATTGAACGCGATAAGCTTGTATTTGCCATTGCAAAAGACATTACCTATAAAAAACAATTTGAAGAATTTGAGCGAATATCATCAATTCTTATGCGATTAGATGTAGAGCAAATAGATAAATTAAAATTACAAACTGAAGGTATTTCAAGCGATAACAATGATAAAGAAACTGAACCCGCACATACCAAATTAAAAAATGAACCATCGCAAACGGACCAAGAATGGCTTAACCGATTTGCCGTAATAGTTAGAAAAAATATTGGTAAATCTGAATTAAAATTGAACTATTTAAGCAGAGAATTGGCACTCAGTGAACGTCAGTTGTTCAGACAGGTAAACCGAATAATGGCTATAACACCCAATAATTTAGTCAGAATTATAAGAATGCAATTGGCTTGGGAAGCCATCGGCACAGGGAAATACAGAACTGCAACAGAAATATCCAATATGGCAGGCTATAAATCAAGAGCTTACTTCAAAAAAATATTCCAGCAGGTATATGGTATTGATGTCGGCGAATTAGTTAACGTTTAACGCACTTAAATTTAAAGGACGTCCATAGTATATCTTTTCAAATGGAGCCGCCAATTACAAGTTTAGATTCATCGACAATAGTTTGGGCGAACGAGCTTCCCGAAATACACCTCATCATTCTGGTAAACGCCAATTTACCCAAATTATAACCGCTTGTTTCTGCATATGTAATTTCAGGATAAAATAGACGAGGTATCATCCCATCGCTTATTGCAATTACACCCAAATCTTTTGGTGCTTGCAAGCCCTTCCGTTGAATCGCCTTCATTGAGCCCGCCAAAATTTCATCACTCATACAAAAAATTGCAAAGTTCTTTCCTTTATAGTCGGGTAGCAGGGATAATGTGAGCTGTTCGGCCTCATCCGAGCTTTCTGCATGAATGCTTTTTAAGTTTACATTACGATTCCCTTCATACAACACTGACGTGAATTTCTGTAATCGGGCTTTTGTTATCGACATGTTTTTATCACCAAAAATGCCAAGAACATCGACGATGCCTTTTTTAAGAATTTCTTCCGCAGCGATTGTTGCGGCATGAATATCGCCTACGCAAATTTTATTACAGGATTCATATTGCGGAACTTTATCGAAAAAAATGACGGGAATTCCATGAACATCCAATTTTAAAAAAGGTTCTATTTCTTTAGTTTCCGATGTGATGGCAATGAAAATTCCTGAGACTCTTTTCTGTCGGCAACTTTTTAAAATCTCCTGTTCAATTTTCGGATCGTTCGATGAACGATAAATGATAACTGAATAACCCAATGTTCTGGCCTCTTCTTCGATTGCGCTTATAAAAGAATGGTAAAAAAAATTCGAAAGACTTGGCACCACCACGGCAAATTCCTTGCTGCTATGTGTTCGCAAGTTCACAGCATAAGGATTTGGATCGTATTCTAATAATTCTGCGAGTTCGTTAATCTTCTTTTTTGTTTCTACGGAAATATCCGGATGGTCCTTTAGCGCTCTGGAAACTGTTGAAATACTTACACTTAACTTTTCAGCTATCTTCTTCAAGGTTGCATTCTGCTTCATAGTTTATATTTGGTTACTCAAATATAAGTTTTCCACAACAAACATTTTCGCAAATGTTTCCGCAAACGTTTGCGGTTATAATTTTGCTAATTTTGTGTTTTTACACAAGTTATAGCCTTATCTTCATATAACTGATCGAATAAAATAGACATCCTCTTAAATGAAGGTGCTCAACTTTTTTCTTTCGCTAACCAAATATTGCATACCAAATAACGGACTGAAATAACCACCAGAACCGTTAGTAAACAACGTTATGAGAGATTTTACTCGTATTATTTTCACCTGCATGATACTTTTTACCTTTAATGGGTATTGCCAAAAGTCAAACGCTATTAACGAGGGAGATAAACCGGCTTCGCGGGAGGAAGAAGTTGTTTGCCAACTTTACCCGAGAAGTTTCATAGAAAGCGATGGTATTGGAGATTTAAAGCTTATTACTTCTAAGCTTGATTACATGAAAGGTATTGGTAGCGATACCGTATGGCTCAATTCGATTCTCTCATCATCGAATGATGATAACCTCATCTTAAATTTTTCAAGCCGAAAATTAGTTTATCCTATTGATAAAAGTGTTAATGCCATTGATGCGATGACTGTGCTGAACAATTTTAGAGGCAAGGTGATTTTCAGCAATAATAAGGTTAAACTTGAACTGCGGCAGGCTGTGGTTTTTAAACTAAACCGATCGTAATATGATTGCTGCTCAAACAGAAAAAACAAATAATTTTTCATCTGCGGTTAAGTTAAATTTTGCCTCAATAATTGCTATGAATCTTGGTTTCTTTGGCATCCAATATAGCTTTGGACTGCAGCAAACCAACATGACGCCAATTTATTCATATTTGGGAGCCAATGCTGAACAAATTCCTTTATTGAATTTGGCAGGGCCAATGACAGGTTTAATTATTCAGCCCATTATTGGTGCTATGAGTGATAAAACAACAAGCAGGTTTGGTAGGAGACGTCCATATTTTCTTATTGGGGCGATTATTTGCAGCATATGTCTTTTTGCAATGCCCTATAGTAGCTCTATATGGATGGCCGCAGGAATACTTTGGATTTTAGATGCGGGAAACAACATCACAATGGAGCCATATCGTGCTTTTGTGAGTGATAAATTGCCAGCAGATCAGCATGCGCTTGGCTTTTTAACCCAAAGCTTTTTTACAGGCTTGGGCATTACACTTGCAAACTTAACACCCGGCATTTTAATTGCGGCGGGATTAATAAGCATCCATTCCAGAAGCGCAAATAATATTCCCTACACAACCTATGCTGCTTTTTTTATAGGTGGGGTTGTATCCATCGGTTCGATCATGTTCAGTTGCTTAAAAACAAAAGAAATTCCTTTATCAAACGATGAGATAAGAAAGATTAAAGCCGAGACCGGAGGTGTGGGGAGAATTTTTAAAGATATTGGAGCAGCGTTTAAAGTGATGCCCTCAATAATGAAAAAATTGGGTATTGTATATCTTTTTAATTGGTATGCCATGTTTGTTTATTGGCAATTTATCACGCTTTGCCTGGCTAAAACTATTTACAACACAACTGATCCCGCTTCAGACGGTTTCGCTTCTGCACAATTACTAACCGGAACGGTTAATGGGGGCTATAATGTAGTAACCTTTCTTGTCGCATTTCCTCTTGCTTTTTTTGCGAGAAAAATAACTGCCAAAAAAGTGCATCTCTTAAGTCTGTTGCTTGGCGGTTTATGCCTTACTTGCTTACCCATTATCCACAATTCAACATTATTGTTTATTCCGATAATTGGCTTGGGTGTGGCATGGGCAAGTATGATGGGTACGCCTTATGCGATGCTTGCGGGAAGTATCCCAAAAGAAAAAACGGGAATTTTTATGGGTATTTTGAATATGTTTATCGTAATGCCAATGCTATTGGAAACGATTACATTCAAATACGTATACAAATATCTGTTAGGTCATAACCCCGAAAATGCAATCGTCTTCGCAGGTGCGCTGATCATAATTGCAGGATTTATGGTTTTGTTAATCAAGAAAGAAGATAGTGTAACAGCAAGGTAATGGTCGATTCACAAGCATATAACAAGGCGATAAATCTTTTGCAACAGGCATCGACTCCTTTTGGTTTTGTGGCTGCCGTGCGTGAGCAGGACAATTATAAACGCGTGTGGACCAGAGACGGAGTAATTACGAGTATTGCAGCTTTGCTTAGCGGCGATGAAGCGCTTATTAAGATTGCCAAATCGACAATTGAAACTCTTTTAAGTCACCAGCACGTAAGCGGGTTTATGCCATCGAATGTTTCTGAAGATGGTTCTGTTAGCTATGGTGGCACATCTGGTAGAGCAGATAATCCATCTTGGGCAGTTATTGGTTTATGTTCTTACACATTATTAACAGGAGATAAAAGCCTTTGGGCAAAATATCAAACTCAAGTAGAACGTTGTTTCGCAGTTTTAGAATCATGGGAATTTAACGGAAAACATTTAATATATGTACCTCAAAGCGGCGATTGGGCCGATGAATATATTCAGCACGGGTACATTTTGTTTGATCAGTTACTACGGGTTTGGGCTTTAAAATTAGCTTCGAAATTGTCGCCTGGTAAAAGTTTTGATGATAAAGCATTGCAAATTATAAATGGTGTGAAAGAAAATTTTTGGAAATTCGATGGACAGCCCAATGCATATGCTCCTAATTTAGTGCATCAGTTGAAAGATTCGCCGAGTACTTTTTGGTTGATGGGCTTTAATCCTGCAAGAGTTTACAACTATTTCGATTTGCAGGCAAATACTTTTTGTCTATTACTCGGCATCGGTGATGAAAATCAAAATCGTTCAGTCGTTGATTACATGATCAAAATACATGAGGATAATAAATCGCTTTTACCGTCATTTTACCCCACTATAGAAGAAAGTGATAACGATATGAATGAATTAAAAAATAACTACGCCTATTCATTCAGGAATAAACCCGGCTATTTTCATAACGGGGGCTTATGGCCAGTATGGAATGGTTGGCTTGCAGCGGCTTTACATTTAAGCGGAGCAACTGAAACTTCCAGGTCTGTTTTATTGGCAATTCACAGATCCAATGCTAAAGGGGACTTATTTAACGAGTGTTTACATGGCTCTTCGCAAAATCCATGTGGTGTGCCCAATTGTACCTGGAGTGCAGCAGGCGCTATAATCGCCGAAAATGCATTAATAAACAATGAGTTTAAATTGCTATTTAATTTTAACTAACTTATACCATGAGTTCGACAAGAGACATTTCAGGAAAAAAAGTTCTAGTAGTAGGCGAATTACTTGTCGACATTATATCAGACAAGAATATAGAATCGCTTGCCTTGTCGTCTCAATTTTCTACAAACCAAGGCGGCAGTTCAGCAAATGTATGCGCAAACTTAAAATGGCTTGGCATTGATACGGACTTAGTTGCTGCCGTAGGAAACGATAACTTAGGCGATTTTCTGGTTAACGAGTTAAAAACCGTAGGGATATCTGATATTTACATTAACCGCTCTGTTAACAGGCAAACTAGCATCATTTTGGTAGCGAAAAATGAGCATACACCCGACTTTATACCTTATCGGAGTGCAGATTTGGCTATAAAAAGGGTAGAAGATGAGGCGATTGCTTCATCTACAATTATACACACAACAGCCTTTGCTTTAAGTAAAGAACCTGCCCGGAGTAATATCTTAACGGCCTTTACAAAATCTTATCAGCTAAATAAGTTTTTGTCAGTCGATTGGAATTTCGCACCTTCAATATGGCAGGAAGATGATGGAAAAGATGTTTTTAGGAAATTAATGAAAATGAATCCATTGCTTAAAATCAGCGTTGATGATTTGAATCGTTTTACGGGCGAATCGCTAGACATTGATGACGCAATGAAGTGGCTTGACAGTGTCAATACGAAACTGATCTGCCTTACCTGTGGTAAAGACGGCGTCTGGTTTAAAGCAAACAACGATAATTGGACTCATAAAGCTGCACTTCCCGCTGCCTCCGTATTGGGTGTAACCGGAGCGGGAGATGCTTTCTGGTCAGGATTTCTATCGGCTTTTGTACATGATAAACCTATCGATGAATGTATTGACAAAGCGTTGGAAATTGCTAAATTGAAAGTAGAAAAACCTTATCCTTTATATAAGTAACAGAACATCCCATTCATTAATTAAAGAAAAAAACTTATGAAACACCAACCACCTTAAAACTTGATCTGTTAATTCAAGCAAAAAACTAAAAATTTCTAACCAATTAAACAAATCTATTATGAACATGACTCTACCAGGCAATTGGAATGTTTTGCCTATGAAACAGAAATTCCATACCGCGAAGAAACTTGCGGTACTATGTTTCTTTATGGTCTTTTTAAGCACGGCGGCTTTTGCTCAAACCGCGGTAAAAGGTATAATTTTCGACAACGATAAATTACCTTTAGCCGGGGCGACAATACAAGTTGCAGGCACCAGCACAAAAACACAAAGTGACGCAGAAGGTAAATATCAAATTACTGTTCCATCACCAACATCAAAACTAATTGTAAGTTTTGTGGGTTTCGAAACCCAAACTGTAAGCGTTAATAACCAAACCGTAATTAATATTACCCTTGCATCACTAAATAATCTTGATGCAGTAGTTGTTGTAGGGTATGCTTCGGTTCGGAAGAACGATTTAACGGGTGCCGCTACAACCGTTTCGGCCAAAGACTTTAACAAAGGTCCTTTAAATGCGCCCGATCAATTAATTCAGGGTAAAGTTGCCGGTGTGCAAATGATTAATAACAGCGGCCAACCCGGCGGTGCTTCTACAGTAAGAATTAGAGGTAACTCGGCGATAACAGGAACAGGACAACCACTTTATGTTGTGGATGGTGTTGCGTTAGACGGCCGTTCAGCCAGACCATCTACGAGTGCGGGTATTGGAACTGCACCTGATGGAAATCCTTTGAATTTTATTAATCCTGCGGATATCGAATCCATGGAGATTTTAAAGGATGCATCTGCTACTGCAATCTATGGTTCTCGTGCTGCTTATGGCGTGGTTTTAATTACAACTAAACGCGGTAAATCGGGCGATACAAAAATCGATTTCAGTGCATCGGCGGGTGTAAGTAACATTGCCAAAAGAGTGGATGTGCTTACAGGTGATGAATATCGTGCTGCCTTATCAAAATACGGACTTGCAAATGGTAATTTCGGCTCAAGCGTAGATGCCCTTGATGCGATTACCAGAACCGCTTATAACCAAAACTATTCTGTTGGGATAAGTGGTGGCGCAAATGGAAATACTTTCCGTGCTTCATTAGGTTACCAAGATCAACAAGGCATTATTAAAACGACTGACTTTAAAAAATACAGCGCAGCTTTTAATGGAAACTTCAAGTTTTTGGAAAGCAAAAAATTAGGTTTGGACGTGAACATGATCAGCAACCAATATCTCGAAAAAATTGCGCCAATTACAACTGATGCGGGTTTTACAGGAAGTTTAATCAGCCAGGCACTATCATGGAACCCTACGCAATCATTTTACAACCCGAACGGAAGTTTATTTATCGATTATGGCTCTACAACCATTAACCCTTTAGCAGCTTTAGATGCTAATAATGATAAAACAAAGGTTTCTACTATTTTAGGTAGCGTTTCGCCGTATTACAAAATTACACCTTGGTTGGAGTACCGTATGTTGGCGAGTGTTAACTACAGTACTGGTATCAGAAGAGCATCAACAAGAAGCACCTTAAATCTTCAAGGTATTCAACCTGATGGAAACTTCTTGGGCGGCTATGCCAGCTACTCGAATTCAGAGTTAATTACTCAACAGTTTACAAATACTTTAAACTTCAATAAAGAAATTGTTAGTAAACTAAACTTAAATGCGATTATCGGTTACGAATATTCAAACTTTGTTAATAAAGGAACGGTTAATACGGCTACAGGTTTCGGTAATATCGATGCTGATTATACGGATGCATTTCAAACAACTGCTCCGGCAAACCGTACGTTTTCAGCATTTAACAACCCAACAACCGAGTTGCAATCTTACTTCGCAAGGGCGATTTTTAACTATGATAACAAGTATATTTTAACAGCAACTTTCAGAGCCGATGGTTCTACCAAATTTGGTAAATCTAACCGATACGGTTATTTTCCTTCATTTGCTGCCGCTTGGGATATCAAAAAAGAGTCGTTTATGGCTAACACAGCGTGGATTGACCAGTTAAAACTTAGAGTAGGTTATGGTAAAACAGGTAATCAGGATTTCCCTTCGGGTTCTGCTCAGCAGCGCTATGATTTCGGAAATTCAAATGGTGCACCAACCCTAGTTGCAATTAATAATGCAAATCCTAATCTGAAATGGCAGTCTGACGAGCAAACAAACGTTGGTGTTGATTTTGGATTTATGAAAAGCAGACTTACAGGTTCGATTGATTATTTCCATAAAAAAACTAATGATTTATTGTTTCCGCAAATCTCTTTTGTACCTGCAGTTGGTGGAAACGTGCCAACTTGGGTTAATTTACCAGGACAAATTATCAATAAAGGTTTAGAGCTTACTCTTAACGGTAGTATAATCGAAACTGATAACATTTCGTGGTCATTAGGCGGTAATGCAACTTTTATCAAAAACAAAGTTCAAAACATCAGCGGTATTATTAAAACAGGTTCATTAAACGGTCAGGGTTTAAGTGGTGTAACTACCGAAGTTATTCAAAATGGTTTACCATTGTTTGCGATGGTTACTAGAGAATACAAAGGTTTAGATGCCAACGGATTCTCAATTTATACAGATGACGGTTTTACGAATTACTACGTTGGTAATCCAAATCCTAAAGTAATTATGGGCTTAAGCACTAGTTTCAGATACAAGAAATTATCGTTTACGGCAAACTTTAATGGTGCATTCGGACAAAGCATCTACAACAATACGGCAAACTCTGTTTTGGCGATTTCTAACTTAGGTACAAGAAACATTTCTTCGGCATTAGTTAGTTTACCTGTTGCAGAATCGTTGGCAAATCCAATTGCGGCCTCATCAAGATACATTGAAAAAGGAGATTATTTGAAATTGGCAAATGCAACGTTGAATTACAATTTTGGTAATATTGGTAAGTCAATCAAATCACTGAACATTTATGTTAACGGCCAAAATCTTTTTGTAATTACGAACTATACAGGTTTTGATCCTGAAGTAAATGTTAATAAAGGTGTGAGTGGCGTGCCTTCTGCAGGGATAGATTATACAGCTTATCCAACTGCGAGAACGTTCAATTTTGGTGTTAATTTTTCTCTTTAATATTTTAAAAATACAAACATGAAAAATAAATATATTATCGGTTTTGCTGTGGTGGCCTTAAGTTTTTCGGGTTGTACCAAGCTAGATGAAGACCTAAACGGCCAAGTGAGCAGTGCGGGTGTAAGTGGTGGAAATGTTTCGAGTTTATTGGGCGCAACTTATGCCGCAATGGTAGGTCCATATCAGGCGCCATGGAATTGGTCTGCCTTACAGGAAGTAACAACAGATGAATTGATCGTGCCGACACGTGCAGGCGATTGGGATGATAATGGTGCATGGCGTTCGCTGCATTTGCACAAATGGGCTCCTGATCATTCAAGAATTTCTGACGTTTTCAGAGATTTGAATAGTATTTCTTACGTTGCAACAAGCGTTTTAGGAGCAAGTCCGAATGCTGGCCAGGCTGCTCAGGCACGTTTTCTACGTGCATTTGCTCAGTTTTCTATCTTGGATGGATGGGGTCAGGTTCCTTACAGAGATTCAGGAGAAGATGTTACAAAACCATCGCGTGTTAGAAATGCCGCTGATGAAATCGCTTACCTGATTAGCGAGTTAACGGCAATAATACCTGATTTGCCTGCAGGCCCTGCAAACGTTGCTAATAAGAATGCCGCAAAAACACTTTTAATGAAAATTTACCTGAATAAGGGTGCTTTCTTAAACCGTAATGCGCCAACTTTTGATGCGGCAGACATGGCAAAGGTTATTGCTTTGGCAGATGAAATTTCGACCGGGGGTTATGTTTTGAGTGCAAACTACTTCGATAATTTTGCACCAACAAATGATGTGCTATCGAAAGAAAATATCTTTACTGCACAAAATATTGCCGGTTCATCAGGCAGCGATTTAGATGGGCAATGGAAATGTACGACCCACTACAATCAAAACCCAAATGGTTATAATGGTTTCTCTTCACTTTCAAACTTCTACGGTAAATTCGAAGCGGGAGATAAAAGAAGAGGCGGAACATATGCAGGCCAAACAAATGTTTCAGGTATCAGAGTTGGTTTCCTTGTTGGTCAGCAGTTCGATCAAAACGGTGTTGCTTTGAAAGATAGAAAAGGTAATCCGTTAGCATTTACGCCGGAGGTTGCAATTATCGAACGCGATCCGAACCACCTTGAAGTAGCCGGTATCCGCGTAATAAAATATCCTATTGATTATGCAAATACAGGTTCAAGGAAACCCGATAATGATTGGGTTTATTTCCGCTATTCTGACGTTTTATTAATGAAAGCTGAAGCGCAGTTAAGAACATCTTTAACAGCTCAGGCACTTACTTTAGTAAATTCATTGAGAACAGTAAGAGGTGCTTCAACATTAACAACCTTAACACTTGATGTTTTGTTAGATGAAAGAGGACGCGAACTTTATTGGGAAAGCTTTAGAAGACAGGATTTAATTCGTTTTGGAAAATATTTGGCTGCGTGGCAAGAAAAACCTGCCAGCGAAGCTAAATACCTGGTGTTTCCGATTCCTGATAATCAACTTGGTAACCCTAATCTTGTTCAAAATCCGGGATACTAAATTTAATTAATACTGAAAGCGGGAGGCCGTAATTGTTGTTAGGTTCTTGTTAATCTGATGGCAATTCGGCCTCTCGTTTATTTAGAATACTTTATTCATAGCTTTTAAGTATGAAAAAAAATATACTTTTCCTTTTGTTCGCGATAATTGCATTAAATGCAAGCGCACAAGATCCCTGGAAAATAACTGCCGACAGAATAGACCCGGGCAAATACTTCGGCGTTACGGTTGCGAACGGGATAATCGGCATTGTCTCATCTCCACAGCCATTTAACGTAAAAAATGTAGTCCTTGCAGGCACGTTTGATACCTATGGGAGAGGTCGTGTCAGCAATTTCCTCAACGGATTCAATTTGCTCAACATGTATCTCGAAATTGATGGTAACAGGCTTGATGAACAAAATACGAGTGGCATGCAACAACAGTTAGACATGAAGCATGCCGCATTTACAACGCAATTGGTTTATGGTAAAAAGGCAAACATTAAATATACTTATTATGCTTTGCGCCATTTGCCCTTTACTGTTTTAATGGATGTAACCATTACCGCAAATGAAGATTTGAAACTAACTGCTGCAAGCGTAATGGAAACACCTGATGCGCTTCGCGATGTGGAGAATTACTATAATGAGATCGACAGACCGCATGTTACCTTAAGTTTACTAACGTCGACAGCTAAAAGTCCGACAGGGAAATTACAACTCTGTGCTTCAAATAGCTTTTTGTTTACAGAACAACATGGTAACGAACCAAAAATTATCCACGAAATGTGGGATAACAACAGCCACTTAATGAAGTTTAGTAAATCTCTCAAAGCGGGCGAAAGTTATACTTATTCTGTTATTGGCAGTACCATAAGTTCTGCGCAACATGCAGATCCTCTTAATGAAGCAGAACGACTAACAATTTTCGCTAAGCTTGAAGGCCGTGATCGTTTACTTAAATATCACAATGCAGCTTGGGATGATTTGTGGAAATCAGATATCACAATTGATGGAGATCCACAAGCGCAACAGGATGTTCACAGCATGTTGTATCACTTAACTTCGTTCTCCCGTGCAGGAACTTCTTATTCACTCTCACCTATGGGATTATCAGGTTTAGGTTACAACGGACATGTTTTCTGGGATACAGATATCTGGATGTTTCCGGCGCTGCTGGTACTTCATCCCGATATTGCAAAATCATTAATCGAATATAGATTCGAGAGATTGGAAGCCGCCAAACGAAATGCATTTTCTCATGGTTTTAAAGGCGCAATGTACCCTTGGGAAAGTGCTGATTCCGGTGTTGAAGAAACACCTGTTTGGGCATTGAGCGGTCCGTTTGAACATCACATATCGGCAGATGTAGCTTTGGCCGCATGGAATTACTATTGCGTAACACAAGATAAAGTTTGGCTTAAAGAAAAGGGATGGCCAATTCTGTCGCAAACTGCAGATTTCTGGGCAAGCAGGGTAGAGCGCAACGGACCCAATCATTATGATATAAAAAATGTTGTTGCCGCTGATGAATGGGCGGAAAACGTAGATAATAATGCCTTCACAAATGCAGCCGCCAAATTAAACTTGAAAAATGCCAACCTTGCAGCTTTGATTTTGGGATTGCCTCAAAACAAAGACTGGGAATTGGTCGAGAAAAACATTCCTGTTTTAAGTTTCCCTGATGGCGTAACAAAAGAACATGCATCTTACAAGGGCGAAGGTATAAAGCAAGCCGATGTAAATTTACTTGCCTATCCTTTAAAAGCAATTACCGATAAGAGTCAAATTGTTAAAGATTTAGCCTATTACGAAACCAGAATTCCCGACCAGGGAACACCTGCTATGACACACGCGATATTTGCCTTGTTATATGCCAGAACTGGCAACGCAGAAAAGGCATATCAATATTTTTCTGAGGCCTATCAACCAAACTTAAATCCTCCTTTTAGGGTTATTGCAGAAACCAAAGGCGGTACAAATCCATATTTTGCTACCGGCGCAGGTGGGGTTTTGCAAAGTGTGCTTATGGGATTCGGCGGTTTGGATATTACAAACAAAGGGATTATTCAAATTCCGAGTGTTTTACCGGCAAAATGGAAGTCGCTTAAAATTACCGGTGTTGGTACGGATAAGAAAACTTTTTCTATTGCGAATAAAAATTAAAAATTCTTCGAATTGAACTTGTCGAAATTCAACTATTTTTCGACAAGTTCAATTACGATATCAGAAAGCCTACTTTTTCATAAGCTTTAAAAGTACACCGTTTGTCCACCCGAAACCATCCTGTAAAGGATATTCACCGCCACCGCCTTTGCTTGCAGTTTCTACAACATTATACTTTTCCATTAATTTTCCCGTCTCCTTAAAAACAGCGATATTTTGATTTATCCATCGTTCGGTAATCTCATCGGCGAGTTTGTCAAAGCCGTAATTGTGTAACCCCTGAATACTGACATACTGTAAAGGCGCCCAGGCATTTGGAGCATCCCATTGCTCTTTAGTTGTTGTAAGCGTCGAAATTAAGCCACCTGTTTTAAAAAAATCTTTTTCAATTTTCTCTGAAACTGCTTTTGCCTGCTTAGGTGTTGCAAGCTTAAAAAATAGGGGGAAAGAGGCAGCTAAAGTCAGCTGATTGGATAAAGATTTACTTTTCCAATTGTAATCTGTGAAGAAGTTTTGTTTCTCATTCCAAAAGTATTTCAAAATTGCGGCCTTGCGTTTATTTGCCTTTGCATTAAATAGAACCGATTTTGCAGTGTTGCCCGACTGTTTATTCGCGTCAGCTATGGCAATTTCCAGATTGTAAATTAAAGTGTTTAGGTCAACAGGCAATAGATCTGTGGTAATAATTTGGTTAAAGCTTTTGCCATCGGCAAACCATCTGCTACTAAAATCCCAGCCCGATTCTGCTGCAGATCGTACATTGCGAAGAAAAACCGATGGTTGCTGTTTGGTTAGTTTCGCAGCTTCAAAATCTTCTCTGTACGATTCCTCACGAGGTTGATCTCCGGCATCGTAGTAACGATTCAGAACAGTTCCGTCAATTAATTTCACAGTATGATTTGCAGCTTGCCCATTTCTTAATTGTGATGAACCCTTCATCCAAAAATTATATTCTTTCTCAAGCACATCTTTATAGTCGCTCAATTTTACTTCAGGGTTGTCTTTTGTAAGCAACTGAACCATCGCTGCAAAAAACGGAGGTTGAGAACGTGTTAAATAATAACTTCGGTTACCGTTTGGAATAAAGCCGTATGTATTTATCAGATAGGCAAAATTATCAATCATATCTTTCATGATTTTAGTTTTACCGGCTTTCTGCAGGCCTAACATAGTGAAATAAGAATCCCAATAATAAATTTCTCTAAACCTGCCACCGGGAACTATGTAAGGCTTTGGTAGTGGGAGCAAAGACGTTCGAAACTTCGCAACCGCATCAGGATTTCTTTTTAAAACTGTCCACAATGTATCCAGGTGCTTTTCGATCCCCGCATTAATATCCGATTGATAAACCGCATTATGGTTTTCGGGCAATGAAAAGTGTTCGTTCACAAAGTTCTTCAATACAAAATCTTTTAAATCTTTTTGAGCTTTGTATGCCGCCATAATCTCCGAAGGCTTCATTTTCGGAATGGCGTCAGCAAATGATTTACTGTCTGGATAAATTCTTGCCAATTGCACTTTCTCGAATAAGCCCGGATAAGTTTGTCTCGGACTTTGTTCTTTCTGTGCATAAAGTTGACTTGAAGTGAATAAGAATAGTAGCGTTATTACTATTTTAAACAAGCATTGGGTATGCTTTTGGTGTTGGTTATTCTGGCTCATAAAAAATTATTAAAGCTAAATCTACTCATTTTAGCCTTAAAATTCGGGTAAACTCCAAATGAATTTATAAAGGCAGAATGTTGGAAAGTTCTTGAAAGCAAAAACCCTGCTCATCGTGCGATTGTAAGGTCTTCCGTGTCAAAACAGGATTTTTAGGGTTTGGTTACTTGTCATTCCTCAATCTTTTGGTAAAACATTTTATTTGTTTTCAGATTGTTCGTCTTACTTTAAATCAATTTGATTTGGTATGACTGGTATCTGAAGTTACCGATACAATTAGACACCAGTTTATATGGTTTTATGATGGTTTGCAATCACTTATGATTAAGGGTTAAGGTTTAAAATACCTTTTAAACAGAAAAGGCGCAATTTCTTGCGCCTTTCGTGATCCCGCTGGGATTCGAACCCAGGACCACTACATTAAAAGTGTAATGCTCTACCAGCTGAGCTACGGAATCAACTTAATTGAAACATTTAACTGTTTCCTTTAAAGTGGTGCAAATATAGGGTTCTTGTGCTTTTGGTGCAAATAAATATTTATAAATTGTGCTAGCTCGCTGATTTATAGGTTAATTAATTAGTTGATGCACAATTTGCAAGGTCTTTAATGATTGATATTAATGTTTCCCTTCAAAAAGCCGGTATCATTCGCCATTGCTAGGTTGAAGTTAATGCAGGCGTTAAAGTCAGCCGTTGGATTTTTGATTCCACAAATGTTGTGCGCTTGCGGAGAGCATTATTGACTTGAAGTTCATATTTGCTAAAAGATATGTTCCGGCTAATTGGTTGCTGCGAGTTAGCATCACTTCTTGTTTTCGATTGTTCACGCTTTGTTTGATTATCTACCAGGCGAGTAGAGGTAGATAAGTTTAAGTCAGAGCTGACAAAAATCAATAGATTAAATTTGAAGCACGGTTTTAAAATCCTATTTTTTTATTTATTGCTAATTAAGCTATCTTGCGCCCAATTTTAAAAGTTGACTCATGAATAAAGCTATTTTTTTAGACCGGGATGGTGTTTTAAACCACGAAATATACGATTACATCTGCCGTGTAGAGGATTTCAAGATCCTGGATTATCAAATTCCCGTTTTAAAAAAGTTTTATGATGAGGGTTATCTGTTAATCGTAATTACCAATCAAGGGGGAATTGCTCTAAAGCGTTACACAGAGCAAGAATTGGCAATAATGCATCAAATGTTGAGAAATGCATTTGTGGCAAAGGGTGCAGATATCGCAGGTTTTTATTATTGTCCCCATCATCCAACAGTTGGCGGAGAATGTAAATGTCGCAAGCCAAAATCGGGAATGATTTTAGATGCCATTGATATGTATGATATTGATCCTTCGTTGTCTGTTATGATAGGCGATAAACCCAGAGATGTTGAGGCAGCAAACGGAGCAGGAGTGAAGGGAATTTTGATTGAGCCTGATGAACAGATTAATTACGATACTGTGAAGCAAGTATTGGAATCATAAAACCATTTTAAACGAAAAAACCCGGGTTATTTAACCCGGGTTTTTTTTATGCATGTATTTTCTAATTATTTGCCTGCTGCTTTAGCGTGATCTGCTAAGAAAGTTGCTAAACCGCTATCCGTTAAAGGATGTTTTAATAAGCCAACAATTGCAGCCAACGGAGCTGTAATCACATCAGCGCCTAATTTCGCACAGTTTACGATGTGTAATGGTCCGCGAATTGAAGCAGCCAAAATTTGAGTTTCATATCCGTAATTATCAAAAATTGTTCTGATGTCTTCAATTAAAACCAAACCATCGCTCGAGATATCATCTAAACGACCCAAAAACGGAGAAACATAAGTGGCACCGGCTTTAGCGGCCAATAATGCCTGACCAGCAGAGAAAATTAGTGTACAATTTGTTTTAATTCCTTTAGAAGAGAAATATTTAATTGCTTTAACACCGTCTTTAATCATCGGAACCTTAACAACTATTTTAGGATTAAGCGCTGCTAATGCTTCGCCTTCCTTAACAATCTCATCGAATGTTGTCGCAATTACTTCTGCACTTACGTTGTCATCAACAATATCGCATATTGCTTTATAATGGTTAATTACATTCTCTTCGCCTGTAATACCTTCCTTAGCCATCAAGCTTGGGTTAGTAGTTACACCATCTAAGATACCTAAATCTTGTGCTTCCTTAATTTGATCAAGGTTTGCTGTGTCAATAAAAAATTTCATGGTTATAAATTCTTAAATATTTGAGTTTATGATTCAACCCTGAAGAATTTAATTCCCCCTTCAGGGGATTAAGGGAAAAGAAAAAAAAGGGCAAGCACCTTCTATCGCACCGCTACAACCTTCTACCCTTGCTGCGTTCCCGCCCTGGGGGAGTTCAAAGGGAGCTGGTCGTAAAAGACTTGCCCGCCACAAAGGTAGAAAAAGATGTTGTTTCACAAAATGCATTTTTTTAATTTTTTAGTCATTAAAGCTATATAGCTGATTAGTAATTTGATAAAATTTTGATGGTGTATATATTAATGGTTCCGGTAAACTTGCGAGAGGAGATAATTGATAGAAACTTTTTCATTTATAAATAATAAATTCATATTTAAAATTGTTAATAAAACGATTTAGCGAAATTTTTAGATGGAAACCAATGATTTTATTACAAATCCGCAATTATCAATTTGTTAATTTTTGTTCATATATGTTGCGTACATTTCAATTTTCGTTTTTATAATTACCTAAAAACTAAAATTATTCTAAAAATTCTGTGAAGTCTGTAATCTAAAGGCTGTTTTTTGTATCTTAGTGTTTCCTATACACTAACAACTAACGAGCAAAGAATGGAACCAAACAGTGGATTGTACAATGCGCAATTCGAACACGACGCCTGCGGCATCGGGTTTGTTGCGCATGTGAAAGGGCGAAAATCGCATCAAATCATCTCCGATGCACTTACTATTTTAGAAAATCTTGATCATAGAGGCGCATGCGGGGCAGAACCAAACACGGGCGACGGTGCCGGTATAATGATTCAGATTCCTCATGAATTTTTTTACGACGAATGTTTAAAAGCGGGTTTTAGTTTACCGACCACCGATAATTATGGTGTGGGTATGCTTTTTATGCCGAAGGATATTAGATCGAGAGAAGAATGCAGAGAATTGATTTACCGTGCTGCAGAAAAACTTGGACTTGAAATTTTAGGTTTCAGGAAGGTTGAAACTGACACAACCGACATCGGTAATATGGCCTTATCCGTTGAACCTGAAATTGAGCAGGTTTTTATTGCACGTCCCTATGCAGTATCACCGGGTGCAGATTTCGAACGAAAACTTTATATCTTTAAGAATTACCTGATTAAATTAATCGTTAACACTGTTCACGGCGGGAAAGACTTTTATATTGTATCGCTATCGGCGCAAACAATTATTTATAAGGGGCAGTTAACATCTCTTCAAGTCCGCACGTATTTTACTGATCTAAGTGATAAAAGAGTTGTTTCCGCTTTAGGCCTTGTACATTCGCGTTTTGCTACAAACACGTTCCCTTCATGGAGGTTGGCGCAGCCTTTCCGCTTTATTGCACATAATGGTGAAATTAATACCTTGCAGGGGAATTTAAACTGGTTCCGAGCCGGCGTAAAATCATTTGCTTCGGCTTACTTCACGCCCGAAGAATTAGATATGTTATTGCCTGTAATCGATGAAACGAATTCAGATTCAGGTTGTTTGGATAACGTTATTGAATTATTACTTCATGCTGGTAGAACCCTTCCTCATGTATTAATGATGCTCGTTCCTGAAGCTTGGGATGGTAATGAAGATATGGATCCCGTTAAGAAAGCTTTCTACGAGTTTCATGCAACTTTAATGGAGCCGTGGGACGGACCGGCAGCGATCGCATTCACAGATGGAAAACTCATAGGCGCCACTTTGGATCGCAACGGACTTCGTCCGTCGCGTTACGCAATTACTTCCGATGATCGGGTTATTATGGCTTCTGAAGCCGGGGCTTTGGCCATTGATCAAAGTACAATTATCGAAAAAGGGCGATTAACACCGGGCAAAATGTTTGTTGTAGACATGGAGCAGGGAAGAATTATCAGCGATGAGGAGATAAAAACGCAGGTTTGCGGTAAAAGTCCTTACGCCGACTGGATTAACCAATACCAAATTCGTTTAGAAGAATTGCCAGAACCGAGAGTAATGTTTACCGGGCTTTCTGATGAATCAATCTTTAAATATCAACAGGTTTTTGGATATAGCAGAGAGGATATCGATTTATTATTGAAACCAATGGCTATCGAAGCAAAAGAACCAATCGGTTCTATGGGAACAGATACGCCACTTGCCATCTTATCTAAACGTCCACAACATTTATCCAACTATTTTAAACAACTTTTCGCCCAGGTTACGAACCCTCCGATAGATCCTATTCGCGAAAAAGTGGTTATGAGTTTAGCTAGTTTTATGGGGAGCAATGGAAATTTGTTAGAAGAAAATCCATTGCAATCACATTGTGTAGCCATAAAGCATCCAATTTTAACCAACCAGGAGTTAGAAAAACTAAGAAGTATTGATACCGGCGTTTTTCAGGCGAAGACCTTACAAACCTATTTCAGGGCCGATGGAAAACCGGGTGCTATGGCGAAAGCTTTAGAACGCCTTTGCCGTTATGCTGTTGATGCCGTTGAGGATGGTTTTCAAGTAATCGTTCTAACAGATAGAGCAATTGATTCAGAACATGCCGCAATGCCCTCATTGTTAGCTGTTTCTGCAGTTCACCACCATTTAATTCGTAAAGGATATCGTGGCGCCGTTGGTATCGTTATCGAAGGCGGAGACATTTGGGAAGTACATCATTTCGCCACATTATTAGGTTTTGGCGTTACAGCAATAAATCCCTATCTGGCTTTAGAAACAATTAATGGTTTCCAAAGTGAGTCGGGCTTGTCTGGCGAGCAATTGACGAAAAATTACATTTACGCTGTTAACAGTGGTTTGTTAAAAATATTCTCAAAGATGGGAATCTCCACCTTACAATCTTATCAAGGTGCACAGATTTTCGAAATTCTGGGTCTAAACAAACACGTTGTAAATACTTATTTTACCGGCGCTGTTTCCCGCATCGGCGGATTGGGTTTAGATGAAATCGCAAAAGAAACTTTAATTAAACATCACCGCAGTTTCGGGCCGGCAACACAAACAGAAAATTTATTACCTGCGGGCGGTACATATAAATTCCGTCGCAGGGGCGAGGCTCATTTGTTTAACCCGCAAACCATTCATTTGCTTCAAAATGCGACGCGTAAAAACGACTACAACATCTTTAAACAATATTCGAAACTTGTAAATGAACAAACACAGCAAGCTTACACCATTCGTGGCTTGTTTGAATTTAATTACAGCCGCCCGTCCGTTCCCTTGAATGAAGTTGAATCGACAGAAGCAATTTTAAAAAGATTTGCAACTGGTGCAATGTCTTTCGGCTCAATTTCTCATGAAGCACACTCTACTTTAGCTATTGCCATGAACCGCATTGGCGGAAAAAGCAATACCGGCGAAGGTGGAGAAGATGAGATGCGTTACACTAAACTGCCGAATGGCGACAGTATGCGTTCGGCGATTAAGCAAGTGGCCTCCGCTCGTTTTGGCGTAACAAGTTATTATTTAACAAATGCCGATGAGCTACAAATTAAGATGGCTCAAGGTGCCAAGCCCGGAGAAGGCGGGCAGCTACCTGGTCATAAAGTAGACGACTGGATTGCAAAGGTTCGTCACTCTACACCGGGGGTAGGTTTAATATCTCCTCCTCCGCACCATGATATTTATTCAATTGAAGATTTAGCTCAATTAATCTTTGATTTAAAGAATGCAAATCGTGCTGCAAGAATTAATGTTAAACTGGTTTCGAAAGCAGGCGTAGGAACAATTGCTGCAGGCGTTGCAAAAGCGCACGCTGACGTGATTTTGGTTTCAGGTTTTGATGGAGGAACTGGTGCCTCACCGCTTACATCTATCCAACATGCGGGTTTACCTTGGGAACTTGGATTGGCAGAAGCACATCAAACGTTGGTTAAAAATAAGCTGCGTAACCGAATCGTATTACAAACTGATGGTCAATTAAAAACCGGTAGAGATATTGCAATTGCCGCTTTGCTTGGTGCGGAAGAGTTCGGCGTGGCAACGGCAGCTTTGGTTACTGCAGGTTGTATAATGATGCGTAAATGTCATTTAAATACTTGTCCGGTTGGTGTTGCAACTCAAGATCCTGAATTACGAAAACTTTTTACAGGTGATGCAGATCACGTTGTTAACTTATTTTATTTTCTTGCGGAAGAGTTACGTGAAATTATGGCTGAACTTGGTTTCAGAACCATTCATGAGATGGTGGGTCAGGCAGATATTTTGAAGGTCCGCGAGGTAGCAGCAGATGATTGGAAATTAAAACA
>Ga0308164_10001739_pt1 | contig 23835 bp, 22 predicted proteins | sample PhyTR2_FD_201031 | JGI IMG/M metagenome (GOLD analysis project Ga0308164, IMG submission 201031) | Phyllosphere microbial communities from UC Gill Tract Community Farm, Albany, California, United States - DLSLT.R2 | ecosystem: Host-associated > Plants > Phyllosphere > Unclassified | place: USA... | reverse complement strand
GACGCGCATCGGAGCCAGGCCGCCGCCACGCTGACGCACGACATGCGCACGCCATTGGCCGTGATCGGAAGCGCCGCCGAACTTATCGGAGTGACGCGCGACATGGACATGGCGCGCAAAGCCAGCACCAAAATTTCGTCCAACGTGCGCCGGCTCGACGCCATGACCACTGAGTTGATAGACGCCCTGGTTCATCGCAAGGGGGCCGACACTCCCCTGCTCCTTACACAATTCGACATGCTCACGCTGGTCGACGAATTGCGAGAGCAATACTCAGGGCATCGAGGCCGCCGAGTTGAGTTGCAAACCGTTGGCGAGTCGGTCGTTGGATTTTGGTGCAAGGACTCAATACGGCGCGCGCTGGAAAATTTGATCAACAACGCGATCAAGTATGGCGACGCTGGGAAGGTGCGAGTCAAGACCGCAGCCGACCGAGGACGGTTGACGCTGAGCGTGAAAAATTGGGGCGAACCGATTCCGAAAGACGAGCAGCAACAAATTTTCGAGTATCTGAAACGCGAGGAAAATGTCACCTCCGCTTCTGGATGGGGCATTGGTCTTCCGTTTGTGAAAAGCGTCGCGGAAAGCCATGGCGGTACCGTAGCCGTGGACAGCTCCGCCATGACAGGCACCACATTCTTGATCGACATTCCTGTCGATTGCCGACCCTTCAGTGACGCGCCACTATCGGCTTAGCACGTGAATTGTAGTGGTCTAATGTCCTGGTAAACCTTCGAAGGTAAATAATTCACCTTCGAAGGACTTCCCGTCACATCAGTAATGAGTGTCGTCCAATGTTAATGTCAACTGACTCTAGCAGCGTCGAACGTGTGCGCGACTATCCAATCGAGGCGAGGGGGTATAGGAGTGGACCGTCTAAATCGGCCAGAAGAGCGAATGCTGCGGCGCGACGCTGTGCTAGTAAGACGAGCGCAATGGCAAAAACAAGCCAGTGATAAGAGAAATCATTAGGGTGTCCAAATCAAAACTATATTGCTCCTAATGGGAATCTGCAAAGCCTCGGGCCGCACCCCTCTCATACACCTGTCCAACACTCAGTGCGATGGGACAGGCTTATTCAAGCCTTTACTTATGGGTGGCTGAGTGCGATCGAACAGGTTCGGCTACGTCTGAACTGCAAGCCCCCAGTCTGCCGCACGCATAGTGCCACCGGATATCACGCGTCTGCTTAGGCTTTCTAGAACGTTAAGTGTCTTCATAGCCTCGACTGCACTGTGCGTGCGAGTTCGATTTTGCAGGAGTAAGCCTTGGCAGATCGAGTTTGAAATATGTGATGAATCTATCGGATGTGCCCCATCAACTCGGCTTAAACGTCATTCAGTAATCAAAGTATCCAGCTTGGCCTCAATGTATGTTCGGAGTAGCGCATCGCGTTACGGCAGACATGCGACTTGTCGAAAAAAAGCCCGGCAACGATGTGTCAGCGGGCAGTAAGTACAACATTTGAACATAAAATTGACGATATAAAAAAAATATTACATTCAGATAACTAATTGTGTAATAAAGGCTGGATGAAACGGTGATAAGTGGCAGAACGCGATGAGCGGGCTCTGCAGATCAGCTAAAATTAGCAGGTCCAGATTTAGCGCTAAATTCCGCTTCTGGCCGGTTCCTACCTGTCGCGACCGGCTGGTTTCGACCGAAAGCTGTCTATTCAACAACTGCTGTCGGTTGAGCCAGCTCGGAGAAATATACCTGTGTACCGTAAAAATTAGATTCGGAAGTCTGCCAGTTGCTTGCCGCCAGCGATGCCTTCCGCGATCCATTTTGGTTGGCGCCCACGGCCCGACCAAGTTTGACCTTTTTCAGCTGGATTGTGGTACTGCGGCTCTACTTTCTGCCCTTTCCTCTTCGACGACTTTTTCGAATTTACTGCGAGCAATTCCTCGACTGTCACGCCTATTTCCTGTGCAATTGAGAGAATTTGCTGACGTGCTTTTGCTAAGTCGCCTTGTTGGCGGTTCTTGATTTCCTGGCCGATGCCATGCTGAAGCTCCTTCAGTTCGCTAAGGTTGTAGCTTGACAGGTCGATGTTAGTCATTTTGTTTCCTTTTCAGTGAGTTATAACGTCCTGGTGCCGATTCTACTATGTGCTCAACAATTCACATTCCTTACGAAGCACCGTCAGCGGTCTTCTAAAGGGCCTGAGCAAAGCATACGGGATGATTTGAGTGATCTGCCCTACTACTTGGAGCAAAAGATCACGATGACAGAATAACCGCCGGCATCGGCCGGCGGCAGTAGGTCTAAGCCTCAGTTTGCTCGGAAATTTCAAGTGCGTCGTCAACTTCGATGCCAAGGTATCGAACTGTGCTTTCGAGTTTGGTATGCCCTAGCAGAAGCTGAACCGCACGAAGGTTCTTGGTCCTTCGATAGATGAGTGTCGCTTTCGTTCGGCGCATCGTGTGGGTGCCGTATGCTGCGACATCAAGCCCTATTGAAGTAATCCACCGTCTGACAATGCGGGCGTACTGGCGCGTGGACAAATGCGGCGACCGCTTGACTCTGCTTGGGAAGAGGAACGCGTTGTTGGAAAGCTTGGCTCGGTCAATCCATGCCAACAGCGACTGCCTTGTCATGTCAGTGACTTCAAACTGTACTGGACGGTGCGTTTTACGCTGCATGACTATCGCACGATGCATGATGCTACGTCCCTGTGCGATGTCGCTAACTTTCAAGCTCAGCAGGTCACAGCCGCGCAGTTTGCTGTCGATTGCCAAGTTGAATAGGGCAAGATCCCTGACTTGTTCAGTCAACTGTAGGCGAATTCGGATGGCCCATATCTCTTTCAACTTCAAAGGGCTTTTCTGCCCAACCAGTTTTCCCTTATTCCAGGCAGCTTGAGAAGCCGACGTCTGCATGCACGGTTTCATGAGGTCCTCCTTAGGAATCGGACCTTATTTTGGCGGACTCTTGCTGTAGTAACGGACGGAGTCGGATGGCGTCACCCAACCCATTACGGACCCTCAAGTACGGTGTAATGGAAAATTGTTCAACCACCGCCCCCTCTTGGGGTGACAATGGAACCTAGTAGCTTTGATTGATAGCAAAGTGAACCGATTTTCTTGGGTTGACTGGTCTGGTGTAATTTGGACCTTCATCAGGAGTGCACTGGCAAGGCGTTGACTTTCTGCCGGGAAGACCGATAATCGTTCTCATGAAAACCCCACCGCTCACCCTGAAGATCGGGGACTACCCACAACTGGCTCTGCTTGCCTGGAGCCGGCGTCCGGACGATGTCATCACGGCAGAAGAGGCCTTTGGACTCTACGAGAGCAACTGGCGTTTTGTCGACCACGAACAGCTAGATGACCAGGAGCGCGAGCTAATCGATGGCCTGACGGAGACCTGTGGCCATGGGCTGATGAATGTTTAAGCGCGACCACCATAATCGCATTCAGCTCCTGCTTGCTGCCCTCGACGCCGACTTCCTTTCCCGGAACAAGTGCTTCTTCGGCGGCGGTACCGCGATCGTGCTTGCTTTGAACGAATACCGGGAATCGGTCGACATCGACTTTCTCTGCGCTTCTCAAGAAGGCTATCGCGAGCTGCGCAATACGATCCATGACACGTCCCTAGGCGCTATCTTCTCCCGGCCAGTGCAGTTAGCGCGCGAGGTGCGCGCGGACCGGTACGGCATACGCACATTTCTGCGCATCGACGACGTGCCAGTGAAGTTCGAGATCGTCAGCGAGGGACGTATCCAGATTGAAGGTGAGATGAACACGGCGACAGGTGTGCCGACCCTCACGCGCGCTGATATGTACGCTGAGAAGCTACTGGCAAACACCGATCGGTACCGCGATAAGGCAGTGGCCAGCCGAGACATCATCGATCTGGCCATGATGATCGGTCATTGGGGTGCAGTACCGCAGGCAGCCTGGGATAAGGTACGCCAGGCTTACGGTTCGTCGTCAGACCGTGCGTTTCAGGGCGCAATCGAGATGGTGAGCGATCGCGCCTACTTGGCGCGGTGCTTAGCCAAGATGCAAATGGCCCTCGAGCTCGTGGAGCAGATCCCAGCAGTCCTGCGTGGCGAGACGTCACTCGCGCCGCCACAGCCGCCAACGACAAGCCCTATGGCGTGATCGCCGCGGCCACGCATGGCGTGCGCGCCATGTATGGCAGTGCTCTTGCGACGTCGGTAGCGTCTGAGAACCCGGACGAAATTCGCGACGCACCCGCTTGCGTTCGCCTAGGAAACTTATCGGCTAGCCGCGACTCGCGCGTCTTACCCGTCTTAACGCCACCAACAGAGGCAGGGCGGTGACCGGCTGCTTCCGACCCAGAGCTGACCTTCGGGCTCGACAGGCTTATGTTGCGCTGACCAACTGCCCATCGTGACTTGAGCGCATGAAAAGACGCCGCGCCTCTGGAAAGAACATTGTGCTGCGAACCCGCTGCGTTCAGATTCACACGAATTGGCGCGCTGATACAATTCGGCATCTAAAGGCTGGTTACGCTTGACGGAAGGCATAGTCGTCTTGGTTGAGGCACCAAGAAGTTCGGTCTCGCTTACGTGCTAAACAAACAGGATTTAATGGGGGTAGGATGGATTGGATGACGCAAGGCGGAGAGATGGGCAAGCGCATTCAGGGACACGACTGGACGTCAACCCCTATGGGACCCATCGAACAATGGCCGCAGAGCGTCAAGACCGCCGTTGACATCATGCTAGCCAATCCGCAGTCCGTGCTAGTGTATTGGGGCCCGAACCAGCTAATGCTGTTTAATGACGCGTGCTTTCCAATCTTAGGCGACAAACAGGCCTGGGCGCTAGGCAAGCCTTTCAGAGAAGTTTTCATTGAGGTCTGGAAGGACTTCGGTCCGGTGATGAACGACCTCATGGCCGGAAAGTCGTTTTACGTTGAAAACCAGGCGCTCCCCATTTCTGGTAGGCCATCTCGCCCGATTGGCTGGTTCACCTACTCCTATACCCCACTGCGAGACGAATCAGGGACAGTTCAAGGAATATTCTGCGTCGCAACCGAAACAACGGAAAAGGTCATTGCAGACCAAACTCTGATCGAGTCAATGGACGAGGGTTTTATAGCGTTCCAGACCCTCTATGAGGACGGGCGTATCTCCGACTTCCTCTACCTTGCAACGAATCCAGCCTTCCAGGCGCAAACCGGTCTAGTAGGGGTGTTAGGTCGCACTCTCAAAGAGGTTGTGCCCGGCGTCGAACGTCAGTGGATCGAGATCTTCGGGCAGGTGATGAGCAGTGGGCGCGGCGCCCGCTTCACACAGGAGGCATCCCCGCTGGGAAGGTGGTTTGACTGCTATGCATTTCGATACGGCACTGAGGACAGTACCCGCTTGGGAGTGCTGTTTCGCGACATCACACACGCACGGCTTGTGGATCTGGAACTTGCCAATGTTAGCCGGCGCAAAGACGAGTTCTTGGCCATGTTAGCGCATGAGCTTCGCAACCCGCTGGCACCAATCGCAGCTGGCGCAAGCCTCTTAGAAATGGTCAGCGGCGACGCTGACCGCGTGAAAAAAACCGGCGCGGTCATCGCCCGACAGGTGAGCCACATGACGGGCCTCGTCGATGATTTGCTAGACGTGTCGAGAGTGACGCGTGGGGAGGTGAACCTTAACCTGTCGGCAGTCGACGTCCATCAAGTATTGTTCGATTCCGTTGAGCAGGTCCGTCCCATTTTGAAGGCGCGACGGCACGAATTGAGCCTAGACATATCGCCACAGTCCGCTTTAGTCCACGGCGACCTGAAGAGACTAGTACAAGCCTTTGGCAACCTGCTCAGCAATGCGGCTAAGTACATGCCCGACGGTGGCCGCATTGCCGTATCAATGGTGGTGGAGCAGGAAACTATTGAGGTTTCTGTGACTGACACCGGTCAGGGCATGTCGCCGGAGCTATTGAAGCAATGCTTCGAGCTCTTCGTTCAAGGCGAGCGAACTTCAGAGCGTACTGGCGGGGGACTGGGAATCGGTCTTGCCCTAGTGCGCAGCATCGTTGAATTACACAAGGGCTCTGTCCATGCCGAGAGCCCTGGCGTCGGCAAAGGCAGTCGATTCGCAGTGTCGCTGCCTCGTGCATTTCGCCAGCAGGAGGGCAACCCCGAGCTGCCAACGGTAGCCGAGCAGCAGCATGCGCGTGAGAGGCTCAAGGTGCTGCTGGTCGACGATAATGAAGATGCTGCGCAAATGCTTGGCATGCTGGTCGAAGCAATGGGATACGAAGTCGTCATTGATTACAGTCCGATCGCGGCATTGAAGCGTGTTGACCAAGAAAAGCCAGACGTATGCCTGTTCGATATCGGCATGCCCGAGATGGACGGATATGAGCTTGCCAAAGCGATTCGCATGATCCCCACCTTGGGGCACCTAACTTTGGTGGCCGTGACCGGTTATGGACAGCCTGAGGATCGAACTAAGGCGATACAAGCCGGGTTTGACGAGCATTTCGCCAAGCCAGTGAATACGTCGACCCTAGCCGACTTATTGGCTAAACACCAACGCTTGAAATGCGTGGCAGACTAATGTCGCGTAGTTTCCTGCTGGAAAATTCTAGTTCAGGGTGAACACAAGTAGTCCATTTGCATTAATGGAGTCGTATGGCCGCTTCTGGCCGAACCCGGCTGATCAGCTGAGCATATCAGGTCACCAAGGCCAAAAAGTCACGGACTGTCACGAGGGGCAGGAACCGACCCAAAGCGGCCCTTGAAGGTCACATAGCACTGGACTTCGACTTAGTGGCTACAGCTGCGGCTGAATAAACCAAGGCGTTATAAATTGGCTTCAGCATAGACTGACATTGCTTGAGCCATGAATGGGACCATGTCTCGATGATAGCCAGTGTGGAAATTCATCATGTTTTGGTCTTCACTGTACAAGAGGCTTATCCCGATATACGCCCTCTTTGACGGCTTATAGAACCGGGAAAGTATGGCGTAATGCTCTGCGATGAGTGCTTGTACCGGTTCGGCTGAAGGGTGAAGCAAGTCTATTACAGGCACAATTTTCCGGTATAGCTCATCCCAATCGGTATGAACCTTTTGTTTATCGACATGAGACCAGTTCCCGGTCGTGGCAAGAGATTGTGCTTGCTCAGCGCTCAGAGCAGCTCTGCATTCCTCTAAGTAATTTTTTGATTTTGTATTCATCATGAGGTCTGTATAAATTAGAAAGTTCAAGGTGTATATCGGCGGCTGTCCACTTTATGCCACAGGCCGCTTTTGGCCGAACCCGGCCGTTCGCGTCAGCTTAGCAGGTTGCCAGGCTGGAAAAGTCACTGACTGTCTCAACCGGCAGCTCTCGACCCACACCGGACATTAAACGCGACGACGACGAAGGTGCTACTGTAGATTGATTCCTGCGTTCCGCGAAGCGAACTAACGACTCTTCTCCGCGCCATTGTGCCCACAAGAGAAGAGCTATGTTCCCTGGCCTTGCCTATACGTGCCGACGAAAAAATTACGTCCACGCTGCCTATGTAAATGCTGCTCTGAGCCTGCTTGACGGGAAAAACGTCGGGCGACTGGAGTCAATGCTCTACAACCAAGGGATCTCACGCAACGTGATCTCGCGGATTCTTTTCTCAGATGGCCCATTCAGGAATCGGTGAAATTATGTCCGCTTCTGGCCGAAACAGGCCGTTTGTGTCAGCTAATCAGGTTGCTTCGCTTAAAAAAGCACTGACTGTCACGACGGGCCGGTACCGACCCAAACCGGACGAGCAACGCCCGCGTGACCTCATTGCTTTCTTAGGCGACATACGTCCTTATAGGCTTCCGCATAGGTCTTGTCGAAGCAATTCTCGAGTCCTTCGACAACATCGATATTTATGGGCCAACGAATTCTCTTTTTTGAACCATCGTCAAATTCTGCCTCCATGTAGCCGTCGATGACAGGCGGCACGCCCACTCCTACCGGCGGTGGGACTGCAGTGAGTTTTTCCCGTGCCCGCTTTAGTGCATCACTGTCTTTGCGGAGGAAAGCGATTGTTGCATCGACATAAGCATTCCAATCTGCTTTGTCCGCAGGCATGTAAGAGTGCTTCATCAAAGCGATTGCTTCCTTGTATTGCCCAACGAACGCTCGTAGTTGGGCTTCGTGCCAGTACAGCAGGCCCCAATCGTCACCATGGGCTTGTCGGTAATCGCGCAGCAAGTCCGCTGCTGCAAGCTCGCATCCCGGGGTGGAGGACAGGGCCCTCCATCCTCCTGACATGTCCTGATCGAACTGGTTTTCGTCAAGTGCGAGCATGCGAGCACGATCATAAGCACAGTTTTTGTAGGAATCTCCTGCGCGCCTGCAATGGCGCAGGAGGTGAAGAGGACGTATGAAAATAGAATGGTCAAAGTTCGGTTTGGCATAGGTCGCTAACGAGATCTGAAATGAAGCCTTAAGTTATCAGATACGCAACGCATAAAATGCGTATATTCCCACGCCAACAGCTGATTTTGGCCGGACCTGGTCGTCCAGTCAGCTAGCATAGCAGGTTGCCAAGGTGGAAAATTCATGCACCGTCACGAAGGGCCGGACCCGACCAATTGCGGACGGTCACGCCTTTTAATGGACGGTAATAAGCTTGGCAAGTCGGCCTCTGAATTGGCTCGCAACGAAGAAACAGATCATGGTGCCGACTAACCAAGCCAACCAAATCAGAAGGGATTGCGTTGCCCTTTGAACCACCCGGCAAGCCCGGCGATGAATTGCGGCAGGTAGTTTTTCTCCGGCGCCTGCAGTGCGTGCCCTGCGCCGGGATATTCCACAAACATGAATTTGTTGCCGGGATGGCTCGCAAAAAAGACGTGCAGCTTGCGGCCGGATTCGATCGGGACGCTGTCGTCCTTTTCACCCATCGCTACGACCACAGGAATGTCAAGTTTTGCGTACGTGGGCAGTGGATCGTAGAACAGGTGCGAACTCCAGTACCGGTAAGGGTGGCCGAAGAATTCCTTATCGAGGCTGTCCGGATCGGCCTTGATGGCGGCATACGTCTGCAGGAGCTGCGCGTGTGAGAACAGCGTCGCATAGGGCGCGACGCCGCGCGCTGCGAAGACCAAGAACTCTTCGCTTTGTGGCAGCCCGCCGCTGCCCACCACCGCAAGCCAGCCGATTTTCGCGCTGCTCGCGGCTGCAAGTGGCGCGACCGTACCACCCTCCGAGAAGCCGATGATCGCCAAGCTGCGCGGGGCCAGGGAACGTAGCCGGGGCTCGACATCGATGAATGACAGCGTTTCGCCTACCCGACGTTCTAGGACGTCCTCGCGGTTGTACGTCTCCGAACAATGCTCTCCGTCATCGCCCTTTTCAATGCCCGCCTTTTCCAAGAAATAGAGATCGACGGGCGCGGGGTAGTGCTCGAAATAGAACGGCACGCGCGATGCAAAATCGCGGCAGCCCGAGCCGCTGACAAGCACGATCGGCGTGGTTTTTCCTTCCGCGTCGCTGTCGTGCAGGTGGTAGTAGCGGCGCGGTTTGCCATCGATGCGGATCGTCCCTTCGTCATAAGCGCGTGCCGCGAGTGCGGAAGTTGCGGCCAGTGCACCACACAGGCAGACCAGCAGGTGAGCAAGGAATCGCCCCGTCATGAGAACGCAAGCTGAATGATAAGCTGATTCTTCGGCATTTCTTTCTCCAGTAATTTCGTTGTCTGCTGCTGCCGGTAGCTCGGTAGCGGCCAGTCTAGCGACTTTGGTCGACAATGCGGAAATTTCTGCGCGGGTTAGACTGGGCCGGCGAACGTCGGCATCCGACCCAAAGCAGACGCCGTTCTATAGCAGGTAACCTGACAACCGAACGAGATACAAATTCTAGGAAGGTGTTTCAAGAATTATATTGATCTCCCATGGGTGCTTTTTAACTCGCGGAGCTCCTTCTGGGTAGGGACAGGTGATCCGAAGCTCGTGGTCCCCCTTCCATTCCAACTTCGCAGAACAAGTAGCAAAAAGAACTGGTGTCGCTATCAGACTGGGAGCTGGCGCCCATTTTGGCCAAACGTAGACCTCAGTTTCATATGATGGAGACCCGAAAAAACCGTTACCCACTCTAGCAATGTAGAGCCCTGTAGGAGACGGTACAAGTTCACGCACCCGATAGTTCCGCCAGCTCACTTCATAGACAAAAGATATGGTCAATATCCCGACAATTCCCCACGCAATTTTTTTCAACCACATCGATCTTTTTCCTTGCATTGCTTTTTGGCAAAGATTTTATTAAGTAGTATTTGCGATGTCTGCTTTTGGCCGAACTCGGCCGTTCGCGCCAGCTTAGCAGCTTGCCGGGCTGGAAAGTCACTGGCTGTCGCGACCGGCAGCTGTTGGCCGAACTCGGCCGCTCAGGACAGCGTAGCAGCTGCCAAGACTAAGATCATCGGCGACCGCGACAGGGCTCAGCCGCTGATCAGAAATTGAGCTTTCTAACGACACAGGAAAATTGGAGCGATTTATACACAGAGAGGCAACGGCGAAGTCCGAAACATGACATCATTACGTTTTACATAATTTTGGAGAATTTGAATGGATTTGTCGAAACTGAATGTGGCCGAATTGAAAGACTTACAGGCGCAGATAGGGGCAGAGATGAAGAGCCGCGAGAAGTCGGACATTGAAAAGGCTCGTAACGACATCAACGCAATTGCGCAGAGCTTGGGTATGTCGCTGAAAGACCTGCTTAGTACGAGTGAGTCAAAAGGCAAGGTTCGCAAGCAAACCGGTAAGGTGGCTGTGCAATACCGCAACCCGCAAGATGCATCGCAAGAGTGGACCGGTCGTGGTCGCCAACCGGGTTGGGTCAAAGAACTTCTGGCTTCTGGTAAGAACCTGATGAGTGCCAAGGTTAGCAGCTGATCCTCCGTCGGCCATCAGACGCTTCATCTAATGCCCCTTTCGACCCGAGGCAGACCTAACTAATTGGGCTCATCGCTCTCAGAATTTTCTTGAATTAGCCGAAACCTGACCTTTTAAGACATGCTACCCGCCCTAATGTGTGAGGGTCAGAACACCTCTCCGGCGATTTGTTTTCCGTCGGCCGTGATCCTCACACGAACCGTGATCAGAGCATAGGCGAAGACTTCAACCAAGAATGGCTCCGCTTTTTCCCTAGCGACCCATGCCGACAGCACTGCAGATTCCTTGTTCAATGAGACTAGCTTGCGGTTTTCGGCAACTTGGTGACCATCAACGAAGATACTAATGCCGCCGGTCCAGGAATTCCGTACACGAATCTCGTGCTGTTCGAATACTGCCATCCACTCAGTAACAAACCATTCCTTTGGCGTCAAAGGCGTGAAGCGCTGCTGTGCTGCTTGCCTAGTAATGGCCATGAGGTTACCTAGCTCAGACCATGAGCGCCCGACCCTGCGCGCGTTGTGAATTGCCGCTTTCTGAAGGTCTCCGCAGATATGTAGCGCGGCGCTACTTACTGCAGCAACGCGAAAGGCTTTGTCAGCTTCGTCTCGCAGATCGGTTAGTTCTGCATGATCGATCACAATTGATTCAATCGAACGCTGTAGGTTTTGATAGTTGACTTCAGATAATTGACCTGGCCGGATTGATTTGGTTGTGGACGAAGACATGACACCTCTCTCTGTAATAGGATGTCAAGATTAGTTGACGAGAAAGGTAGCGTCAAAAAAAATTGACAGCTGGTTCTGAGAGATTACAGATCTCCCAAGCAGTCTGCTTTTGGCGCAATTCTGCCTGTCATGACCGGCTGGTTTCGACCCGAAGCGGACGTCGAGCTAGCTAACTATGGGTTCCAAAAGTATTGAATAGCTGTCCATCCCTCCACAGCCTTTCCATCGACCAACGTCGGATTGAAGCGGCATTTAGAGATCGCAACAAGTGCCGCCTCATCAAGTGTTGGGTAGCCTGATGAAGCGTGGATCAAAGACTGTTTGACGACGCCGTCCATGCCAAGTAGGAACCTTAACGTAACCGTTCCCTGGCGGTTTTGTGCGAGTTCTTCCTTGGGGTACGCAGGGCGGCGCAAGTATCAGTCCTGATGTTTCCTAGGGAACTGGCTGTGGCCTTTATCGGCACGATCTTGTCATTGGCATTTGCAACACTCAGTGCCGTGGATGCCAACGCAACAGCACCGAAAATAAAGCCATTCATCATGAAGCGCATCCGAATCCCCTTGTGATTAACACTGACTTAGAGCGCCTAACAAAACCTCGCGCTTGTCCTTGCGGGCGACAATACGTACGCTTTGCCATGTGACCTGCCAGTTCTACTGGGGACGCTTCTAGAAAATTCACTGACATCATCAATCACATCTTCGCGACAGAAGGAACTCTCGGCGAACTCGTCGGCTCGCCAGGAGTTCTGGATAATATTGCAATTTTCTGATTGCCATGACGTTAAGGCTGCATATCAGAAGTGGTAAGCCACTGACACGGCGATGATGTTGCTGTTGAGGTCGTACGTGCCATGCAAGCTGCTCCCAGTCGCCGAGCGCAAGGAAACGTCTGGATCCCTAACGAACAGGTGGGTGTAGCCGACGCTGTATTCCAGCGCCTTGGAGGGACGCCATGTCGCCCCCAATGCGAGCCACTTGCGGCTGACGTCGGGTACACGTACTTCACGCATCTCGCTCCTGACCGGCGTCTGATCATAGGCGACGCCGGCACGCAGGGTCAGCTGGTCGTCTTGCTTGTATTCCGTACCAAGTGACAAGAACGTCGCATCGCGATAGCCGAAATCGATCGTTCGATCGTCCTGGGCCGAGGCGAAATCGAGCTTGACCTCCTTGAACGCGCTCCAGTCGGTGTGCACAATGTCCGCCATCACAGTCCAGCGCTCGTCGAGATCATGAGTCACGCTCGCCGTCAGGCTTGCGGGAAACTTCAGCTGGGTCGCCGCCTGCGTGTTGGTGAACCAGCCCGGTCGGACCGCGGCAAGAACCGACGCGGCGTTCGCCGGCACCGTGAAACGGATATCCGCATCGTCGAGCTTGTGCTTGACCTGAGAACGATAGGCAAGGCCGATGCGGGTGTGCTCGGTGGGGCTGAACATTACGCCAAGGGTATACCCGAAGGCGTTGTCGGCAGCGTCAATATCGGTGTAAGCGTCGGCGCTGGCCGGCGCGAAGCCGGGCACCCTTGAGGCGGCCAGGAGCGCGCCGACATCAACCGAGTCGAACAGCTTCGCCTGGGTCCGCTCCAGGAACACCGAACCACCGAAGGAAAACTGCGGATTGAAATCGTAGGCAAAGGCGGCGCCGAGATCGACCGCCTGGATCTTGGTGTGGATGCCATGGTAACGGCCGGCCCAGTTACGGCCGTATTCCGTCTCGAAACCAAAAGGTGCCGTCACCGACAAGCCGACGTGCATCCGCTCACCTACGGGGGTATGGAAGTACATTGCCGGTACCGCAGCAAGGCGGCCGGCGTCTCCGCCGTTCCCACCCGATAGCGGGCGGCCCAGTGCATCGTTTCCTGCGCCATCGAATTTGATTGCGTAGTCGACCGCCGTTAGATCTGCCTGCAGCAGCCTTCCATCCAGGAGGCGCATGGCCGCTGGGTTGTCGGCAATGACCGCGGCGTCGCCGGCGGCGCTGATCGAACCGGCAAAGGCTCGACCCTGGGCCTTGGCGCTCTTTTCCTTGATCTGGAACGCTGCAGCATGGGCAGCACTAGGCGTCAGAAAGGCGACGCCCGCCAAAGTGAGCACGCTGCTCAGGTAGAGTGAATTTTTCATGAATCTGGTGTCTCTGTTTATTGTGGTGTGAAAAAAACGTAGGGCAGCCTTGCTTCCCAAGGTGGCAGCTGTTAGGCAGCGCCGCTTGCGGTGAGGTCCGATCGGGCGCGCGCATCGTGCTTCGCGTCGATCGTCCTGTCGTCAGGCGTTGGTTCGATCTTGAACCAGATCGCATACATGGCTGGCAGAAACACCAGCGTGAGTACCGTACCGGCCAGCGTGCCGCCGATCAGGGTGTACGCAAGCGTTCCCCAGAACACCGAGTGCGTCAGCGGAATAAACGCGAGCACGGCCGCCAGCGCAGTCAGGACGACAGGACGCGACCGCTGCACTGTCGCCTCGACAACCGCACGGAAAGGATCCAGCCCGGCCTGCTCGTTGTGGTGGATCTGGCCAATCAGGATCAGGGTATTGCGCATCAGGATGCCGGACAGGGCGATCAATCCCACCAGAGCGTTGATGCCGAATGGCTGCTGGAACAACAGCAGGGTCGGGACCACACCGATCAGCCCCAGGGGACTGGTCAGGAACACCATCACCATCGCCGCGATCGAGCGCACCTGGAAGATGATGATCAAGAGCGTCATTGCCAGCATGATCGGGAACAGTGGCAGCATGGCCGCCATTGCCTTGCCCGATTCCTCGATGGCTCCGGCCTCATCGATACGATAACCGCTGGGCAGCTTGTCGATGATCGGCTTGAGCTGTGCGGTAATACTCGCGGAAACGTCAGGTGGCTGCAGGTCGTCGGCGATATCGCCGCGCACCGTCATGGTCGGTATCCGGTCGCGCCGGCGCATGACAGGCTCCTCGGCGCGCACTTCTACTGCGCCAACCTGTGATAACGGAATACGCTGGCCGCCGCTGCCGGTCAGCGTGAAGTCAGCAATCTTTGCCGGGTCCAGGCGGTTGCTGCCTGCGGACCTGGCGACCACCTGCACCGTGCGTATATCTTCCCGGACCGCAGTCAGCGGTACGCCATTCAACAGGAATTGCAGTTGTTGTGCGACCGAACTGGAGGTCAGTCCGAGTGCCTGCAGACGGTCCTGCTGCAAAGTGAAATGCAGCGACGGCGTGCGGCTGCCCCAATCGTTGTTCACTGTCCGCATCATTGGACTCGCCTGCATGACCTGCTGAACCTCGGCCGCGATGCTCCGCAACTTTTCCTTGTCGGGGCCGCTTACACGGTAAGCGACGGGATAGGGCGAGTAGGGGCCGAATACCAGTTGTGTAACGCGTACGCGGGCCTCGGAGGCCAGACCCTCGGCAATAGCACTGCGCAGCCGTTGCTTCAAGGCGTCGCGCTCATCCTGGCTGTCGGTCCGGATAATGATCTTTGCAAAGGACGGGTCAGGCATTTCCGGCCCCAAGGCCAGATAGAAACGCGGTGCACCCTGTCCGATGTAGGCGGTGACGATCTTCGCTTCCGCCTGCTTGGACAGCCAGGTTTCCACTTTCGCCGCGGCAGCGCTGGTTTGCATGATGGAGGTACCGTAAGGCATCTGGACTTCGACCAGAACCTCGGGTCGATCCGAAATCGGGAAGAATTGTTTCTTGACCACGCCCATACCCACTACGGACAAGATGAACAAGCCGATGACGGCGCCGGCAACCAGCCATTTTCGGGCGATAATACGCCGCAACGTCTGGCGGAAACGGTTGTAGCGTGGCGTGTCGTAGAGTGCGTCGTGCCCGCCTTCAACCTGCTTCAATTCAGGAAGCAGCTTCACGCCCAGGTAGGGAGTAAAGACCACGGCAACGACCCACGAAACGATCAGGGCAATGCCGACGATCCAGAACATATTGCTGGTGTACTCGCCGGCACTCGAGCGTGCAAAGCCATTCGGCATGAACCCGACTGCCGTGACCAGCGTACCCGACAGCATTGGCGCGGCGGTGTGGCTCCAGGCATAGGCTGACGCTGCAATGCGTCCATAGCCTTCTTCCATTTTCACTACCATCATTTCAATGGCAATGATGGCGTCATCCACCAGTAATCCCAGGCCAAGAATCAGGGAGCCCAGCGTGATGCGGTCAAAGTTCTTGCCGGTTGCGGCCATCACGATAAACACGACGGCCAAAGTCAGCGGTACCGCCGCGGCAACCACGATGCCGACGCGCCAGCCCATGCTGACGAAGCACACCACCATCACGACCAGCAACGCGACGAAGAACTTGACCATGAATTCATCGACGGACGAGCTAATATTGACGGCCTGGTCGGTCACTTTGGTTAGCCCCATGCCCAATGGCAGTTCGGCATTGATCGCACCGACTTCCTGGTCAAGCGACTTGCCGAGGTCTAGTCCATTCCAGCCCTCGCGCATCACGATACCCAGCAGCAGTGCCGGTTCACCAGCGTTACGCAGCATGAAGGTCGACGGGTCCTCATAGCCACGCTTGACGGTAGCGATGTCTGCCAGCTTCAAGGTGCGGCCCTGCGACACGATCGGCGTCTCACGGATCCGGTTCAACTCGTCGAAGGCACCGTCCAGACGGATGAATACCTGTGCCCCCTTGGTTTCGACCGAACCCGCCGGCGTGAGGACATTCTGGCTGTTCAGCGCTGCGAACACTTCCTGCGGATTCACTCCCAGCGTTGCCAGTCGCTCATGCGAGAACTCAATGAAAATTCGCTCTGGCTGCTCGCCGATGATGTTGACTTTTTTTACGCCCGGAACATGCAGCAGGCGTTGGCGCATGGTCTCCGCATCGCGTACCAGCAAGCGCTGTGACTCGCCCTTTGCCTTCAGGGCGAACAGCGCAAAGGTCACATCGGCATACTCGTCATTGACCATGGGACCAATGACGCCTTGCGGCAGGTTGCCTGCCTCGTCACCGATCTTCTTGCGCGCCTGGTAGAACTGCTCCTGCACTTCCGAGGGCGGCGTGCCGTCCTGTAGCGTCAACGTGGTGAAGGCCAGGCCGGGCGTCGTGTAGGTTTCACTGCGGTCGTACCAGTGCAGTTCCTGCAGCCGCTTCTCGATTTTTTCGGCGACCTGGTCCTGCATCTCCTGCGCAGTGGCGCCTGGCCATGCGGTAACAACCGTCATAACCTTGACCGTGAAGGCGGGATCTTCCGCGCGCCCTAACTTGAAGAAGGAGACGATCCCTGCCACCGAGATAAGAAAGATCAGGAACAGCGTGACCGCGCGCTCGCGTACGGCCAGCGCGGATAAGTTGAAACGGCCTTCACTCATGGCTTCGCTCCGGCCGTGGCGGCTGCCTGGTCTGCAATCCGCACGGATAAGCCCTCGCGCAACAGATGCGCGCCTAGCGCGACAATACGGTCGCCTTGCTTGAGCTGGGCGGCGACATGCGCGCTGTCGTCGCTCAGTCGCTGCACTGTAACGGGACGCCACGTGACTTTGGCCGGCTGTCCCTGGAGCACCCACACGCCCGGCCCCTTGCCGGCATCAAATAAGGCGGCGATGGGGACCGACCATCCGGATGCTGAACCGGTGTGTCGCCCCGGGATCTGAAGGGTGACAGTAGCGCCCAGCGGTGCATTGGCTAATTCGCCCTCAAGGACGTAGCGTGCTTCAAAGGTCCGCAAGACTCTGTCCGCGGTGTCTGAAAGCTGCCTGAGTCGCGCGGAGCTGGTGACACCTTCATTACCAAACAGTGCCGCCACCGCGCTTGAGCCGAGTGCAGGACGCAGGGTTTCCGGCAGCTGGATAACAGCCTCGCGATCTCCCGCGCGTGCAAGTCTGACGACCGGTTGCCCGGCGCTGACGACCTGGCCAGGTTCAGCCAGGGTTTCCATGACGATCCCGTCGACATCGGCGACTAATTCGGTATAGCGGCTGGCGTTACGCGCCATCTCGGCCTGGGCCTCGGCAGCGCTGAGTTGTGCCTTGGCCGCATCGGCAGCAGCGGCTGTCTGATCGTAGGCCGCGACTGAAATTGCGCCGGTACCGCGCAGATCGCGGTACCGGGCCTCGTCCTGCGCTGTTTGCCGTGCCCGGGCGCGGGCGGCCGCGACCGTTTCCAGCTGGGCTTTCGCGGCGAGCGTCAGATCGATTGGATCGATACGCATGAGCACTTGGCCGCGTTTGACTGCCTGCCCTGTATCGACGAGGCGCTCGAGCACCTTGCCCGATATCCGAAAACCCAGATCGCTCTGCACGCGCGCCGCGACCGTGCCCGTGAACGAGCGCACGTCCAGTGCCGCGTTTTGCACGACGGCGGCGCGCACCAATGGCGCTTCGGTCCTCGGGTCAGATTGTTTTTCTTCGCCGCACCCGCTCAACACCAGCGGCAAGACGGACACAACAGATGCTAGTACACGGTAACGATGAAGCATAGAAATCCCGTAAGGAAATAAAACAGGATTTCATTCTGGTACTAGTGACCAAATAAGTCAATCGTCACATCGAAACTTTAATTGTCAGCGCGATAAGCTTCTCAGTATCAGGCTCGACAATTGCGCTGGCGCATCGTGAACAGTATCCAGGCTGTGCTGCAGAATCAGGGGGTTGAAATACGGGCGTATGACGAGATGGATGGCGTTCACCGTTTCGTCGAGCGGCGTCTTGCGCTCGAAATCTCCCGTTTCACGTCCCAGCCGCAGCACCTCCTGCACAATCGCCTTGATGCGATGCTCATAGACTTTGGCGGCTTCCCATTGCTCGGTAGCAGCCGAAGCCGCGATGTCGTACAGCCTGCGATCTTCAAAGAACAATCGCATGCTGGATTCCACGACCGCCTTGAACATACGGCGCAACTTCTCCGGCGCCAAGTCGGCGCTTTCCACGGCGGTGCGGATGTCGCTCTCGATTTCGCTCAGGCAGTTGGCGCAGATCTGCTCTCCAATGGCCTGCTTTGATTCGAAGAATTTATAGATGTATGCCTTGGAAAAACCGATGGCTTTCGCCAGGTCGGAAACGGTGGTCTTCTCGTAGCCATAGAGCCGGAAGTGCTCGGTGGCAGCGGTGACGATCTGGTCACGTACTTCGTGATCGATCGGGCCCCTGCCGGCGCCAGGATTGCTGGTTGCTTTATTCATGGACGACAGCTTACTCGGAGTCGACAAGGAATACAATAAGTGACCACATAGTGATATAGTCACCTCCATTCCTTCGTCAACCTTGGAAATTCTTATGCTTTTGCGCCGCACACTCTTGTCGATCGCCGTTATCGCCGTGGCCAGCGGTTGCGCTGTCGGGCCCGACTACCGCCGTCCCGCCACACCGTTGCCCCACCACTATCTTGGCCACCCCGCCGCGCAAGCCGATCAAGCGGCTGACCAAGTGGACCTTGCCACATGGTGGTCCGGTTTTGGCGATCCGCAATTAAACCGTTACATCACACTGGCCCTGGAGCGCAATCTCGACCTAGCGCAAGCAGCGGCCCGGGTTACCCAGTCACGCGCCGGACTGGGGGCGGCAAATGCCGCGCTGATGCCATCGGGGGCGGTCAGCGCGCAGGCGGCTCGTGCTTATCAGTCCGTGGAGACACCAATCGGGCAGGTATTGAGCGCCCAGCCTGGTTTTGACCGATACGGCAATGCGTATGAAACCAATCTCGGTGCCGGCTGGGAACTCGACCTGTTCGGTGGATTGCGTCGCGGACGCGAAGCTGCGCTGGCGGAATACCAGGCTTCAGCGGCAGGTCAGGCCGCGGCGCGTCTGGCTGTCGCCGCGCAGACTGCGGACATCTATATCGGCATTCGCGGTTTGCAAACGCGTCTGGAGATTACGCGTCGTCAGCTTCAGACACAGCAACAGTTGCTGGATATGCTCAACCTGCTGTATGGCAAAGAGTTGATACCCGAACTGCAGGTGCGCCAGGCGGAGGGTGCGCTTGCACAGGTTCAAGCCGCCGTGCCAATGCTCGAAGCAGCCCTTGAAACGACCATGAATGCGTTTGACGTGATGTTGGGTGTGGCGCCGGGAACCTATCGTCGAGAGCTGGCCGAGCCGCGTGCGATCCCGGCCGCACCGCAGATTGCCGACGTCGGCGAACCAGCCGACTTGCTGCGCCGGCGCCCAGACCTGATCGCCGCCGAACGCCGGCTGGCAGCCTCGAACGCACGCATCGGCATGGCTATTGCCGAGTATTATCCGAGCTTTTCTCTTACCGGGACGATTGGCAGTGCGACATCGGTATCGGGTGGAAACCTGTTCTCCAGTGGCCCCAGTCAAGGCGCCGCGCTGCTGGGCTTGCGCTGGAGACTGTTCGATTTCGGTCGTATCGATGCGCAAATCGATCTCGCGAAGGGCCAGGAAGCGGAAGCGCTTGCCGCCTACCGGCTTTCCGTGCTGCGCGCTGCCGGCGACGTTGAGAACGCCTTATCGGATTTGCTCAAAAGCGATGAGCGGGCCCGCGTATTGGCAAAAGGCGAAACTTCACTGGAGCGCGCAAGGGGTGCGGCGTTCGCCGCGTACCAGAAAGGTGTCGTGAGTCTGATCGAAGTCCTACAGGTCGACGAAAGCCTGCTGCGTGCGACCGATGCCCGGGCGCAGGCGCAAACTGGCTCAGCACGCGCGGCTGTTGCTGTCTTTAAGGCGCTGGGCGGTGGCTGGAACGTCACCGATGCCAAGACATTGGCGCAGCAATGATGAGGTCTGCGAATGGATGCAGATGTTGCTGTTACGTGGGGGAATCCTTGGGGTGGAAAAGGTCGTAGGTAGCCATGGAACAGGGATAAGATAAGGGCCGTATTGCACGCGGACTTATGTCATGGCCCTGGCACTTCTCTCCGAAGACCTTTGGTCTGTTATAGAAGCTCATCCTCCAATTCGCCATTGATCACCGAAAGGTGGGCGACTGCGCCTTAAGAATCGTGCAGCCCTGACGGGAATCTTCTTTGTACTCAGGACCGGAATACCTTGGGAGTACCTGCCGCGTGAACTCGGTTGCGGCAGCGGCATGACATGCTGGCGCCGCCTTCACGAAATGGATGCAAGCCGGCGTCTGGCAGAGCGTTCACGAGACGGTGCTGAGCAGGCTCCGTGAGCATGACCAGATCATGTGGGATCGAGCCTGCAACGATGCAGCCAGCGTGCCCGCACCAGCTGGTGGTGAGCATACTGGCCGAAACCCGACAGATCGAGGCAAACTCGGCTGCAAACTTCATTTACTGGTAGATCAGCGTGGATCGCCATTAGTGGCTCAAATCACGGGCGCTCAGGTCCATGATTCGCGTATGCTCATCCCTATCGTAGAATTGATCCCAGCTGTTAAAGGGCTGTCCGGCCGGGCGAGGAAACGTCCCGGTAAGCTACATGCTGATCGAGCATACGCTTCGAGGGCGCACCGGGTCTGGCTACGCCGGCGGGGAATCTCAGCTCGGATTGCACGTTACGGCGTCGAGTCATGCGAAAGGCTAGGTCGATGGCGTTGGGTCGTTGAACGCACCCTCGGATGGCTGCATCGTTTTCGCAGGGTGCGCATCCGTTATGAACGGCGAGTCGACATTCATCAGGCCTTTCTTTCGCTTGCGTGCTCACTCATCTGTTGGAGATACGTAGAGACGTTTTGTTAGGCGCTCTAAGTGCTTGCTGATAAACAGATGTGATGAATGACTGCTATTGGCCGAAGCCGGCTATCCAGCTGAGCATATCAGGTCGCCAAAGCGGAAAAGTCGCGGACTGTCACGAAGGGCTGGAACCGACCAGAGCGGACGTTCGTATCTTGACTGGTCTGCACGTCGATTCGCCATCTTGCAATCCGCCAACGCAGGCAGGTCTTTGCGTAATCTCACCGTGCCGGTGACCTTTCGAGTTGTCACGCTACCATTCGTCCTGTAAAAACGACCGTCCGTCGCAATGGCGTAGCCCGTGGCCTTCGCAGCACATATCTTCAGGTCTCGAATATACCTAATAGGGTCTTGTATGCGATCAACCTTTCGCTCCGTTCTCTATCGCAGCGCCGGGCTTGCGCTAGCGACGATGCTGCTCACTTCCCAAACGGCATTTTCGCAAGACACATCGCTTGAATCGCACCTTGCCACTGTAATGGCTGACGCGAAAATACCCAGCGTCGCGATAGCCAGTATCAAAGGTGGACGCATCGTGAAGATGTCTACGTTTGGCGAGCAGTCGCCCGGCATTGCCGCCACTGAAAGCTCGACCTATAACATTGCCTCGCTGACCAAGCCACTGACTGCCGAAGTAGTATTGCGACTGGCGTCGAAAAAAATGCTCGGTCTGGATGAGCCGATGTTTTACCACTGGATTGATCCTGACGTGAGTTCCGATCTCCGGAGTCGGGTCTTGACGGCACGTTTTGCTCTTTCTCACCAGACAGGTTTTCCTAACTGGCGCGACAGCAAGACAGGAATGAAATTCATTTTCGATCCGGGAACACAATGGGGTTATTCGGGTGAAGGCTACCAATATGTATTACGTTTTACCGAAAAGAAAACGGGCAAAAGTTTCGATGTCTTGGCGCGCTCACAGCTCTTCGAGCCCGGCGGCATGTCGCATACTACCTTCACGGACCAGCCCTGGCTACGAGAGCGGATTGCGTTGCCAAGCGATGTCTCAGGGAAATACATGACACCGCATTTAGCCGAGCGACCCAACGCTGCGGATCTGGTGTATACGACTGTGGCCGACTATGCGAGCTTCATCGTCGAGGTCATGCAGGATAAAGGTCTGAGTTCAGAAGTCGCACGCGAGCGGCGGCGCATACAAGTCGACTTGCGCAATCTTCGCTGTGCGGGAAGTAAAGCGGCGACCTGTCCGGAGCACATCGGTTTCGGCCTCGGCTGGGAAATTCTCGATTTCGCCGGGGATATTATCTTCATGCACACGGGCAAGGATGATGGCGTGTTTACTTTCGCTTACCTTAGCAAAACCACACAAGACGGCGTGGTGATTCTGACCAACGGAGATAACGGACATAAAGCCGTACTTCCGGTGCTTGAAAAGCTGGGGGCAAACCCACGCTTTCTGGCATATCTGCAGGCCCAGGTTAATTAGCCGTGCCCACCTGAAAAAGTTCAGCACAACCAGGAAACCATATGGAAAAACGACTTACCATCGGGTACAGTAAAATAATTGCGGCACCCCTTCTTTTGCTTTGCGGTGGCGCTTTTGCAACCGAAAACAAGACGTCCGTGCCCCCCTGTTTGACACCATCGCACCCCTCGATGCGGCTGTATTCGACGCATTTAACAAGTGTAGCGACCCTGCTCAGCTGCAAAAACACACAGACTATTTCGTTCCCGATGTCGAGTTCTATCACGACAACGGCGGTGTGACTTGGAGCAGAGACAGCATGATTGCCAATACTAAAAAAAACGCCTGTGGAAGATTCTCGCGCGAAATCATTCCGGGTACGCTGCAAGTCTTTCCCATAAAGGACTACGGCGCGATCGCGCAAGGCTCCCATCGGTTCTGCCAGTTCGGCACGAAAACATGCGACGGCATCGCGGAGTTTGTCACGATTTGGAAAAATATGGACGGTGCATGGAAGATTACACGGGTGCTCAGCTATGGCCACAGAGCCGCCAAATAAGTGTCGGATGGTATCGATAAGGCCCGCTAACAATTTGATACGCTAGCCGTCCCATCGATGAAAGCTCTGGTACATTGCGAGCCGCGACAGGCCCGTGTCGACCCTGAGGGGCCGAACGCCATTAATCAATAACCCGGCTATTCCTCGGAAGGTCGAGTGTTGCTGCGTCTGGTTTGCTCACGATCAGCGTTCGCGTGTCCAGCTGGGCTGCTGCCTTTTGCTGAACTATCTTCACTCCGACTGCACGGCCATCGACCACGGGCTTCGAATGGAAAAGTTGAACATACTTTCCCTACGGGCGTTGAGGTGAAACTGCATTTCATGCAACGATTCCTTAGTACGTGCCCAAGGTCGATTGCAGCAGCTTGAAGGTCCGCTCGTGGCCGATTCCTGCCTGTCGCGACCGGCTGGTTTCGACCCAAAGCGGTCCTTGAAATTGTAGGATGAAAGATTTATTTCGACGATTTCAGGAAGTTTCGTAATCCGTGCGTTAGCACAAGCGGAAATACACTAGCATGATCTTCATCTTGAAATACACGAACACGGGTCTTGAGACTCGGAAACCTATTTGAATTCAAAACCTTGTCAAATTCTTGAAGGTCTTCCACCATGTCGGCATCCTCGGTTAGCCGCGAACGCTTTTCCCCTGGCGGCAACCGTTCTAGTCCACCGA
>Ga0308164_10001738_pt1 | contig 23842 bp, 18 predicted proteins | sample PhyTR2_FD_201031 | JGI IMG/M metagenome (GOLD analysis project Ga0308164, IMG submission 201031) | Phyllosphere microbial communities from UC Gill Tract Community Farm, Albany, California, United States - DLSLT.R2 | ecosystem: Host-associated > Plants > Phyllosphere > Unclassified | place: USA... | reverse complement strand
ACTTTCAAAACGAGAGCGCTCTAATCTATCAAATAATTTAGCCTTTAATGTTGGATTGCTCTCAATTTTATCCGATCCTTGAATGCTTCTCACAACGGTTTTATTCACATTTCCTGCAACACTTAAAATTAAGCTGCTTTTGGTTCCTAAGGTAAACTTATTGGTTAAAACCACATCAATACCAGCTGTATTAGTGGTTATTGCGTTTGTAAAAAACTGAACGCTATTAACCTGAGCATTCGGGTCAACCGTATTTAGAATTTGGTTTACAACACCTGTCGGCACTAACACACCGCCTGAGCGCTCACGAGCATACTGACTAGAAAAAACGATCCGATCGCGGATGTCAATGTTGTATGCGTCAATTGTAAACGTAAAGGTTTTTGCAATTCGTCCTGCAAGGCCTAAACTTCCCGATTTGGAAATTTCAGGCTTCAAAGTACCAACTCCAAACTGGCCAACAATCGGATTACTGTTATTAACGGTTAACACTTGAGTTGCTGCCGTTCCAACGAATTGCGTACTCTCGTTATTGAAATATTGCTGATGTAAAGATGGCGCTCTGAAACCTGTAGCATAAGCTCCACGTAACGAAACATCACCAAAAAGCTTAACTTTACCGGTAAATTTATAAGAAAAGTTTGATCCGAAATCGCTGTAATTTTCATAACGACCGGCAGCTTCCAAGGTTACTCTTTTACCGAACTCTGCTTCCAAATCTGCATAAGCACCTACGTTATTTCTTGATTTATCTAATGCATTGCCAGGTTTAAATCCCGGAAATACCTGCGAGCCTGATGCCGTTGGTGAAGTACCAATTAATCTTCCTCCATTTGAATAGGAAAACAACTCGCCTTCTTTAATCTGATAGTTGTCAATTCTGAACTCACCACCAAAAGCAGTATTTAACGAAGTTAAAAACCCGCCGTCGAATTGATATTTTTTATTTAAATCCAGGTTGGTTGTGTTCTGTCTGAACAATAATTCGCCTGCATAAAATGAAGTCGGACTTGTTCCTGTTGGCAAAGAAGCATTAACAGTATTATCGATATTAAATTTGATCGTATTCTCGCCACTTGTATTACTAAGATCGTAATCCAAGGTGCCTATTTTACCTCTTAAACCGGCAGAAAATAAGTAATCATTGATTTTTGTATTTATGAAAGGCAAAAATCCGTTGGGATAAATTGATAAATCTATTTGAGTGGTTTGCGTTGGCAAACGGTAGAAACCAGCTGCGCTACCCGTTTTATGTGTAAAACCCGCTGCATAATATAATTGCGTTGTTTTACCAAAATTAAATTGGCCGTTTAAGAAAGCACCACCATTTTTAGAATCAGAGTTACCGACACGCATGTTATTTCTATCCACACCGTTGGCAGCTGCTCTTGCATCGTCAGCAGCTTTTAAACCTGCAAAACGAGCCTGAAAAGCGGCTTCAGTTTCTGTTGCACCTCTGGTTGGATTAGCAGAATATAGAAGCGGGCGAGTATCTAGTCCACCACGATTAGTATAACCACGTTGTAAGTATTGTGCAGCAAAATTGATGAAACCTTTATCATTTTTAAATGCCCAACCTTTACTAAAGTCTACCTGAAAAGTTCTACCGTCGCTAAAATCGCGACCTAAGGCACTTGATGATGATTGACCAAAAGATGTTGAGATACTATAAGGCGTAACTTTTTTAAGCACAATGTTAATTACACCCGCAATTGCATCAGAACCATATTGAGCTGCAGCACCATCACGCAAAACTTCTATTCGTTCAATTGCTGAAACTGGAATTGAATTTAAATCCGTACCAACAGTTCCGCGACCGAATGTACCGTTGATATTAACCAAGGCAGTTGTGTGTCGGCGTTTTCCGTTTACCAGAACTAAAACCTGATCAGGTCCTAACCCACGTAAAGATGCTGGATCGATGTGATCCGTACCATCAGAAACTGTTTGCCTATTTGAACTAAAAGATGGTGCAACGAAATTTAAGATTTGAGTCAGGTCAGTTTGGGCGAAGGCCTTAACATCTTTAGTTGAAATCAAATCGACCGGAACAACACTTTCAATATTTGTTCGCGGCGCTGCCCTTGAGCCTATTACGACAACATCCTGCAAAAGTTCTTTCGCATCCTGTAAAGAAAAATCAAGTGTCTTTATTGTGTTGTCTGCCTGAACGGCTGCTTCTCCCGAAGTATAACCTGTAAAAGATACCCGAACTTTATAAGAACCAGCCGCTGGAAATTTTAGCGAGTACAAACCATTTGCATCAGACGATGTTCCGAGCTTTGTGCCTATAACCTGAATTGTAGCGCCCGGAATCGATACTCCTGCAGAATCGGTAACTTTACCTTTTATGCCCTGAGCAAACAATTGCGTAGAAATTGTAAGAAAAAAGAGAGGGAGGGAGATTTTCAGTAAAAATTTTATCATATGCTATCTTGTTTAAGTAACAATGATAACATTTTTATTACAATAACAATATTTTTACAGCAACATTAGGTTAAAACCCCGATAAAATTGTAATTATTGAAATTAATGATCTGAACAAATAGCATTATTTTCCATAATTGTATCTTTTCCCATAATGAAAAGTTAAAATTTTAAACCTTTATTCAACGTTCTTTACCAAAAGGCCAACATCCGAAACTTCCAAAAGCGGATTATCCCTCATATTCTGTTCAACTTCGATCTCAAATTTACCTTTATGACTAAAATAATGGTTAGTTAACAGCGGTAATGTATAATTAAAGACATTACCCGAACCGCTGCCCAACCATTCTCCGTCATTTTTGGCAAGTTTAAACTGATAACGCTTTGTTACTTTGTTTTTCCCGTCTTTAAAGTGAACAAGAACAAAAATGTTTGCATAACGATACTCCGCAGTGTGCCTTAATTTAAAATAGATATTATATGCTTTTGCGTTTTCCTTAATTTCAAAAGGCACGCTGATGTGATTGCGGTAAGTCCACTTTCGTTCGGGTATTTCGACATTGCTATCGACAACATTTGCCGTGCACCCCGCAAAAAGCAAAATACAAAGCGCAAAAGCAATTATAAATACTCGCTTTTTATTCAGCAGCAGGTTTACTATCGGAGCCATTATTGTTATTTCGGCGATTATTATTCTTTCTTCTATTGTTTCTGTTCTTGTTTTTATTTGGTTGCGAAACAGCATCGCCGCTTAAAATTGCAGGCTCTCCCGTATTTACAACAGGCTTAGGCGCTTGGCTTTGCTGAGGCTTTTGTTGGTTTGGAACTTTTGAACCTTGCTGTGGCCTTTGGCCATTTTGAGGTTGCGGTTTCGGGCCATTGTTTTGCGGTTTGTGTTGATTAGGATTTTGAGTTTTTGCCTGAGCAGGTTTATCCCCGTTCGGAACTCTGTCTCTCCTGTTTTGATTGTTATTTCTATTATTTTTTTGGTTCTTACTCTGATTGTTGTTTCTGTTTTTAGAACGATCATCCAAGCGGGTTAAACTATCCTGACCGACCACATTTTCATAATCGAAAGATTTCTCTACAACTACCGGAGCAGCAATTTGAATCGCTTCTTCTTTAAGGTTCGGCGCTTTTTTACCGGCCTTGTTCATCACCATGATCTCTTTAACCCTAGCCGCTGCAACCGGAATCCAGTTTTCATCACCCTGATAACTGAACCACATAATTTTTTTGAAAATATCCGTTTTCTGATGGCGGGCGTAACCTGCTTCTGTGTCCAGATTTTCTATTCTGTCCGGAATATCCTTCAACGCATCCAGATAAGTATCTAACTCATAATTTAAACAACATTTCAACTTACCGCACTGGCCGGCTAATTTCAATGTATTTAAAGAAAGGTTTTGATATCGTGCCGCAGCTGTTGATACTGTTTTAAAATTGGTTAACCAGGTTGAGCAACAAAGCTCGCGGCCACAAGAACCGATTCCGCCTAAACGTCCGGCTTCCTGCCTCATACCGATTTGACGCATTTCGATACGAATACGGAAACTTTCGGCCATTTTCTTTATCAGCTCACGAAAATCAACACGACCGTCTGCGGTGTAAAAAAAAGTTGCTTTCGTTTTGTCGGCCTGATAATCTACATCACTTATTTTCATCGACAAACGTAAATCCAATGCCAGCTTGCGAGCCTTATGCATGGTTTCCCATTCCATTTCTTTCGCCGCATTCCACTTTTCTACATCTGCCTCAGTCGCTTTGCGATAAATCTTTTTAGTTACCTGATCCAAAGCGGTTTTACGGCGCTTCATTTGCACCCGAACCAGTTCGCCGGTTAGCGAAACATGCCCCACATCGAAACCCCCTGTTGGTCCTTCAACGGCAACAAGCTCTCCAATTTCAAGATAAATATTGTCGTTATTAAGAAAAAATTCTTTTCTTGAGCCTTTAAATTTTATTTCTGTAACCTGAAAAGGCTTATAACTTGAGGGCATATCCAAGTTGGATAGCCAATCGTGAACTTCCATTGTTTGGCAACCACCGGTGCCACATGAGCCATTACTTTTGCATCCATTAGGGGTGCAACCACCACCTGTTGAACAACTTCCACATCCCATAATTAATTGTATATATATTGAGTCCCCGCAGGGAGCGTTTTAAACTTTATAATTTTTACTAACTGTAAAGATACATCTAAAAACAGAATTTTTGGATTTGCATTCCGTTCAATGTGGTAATGCGCCTTCTCAAGTTCTGCAATTATTGCCTCTGCCATGGGCAATGTTAGCACATGCTTACTTAACTTTTTGGCTGTTTCCATTGTTAAAGGCGGTAATTTAACCAATTCCTCCGCTCCGCTGATTATTAAACAGCATTCGCGTAAATAATTTACGCCGTATTTTAAAAAATTCTTTTGATTTTCCCTGCCCCACTTTGCTGCTTCGTCTGTAAAATCGATCAGATCGGGCACTTTATTACTGAAACCATTCCGCAGCCAGCTTGTAAAGGTTCCTGAACTGTCGCTCTGCGTATCGGCAGCTAACGCCTTAGCTTCAATTAAATTTCCATCAGCAAGAAAAGCATAGTCTATCGCCTGATTTTCTGAAAGAGAAGTATTATCCAACAAATAACCTGTTACTTCTTTTCCGCTTAATTTTGGGATTTTTACAATTTGAGTACGCGATAAAATTGTCGTCAGAATTTGATCCTGACTTTGAGCCACTAAAATAAACAATGTATTTTCCGGTGGTTCTTCAATTAATTTCAGCAAAGCATTGCCGGCCTTATCCAAATATTCGGGTAGCCACATTATTAAAACTTTGGTTTCAGCCTCGAAAGCTTTATAGCTGAGTTTTTTTATAATATCATGGCATTCACCAATCGGAATATTTGCTTGTTTATTCGCTGCTTCCAACCTCGAACGCCAAATATCCATATCGAAATAAGCATCGAACATCAGCATATTTCGCCAATCTTCGAGTACATCGACAGAAGTTTTGATGCTCGCAGACGCAAAGAACGGATACGAAAAATGTAAATCAGGATGGATTAACCGTTCATATTTCCGGCAATTTGAGCATACGCCGCAACTATCGTTTTCACCTTTATCTGAACAGTTAATGTATTGAGCATAAGCTATCGCCAAAGGCAAAGCCCCTGAACCAACAGGCGATAAAAAAAGCTGTGCATGGCTTATACGATTCTCTTTAACCGTTTGTACCAACTGTTGCTTAATTCTTTCCTGCCCTATGATTTCTTTAAACTGCATTTGGTGCAAAATAAGAAATAGATATGAAATGCTGTTATACTCTGCAAGATTTTGACTTAAAATAAACTACGCGGTAGCTCCCAACGTAACTGTTGAGGAACTGATGACAATAATCAAAAGATTTAACAAGCGGTGTTAAGTATATATACTTGCATTTCATTATATTTGAAACCCAATCAACCCCTCTAAACTAACTATTTACTTAAAGAATGAGCTTTTTAAAGTCTTCGTTATTGCTTATTTTATTGCTCTCAACAATAACAAGCTTTGGCCAGAAAAAAGGTAAAACAATTAAAATAATTGTTTTAAATGATAAGAATCTTCCTTTCGAAAATGCAACCGTTGATCTTTTATATGCGAAGAATTCGCTCCACATAAGATCGGCAAAAACCGACAAGAAAGGCAGTGCCATATTTAACCGGCCTGTGGCAGGCAATTATGTATTTAATGCCAGAGCCGTAGGATACGAACCTCATAAAACAACAACAATTAAATTCCCTTCGCCGCTTTCTACGCTTACTGTTAAAATATTGCCATCAAGCCAGGTTTTGAAAGAAATTAATGTAGAAGGCAATAAACCGCCTATCCAACATATACAAGGCAAGATTGTGCTAAATATCGATGCTGCAATCACCAACACCGGAACCACCGTTTTAGAATTGCTTGAAAAATCACCTGGGGTTATGGTTGATAAAGAAGGGAGCATCAGCTTACAGGGAAAATCGACAGTTTTAGTTATGATTGATGAGAAGCCTACCTACTTATCGGGGAGCGACCTTACCAATTTGTTAAGCAGCATGAGCTCGTCTCAGGTAAACCAGATTGAATTGATAACAAATCCATCAGCCAAATATGATGCAAGTGGCAACGGCGGGATTATAAACATTAAAACCAAGAAGAACACGCAGGAAGGGTTTAACGGTTCGATAAGCATAATCGGCGGATGGAGCAGAGACTATAAAAACAACAACAGTTTACTTTTAAATTATAAGAGGGGCAAGGTTAATGCCTTTGCTACTGCAAGTTATAATACCAACAACAACTTTACTGATATATCGGCCACGAGAAGCTACTTTGGCCAAAATAATTCGATTACAGGTTTATTAGACCAGCAAACGGCAATATCGAGTCTTACGCATTATCAGTTTTTAAAAACGGGACTGGATTTTTCTGCTTCGAAAAACACAACAATCGGTTTATCCCTCAGCGGAACCTTAATAAAAAGAGATGGCAACAGTGATGCGTTGGCGACCTGGAAAAAGCCATCAGGCAGTATAGACTCTACAATAAACACAACCAGCAACAGTTTATTTAAGTTTAAAAACGGCGCAGCTAATCTTAACTTGAAACAGGCTATAGGAACCAATCAGGATTTATCAGTTGATTTGGATGTGTTAAAATATAGCATGAATAACAATCAGGAATTTACTAACAGGTTATTATCCGTAAATGGTTACAATTCGGGCACAGATGTAAAGATCCCTTCTACAATAAAAATATTTTCGGCGAAAGCAGATCATACGCTACGCTTAGACAAAAATACCAATCTAGAATCAGGGTTTAAAGCTTCATCAATAAGTACTGATAACATCGCCGGCTATGTTAATATTAATGGCTTAGCCCGCACTATAGATTTAAACAGAAGTAATCATTTCCGCTACAAAGAGAACATTAACGCCTTATACAGCAGCTTCGAGAAAAAAATAGGCAGAGTTAACGCACAAGTAGGCGTTCGTTATGAACATACAAATTATGATGCAAACCAGTTAGGTAACAGCCTTAAGGCTGATTCGTCGTTTTCGAGAACTTACGGCGATTTTTTTCCTTCCGGATACTTGAGCTATGATGTTGATTCGACTAATGCGCTGACACTTACGGCAAGTAGACGAATAGACAGGCCTGCCTATCAAAAACTGAATCCCTTCATTTTTATAGTAAACAAATATACGCTGCAACGTGGAAACCCTTATATTTTGCCTCAGTATAGCTGGAATATGGAGCTCAGTCACAGATTTAAACAGCTAATAACAACCACAGTTTCTTACAGTGTTATTAAAAACTATTTTTCTCAGCTTTTTATATCAGAAGGCACAAATATTTTGATTTATACCGATGGGAATGTTGGGCGCATGGAAAACTTAGGGCTTTCAGTATCACTGCAATTTTTACCAGCAAAATGGTGGTCTTTTAACGGGCAAGGAAATTTTAACTACAAAAAACTTGAAGGCTACCAGAATATAAATTACCAATCTTCAGTTAACCAATTTCAATTTAGCGCTAACAATCAATTCAGCATAAGTAAAACCCTTAATGCAGAACTTTCGGGTTACTACATAACTAAAGCCAGAAACGATTTACAGGAATTGCTTTATCCAACAGGGCAGGTTTCTGCAGGTATTTCAAAATCTATACTGAAAGGCAAGGGAAGTTTAAAATTCAGTGCAAGAGATATCTTCTTTACTCAAGCCATGGAAGGCTTAACAGATTTCCCGCAGGCGCAGGAATATTTTAAGCTTACCAGAGACAGCAGGCTCTTTATTCTAAGCTTCAACTTCCGATTCGGGAAGCCTTTAAAAGCCATAAAACGATCTAACGGTGGTGCAACCGATGAAATGAAAAGAGCAGGTTCGTAAATAACCTTGGCGTTGGATAGTTGGGCATCAGCATTTTTTACAAGGCAAATAAAAAGCAATACCAATAATAATTTTCCTGCAAATTTCATAACTCGCTTTTTTAATCTTAGACCATTTATAAGCCAATAGATCTTATCTTTTGAATACGATGCGATAGGTATGAAGACGTATTGGGGAATTTTGAGAAAAAACCACGTAATCAATTCCCCGGCCCTTTGCTTATTTACATCCAAAAACCCTATTTACCAAAAAACCTTACCTTTGGGGCTTTTATATCTTTATGGCCCGAATTCTTGCCTTCGATTACGGAACAAAACGTATCGGCATTGCCGTTACTGATCCTTTGCAAATTATTGCAACAGGCTTGGATACAGTACACCCAAAAGATGCCATTGATTACCTAAAAAAATATTTGCTAACCGAGCAGGTTGAGGCTTTTGTAATCGGCGATCCGAAACAAATGGATGGCTCTGACTCCGAATCCAAACAGCACGCTAAAGGATTTTCAACCTTACTGAAAAAGGCTTTTCCTGGAATTCCGCAACATTGGGTGGATGAACGTTTTACTTCAAAAATGGCTCAGCAGGCCATTATGCAGAGTGGTTTAAAAAAAATGGACCGGCAAAATAAAGAAAGGGTCGACACTGTTGCTGCTACCATCATATTACAATATTTTATGGAAACAAACCGTTTATAACCAAACAAATGAGCCTGATAAACGACGATTTACAAGAATTACTGATTAATTATTGCGAGCCTGAAAGCGAATTACTTCAGGAGATTGACAGGGCAACAAACCTCAAAGTTCTAATGCCAAGAATGATCTCAGGCCATTACCAAGGCAGGGTTTTGAGTATGCTTAGCAAGATGGTTTCGCCAAATCGGGTTTTGGAAATCGGGACATTTACAGGTTATGCAACCTTATGCTTAGCCGAAGGTTTAACCCCTGAAGGATTAATTTATACACTTGATATAAATGAAGAGCTAGAAGACATGGTTAGGGCGAGTTTTAGCAAATCTGATTACAACGAGAAAATAAAATACATTTTAGGCGACGCTACCAAAACCGTTAATGAGTTAAATGAAATTTTTGACATCGTATTTATAGACGCTGACAAAAAAAACAACGGAACATATTATGATTTAATCTTCGACCGCGTTCGTTCAGGAGGCTTAATTATTGTTGATAACGTGCTTTGGAGCGGAAAAGTGCTACAAGAGAAACAAGATAAAGACACAAAGAATATAACAGGATTTAATGATAAAATAGCAAGCGATAAACGGGTTGAAAAATTGATACTTCCTGTTCGTGACGGTCTTTTCGTGATCAGGAAAAAATAATTACCCATCTTTTGCGAGGCTTGAAGCAATCTGTTTAATGAGATTGACCCGCATTGCAAAGAGGATAAAATAAAGCCATGAAAAAAATACTAACCATCTGCTTTTTGTGCTTATCGAGCTTAATAGCAAAGTCTCAAAGCACTGAAGATTACATCGCAGAACATGCAGAATTTGCACAAAATTTAATGCGTGATCACAAAATTCCTGCGAGTTTAATTTTGGCCGTTGCGGTACATGAATCTGCATCAGGAAACAGCAGAATTGCACAACATTTAAATAATCACTTTGGGGTAAAAGGTCCTAACAACAATGCCGAAATTCGATCTTCTTATCGCGATTATTTAAACGCCGATGAGTCTTACAGCCATTTCATCGAGATTATGGAAACCCGCTCGCCATTTAACAGTCTTTTTGGAAAGTACGACCAATACGATTATAAGGGTTGGGCGAGAGGCATTCAGCGATCTGGCTATGCCCATAGCAGAAGTTGGGCAAGCCAGGTAATTGCATTGGTAAAAAAATATGAGTTATACCAGTATGATGAACGCCCTGAAGGATATGAAGAACCCGTTTACGCCACAGTTCCTTATCGCGGAAAAAGCTCTAAACGAAAAGCCGGTAATAAGTACACGGTTAAACCAGGAGATAATTTAAGTGTTATTGCTAAGAAAAAAGGAACAACCGTTAAAGCGATTATGCAAAAAAATGGATTGAAAAAAGCCAATTTGAAACCCGGACAAAAAATCAAAATCTAAATCCCTATTCTCAAAAACTAATCCTACAAATGAAAATATATTATATCTACACAGCGCTGATCGTAATTTTTTTTAGCTCTTGCTCTTCGCGTAAATTTTCCAAAAACAATAAACAGATAGAAAAAGCCGCCAATAAAGCCAATAACAACACTTATAAAAGTTATAATACGATAAGCTATATAGATGAGTTTAAGGCCGTGGCAATTGAAGAAATGAATGCTTACGGGATTCCCGCCAGCATTACTTTGGCTCAGGGAATTTTAGAATCGGGTAGCGGAAACAGTGATTTGGCAAAATATGCAAATAATCACTTTGGAATAAAATGTACCTCAGATTGGAAAGGGAAGAATTATTTCAGAGATGACGATCAAAAGAACGATTGTTTCAGGGTCTATAAAGACGCTCGCGAATCATTTAAAGATCATTCGGAATTTTTAAAACGAAAACGCTACAGTGGTTTATTTCAACTCGATAAAAACGATTACAAAAGCTGGGCCCAGGGATTAAAGCAGGCCGGTTATGCCACAAACCCGAAATATCCTGATATGTTGATCAGTACAATTGAAAAGTACCAACTTTATCAATACGACCAATCTGAAACAGAAAAACAAAAAATTGCAAGGGAAGATCGTGTTTTCAGTGAAATCAATCAGAATATCCCTCAGGAAAAGGCAAAATTTACGCCTGTTGAAACGCCACCGCCAGGCGCCAAGCCAATTTTGGCTGATGGAACATATACCGTGATAAAAGGCGACACGCTTTACAATATTGCTAAACGCTTTAATTTGACGGTTGAAGAATTAAAAACGCTAAACAATATGGCTACAGATGCCATTAAACTTGGCCAGGTTTTGAAGGTTAAATAATGTTAATCAAAATTTTAGCAGGCGGTTAAATTGTAGCTTTGTTATCCAATGAAATTTTTAGGCGCTTTTATATTTTTCTTTAGCCTTTCGGCGATGCTTTTTGCACAAACAAAACCTGTGCAGGGCATCGTTATTGATAAAGAAACCAAGCAACGTTTGGCCAAAGTTTATATTTACAACACCCGAAGCGGAGACGGACTTTACAACACTACTAAAGGGGAATTCAGCACATTTGCCGTTCCGGGCGATACATTGGTTGCTGCATTATCCGGCTATGGTGTAGATACTGTTGTATTTAAAGGCCAACCTGCGGCCTATTTTCAATTAAAATCTTTGGGTATTCGATTAAGGGATGTATTAATTCAGCAAAAGAAATTATCTCTGCAAGAGCAATACGAGAAAACGATAAAAGAATATCGCTATGCAACACAACGCGGAAGCAGCAAAGATTTGCTGAATTTGGGCAACGGAGGTGTCGGTTTAGGTATCGATGCGATATATAACTTGCTCAGCAGGCAAGGCAAAAACGCCAGGCACCTACAAAAAGTTCTTGAAAAAGACTATCGGGAAGACTTGATTGATTACCGTTTTACTCCGGGTTTGGTTCAACAAGTTTTAGGCTTAAAAGATCCAGAGCTTACAGATTTTATGCAGCAATATCGCCCTACTTATCAATTTGTGTTAGATGCGAATGATTATGCATTTAATCTGTTTATCAGAAATGCCTATAAAAGCTACCGAGCAAACCCTTCGGCCTTGCGTTTACCGCAGTTACCGCAACTTAACATCGAGAAATTTTGAGGCCTCCGACTCTCATCATAAAAAAATTACCCGCAGCAGGAATGGCGATTTTTCCTTTTATACTGCTGAAAAAAGAGCACTATAAAAATGATCAGGTGATTATTAATCACGAAAAAATTCATCTGAGGCAACAACTAGAGTTGCTCATTTTCCCTTTTTATATTTTTTACCTTATTAACTATCTTTTCAATTTGTGTAGATATAGGAAACACGATTTGGCTTACCGAAAGATAATTTTTGAGCAGGAAGCTTACGCGAATGAAAAGGATTTAGAATACCTTAAAAACGGTAACTGGTTCGGCTGGTTAACGATGCTGTTAAGCTAAATACCAAAAAATTCAGCCGGTCCGAATCTGTTTAAATCCTCTAAATGTGTAGCGGTAAAAGCAAAATCATCCCTTAAACTTTTAATCTCTAACTAATTTTCTTTTTCTTTGTAACCAATGAAGAATTTTTTAGCCGTACTAGTCATCATTTTAAGCCTCAGTTCTGCAAAATTACATGCTCAGGAAATTGATACCATTCCGATCAATACTAAAGACCTGAACATCAAGCTAAAACGCAGTCCGCTGCCAAGCAGAACATTGCCTCTGTCTTTTGAACCGGTAAAGCTTCGCCCTGCGGTTGTAAATGCCAAAGTGAATTACTGGAAAACCAAAACTGCCATAGGCATTAATATTAACCAGGCACAGTTTAGCGATAACTGGAAAGGTGGTGGTGTAAACTCAATTGCTGTGGGTGGCTTACTAAATTGGAAAGCAGAGTACAGCAAAAATAGTTACAGTTACGTTAGTGAAGTAATTCTTCAATACGGAAAAATTAAAAACAAAGATCAGCTTCAGAAGAAAACTAACGATAGAATTTTTTGGGATAATAAGGCTTCATTTCAGTTATCGAAAAACTGGTACTTTTTCGGCTCGGTAAACTTCGAATCTCAATTTGATAACGGTTACTCGTATGCAACCGTTAACGGAACCGAAACGGCCACTTTAATATCGAAATTTATGGGCCCTGGTTACTTAACCGAATCTGTGGGTTTTGAATATAAGCCTAACAAGTATTTCTCTACCCGAATTGGTACGGGAACTGCCCGTCAGACTTTTGTATTAGACACTACTTTGTATCGTACAAACGCAAAAAATTACGGCGTAACGCCGGGCAAAAAATTCAGAAATGAATTGGCTTTTCAGGTTGTAGCTGCTTTTGACAAAGACATTTTCACAAATACTAATTTAAAAGCCCGTTATGCAATGTTTATCCCTTACGAAGATATTGCTATAAAACGTGTAGACCATAGGTTAGATGTTGCCTTAACCGCAAAAATTAACCGTTACATGAACACCAGTTTAACAGGTGTTTTGTTATATGATATGGATACAGGAACGAATAAAATTCAGGCTAGCCAGACTTTAGCGCTTGGTTTTGCTTTTGTGTTTCCGAGGTAGCTTTGGCGCTCACTTTACGCTTTGGAATAGCCGGCTTTTGTTAATAAACCCGATTGAACGGAAATATCCCGATTTTTCATCGGGAATTGAAGGGAAAGCGGGGCTGCAATCCGCCATGAAAAACAGTACCGTTCATTTTCAAAACTTAAATCTTCTTATGTTTTTTCTTCAGGTCGAGGTAATCTACGTAATACAAAACCTTAACTGACAAGCTGTTATTTTGTGGAGCGTTTAAGATTCCGCTCAGGTTTTTGTTGTAGCGTTGGGTGTAATAAGTATCATAGGTTTCAGCGGCATCTTTGTAAGATAAGGAAAGTGTACTTCCGGGTGCAAACTGCCAGGTATAAATTAAATCGATATTGAAAACGTTGTAATTTCTATCCGTTCCCGTTAAAGCCGGACCTTGGTATTCGGTTAAGTTTCCATCCGGTTTAAGCAAATAAAAATCTTTATTTCTTCTATCGCTCCAATAATGCCTTAATACAACTGTAAGGCCCATTAAGTTGGTGAAAGTATATTTTGCATCGAAAGAGTTTTCTACAGTTCGTCTATCGTACTTTGAGAAAATGGCCTGAGATCCTTGTGCTGTAACCCAATTAACATAATCGTAATTTGGGTTAAAATTCACATCTAAACCGAATGCTATTTTATCGTTTAACCTCAAATTTTGGAAGAGGTAAAAGTTATATGATTTTCCGTTGAAAAGCTGCTGCTCCTGATAGCGGATATTCCCACCGAAATTATAAGCCTTTGCACGGTTCGGGTTTATGTACAAACCTACGCCAAAACCTTCGGGCGCTTTGTAAACCCGCCCGTTCCGTGCTTCATAAAAGTCGTTTCGTTGTGCATCGTAATTAAGCTCAATCTCTGCCGACCACAAATTTTTAAAACGGACATAAGCGCCGCCATTTGCCGCCGTACTTTGGTAATCGCCGGGGTTTACCCGCCTCGAATAGGTAACGTTAAGCCAACTCTGCATTTCATTAAACCATTTGCCTGGCTTAAAAATATTGTATCCTAATCCAATTCTTTGGTCTAAGAAGTTATTGTTGGTAAAAAAGCCCATGTCCGACGGGTCAAATTTATCATCGGCAAAAACATGATTATAGCTCCACGTAAAATTGCCGCTCTGTTTACCGAAACGAAGCGAATAACTGTAACCTGTGTTCGTTTCCTCGCCGCGGATGTAACTCATTTTTCCGCCACCGTTTACAAAATACTTATTGTCTTTATTATTTAAATTGAAAAGTAAAGCAGTAACGTTTGCATCGTATGCACTTCCTTGCCTTAAAACATTTGTATTGATAAAGGTTGCAGAGCTGTTATTTTTTAAAGATTGATCGAAAACCAAAATGTTATAATTGGTTAAAGGTTGTGTTTCTACCAATCTTGTATTTCCTTGCGCATCTTCAACTTCGGTATCCATGCTGTTTGTTATGGCATTGAAAATGCCTATTCCTAAACCCTTTGCCGTACGACCTGAGATTTTGGTTGCGTTTAAAACTTTTGCCTCGGTTTGGTCTTTTATAATTTTATCGCCGTTATTTACGCCCGAGTAATTGTAATAAGCCGGAATAGAGCCAATTCGCTTAGAATAAAACAAATCGCCTTTGTTAAAAAGCTCCGTTCCCTCGGTAAAAAACTGTCGGTTTTCATTAAACTTTACTTCAAAAGGCGTGAGGTTTAAAATTCGATTATCAGATTGTACCTGGCCAAAATCGGGCACCAAAGTCATATCCAAAGTGAAACTGTTGTTGATACCGTACTTAACATCCATCCCGCCATTAAATCTGGCTGTTGTATTTTTTACGCCCGGAATATTAGCCGGATAGTGATTTACGTAAGCGGAAATATACGGCGAAAATGACAAGCGTAAAGGCGGTTTGATATCCTTTATGCCCATAAACAGGCCTTCTTGGTTAATAAATCCATTAACTTTCGGATCTACAAAATTCCAAAATGTTTGGATATTAGTTCGTTGTATTCTTCGGCTAAAGTTTAAGCCCCAATTCTGAATGTCTTTACTCGAGAAGCGCAAAGCAGAATAGGGTATTTTCATTTCACATGTCCAGCCTTGCTCGTCGATTTTAACAGCGCTTTCCCAAACGGCATTCCAGTTCGGATCTTCATCACCAACCTGCGAGTATTTGGCATCAAACTGAACGCCTGCCGCGGTAACAAAAAAGCCATTACCATTCATTTTATCGTAAAACGGGTCGACAATTATTGAGATAAAATCTGCGTTACCGATGTTATCCCTAGAAACTAATTCGTGGGAAACACTATCCTTATCATCGTACATACGAGCGTAAACATAAATGGCTACATCATCGTAAAGTACTTTCATTTCTGTTCGTCTATCCTTTGTTTCTACACGCCCCGGTACAGGTCTTATTTCAAAAAAATCAGTAGCAATCGGCACATTCACCCAGCACGCATCATCTAAAACCCCGTCAATTTTTGGCGATTCAACTGTTCTTATAGCAGATAATTGTTTCTGTTTTGCCGGGTCTTGAGCGTAAGAAAAAGAGCATACGAACAATAAAAGCAGCGGTAGATAGAATTTCATTTCTTTGGTTTAGTCTACATAAGACTACTTGTTATTTGAAATGTTGCATCAAAAACAAAAAATATGACGCTTTGAAGCGCAACCATCTGCTAATCATTTAATTTCTTCCCGTGTTGCGCTTAACGCTTCGCAACTCGTTGCCTCCTTGCTGCAGGGTATCGCTACACCCGGGGCTAAATGGCTAATTTGTGCGCTTTTTTCAACGTTTGGGTGGCAAGCCGTTGTGCCTAAACCCGACAGGAGCGGTAGCCCCGAATATTTTCATGAGGGCTTTAGCCAATGGCGGGGCTGCAGCCAGCCAAATGCTAATGACCGTTCATTTCCAAAACATTAATCATCCGCATTCGTTTCAATCAAATATTTTTGACTTTGAGTAGCAAAGATTTACAATCAAAATTTGATACATTTGCCTTTTATTAAAAACATTGGCTTTTCGCCTTTAGCGATTGGCTTTTTAGCTTAAAAAAACATGTTTGATAATTTACAGGACAAGCTAGACAGAGCATTTAAAGTATTAAAAGGACAGGGCAGCATTACGGAAATCAACGTGGCAGAAACCATGAAAGAGATTCGTAAAGCACTATTAGATGCCGACGTTAACTATAAAACCGCCAAAGCATTTACCGATGATGTAAGGCAAAAAGCATTGGGACAGAACGTTTTAACAGCTGTTTCTCCGGGCCAATTACTCACCAAAATTATGAACGATGAACTTGCAGCCTTAATGGGCGGCGAAGTTACAGAGTTAGAAACTAAAGCAAACCCAACCATTATTTTAATTGCGGGTTTAAATGGTGCAGGTAAAACTACTTTCGCAGGTAAATTGGCTTTGCATTTAAAAGGTAAAGGCAAGAAACCTTTATTGGTTGCAGGTGATATGTATCGCCCTGCTGCGGTAGACCAGTTGGAGGTTTTAGGAACTTCAGTTGGTGTATCTGTTTATGCAAACCGCGACTCGAAAGACCCGGTTGCTATTGCTTTGGAGGGTATTGCACACGGTAAACAAAACGGAAATAACGTAATTATTATAGATACCGCCGGTCGTTTAGCTATTGATGAATCGTTAATGAACGAGATTTCGGAAGTTAAAGCGCAAACGCAACCACACGAAATTTTATTCGTGGTAGATTCGATGACCGGTCAGGATGCGGTTAACACGGCAAAAATTTTCAACGACAGGCTTGATTTTACAGGTGTTGTTTTAACCAAATTAGATGGTGATACCCGTGGCGGTGCGGCCCTTTCTATTAAGTCGGTTGTAAACAAACCGATTAAGTTTATCGGTACGGGCGAAAAAATGGAAGCATTGGATGTTTTCTATCCCGACCGTATGGCATCGCGTATTTTGGGTATGGGTGATGTGGTTTCGCTCGTTGAACGTGCTCAAATGCAGTTCGATGAAAAAGAAGCGGCAGAATTACAGAAAAAAATCCGCAAGAATAAATTCGATTTCAACGATTTCTACAACCAGATTCAGCAAATTAAGAAAATGGGTAACATGAAAGATTTGATGGGCATGATTCCGGGGGTTGGTAAAATGATGAAGAATGTAGATATCGAAGATGATGCATTTAAATCGATAGAAGCCATTATTCAATCGATGACGCCTTTTGAAAAAGAAAACCCTGATAGCATTCAGCAAAGCCGTAGGTTACGTATTGCAAAAGGTTCAGGGCGTAAAATTGAAGAAGTTACCAAGCTGATAAAACAGTTTGAAGATATGCGTAAAATGATGAAACAGTTTTCGAACCCTGCAGCCGCAGCAGCAATGATGAAAGGTATGCCGAAAATGCCGTTTGGAAGATAAGCTGAAAAAGCTGAACAACTAGGGCTTTAAGCAAAATATCATATTTTAAATATTTAAATCCCAATCAGAAATGGTTGGGATTTTTTTATGTTGTTAAACCTTAAACGTTTGTTTTCATCATTTCATTGCCGTAATTATATTTTGGCTAAAGCCTAAATCGCCATAATAATAAACAGTCAGCCGAAGCAGACTGCGATGAAATGCGAATTAACCGACAATATTATCGCCATTAATTTTTTACCTCTTAATTAAAGCGCAGAACATTTCATTGCCGTTGGTTTCAACCAACAGGAATTAGATAATTCTTTATATCTTAGTAAAAACCAATTATTCATCCCCGAATAATATAACATCCCGTTTCATTTTCGAGATAAATTAATGCTTGTAAAAACATACGGGAGCGCCGTTTTTGGTGTAGATGCTTTAACCATTACCATTGAAGTTAGTGTAAGTGCCGGGAATAAATATTTTATGGTTGGCTTGCCCGATAATGCCGTTAAAGAAAGCTTACAACGTGTAGAAAGTGCCATTCATGTTGCAGGTTTTCGTATGCCACGGCAAAAAATTGTGGTTAACCTGGCTCCTGCCGATATAAGAAAAGAAGGCTCGGCCTATGACTTACCAATAGCGGTTGGAATCCTTGCGGCTTCAGGACAAATCCCGTCAGATGATTTGGAAAACTATTTTATTATGGGTGAGCTCTCGCTCGATGGTGCCATACAACCCATTAAAGGCGCTTTACCAATTGCTATTCAGGCACAGCAAGATGGTTTTAAGGGGTTTATTTTACCGCAGCAAAACGTTCGCGAGGCAGCGATTGTTGAGGGGCTTATCGCCTATGGTGTCGAAACTTTAGCTCAGGTAATTGCTTTTTTCAATAAAAGCGAGCCATTAGAACAGGTAAAGATTAATACCAAAGAAGAGTTTCTTAAAAATATCGGCAATTATGAACACGACTTTGCCGATGTTAAAGGACAGGAAAATATTAAACGGGCTTTGGAAATCGCCGCCGCAGGCGGTCATAATGTAATTTTAATTGGTCCGCCGGGTGCGGGCAAAACGATGTTAGCGAAACGCTTGCCAACCATTTTGCCACCGTTAAACTTGTACGAGGCTTTAGAAACCACCAAAATTCATTCTGTTGCAGGCAAACTCTCTGCAGCCGATGCCTTAATGACTGTTCGCCCGTATCGCTCGCCTCACCATACTATTTCGGATGTTGCTTTAGTTGGTGGCGGCATGAATCCTGCACCTGGAGAAATTTCTTTGGCGCACAACGGTGTTTTATTTTTAGATGAACTTCCTGAGTTTAAAAGAACCGTTTTAGAAGTAATGAGACAACCTTTGGAAGACAGAAAAGTTGCCATTTCGAGAGCCAGATTCTCAGTTGAATATCCTGCAAGTTTTATGCTTGTTGCCTCGATGAATCCTTGCCCATGCGGCTTCTATAACCACCCCGAAAAGGAATGCGTTTGCGCCCCCGGAGTGGTTCAAAAATACCTAAGCAAAATCTCCGGACCGCTTTTAGATAGGATTGATTTACATGTTGAGGTTACGCCAGTCAACTTTTCTGAACTGGCTTCGACACGTGAAGCCGAAAAAAGTGAGCTTATCAGGGCTCGTGTAATTAAAGCCAGAGAAATTCAAGACCATCGCTTTGCTGACAAAGACGATTTGCACTACAACGCACAAATGAGCCCCAAAATGGTTCGCAAAGTTTGCCAAATAAGTGATGCCGGCACAACACTTTTGAAATCGGCTATGGAGCGCTTAGGATTATCGGCCCGTGCTTACGACAGAATTTTGAAAGTAGCCCGAACCATTGCCGATTTAGATGGCAGCGAAAATGTTGAGCTTGAACACCTAGCAGAATCAATAAATTACCGAAGTTTAGACAGGGATGGATGGGCAGGATAGTTACGGGCGACCAAATTATTAGAAAGAGTTATAAAATCGACAAAACAGCCACTTTCGCTTCGCATTACTTTTATCATAATTTTTTGAATCAGCTTGCTTTAACTATAATCATCTTTTGACAATCCTGCCTTAAATTGCTATGATAGAAATACATCCCATGAGCAGCATGATGCGTTCGGTTCCAATTCGGATAATAAACTTTTTATCTCGAATAACAATTTAGCCTTTGCAAATAATAACTAAGCGGAAAAATGATCTAAACTAAAACGTAATTTAAGAAAAAATTATCGCCGGTTATTTGTTAGATAATAGTATTCCATGAATTGACCATATGACTAGAAAACCGAACTTCTTCGCCTTGCGAGTATTAACTGTCCTTTCTTTTGCTTTGCTTGCTGTTTCTTGCAATCAATCTAACTTAACCAATAAAGATTTAAAAGATATCGCCGTAATTAAAGCTGAAATAGAAATTCACCAAGACCTTGAAAAACAAGGCGACAATAACACAAGGGTAGAATTATATGATAGCGATAATCACGAAATCAGAAACGATACAGTTAAGGTTTTTATCAACGGAACTAAACTTGATTACACTATAAAGGATGGGCTTTACTACACAAAGGATTATTATTACTCAAACCAAAATATAACGCCCATAAACAATAAATACAGATTGGAAATAGAATTGCCAAATGGTAAAAAGTTTTTTCTAGCCGAAGTAAATGCGTTGAAATCTGTAAAGGCAAAAGATGTACTGTGCGCTGAAAACGGTAATTTAGATAAAGATTTCGCCTTGAATTGGAAAAATATGGGGGATGTTAACCAGTTAATTATCGAAAAGTCAATTTTAACCATAAACCCGAAAGAAACAAATATAACGACATATAACAGCAACTTAGATACGCTGAGAATAGGAAATAGTGGTAGTCTGGTTATACCAAAAGCCGCTAAAAATGAACAGGTAAGCATTTTAAATTTTATAGCAAACCAAACAGGAACAGTACACCCAAGGCTATTAAAAGACAGCAAAATAACAATAACAGGAGAACTTGAAATAAGATTGGAAAATGAGGTAAACTAAGAACTATTTTGAACCTTAACACTTGGGGACAGACTATTCGTGTTTGCGAAACATAGGAATACTTGAAACGAAACAACATTTATTTGCCATAGCCAACCATTGAAAACTACGATTTCTACAGGAAATTCATTGTTAAAAACTGAAAACTAATCATTCTGAGATATTATAGAATGATGATAAATTTTGCACTACCACTAAATAAAATGAACAAACAAATTTTGCCAATATTTTTTGCGGTTGCTTTTATAGCTTGCAATGAAGACAAAAAACCAACCAAAACCACTACAAACCGAGTTGATACGGTTCAAATTATAAAGGAAGATCAGCCTGCCGAAGCGCCAACCGGAAAAGAAAGGTTAATTGCCGAATTGGATAAATTTAAGCTCGCAGTTGAAACAAAAAATAAAACTGAACTGGCAGGTTTCTTCAATTTCCCCGTGGCCGACAGTTCATTGATGATAAATGATATTAACGCTGAATTTGATAGGCAACGCATCGAAAACGGGAATAAAATTACCAAGGATATGTTCAATGATAATTTTGAGAGGCTCTACGAGTATTGGGATTTTGAGGAGTTTAAAAGTCTTTTCGAGTTCTTGAAACCAAGTGAGCTTAGCGGAAAAAACAAACTCGAATATGTATACAGACCTAAAAATGAGGGTTGTTATTTTATGTACCACATTGATGTTAAAGGTAATGAAGTAACGATGAGCTACGGCACCAACACAAATAATGAGTACCGTGACAGCCATCCTGATGAGGCCGAAGTGTGTGGTGAGTATTTTTCTGCCTGGGTATTTGACTGGAACGGCAAAAAGCTAACTTTTAAAAAACAAATTATTGCAGGATGATAAATTTTCATCGACTAACATGGTTCAACATTTAGATTAAATATGACAAGCAAATTTTTGAAATCCTTAAAGTGGTTCTTTATCATTTTAACCTCTTTGGTTCTGGTACTGGTTGTAGTTACCTTTTTTTACATGAAAAAGCCGCTTTTTGGCAAAGCTGCAGATGGCGCCAGATTAGAACGAATGAAAAAATCGCCTCATTTTAAGGATGGCGTTTTTCAAAATTTGAACCACACGCCAGAACTTACCGAGGGCTACAGCATGAGTGCCGTTATTTACGATAAACTGTTTGGCGAACATCCCAGATTAAGTCCTGTGGATAGCATCCCGTCAACCAAAGTAGATTTATTGCACTTATCTCCCGATTCAAATGTGCTGGTGTGGTTTGGGCATTCATCATATTTTATGCAAATAGATGGTAAGCGTATTCTGGTTGATCCTGTGTTTAGCGGAAATGCATCGCCTGTTCCCGGCACGGTTAAAGCCTTTAAAGGTACAGACAGGTATAAAGTTGAGGATTTGCCAGAGATTGATTACCTCATCATTTCGCACGACCATTACGACCATGTGGATTATGAAACTTTAATTAAGCTTAAAGCGAAAACTAAAAAAGTAATCTGCGGTTTGGGCGTTGGTGCCGATTTCGAAGATTGGGGCTACAAAGTTGAAAATATTTTAGAAAAAGATTGGGATGAAAGCATTGACTTGGGAGCGGGATTTTTCATCCATACCACACCTGCAAGGCATTTTTCGGGACGTGGGTTTACCAGAAACAATACGCTTTGGATGTCGTATGTTTTCCAAAGCCCGAGCATGAAAGTCTTTATTGGCGGCGACGGCGGCTACGACACTCATTTTGCGAAAATTGGGAAAAAATTCGGGCCGATTGATTTGGCGATTTTAGAAGATGGCCAATATGATCTGAAGTGGAAATACATCCATTTATTGCCCGAACAGGTTTTAAAAGCTGCAAAGGATCTAAACGCAAAACAATTGTTTCCTGTTCACTCATCGAAATTTGTCTTAGCAAATCATCCTTGGGATGAACCTTTAGTAAAAATTACCGCGTTAAATAAAGTAACCAAAATTCCCCTCGTTACCCCAATGATTGGTGAACTCGTAAACTTGAAAAACGACAAGCAAATTTTTAAGCCCTGGTGGGTTGGCGTAAAGTAATTGGCTTCGGGTTTTGCGTTAGGGATAGAAGCGATATCCTTTTTTGTTTATGGAAAGATCATAGCTCGAAGCGACTTAAACAAAAAAGTATAGCGGATAGCCCGCCCGATTTTTTTTTCGGGAACGCCCAAATAATTCTACCTATTATAGCATTAAATATTTAAAATGAAGAAATTGAAGCGTCTGCTAAAGCCTCTTTCCCTTATTATCTTGGTTGGCCTAATTACGGTTATCGCCACAAATTATTACATAAAAAGTGACACAGAAAAGCTGATTTATACCGCTGAAAAAGATGTGCCGAAAACTAAGATTGCAATTGTTTTTGGAGCTGGTATAAACGGCGATAAGCCGAGCAAATACTTAAAAGACAGATTGGATGCGGGTATTTCGCTTTACAAAAACAATAAGGTAAATAAGATTTTGCTTTCAGGCGATAACGGGAGGGATGAACATGATGAGTTGACGGTGATGAAATTATATTGTTTTAAAAATGGAGTAGATACCAATAAAATTTACATTGATTATGCTGGTTTCGATAGTTATTCGACTATGTATCGGGCAAAGGAAATTTTTAATGTTGATACCGCGATTCTTGTTTCCCAAAAATACCACCTTAATCGTTGCATTTATATTGGCAACAAACTAGGAATTAAATCTTACGGGTTTTCTGCAAATAATGGCATTTACCGAGGTTATAAATATGTTTCATTTCGTGAGTATTTTGCCATCACAAAATCATTGATTGATGTTTGGCGTAAAAGAAAACCAAAATATCTAGGTGAGCCCGTTGATATTAATCAAGCTTCAAATTATACCAAGAAGTAATTACAAACCCCTTGATGTACGCTCCGCTTTTATCTTTTTAATATTTCCTAAATTAATCAGCACAATTGGCATCA
>Ga0308164_10001737_pt1 | contig 23854 bp, 9 predicted proteins | sample PhyTR2_FD_201031 | JGI IMG/M metagenome (GOLD analysis project Ga0308164, IMG submission 201031) | Phyllosphere microbial communities from UC Gill Tract Community Farm, Albany, California, United States - DLSLT.R2 | ecosystem: Host-associated > Plants > Phyllosphere > Unclassified | place: USA... | reverse complement strand
CCATGCGCTCGGCGGGAATATCCAGAAAGGCCAGGGTTTGTGCGGTGCTGCTGCACAAGCTGCCGCCCAGGCCCATCAAGACGTAGGCCGCAATAATCAGCGTCGGCTCGTTGAGCAGCAGGATACCGCCGCATTGCAGCGCCATGCCGGCCAGTAACAAGGGTTTGGGGCCAAAGCGATTGAAGAGTCGCTTGCTCAGGTAGATCGCCACGGCCGAGGCCAGTGCCCACGGCAGCATGAGCGCGCCGGTCTGGGTGGCGTCATACTCCAGGCCACGCACGTAGAGGATGGCGATCAGGCTGGTGCCGATAAATACCCCCGGAATACACAGGTAAACCAGCATTGCCACGCGCAGCATCGGGCTGGCGGCTTGTTTGAACACACTGCCCAGGTCCAGGGGCGGGCGCTCGGTTAAAGGCACATCGGGTTTTATCCACAGCAGCGCCAGCAGCAGGGTCACTAGCGCCAGGGGCAGGTTGGCGTAGAAAATCCAACGCCAGGACAGGCTGTCGACAATCACCCCGCCCAACGCCGGGGACAGCGCTGGCACCAGCAACGCCACCGACATCACCCGCGCTGTCAATTGGCTGCGCTCGACCGCCGGAAAGTGTCGGTAAGCCATGGCTTGCCCCACCGGAATCAGTAAGCCGCCGCCGAGCCCCTGCAAGGCGCGCCAAGCTATCAACGCTTCGATGGAGCCAGCCTGGCCGACCATCACCGATGCGCCGGCAAACAGCAGCAGGCTGGTAGCGATCAGGGTGCGCTCGCCCATGAGCGCCGCCAACCACACACTCAAGGGAATGATCACTGTCAGTCCGAGCATGTAGGCATTGCTGATCCACGCCAACTGGGTGACCGAGGCTTGCAGTTCGCGGGCGATATCCGGGTAGGCGACGGTGGCGACAAACATGTTCACCAGGTCCAGGGCAAAACCCAATAAAAAGATCCAGGCGACTTTCGAGCGGTAGGTCATGAACGCGATCCTGCGAGTGAAGCCGGCAGGTTAGGGCGCACGCAGGGTTTGGGATACGTCGATTTGCCTGCTAGTTTGTCAAAAATATTTTGACAAAGGAGGGCGTCCACCATGGTCAGCCTGGACCGTTTTGACACCTTCAAGGCCGTGGTCGAGGCCGGCTCGCTCACCGCTGCCGCGGACCTGCTCGGCCAGACTCGCGCCGTGGTCAGCTTCAACCTCAAGCGCCTGGAAGCGGAACTCGGCGTCACCCTGCTGACCCGCAACACCCGCCAACTGGCACTGACCGACGCGGGTGAGCGCTTCTACCTGCGCTGCACGCGCATGCTTGAAGAGGCCCGCCTGGCGGTAGAAGAAGCCCGCAGTGAACATGCCCAGCTTAAAGGCACCCTGCGCATCACCACCACTGTCGAATATGCCCTGGCTGTAGTTGCTCCGGCGGTAGAAGCCTTTCGGCGCCTGCACCCGGACCTGAATATCCACTTATCCACATCCTCCACCCACGCCGATCTGATCTCCGAACGTTTTGACGTGGCGATTCGGCTGGGGCGCTTGCTGGACTCCAATCACCGCGCCGTGCAGTTGTCCACGTTCGAAGTGTTCGCCGTCGCGGCGCCGCAGTTTGCCGCAGTTCAAACCCTGGCTGAGTTGGAGCAGTTGCCCAGGCTGGGCCACGGCCGCTTGAGCGAACTGAGCATCACCGACCCGGCAGGTCTCGAACACCCTTATCGAGCCGGCCCGTCAGCCTTGGTGGCCGACAGCGCGGCGGTCCTCCAGGCGTTTGCGGTGCGGGGCCACGGTGTGGCGGTTTTACCGCAATGGTTGGTGCAGGGGGATGTCGACGCGGGACGCTTGGTGCGCCTATTGGCGGACCACCGCTTTGCCCCGCAAGGGGTTTACGCGATGTATCCGGACACGCGGCATTTGCCGCTGAAGGTGCGGGCGTTTATTGATTTCATGAAGCCTTAGAGTCTACCGCCCAAGCCAAAGCGCTTCTTCAGCACCTTCTCCAGCAACCCCTTGGGCAACAGTGCCGCCATCAACGGCAACGCGCGGCTGCCGTTACCCGAACGCAACAGGCGCGGCGGTTGCGCTTGCTGCACCGCCTTGAGCACGTCTGCAGCAAACTCACTGGCCGGGGTTGGCTTGTCCTGGGACGCTTGGCTGCGCGCACGAATGCCGTCGCGCAATGGCCACCATGGCGACTGTTCCTGGATCAGTAACTCGGCCTGGGCGCCGGCATTCTTCGCAAAGCTTGTATTGATCGCACCGGGCTGCACTTCCATCACCCGCACGCCAAACGGTGCCAGCTCCATGCGCAGGGCGTCGCTCAAGGCATGTACGGCGGCTTTGGATGCGCAGTAGGCGCCGGCGAACGGCGTCACCAGTACGCCGGAAACACTGCCGATATTCACCACCAGGCCCCTGCTGCGACGCAAGGCAGGAAACAGCGCCTGGGTCACGCCGACGATGGAAAACACATTGGTTTCGAGTTGGCGTTGCATCGCCTCGGTACCGCCGTCGAGCAACGGGCCCATGGCGCCGTAGCCGGCGTTGTTGACCAGTACATCCAGCTCGCTCAATTGCTCGGCCAGAAGTTGTAAAGCGGCGCTGTCATTGACGTCCAACTGCACAGCATTGAAGCCTGCGACCGCGAGGGCGGCGACGTCATCGGGTTGGCGGGCGCTGGCCCATACCTCGAAGCCTGCGGCTTTGAACGCGTCGGCGAGGGCGCGGCCGATGCCGCTGGAGCAACCGGTGATCAGTACGTTGGGCATGGGTCCATCCTTTGTCAGTCCGAGAAACTGCCTTGCAGGTGCTCGGCGCGAAATTCCAGGGTTTGTGGGCGATAGCCGGGGCGCAGCGGCGGGGTGGGCAGGCAGTCATCCCAAGTGGCGCCCGCCTGCAACTCGCCGGGGCCGCGATAGCGTGGGGCGGCGTAGACGTTGTCGGCCAGGTTGACCGTATCGCCCGGTGCGTAGGCGGCCACGCGCCAGCGCAGTTCGGTGAGCGGTACATCGTTGCCGTTGTTGAGGGTCAGTTTGAGCGGGCGGTCGGCGGGGCAGTCTTGCGGCGCGTAGATGATGCGCAGCTCAAGACGCGCCAGTTGTGACGCTTCGCGATTGTCCAGCCATACCACCCAAACCGCGACAAACCCCAGGCCGACGGCAGCGGCCAACGATACCGGCAGCGCCTTGGCCGGGTAGCGCAGCAGCAGGATCAGCCAGGTGATGATCAGGAGAACGCCGAAAAACATGGAGACCACCTCGAATAGGGAACGAGCATCCTAACTTAAGCGTAGGCGGGATTGGTTAGCTTGAGCATTGTGCTGGCCGGGCGCACGCCATCGCAGGCAAGCCAGCTCCCACAGGTTGACCCTATTCCAAGGATGTACCCGGTCAAACTATGGGAGTGGGCTCGCCCGCGATGACTGACTTACTGAGCACAAGCATCGGCCTGCAAGCCATCAATGCAAGCTTCCACCAAAGCCAAGCCAGTTTCCGCCAACTGCAGACTCGTCCAATTCAGGTAGCTCTGGTGTTCGGCCGTCCCCAGGTACCGTTCGTCGTTACTGTCAGAGTTCACAGGTTCTTTATTTTTTAGAACCACTCAGTTTGTTGGACGTAGCGGTGTATCTCTACCTGAGGGAATGCGTGGGCATGGACAACGACTCGAGAACTGACCGTCTGCTTCTTACGTTGGTCAACGAGCCCGAACGGCAAGTGGGCCTGGAAAAAGTCAGCTTCATCACCGCGATGCAGCAAATGGGCATGACGTCAGTGTTCGACATCATCGCCCAACCCAAGCCCCACTTCGTCCAACGCCTGGGTGAGATCTGCGAGGCGGATGGCGAGGTGGCCTATGACAATGCCATGTGCTATGCGGTGCAGATCGGTCGGCTGTACCGTGAACACCAGGTATCCAACGGCAGAACCCAGTACCAGGGCCAGCAGACCGGTGTGCGTGCGCTGGTCGATGTCGGGCCGAGTTTCCCGAACCTGTTCAAGGAAAACTGGGATGAGTTCTGCAAAGTCGGCGCGATGGCGGCGGTCGATTCGCCGGTGGCCTACCTCAGCGCTCAATATCGTTTCGCTACGCGCACCCTGGAAGGCTCCGGCCAGGGTGATCTGCCCAAGATTCTGTTGAGGACTCGGCGGCCCGATCTGGAGGGGTTGATCATTGACCAGCAAAGCACCTTTACCCCCAGACCGATGCTGGAGTTGGTCAATGAGATACTCATGGCCGACATCGCCCGGTACCGGACAGGAAAGCCGGATGCCAACAAGCCGATTTACGACGTGCTGGCCGAGCGGCGCTATCCGTTCATGTTTCCGTATTACTACCCTCACCACCAATGCCGATTAGGGCTGGCCGAAAAGAAGCTTGAGTTGGGGGAGTTGAACTACCGTATCAGCTTGCAGTTGCCCATCAGCCAACGGGGCTTGAACGATTATGGCGCGGTGCAGAACACTGCAGCGCAAGCGCAACTGTTGATGTCGGGGTTAAGCCCACAGCAACAGCAACTGTTGATCGAACCTTCAATGTTCACCACGTTTTATCTATCGAAGGCTGAGCTGACGGCGGCCTGGGGAGGGCCGGGGACTTCTCATCTGAGTCCGCATTCGGCTATCAGGATTGCTTTACTGATATCCCCACAGTCAAGCCTGAAGTCTGTTGTGCCTCAGGCAGAAACCTTAGTCAACCAAGGGAATTTGACGAGCACGGCAACGATTGAATTCTCGGGGTCTGACGATGCTAAACGAGAGGGTCTTTTCTGGATTAATTCTGGGACGCCGTTATATGCGAACACGGCTAATATATGGACGCCTAATTATCTTCACCCCGCGAATACCTCAACAATCTGCACAGTTATCCGCTGGGGGGGAGAAGAACCGTTTCCGATCGAACCGGGCTATCGAGCCTCATTTACTGTCACCACCACCACGGGCACTACCGCTAGGCCAGTTTCACTGGCGGTACTCAGCTTCACCATTGTCCTGGATGAGTACGTGACATGGACGGCCGAGCAGCAGGAGTTTTTTCAGCGCAGTTACGGTCTCCAAGGTATTGGCCACCTTGACAACCCACTGGTGCAGCTCGAGACGTTCATGCAACGTTCGGAGCTGGATGCCGAGCAGGTCGAGGCGCTTTTATCCCAGCGTCAGCATTTCCCCCGCGTGTCTCCCAATTGCCCCAGCGGCAACCCACAATGGACGGGGGGCGCGGGAGTCGGCAAGGCATACCCGCACGCCTCCCACTATGGCGCGTGTTATGTCAACGGCCATGGCAGTGAGCGTTATGACAGTGTTGTGCCTGCTACCGTTGTCTCGACGCGTGCAGACCAGTTCGACAATTCCATGGGCCTCAAGGAAACCACGCTCGGTAGCCGCACGGTCTGGTACCTGACTAAAACGTCCCCTCAACGGTTTGACCGCTTGCAACGCATGATTCGTCTGCAGCGCTGGCTGAAGAAAGACCTGGGTATGGACATGTCCTATGCCGAACTGGACACGCTGCTCATCTGCGCCATCCGCAGCGAGGGTGAACACAACCTGACCATGGACCTGAACACCAATACCCTGCGGGTCCTGGGTGTTTATCGTTATTTCAGCCGACGTTATGGCATCAAACCCGAAGAATTTGCGGCGTTCCTCCACGATCTCACGCCTTACGCCACGGGTGACAAGGTGCCGCTGTTTGACCAAGTCTTTAACCCTGCTGCGCTGTTCGATACGCCGTTGGAACTCAATAGAGCCGCCTTTAATATCAGTGGGACAGACGCTGCGAACAAAAAAATCGTCGCACAACTCTGTGCCGCGCTCGGCCTTGAGCCTACAGAGTCATCGCTTTCTCGCTTGGCCAACCAAACGAAGGATTTTGTTGGGCCGTTACTCCGCGACCTTGGCACCCTGTCCTCTCTCTACCGTCAGGCGCGTATTCCGCAAATGTTTGGCTTGTCGCCGGAGGAAGGCTGGGGCTTGGTGGATATGCTGGGGGGGCTGGAGTACCAGCGATTACTCTGTACCGGGCGCCTGCTGCAACCCTCATTGTCGTCCCTCAGGCCATGGTCGTTGACTGCGCAGGGCGCCAGCGATATGAGCATCAGGCTGGTGCTGGTGGTTGATGCCGCGCATGAAGGTACCTTATTGCGTCTGCTACCAGGTTCAGCCTTGTTTGTGCTGGCGGGGACCGACTTTGCATCAGCAACTGGCACGCGGGTGTTTACCCTGGAGCGGCAGCCCCAGCATTCAGACGAAGAAAACTTCGTGCGCAATCCTGACGGCAGCGCGCTTACGCTTGAACCGTTGAGCGCTGGTGGGACGTTGTCGCTCAGCGGCAAGCGCCTTTCAAGGACAGCTTGGGAGGTAATAACCAGCCAACTGTCTTCAATTCACCACCTGCAAGTAAAGTGCGGCTCGCTGCCTAAAAGACACCTACCCACCGTAGAGGCTTGGGAAGAGGATGCGATGGCGCCCGCGCCTGACGTTCTCGATGTGTTGATGCAGATGGATTGGGCCGTGAGTTGGCTCAAGGACAGCAAGCAAAGTGTTACCGGGATACGGCGCGCGTTGGGCCTGGAGCCTGGAGATTACCTGCCCCCCCAAGGCTTGGTGGACCGCTTGGGTATATTGGCCGCCGCGACGCGAGAGGTATTGATTACCGATGAGCAGATCTCGGCGCTGAATCTGCCTGTTTATGAACGACCCAAGTCCGCAGCCGCACGAGAGCCTATCAAATGGCGCGAAGTGCTGCAGTATTTGCTGGACCCGCAGGGGCTCGTGAGGCCTGTTCCGCTCACAGGTCTCGAAGACCCCCATCAGTACTTGCAAGAAGCGATTAACTATCGAGTGGGGCAGTTGAACCTCTTCCCTGATGAACGTGAGCAGAGCGTGGCGAAGCTTGTCGGCTTGTTACTGGCCGGGCATGACCGCCAACTGCGGCTGATCGAAGGTTTGGCACAAGAAATGATCAACCTGCCGATGGACCGCACCCAAGTTGTACTGCGTTGGGCACAGACCTCGGTACACGCCCTGTTGTCAGCGGTGTTGGGGCTAGCTACTGCAGCCGCCACTGACTCATTGATCAATCAACTCGAGCGTGTATTGCGTCATGGGACAGTGGTGATGGACCTGCGGTTGAGCACCAGTGCCTTGCGTGTGTTTTTGCTTTATCCGCAATGGCTGGGAGTTCCGGGTAGAAATCTGGAGTTGAACCTCAAGAGCTTCTACCTGCTGAGCCGCTACAGTCAGTGGTTCCATGGCCAAAGCCAGGCGGAGGAGGCATTGCTGGGTTATTTCATCGCGGCCAACCCCGGAAAAACAGCGCTCAAAAACAAAACATTGCGCGCTGCAGTCAGCGACCAGGCCGCTTCCGTTTTGGCCAGGCTGTTGGGGTGGAGGCAGGACGACGTGCATGAGCTTTTCCAATTGCTGGCGCAAAAGCGCGCCTGCTCCATGGCCGACATCGACTGGATCCTGCGCAGCCAAACCACCTGTGCCGCCAGCGGCCTGGCTGCGGCGGACTTGCTGAGGGCCACAGCCCTGCACGGCGACAGTACGGGGGTGGCCTGGCAAGCGGTAGGCAATGCCGTCATGGCTGCCCGGCGCTGAGCGCCTGCGCGTTTTTACGATGAATAAGGAGCGAGCATGTCCAGCTCAATCGATAGCCAGCTCAACGAAACCCTGCGCGATGCCCTGGTGGCCTACTATCTGGATGAGGTGGTACCGAACGCAGCGGAGTTTGTCGACGCCCAGTTGAGCGACAAAATCAAGACCGCCAACGACCTCTACCAATACAAGCTGCTGGATGTGCAGGTCAGCCAGGCCGTGCCCACCAGCCCGGTGGCCTCGGCCATCGCCAGTATTCAGCAATACATCAATGCCGCGCTGATGGGCATGGAGCCGGGCTATGAAACCAAGGTGATGGAAGAGCACCTGATAAGGCAGTGGCGCGAGATCGACTGCCAGTACCCCATCTGGGCGGCCAACCAGCAGTTGAGCTATTACCCGGAGCTGTATATCGACCCCTCGTTGCGCTTGAGCAAATCAACGTATTTCCAACAACTGGAAAACGACCTCAATCAGAACAAGATCGAGATCGACACCACTCAGGAAGCGGTGCTGTCTTATCTGGCGAGCTTTGAGGAAGTGGCCAACCTGACGATTATCAATGGTTACATCAATACCACCGATTTCAAGAATGGCATGTATTACTTTATCGGCAAGTCCCGGGCCGAGAGTGTGTACTACTGGCGCTCGGTGGATATGTCCCAGCGTACTTACATGAACCTCAACGGCACGGATCCCAACCGGCCAAAGTTCGATTATCCGCAGCCGGGGGCGTGGTCAGACTGGCACAAGGCTAACTTGCCGATTTCGGCCAGTGCGATTGAGCGCACCATCAGGCCAGTGTTGTTTAATAACCGCTTGTTTGTATTGTGGGTGGAGTGTGTGGATAACAACCCTTCTCAGATGACGGTTGAAGAAGGTTATCTCCCAGGTGGTACCCCCACACCGCCAGATCCGGGCTCACCGGTTATCAAAGTACACAGTAACCCGATGTTGCGTTTGAACATGGTCTACAAGAAGTACGACGACAGTTGGAGTATGCCGCAAACCGTCATTGAAGCCTGGAGTGGGTCACCGTTGTTCAAGACTATGGACTTGGCGGAGCAGGTTGAGAGCATTGCCGTGGCCGACAGTTCGACGATGCCGGAGTCGATGTTTGTGGCGATGTATATGGGGTATACCGCAGGTAATGCAACGGACGGTGCGGCGGATCAATATGCGTTTCTAAAAACGGCGATGATCGATAAGAACTTTAATGTAACGGCGCTGTTTCCCAATCGTGGGTATGTGCCCAGTATCGGAACTCGAAAGGAGATCAAGGCACCCCATGTCTTGAGGGTGGGAAGGTTATTTGCTCAGGATAATAAAGGGCGGTTTCAGTTCAAAGTGCCTGAGCTTAGTATAGCGCTGAAAAGTGTCGAGTCGCATCGACCGCATCAAGAGCTGGATAACTGGAATTTTGAAGAGAGGCAAGTTTCGATTGTTAGCCCTTCCCGTGGAGACGATGTTACTTATGATAGTTTTACAGGGGCAGTGTTGTTTAAGTCTAAAATATCAGCTGTATTTTCAATGCGTCCTAATGCGACGTTTTCTATACCGGCTTTTGAATCGGAGACGCGAGAAAGATATAAGCTTGAAATGGTTTTGCCCGAAAAGAAAATGTCGGACTATGAGACGCTTTTGAGCGGTTCTAGAATTCAAGTGTTGAGTGGTTCGCAGTTTAGTGGTGGGGGGAGGTTTAGGGTTAGTTTGTTATTTTTTCCTACTAATGGATACATTGGAAGCGGGTTGTTGGTTAATTTCTTGCGTGACACATACAATGTTGATTATTGTACTCTTGGTCTGCCGGATGTAAATGGTTCTATATCAATAGCTTCTAAAGTTGCTGTGCGGTTGCGTGATTTTATGATGCACCCCGATTTAGAATTAAAATATGTAGTAACGAATGGGCCAGCTGGAGTCCGTAACGCTGAGGTCCAGGAGTTTATAAGGTCCCCTGTTTATGTTTTTCAGCACGTTATTCTGCGACCTCTGAATCTGAGTGATCCGATGGCAGCTAATCCTGGCGCGGCGTCACTTTGGCACTCCGGTGGATTCGCAGTAATAAATCCACCCGACACCCATACATTAAAGCTCCCCATTAACCCTGAAACCCTGTTGCCTGACTGGCCGGGAGCCTGGCCCATCGGCTCAAAAAAAATTCCGATTATCCATGGTATCAAGGTGTTCAACGGTACCACCTGGCAGGTTCTGGGACATGCCCTGAAAATGACCTACGTAGAACTGGAGCTTGTCGCGCAAGTCACCACACCGCTGATCGCCCCTCGCATCAACACCCGTGCCAGCCCAACTCTGGGCATCGCCGAATTCATCGATTTCACCAACTCTGGCATCAAGCTAAACGATGCCGGCACCGCTCCACGCCAACCCATCCGCATGAATACATTGTTTGCACGCGAGTTGATCAACCGCGCCAATATCGCCCTGGAAAACCTGCTGTCCTGGGAGACTCAGCTCCTTGAAGAGCCCCCTCTCAATCCACCAGCGGCCATTAACCAGATGGATTTTCACGGTGCCAACGGCTTGTATTTCTGGGAGTTGTTCCTGCACCTGCCTTTCATGGTCAGCCACCGTCTGAACCAGGAGCAAAACTTCGAAGGCGCCGAACAGTGGCTGGGCTTTATCTTCGACCCTTCGCGCAAAAAAGACGAGAAGGGCCGTCCGGCCTACTGGAACGTACGGCCTTTGATGGATGACCCGGTAGAAATGGACTACGTGTCGCGCAAACCCGCCGACCCGGACGGTATTGCCAGTAGTCATCCGGTGCGCTATCGCAAGGCGATCTACATGTTCTACATCAAGAACCTGCTGGACCGGGGTGACGCCGCCTACCGGCAACTGACCCCCGACAGCCTCGTAGCGGCCAAGCTGTGGTACGTGCGCGTGCTTGACCTGCTGGGGCCGCGCCCTGATATCAACGTGGTGGACCATTGGCAACCGATCCCCCTGAAAACCCTGAGCGACGCCACCAACTCAAAATTGCGCGAGTTCGAACAGCGCCTGATCCGGCAGGACCAACTACGCGAAGAGAGTGCCGCGGCCTACGATGGCGAGTCGCTCTACCACTTCGCCGAACCGCCGCTGTACCTGCGCACTTTCGCGCCCGACCCTACCCTGCTTGATCTGGATAACAGATACCTGCGCTTGCCCTTCAACCGTGAGTTGGTCCAGAACTGGGATACCGCCGAGGCGCGCCTGGACAACCTGCGTAACAACCGTACGCTGGACGGCAAGCCGCTGATGCTGCCCTTGTTTGCTGCCCCCTTGAACCCGCGCGATCTGCTGGCGGCGTTCGGTCAGGGCGCGGCCTCCGGTGGTGCCGCGCGGTTGTTGGCCCAGGAGGTGCCACCTTATCGCTACAGTGTGATGCACAACCGTGCCAGCAGTGCTGTGGAAACCCTGATCCAATTTGGTAATACGTTGTTGTCATTGATCGAGCGCAAGGAACAGGCGCAACTGCAAGAGCTGCAATACCACCAGGCTTGGGAGTTCGCCCAATTTGCGGTGGACCTTCAGCAGCAGGCACAAAAGATCGACCTTGAGCAGAAAAAAGCGCTGGAGGCGAGTAAGGCACTGGCTCAGGGACGCCTGGGTTTCTACCGTAAGTTGGCCGATGAAGTGGTGAATGCCGGTGAAAAAGCTGCTGCAGCGCTGCACTTGGAAGGGCGGGTGTTGGACAACATCAGTCAGGTGGCCAATGCCGTTGGCAGTGGCCTGAAGGCCCCCCCCAATTCGGCTGGCGGCGGCGGCGGGGCTCACGCGGGTTTGACTAATGGTGCCGTTGCCGTAGCGTCCTCCGGGGGATGGCGCCTGGAGGGCGTCGCCGAAATGGTCAGTGCCTATTCTTCAGCCAGGGCCGCGATGCTCCATACCATTGCGGAGGCGACGGACCGCGCTGAAAACTTCCGCCGTCGCCACCAGGAATGGATGCAAGCCGGTGACCAAGCCACGCTGGAAATTGCCCAGATCGAGGCACAAATGCAGGTGCTTGAAGCTCAGGCCCGCGCCACCACTCTGCAATTGAATCAGGCCCGCGCCGCCCAGGATCAGGCGTTGGCCAGCTATGATTTTCTGCGTACCCGTTTCAGCAATGCGCAACTCTATCAATGGCTCAACGGCCAGTTCGCGACCTTCTATTACCAGGCCTACGATGCCACCTTGGCGCTGTGCCTGGCCGCTGAAGCCTGTTGGCAATTTGAACTCGCCGACTTCAGCACGCGCTTTATCCAGGCGGGCGTCTGGAAGGACAGCTACCGGGGCTTGAGCGCCGGCGAGGCGTTGAAGTTGTCCTTATTGAAAATGGACTCGGCGTACCTGAGTCGCAATGAACGACGGTTGGAGATCACCAAGACGGTGTCCCTGCGCCAACTCAAGGACAAGGATCCGACCTCCGCCATCAATCAGGACTGGGACACCATCAAGCTTGGCCTGATAGACAACTGCCGCGTCGATTTCCAGCTGACGCAGCCCATGTTCGACAGCAATTACCCTGGGCATAGCGTGCGCCGGATCAAACGTATCAGCGTGTCGTTGCCTGTGGTCCTGGGGCCCTACGAAGACATTCACGCCACCTTGACCCAAACCTACAGTGCCGTGCAGATAGGCGACACCCTCAAGGAAAACCTGCGGGCCAGCCAGCAAATCGTTTTGTCTGGCGGGGTGGATGACGATGGGCTGTTCACTTTCAGTTTCGATGATGAGCGTTATTTGCCCTTTGAGGGTACGGGCGCTATTTCAGGCTGGGCGTTGGAATTCACCTCTACTGACGTTGCGGCGCGAAACCGTCTGTTCGAATCGCTGACCGACATCATCCTGAAGCTGCATTACACGGCCAAGGCTGGCTAGGAGGAAGCATGGTGAACCATGACGAGTCGCTGCAAATCGCCGCGCCGTCCCTGCCCAAGGGCGGTGGCGCCATCCAGAGTATCGGCAATGGCCTGGGACCGGTCGGTATCAGCGGTAGTGCATCGTTCGAGTTGCCCTTGCCAATCTCCCCCGGGCGGGGTTTTGCCCCGGACCTGACGCTGGGTTACAGCAGCACCAACGGCAACAGCTCGTTCGGAATAGGCTGGGGCAAGACGCCCAATGCGATCACTCGACGAACGTCCACAGGGGTGCCGGCGTATACCGATGAAGACGTGATCCTGGGGCCGGATGGGGAACCCTGGATGCCGGAGCGCAACCCGAGGACGGGTACAGAGGTTTCAAGGGTCGAGACGGCCTATAACGGCTTGTCGGTGGGGCCTTACACCGTTGTACGCTACTGGCCTCGCACCGAAGGCGCATTTGCACTGATCGAGCATTGGTCCGATACCGACGACCCGGGGGGGTTCTGGCTGATTCACAGCGCGGACGGCAATCTGCACCTGTACGGCAAAACCGCTGCTTCACGACGTGCCGACCCGGATGTCGATGCGCGTGTGGGGGAGTGGCTGCTCGAAGAAAGCCTCAACCCGCGTGGCGAGCACATTGTCTACCATTATCAGGCCGACGATCACGCAGGTGCCCAGCGTTACTTGAGCAAGGTGCTTTACGGCAATGCGCTCGCCGATGACCAGCTGTATGCGTGGCGCGTTGAGGCTGGGCAAGGTGTGCTATGGCATTTTCATCTGGTGTTCGACCATGGTGAGCGTCCTACTGCCCTCATGACCGCTCCTCCTTATGAGGCCACCCAGGCATGGCCTGGACGCAGCGATCCGTTCTCCAGCTATGCCTATGGTTTTGAGCTCAGGACGCGGCAACTGTGTCGGCAGGTGCTGATGTTCCACTACTTTCCCGATGAGCCAGACATGGGGCCGGCGCCCGTGCTGGTGCGCCGACTACTGCTTGAATATCGGCCATCGCCACTGGGTTATAGCCTGCTGCATGCTGCCCATGAACAAGCCATTGACCGGGCGGGGAAGGTACAGAGTCGGCCACCGTTGGAGTTCATCTATAACGCGTTCGAGCTCGCACCGGATCCACGGCGCTATCAGCCATTTGAAACAATGCCGGGTCTTGACGACGGTCAGCGTTATAAATTTGTCGACCTGTACGGCGAAGGTTTTCCGGGCATTTTGTATTCTGACGATAAAGCCTGTTACTACCGCGCACCTATGCGGGCCGAGGCGGCGAGCCACCCCGACGAAGTGGCCTATGACGATTGGCATGAGTTGCCAGAGATTCCGATAGCCGACCGCCTGCAGGCACCCCGACAGTTTTTAAGCGACCTCACTGGTGATGGCTGCCTTGAATGGGTCGTAGCCCAGCCTGGGCTGTGTGGTTTTTTTACCTGCAACCCGGACCGCAGTTGGTCGAGCTTCGCGACCGTGGATGCCTTCCCTCACGAGTTTTTCCATCCTCAGGGGCAATTGGCCAATCTGATGGGGGGCGGCTTGTCTGACTTGGCGATGATCGGCCCGCGCAGCGTACGTTTGTATGCCAACCAGCGGCAAGCGGGGTTTGCCCCCGCCACCCAGGTTAAGCGCAAGGAAGGCGAGGATGATCTGCCGTTGATCAGTAACGCCGCCACCGAGTTGGTCGCCTTCAGTGACGTGCTCGGCAGCGGCCAGCAGCATCTGATCCGCATCCGCCACGACCGGCTTGAATGCTGGCCCAACCTGGGGCGAGGCCGCTTTGGTAAAGGGTTCAGGTTCAGCACGCTGGGTTTTGCTTATGACGAGTTCGATGCATCGCGGGTCTTGCTCGCGGATCTGGACGGCTCCGGTGCCGCAGACCTGATCTACTTGAAAGCCGAGTGCGCGCTGGTGTTCATGAACCGTTGTGGCAACGGCTTTGACGACGCCGTCGAGCTTCCTTGGCCCAAAGACGTTCGCTATGACAGATTTTGCCAGGTGAGTACCGCTGACCTGCAAGGGCTGGGCTGCTCCAGTCTGGTGTTGACGGTGCCGCATATGTCGCCCATGCATTGGCGATATGACTTTGTCGCAGCCAAACCCTATTTGTTATGTGCAACCAATAACAACCAGGGCGCCGCCGCGAGCGTGAAATATCGCAGTTCGGCCCAGGAGTGGCTGGATGAAAAGCAGCAATTGCTCGCGAGCAATCAACCGGCCGTGTGTCGTTTACCTTTCCCCGTGCCGGTGGTGAGTGAGCAGGTTCAATGTGACGAAATCACGGGTAATCGGCTGACGCAACGGTTCGAATATCGAAAAGGCTTTTACGACGGACAGGTACGAACGTTCCGAGGTTTTGCCCTGCTCCTGGCGACTGATACCGACGCTGCTGCCGAGGCATCACCGGAGTCGGGTTTCAGTGAGCCGGTATTGCGCAAGACCTGGTTTCATGTCGGACAGGTGATCGACCCAGCGTGCGATGAGTATTTCAACGGTGATCGGGCTGCTCACCCCTTGGGAGCAACCTTGCTTAGCCATTATCACGAAGCCGACGGTGTCGATGAACTTGTCGTACCCCAGGCCGATGAGTTGCCTGGCATGCTCCAAGCACTGGCAGGCCAGGTATTGCGTGTGGAAACCTATGGAGGGCGCAACGCAGGTGACGTCCCCTATAGCGTCGAGCAAAACCGCTACCTGGTACGCGTGCTGGATCGGCCAGTAGGCGGTCAATTCGCACCTTACAAGGTGATGCTGGCGTTATCGTTGGAGTCGATCGCCTACCAGTACGAGCAACAGGTCGATGACCCGCAGTGCCAGCACGGGATCAACCTGCGCTGGGATGCCTTTGGCAGCCTGACCCATGGCGTCAGGGTCAGTTATGCCCGGCGCCTGACGGCCCAGGATGATCCGGCCTGCCAGGTGGACCCGAATGAAATCACACCGCAGAAACGCTGGTGGTGTGATGCCCATGATTCGGCGCAGCAGGTTTACTACCTGAGTGAAAGCCTGGCGCGGTTTATTCACCTGACACACCCACAGGGCTGGCGCCTGGCCCTGCCTTTTCAGCAACGTGACAACGCGCTGGTGCTGGGTAAGGGCCCTGGTCCCAACGGCTTGCAACCCGACGCGATCAGCTATGAAGCCTTTATCGCGCAAACCGCCGCAAACCCCTTGAATCCCCAAGCTCAGCGAACACTGGTGGGGCAGTCGGTGCAGCGCTACCGGGACTTGTCCGGGGTTCACCCGTTACCGGATGGAGAGGCCATGTTCCTGGCCTTGGCCGATGAGCTGGAAATTGCCGAGCTGGATGAGGCAGCGCTCAAGGCGTACGACTTGCTGCGCAATGACGAGGGTGAAATGCCGTTTGACCTGGAGCAAAAACTCCTGGAGGTCGGGTACCACAAAATGCGCCTGGTTCTGCCGTCCATCGACGGGGCGCAAGCGCCATTGTGGTCGGTCAAGCGCGGTTTCAATACCTACGCCGGCCTCGCGGGTTTCTATAACGTCATCACCGTGCAGCAAACCCGCAGTCATGGTGTGACCCATCTGAGTTACGACCCCTATGGCTGCCTGAATACTCGGGTACGCCTACCTGACGGCTGTGAGACGCGTGTGGATTCGATTGACTATCGCTTGCTGCAACCGGCGCGCATTATCGACCCCAATCAAAACACTCAGGAGGTGCTTTACGGGGCATTCGGCCAGGTGATCGCCACCAGTTTTTTCGGCACCGAACGTGGTCAACCCGTGGGCTTTGCGTCGCTCGATGACTACCGTCCTCCACTCGGCGGCACACCTGGCCAAATCATTGATGCACCGGCCGCGGCGTTGCAGGATGCCGCCACTGCGCACTTTGCCGACCCGTTCAGTTGGATGGGCCGAGTGCCTGACGCCGACCTGCAGGATCGCCAATGGCTGGACGAATGCGTAGCGCAGGGCGACCTGCTACCCAGCGGGCATATTCGTGTGTCGGCCCGTTTGCTCTCGCCATCCGATGCATTGACGCCCGTGCGACAACGCCTGTTGAGCTTGATCCCTCAGGTGCGCCGCGAGCCTGTTCACGCCGTTACCTTGCAGGCTGATCGCTACCCGCTCGATCCGGAAAAACAAATCCGCGTCGCCTTGAGCTGTTGGGACGGTTTCGGTCGCGCCTTGCAGAGCAAGCAAAAGGTCGAGCGCGGTTATGCCTACCATGTGCAGGAAGATGGCTCGTTGGCGCTTGACGGCAATTGTCGGCCGGTGACGGTACAGGATGTTGAGCGCTGGCGGGTCAGCGAGCGGGTCGAGTACAACAACAAGGGGCTGATTGTGCGCATCTACAGGCCCTATTTTGCCGATCATCATCGCTACATCAACGATGTCAGCTTCAGGCAACACGGTTACAGCGACCGACAATTCTATGACCCGTTGGGCCGTCCTACTCGTACCGTCCTCGCCAAGGAGGACTACCTGCGGCGTCATACCTACTGGCCTTGGTACAGCATTTACGAGGATGAAAACGACACCTATGAAGAGGTGATGGCGATGAAAGAGGCCCGGGGGAAGACATTGCAATGACCGCCCTTGCGCTGCACCGGCAGACCCCAGGCCTGAGTGTGAGCGACCCTCGCGGGCTGACGGTGCGCACGGTGCGCTATTGGCGTGAGAGTGGGCGGGAGCAGGCGCAGGCAAGGAGCAGTCGTAGTGGCTTCGACGGTGCGGGCCGAGTCGTGGCCGAGTGGGACCCGCGTTTGGTGGAGCGGGCCAACCTGACGCAGGTTTACTCGCTCGGCAGCAAGGTACTGGGCTCCCACAGCGTTGATGCAGGATGGCGTGTCAGCCTGTTCACGCAGGCGGCTGAACAGGTGCAAGCGTGGGACGCTCGCGGTAATGAGCGACAGGTTGAATACGATAGTTTGCTAAGGCCTGTGGCGGTGTTCGAGCAAGCTGCGTGCGTCGAACGTCATCACTACGCCGATGCGTCGCCGCACTATGCCGCGCACAACCAATGCGGCCAGTTGATCCGCCACGACACCCCGGCTGGAACGCAGCATTTCAATGAGTTCGGCTTGACCGGCGCGGTGCTGGAACAGCATCAACACTTTCTGCAAAGCCTGGATATGCCCGATTGGCCACTGCCCTTCGATGAGCGGGATAATTTGCTTGAGCAAGCAGCCGGTGCTCGCAGTACTTTGCAGTTCAACCCGGTGGGCAATGTGCTGGAGCAAACCGATGCGCAGGGTAATCGGCAGCGTTTCAATCACACCATCGACGGCCGATTGCGCGAGGCCTGGCTGCAGCTGAAAAACGCGACCGCCGCGCAGCGGCTGGTACATGACATTCACTACAACGCTCAAGGACAGATAGAACAGCAAACGGCAGGCAACCAGGTCACCAGTCGGTTTGATTACTGCCCGAAAGACGGGCGATTGAACCGTCTGAGCGCTGCCGGGCCTAGCGACGAACCGCTACACGATTTGCACTACGTCTATGACCCGGTGGGCAATATCCTTAGCCTTGAAGACAAGGCACTGCCGGTGCGCTTCTTTGCCAACCAACGCATCGAGCCGATCAACCGCTATACCTACGACAGTCTTTACCAGTTGATCGAAGCCACCGGCTGGGAGGCCGGCAGCGCTAATCGCGGGCCTGCTCATCTCGAGGATCCGGCTGCCGTGGCTAACTATCGTCAAACCTATCGCTACGACGCTGGCGGCAATTTGCTCGAGCTGATCCACCACGGCCCACAGCAACATGGGCGTGTGTTGACGGCGGCCAAGCACAGTAATCGCTGCCTGCCCGAGGTGGGCGGGAGGCCACCGACCGAAGCGGAGATCTCCGAAGGCTTCGATGCCAGCGGCAACCTGTTGATGTTGGACCGGGGCCGAAAACTGAGTTGGGATGTACGTAATCAACTGAGCCACGTGCATACCGTAGAGCGAACGTTGTGCCTGGATGACACCGAGCGCTACGTCTACGGTGCCGACGGCATGCGTCAGCGCAAGGTGCGCACGACGCAAACCAACGCCCGCACGGTGATCAGCGAGACGTGCTATTTACCCGGTCTGGAAACCCGCACGATTGATGACGAAAAACTGTATGTCGTCACTGTTCAGGCCGGCCGCACCACGGTGCAGGTGTTGCACTGGGAGGGCGCGGTGCCGCGTCAACTGGCCAATGATCAATACCGCTACAACCTGAACGATCATTTGGGGTCCTGCTCGCTGGAGCTGGACAGTGAAGCGCGGATCATCAGCCGCGAGACTTATCATCCGTTTGGCAGTACGGCGTTCACTGAGAGGGGAGACTCGAGCGAGCAGAGTTATCGCACGTTGCGTTATTCGGGTAAGGAGCGGGATGCGACCGGCCTTTATTATTACGGTCTGCGCTATTACATGCCCAGGTTTCAGCGCTGGATTAACCCGGACCCCGTGGGTGTCAGTGATGGTTTAAATGTATTCGCCTTTCTAGGCGGTAATCCCATTGGTTATCGAGACGCTGTGGGTGAGAAGCGCGAGCCGGTGAATAAAGATATCCACTTGATATGGGTGGGCGAGTCAGCGGAAGCGTTGGCGGCGCATGTCAGCAATATTAATAATACTGTCGAGCAGGCGAGCGGGTATAAAGTTCATCTTTATCTTGAGTCAGGTAACGAGGATGCATTTGCGAATGTCCTACAGGATCTTAAAGTTCATAATGTTGTCTATTTGAGAGAGGAGAAACTCTTCAGGAAATTCAAAAAAAGTCCAGTGGGGGCTATTTATAAAGACTTCAGGTCGGGAGATCCAAAAAACTTTGCGTTTGCGGTGGATACGCTACGGCCCTATTTGGTTCGCAAGAAAGGAGGGCTCTACTCCGATGTCGATGACCAGTATCTCGGTGCTGAGAGTGAAGGGCACGAGCGCCTGGGCGATACGACGCTTTATGCAAGACCCGACGAAATAATCACAAACTCACCTGTTTGGGTGCCTTGGGAAAATAGGGGCTCCAGAAATGCGGTGCTGATAAACAATAGCTCGTTTGCCGCGCATGCTGGAAACAAAACACTGAAGCATATCGAGAAAGAAATGGTCGTGCGTTATAAAGAAGTTGTTAAGTCTGAAGAGTATACGGATAGTCACGGTCGCATCGGAGCCGGGATACTCGAGTTGGAAACACCTGAGCGAATAAAGTTGATGAGTTCGATGGTGGGTCCAAAGGTGTTTAGCTCGATCATAAGAGAATATGATAGTGAGGCCAATGATATCGTTCGTCAGGCTATATTGGTCGAGTCGGGAGGCGACGTTCAGGGCTTTAATGATCGTAGAAATGAAAAGATGCCGCTTAGACGCTTCATTAAGGTAGGTAGTGCAAACTCTTGGAAATAAAATCCCCATGAGCGCTATTAACCACGAACTTCGAACGGAGATGGCCGGTGTGAAATGAATTTTATGTCGGCAATCCTCAAGTAGAGAGACTCAGCCATGCTCAGCTTGAATAGCCATACCCCCACATTGACTGTTACCGATCCGAGAAGTCTACCCGTTCGCTCGGTGAAGTATTTACGATCGACTGCCGGCCAAGCGGCACAGGCACACATCGACCGCACTGCGCATGACGCGGTAGGCAGAGCGACAGCGCGCTGGGACCCGCGTCTGCAGTCGGTGCAAAAAGACGACCCGCAGGTGCCTGCCAACCTGAATATCCTTCACTCGCTTGGCGGCCAAGTATTGTTGATTCAAAGCGTCGATGCGGGTTGGGATGTTCAACTGTTCGGTGAGGCTGGGCAGGGTGTGCAGTTCTGGAATGGGCGCGGTAGTCAACGCCGCGTAGTATTCGATGCGCTACTGCGACCTGTGGCGATTATTGAAAATTCAGCCTGCACCGAGCGCTTTGCATACGGGATGGCTGAGCCGACTGCGGCTGAACGTAATCAATGTGGGCGGGTGGTGCGCCAAGATGACCCGGCCGGTACTCGTCATTTCGACTACTACGGGGTAGCTGGCGAGCCGATAGCGCAAACCCAGCGTTATCTGCAAAGCCTGGATATGCCTGATTGGCCACTGCCCCTTGATGAGAGAGATGATTTGCTTGAACAAGCAGCCGGTGCTCGCAGCGCTTTGCTGCTCAACCCGTTGGGCGATGTGCTGGAGCAAACCGATGCGCGGGGCAATCGGCAGCGTTTCACTCACACCATCGACGGCCGATTGCGCGAGGCCTGGCTGCAGCTGAAAAACGCGACCGCCGCGCAGCGGCTGGTACATGACATTCACTACAACGCTCAAGGACAGATAGAACAGCAAACGGCAGGCAACCAGGTCACCAGTCGGTTTGATTACTGCCCGAAAGACGGGCGATTGAACCGTCTGAGCGCTGCCGGGCCTAGCGACGAACCGCTACACGATTTGCACTACGTCTATGACCCGGTGGGCAATATCCTTAGCCTTGAAGACAAGGCACTGCCGGTGCGCTTCTTTGCCAACCAACGCATCGAGCCGATCAACCGCTATACCTACGACAGTCTTTACCAGTTGATCGAAGCCACCGGCTGGGAGGCCGGCAGCGCTAATCGCGGGCCTGCTCATCTCGAGGATCCGGCTGCCGTGGCTAACTATCGTCAAACCTATCGCTACGACGCTGGCGGCAATTTGCTCGAGCTGATCCACCACGGCCCACAGCAACATGGGCGTGTGTTGACGGCGGCCAAGCACAGTAATCGCTGCCTGCCCGAGGTGGGCGGGAGGCCACCGACCGAAGCGGAGATCTCCGAAGGCTTCGATGCCAGCGGCAACCTGTTGATGTTGGACCGGGGCCGAAAACTGAGTTGGGATGTACGTAATCAACTGAGCCACGTGCATACCGTAGAGCGAACGTTGTGCCTGGATGACACCGAGCGCTACGTCTACGGTGCCGACGGCATGCGTCAGCGCAAGGTGCGCACGACGCAAACCAACGCCCGCACCTTGGTCAGTGAGACCCGATATCTACCAGGGCTGGAAACGCGCGATGGGGATGGCGAGAAACTGCACGTCGTCACCGTCCAGGCCGGCCGCACCACGGTGCAGGTGTTGCATTGGGAAGGCGCGGCGCCGCAGCAACTGGCGAATGATCAATACCGTTACACCCTTAGCGATCATCTGGGCTCTTGTGCGCTGGAACTGGACAGTGAAGCGCGGATCATCAGTCGCGAGACGTATCATCCGTTTGGTACGACGGCCTTCACGCAGAAGGGTGATTCGAGCGAAGAGAGTTATCGCACGTTGCGTTATTCGGGCAAGGAGCGGGATGCGACGGGGCTTTATTACTATGGGTTCAGGTACTACGTGCCGTGGTTACAGCGTTGGAGTAATCCCGACCCTGCAGGTGAAGTGGATGGGCTTAATCGCTATGAGATGGTGCGCAATAACCCAGTGACGTTCACAGATATCCTTGGGCTTTCACCCACCGTGTGGTTTACCTATGTTGATGGTCAAGAGCGGGCGTTAAGTGATAATGAACTGAGAGCTGCGTTTAGCGATGGGACACCTAAGATCATATTCTCGGGGGATGGCCACGCCAGTCCCTCATTTGCTTACGCCTCGGATATACCTGATGTAATGGCTGCAAACAGAAACGGTGCGCTAAGTTTGTATGTGGAAGCCACTCCAACTGACGCAGCCATTAAGGTTGAAAAATTCATTCCTGAATTTATCGACAAAAATAAAAGCGCGGTGATTGGGTGGGAACCAGAAGAACTCTCGACTTCGATGCTAGAGCTCTTTATCATCGCGATGGATCATTCTGAGTCGAGTGTAATCTCGTCGGGCGCGGTTTTGGATGATGTCGAGATGCTTGGAGCGAAAGTTACCAGCCAGTTATTTATGCAGGCTGAAGAGTTAGCCAAGGAGTTTTCATTGGTTATTTCAGACTTTACAAAGCCGGAAGGTTATCCCGAGAGTACCGTTGAGCGATTAAGAACTATCACCTCGTCGGTTTGGAGGGATGAATTCATTAACCCGTATCTGGCGGAAAAAGTCGGGGTTGAGGCGAGTGCAAATAAAGACCGTACATTTATGGTTTCAGTAGGGTTTGCCCATCTGGATGTTCGCTACAATCCGGTTCAGCAGATATTGAACGAAATAAGAGAGACTCATGGCTTTCAACAACGAATCTTTTTTAATCGATCCAACAACCCTATAGTAGTTAAAGCAGAGCAATAATTTTTTAATCAATAAAGGGTGTTTGCACTCAGTAAAAGCGTTCCCGCCACTAGCGATGGATCAGTGGTGTGCTGTCTGCCGACATCATGAGCCCACAAAGTTTTTCCGTAATCTATGGGGGCCGTCAAGCTGTGAAAAGGGCTGCCGAAGAAGACTGAACAGGCACCGCAAAGCCCAAATAAAAAGCCCCCACCCAACCCACTCATAGCTGACATGGATCTTCTGAAAAAGAAGGGATCCTATGAATCTCTGAGGCCGTCAAACCTCATCACGAATGCGTCGTGGTAGGCGCAAGGATCGGCAAGATGAGGGCAAGGGTCAACGTAGGTCATTGCACCCGACGATGTGGGAACCGGTTTGAATAACTTGCCACACAGTTTGCGCAAGGAGGCTTGGTTGATCAACGACGGAACCCAACGTTGCACTTATACAATGTGAGTTTTTTATGAATATTTCAGACGCCGCTGTAAGCCTGTCCACCCCTCTCAGCGTGTCCGCACCAGCGGAGGCCTCCAGCCAGGCAGGACACGTGCAAGCGAGTGCCGCCCCCCTCGAATCGCGCTCGGGGCCGCGTATGCAAAGTATGGGGCTTACGAGCTTGCGGCAAACTGTGCTGCAAGGCCTCGGCGATACAATTCGTTCGCATGTTTTGCCATCCTCAGTACTTCATAGCACCGACAGTTCGAAAGACAAAGCCTATGGGGCCGCGTTGACGTTCGTTGGCGGGATGGCGAAGGTGGCCGGCAAGAAGATGGCAAGCTCAGGTGGCCTTTCCTCGAAAGTCGCAGGTTCGGCGCTGATGTGGGGGGGTAAAGCGGCGGAGAAAATCGGCAAGAACACGTATAAAAATGCTGAACCCAAGGAGGACGGCAATTACAACGCGTTTGCACCGCGTAACTGGGTTCGTTAAAAACAGGCCTGACACCCTGCGAGGGGCTGTCTGTCTGTTTTGATGGTCATTGAACCGAAAAGCCCCCACCCAACCCACTGCGGATAGGGGACGCAATGGGCTGGGCGAGGGCTTCTTGTACGACTGTTTTACTGCGCGATAGTTTTCACCGATACGCCACGCTCAATCGGCGTCGAGCGGCCGTAGATATCTTCGAAGCGTTCGATGTCGTCCTCGCCCAGGTAACTGCCCGATTGCACTTCGATGATCTCCAACGGGATCTTGCCCGGGTTGCGCAGGCGGTGCACCGAGGCGATCGGGATGTAGGTGGACTGGTTTTCGCAGAGCAGGAACACGTTGTCGTCACAGGT
>Ga0308164_10001736_pt1 | contig 23926 bp, 19 predicted proteins | sample PhyTR2_FD_201031 | JGI IMG/M metagenome (GOLD analysis project Ga0308164, IMG submission 201031) | Phyllosphere microbial communities from UC Gill Tract Community Farm, Albany, California, United States - DLSLT.R2 | ecosystem: Host-associated > Plants > Phyllosphere > Unclassified | place: USA... | reverse complement strand
CCGTAATCAGCTTTTTCAGCCCGTCGCGCGACGGCGGTGTTTCCAGATACAGAATCACCGTGGGCTCGGTGCCGCTGTTGCGGATAAGCGCCAGGGTATTGCGGGACGTCCCGCAGGCCGGATTGTGATAAATGGTAATGTCAGTCATGAGCGTTACTCCATAAAGGCGCTGCACAGGCACAGCTCCGGGGTTAAGGTTAAACAGACAGGCGCAGGGCCAGCGCAGCCAGCGTCACAAACAGTACCGGCAGGGTCATCACGATGCCCACGCGGAAGTAGTAGCCCCAGCTGACGGTAATGTTTTTCTGTGCCAGGACGTGCAGCCACAGCAGGGTAGCGAGGCTACCGATAGGGGTGATTTTCGGACCGAGGTCGCAGCCGATGATGTTGGCGTAAATCATCGCCTCCTTCACCACGCCCTGAGCGGTGCTGCCGTCAATGGAGAGCGCGCCAACCAGCACGGTAGGCATGTTGTTCATGACTGATGAAAGCGCCGCCGTCAGAAAGCCGGTGCCGAGCGTTGCGCCCCAGACGCCATGCTCTGCAAACCGGTTCAGGGCGGCAGAAAGGTAATCAGTTAGCCCGGCATTGCGTAGTCCGTATACCACCAGGTACATGCCCAGCGAGAAGATAACGATCTGCCAGGGCGCACCTTTCAGTACCTTTCCGGTATCAATCACATTGCCTTTCCGGGCTACCAGCCAGAGAATAAACGCCGCCACCGCGGCCACAAGGCTGACCGGCACGCCGAGTGGTTCGAGGGCAAAGAAGCCGATCAGCAGCAGGATGAGAACAATCCAGCCGGTTTTAAAGGTACGCGCATCGCGAATGGCCTCACGCGGCGCCTTCAGCTTCGCCAGGTCGTAAGTGTCCGGGATGTCCCTGCGGAAAAACAGGTGCAGCATCACCAGCGTGGCGGCCACGGACGCGATATTCACCGGCACCATCACCGAGGCATACTCGCTGAAACCCAGTTTAAAGAAGTCTGCCGTGACGATGTTGACCAGGTTTGACACGATGAGCGGCAGGCTGGAGGTATCGGCGATAAACCCGGCCGCCATCACAAACGCCAGCGTGGCCCCGGGGCTGAAGCCCAGCGCCAGCAGCATGGCGATAACGATCGGCGTCAGAATTAGCGCGGCTCCGTCATTGGCAAACAGCGCCGCCACTGCCGCACCCAGCAGAACGATATACGTGAACAGCAGCCGGCCCCTGCCGCCTCCCCAGCGGGAAACGTGCAGCGCGGCCCATTCAAAAAAGCCGGACTCATCGAGCAGCAGGCTGATAATGATGACCGCAATAAACGTGGCCGTGGCGTTCCAGACAATCTGCCAGACCACCGGAATATCCCCGATTTGTACTACGCCGGTCAGCAACGCCAGCGCGGCGCCGATAACGGCACTCCAGCCAATACTGAGTCCTTTCGGCTGCCAGATAACCAGTACCAGCGTCAGAATAAAAATCGCACCCGCCAGAAACATACCCTCTCCTTCTTAATTATAACTGCCCGTTGAAGCGGGCTGCTAACTGTACCCTGTAAATATATGCGTTTAATCGAATGTGTTTAGATAAAATTTTTACATGCAGACAGCTTTGCCGTTGGTGGTTGCGTTATCACGCTCAGCCTGCTGACTGAGATGAAGAATTTCATCCCGCTGACACAGATATGCCTGCTCAATGACCGCTGCTGCCCACGCAGGCATGTGTGGCGATAACCGGTAATGGATCCACTTGCCGTCGCGCCTGTCGATAAGCAGTCCACTCTCTCTGAGCAGGGCCAGGTGCCGCGATATTTTTGGCTGTGTTTCTTTCAGGATAGATACAAGCTCGCAGACGCAAAGCTCCCCTTTTTCGCGCAACAACAGCACCAGGCTGAGCCGGGTTTCGTCAGAAAGATTCTTAAAAAGTTGCAGGGGCAGAAGTGACGGCATAATTTCTCCTTCGTGGCGGACAGCAACAAGTCTCGTCTGCTGCAGACGAAAGGTCAACTTTATATTTATAAATTCATATATGTTTTGACGTGCTTACAGGCTTTTCAGTACAGCTTAATGAGGGAATAGCGGTTAAACGATATCACACAGATTTTAACGGCAGCACACTTTCAGCTGCCTTAATGGTCGGGCATGACGAAGTAACATCACAAAAAAAGCCTGTTTCTTTAGTGAACCGTTCTACTTATGGCAGAAAGCAGCATCAGTAAGAGTGTCTTCCGGCCAGATGACCTGCAGTGATAACCGGCACGATATCCTCAGGCTCTTCTGCCTGCTCCAGTTCGCGCAGAATACCGCAGTCCCGTGTTGCCCGGTTGGCATTGCAGTGGCTGTGGAGCTCAAATAGTTGTTTTTCCAGTATATTCAGTTCACGAATACGGGCCTGAACGTGGTTCAGATGTTCATTTATCAGGGCATTAACCGTACCGCAGTCTGCGTCTGGCTGGCTGCGCGCCTGCAGCAACACCCGGATTTCTTCATGGGTCATATCGAGCGCCCGGCAGCGCCGGATAAACATAAGCCTTTCGAGATGTGCGCTATCGTAATGGCGGTAGTTATTAGTCTGGTCCCGCAATGCGGCCTGCAGAAGCCCCTCTCGCTCATAATAACGTACCGTCTCTACAGGACATCCCGCCTGGCGGGCCAGTTCACCAATTTTCATATCACACCTCTTCTGAGCTTGACCCTGTAGTTACATCAGGGTCTTTAATGCCAGTATACGTTATGAACGGGATAAAAAAATGAGTGACTGCTGCAGTAATAAAAAATGTGGATCAGCCGCAACCGGAGAGGAGGCGTCTGTTAAAAATACCGCCACTGCCCCGACTGAGGCTTCAGGGAAAATGCCACCAAAAACGACTCAGACCACACCGGCCTGTTGCAGCACCGGGAGCTGCTGCTCAACGGACGGCCTGAGCCAGATGTCCGAACCGGTTGCAGAGCTTCCCCGCAACGATGACGTTCAGACGCGTCTGCGCATCATGCAGATGGACTGCCCGACGGAGGAGACGCTCCTCCGAAAAAAACTGGCAAAATTACCTGCCGTCAGCAATCTTGAATTCAATCTGATACAGAGGGTGCTTACCGTGACCCATACACCGCAGGCGCTGGAACCGGTTCTGCAGGCGGTGCGCTCGCTGGGTTTTGACCCGGAACCGATTGATAAAGCAATGCAGCCTGAAGGCAGCTGCTGCTCAGGCCGTGAGGCGGAAAATACCGGCGGTTCCTGCTGCTCGCCTGCCCCTGTCACATTCGGTGAGCTGCAGACGCAGCAGGTGACCGCTGACGGGGTGCGTACCAGTATCAGGATCATGCAGATGGACTGCCCGGTTGAAGAGGGCATGATCCGTAAAAAGCTGGACGGCATGTCAGCCGTCAAGGAACTGGATTTCAATCTTATGCAGCGTGTACTGACGGTGGTTCACGCACCGGATACGCTGGAGCCGGTTCTGGCCGCCATTCGTTCTCTGGGCTTTGAACCTGAACTTCCTGACAGTAATGGCCGGCACGCGGTCACTGAGGAAAAGAAAAAACACTGGTGGCCGCTCGCGCTTGCCGGTGTGGCGGCAATCGCCGCCGAAGCCATGCACTGGGCGGGCATGCCGGAATGGCTGGAAGCGGCTCTTGCTCTGGCTGCCGTTGCGGCCTGTGGCCTGTCCACGTACAAAAAAGGCTGGATTGCTCTTCGCAACGGCAACCTGAATATCAACGCCCTGATGAGTATTGCCGTCACCGGGGCGCTGGCGCTCGGACAGTGGCCTGAAGCCGCCATGGTAATGGTGCTGTTCACGATTGCGGAACTGATTGAAGCGAAATCTCTTGATCGCGCCCGCAATGCCATCGGCTCTCTGATGAAGCTGACGCCTGAAACGGCCACGGTTCAGCAACCGGACGGCTCCTGGAAAGAAACTGAGGCCAGGTCTGTATCCCTTAACAGCGTGGTCAGGGTAAAACCGGGCGAGCGTATCGCTCTCGACGGCACGGTGGTCCGGGGCAGGACCGCCATTAATCAGGCACCTATTACCGGCGAAAGTCTGCCGGTGGATAAAGGGGAAGGTGACCCGGTCTTCGCCGGGACGGTCAACGGCTCCGGTGGCTTTGAGTACCGTGTAACGGCCGCTGCCGGAAATACCACGCTGGCGCGTATCATTCATGCCGTGGAGGAAGCGCAGGGGGCAAAAGCCCCTACGCAGCGCTTTGTTGATCGCTTTGCACAAATTTATACCCCTGTGGTGTTTGCTATTGCCGTCGCAGTTGCCGTTCTCCCACCGCTGATTGCAGGTGAAAGCTGGCAGGAGTGGATTTACAAGGCGCTGGTGATGCTGGTTATCGCCTGCCCCTGTGCGCTGGTCATTTCCACGCCAGTGACCATTGTCAGTGGCCTGACGGCAGCAGCCCGCCGGGGGATATTGATCAAGGGCGGCGTTTATCTTGAAGAAGGCCGAAAGCTGAAGTGGCTGGCGCTCGACAAGACCGGCACCCTGACGCACGGTAAGCCGGTACAGACGGATGTGATTATCTATACCGGGGTGGCAGAAGATGAGGGGCGCAGTCTGGCTGTGAGCCTGGCAGGTTACTCCGATCATCCGGTTTCGCAGGCTGTATCGGCGGCATCAGATGGCATTCAGCGTTATGAAGTGGAAAACTTTGAGGCTCTGCCAGGCCGCGGCGTGCGCGGCGTCATCAACGGTCAAACCTACAGTCTGGGCAATCTGAGGCTGGCTGAAGAAACGGTGCGCTGTCCGGAAGCGGTCAGGGCTGCACTAACGGAACTGGAGACTGGGGGTAAAACGGTCATCATGCTCTGTGACACTCATCAGGTGCTAGGGCTGTTTGCGGTGGCTGATACGGTGAAGGAAAGCAGCCGCGAGGCGATAAGTCAGTTGCATAGTCTGGGTGTTAAAACGCTCATGCTGACCGGAGACAATGCGCACACTGCGCAGGCCATTGCCGGTCAGGTTGGTATCGATGAGGCGCGGGGGGATCAACTGCCGGAAGATAAACTGCGTGCTGTAGAAACATTTACGGCGCAGGGCACGACCGGCATGGTGGGCGACGGCATCAATGATGCACCGGCGCTGGCCCGCGCCGATATCGGCTTTGCCATGGGTGCAATGGGCACGGATACCGCCATCGAGACTGCCGATGTGGCCCTCATGGATGATGATTTGCGTAAAATTCCGGCTTTTGTCCGACTCTCCCGGCAGACGTATAACATTCTGGTTCAGAATATCGTTATGGCTATTGGGATCAAGGCAGTGTTCCTGGCCCTGACCATTGCAGGTATGGGGACCATGTGGATGGCGGTATTCGCGGATGTGGGAGCAAGCCTGCTTGTTGTAGCAAACGGCCTGCGCCTGTTGCGTAATTAGCAGGGCTGCTGCCTATCGGATTAGGGCGGGCAGTGACAGGAGACGTAGTTGGCTTATATTGTCTGCGTTATGCTACCAAGGTCGGCTCTGAAAAAGAGAGGGACAGCATCACTGACACCGCTCTTTTCATAATGGCCATAGTGCAGTTTTGATACCTATCCTGATATAAAGGCCCTCTCTGACAGAGGGCCTTTTGATATCATAATATCCTTGCTTTATGCCTACGCAGCCAGATTAATTTGTAGGCAGCAGGAATAATGAACAGTGATAGAAGCGGAGCTGTGATCATCCCCCCAATCATGGGTGCTGCAATCCGACTCATGACTTCTGAGCCTGCTCCCGTTCCCCAGAGAATGGGTAGCAGACCCGCAATGATCACTGCCACGGTCATGGCTTTTGGCCGGACACGCAGAACTGCACCATGGTAGAGGGCTTCATCAAGACTTTCAGATGTGAATGTCTCGCGGTGGGACAATTCCGGGTGTGCTTCAATGGCATGACGCAGATACATCAGCATGACCACTCCAAATTCTGCCGCCACCCCAGCCAGGGCGATAAATCCGGTTCCGGTCGCCACAGACATGTGGAAGTCCTGCCAGTAGAGGAACCATATTCCTCCGACCAGGGCAAACGGAAGACTCATCAGGATCAGCAGGGCTTCATCAGCCCGGCGGAAGGCGAGGTATAACAGAATGAAAATGATCATCACCGTCATCGGTACCATCAGTTTCAGTTTCTTGTTGGCGTGCTCAAGTAACTCAAATTGACCGGAGAATGACACACTGGTACCCGGTCTAAGTTTCACTTTCTGGCTGATGGCCGTCTTAATATCGTTTACCACCGAAACCATATCCCTGCCGCGCGCATCAATATAAATCCAGCTGGCAGGTCGGGCATTTTCCGTTTTCAGCATGGTTGGTCCGGAAACGACCTTAACGTCAGTCACATCCCCCAGCGTGATTTGCTGCTTCATCGGTGTCAGGATCGGCATCTGTTTCAGCGCCTGCGGACTGTTCCGGTAATCCTGCGGGTAGCGGATATTAATCGGATACCGGGCCACGCCCTCAACCGTTTCCCCAACCGTCGCGCCGCCGATAGCTGAGGAGACGAACAGCTGGACATCACCCACCGTCATCCCGTAGCGGGAGGCTTTTTCACGGTTAATATCGATGTCAATGTAGCGCCCCCCCTCCAGTCGCTCAGCCAGAGCAGATACCACGCCCGGCACGGTTTTGGCTACCGCCTCAATGCTCTGCGCCGTTGCATCGATATCGGACAGAACAGTACCTGACACCTTGATACCTATCGGACTTTTGATCCCGGTTGAGAGCATATCAATACGGTTACGGATGGGGGGCACCCAGAGGTTAGCCAGTCCGGGTAAACGGACCGTTTTATCGAGTTCGTCAATAATCTTGTCAATCGTCATGCCGGGCCGCCACTGATCCTCTGGTTTGAGCTGGATCGTGGTTTCCATCATTTCGAGCGGCGCGGAATCCGTCGCGGTCTCGGCCTTCCCGGTCTTGCCAAAAACAGAAGCTACTTCAGGTACGGTTTTGATGAGCTTATCCGTGGTCTGTAAGATCGCAGCGGCCTCTGCCGGCGATACGCCCGGCAATGTTGAGGGCATATACAACAGGTCGCCCTCGTTTATCTTCGGCAGAAACTCGCCGCCCACCTGACTCAGGGGCCAGATAACCGTGAAGATGGATAAGGTCGCAACCAGCAGGGTTGTTTTTGGCCAGTGAAGTACCCGCAGCAGCAAAGGATGATACGCTTTGATCAGCAGCCGGTTCAGAGGATTGCTGGTCTCGGCAGGAATCTTCCCCCGGATCCAGAATCCCATCAGAATCGGGATGACGATGATGGCCAGCGCGGCCGCGCCCGCCATGGAGTAGGTTTTCGTAAAGGCCAGTGGACCAAACAGACGACCTTCCTGTCCTTCCAGGGTAAAAATAGGAATAAAGGACAGGGTAATGATCAGCAGACTGATAAACAGCGCAGGTCCCACTTCAACGGAGGCATCGGTGATAACCTTCCAGCGGGTTGCGTTGTCAATCTGCTCATCCGGATGCTGATGATCCCACTCTTCCAGCCGTTTATGCGCATTTTCAATCATCACGATGGCGGCATCCACCATCGCCCCTACCGCAATGGCGATCCCTCCCAGCGACATTATATTGGCGTTCAGCCCCTGGACATGCATGACAATAAAGGCGATACACAGACCAAGGGGCAGAGAAATAATCGCCACCAGGGCAGAACGAACATGCCACAGAAACAGGGCGCAGACGATGGCCACCACGATAAACTCTTCCAGGAGTTTGTAGCTGAGGTTGTCAATGGCCCGGTCAATTAACTGGCTGCGATCGTAGGTAGTCACAATATCAACGCCCTCAGGCAAACTTGCCTTCAGGGTCTCCAGTTTATCTTTCACTGCAGTGATAACGTCGCGCGCATTTTTACCCGACCGCAGGATCACGACGCCGCCGGCGACTTCTCCCTGACCGTTAAGCTCTGCTATACCACGCCGCATTTCAGGCCCGGTCTGCACGCGGGCCACGTCCCGCAGATAAATCGGTACACCGTTTTCTCCGGTTTTCAGGACGATGTTATTGAAATCGTCTATGGACTGGAGGTAACCGCTGGCCCGGACCATGTACTCCGCTTCGGCGATTTCAACGGATGAGCCACCGGCTTCCTGGTTAGATGACTCAAGGGCCTGTTTTATTTCAGGCAGGCTGATGCCGTACTGGGTCTGTTTCTCCGGGTTAACCTGAATTTGGTACTGCTTGACCACGCCGCCTACTGATGCAACTTCCGCGACATTAGGGATAGTTTTCAGTTCAAATTTCAGGAACCAGTCCTGCAGGGAGCGCAGTTCGGAAAGGTCATGTTTTCCGCTGTGATCAACCAGAGCATATTCAAATATCCAGCCCACACCTGTGGCATCAGGCCCTATTTCCGAGCTTACACCGGCAGGCAGTTTCCCCTGAACCTGATTAAGGTATTCCAGCACACGTGAGCGGGCCCAGTACAGATCGGTCCCGTCCTCAAAAATGACATACACATAGGAATCGCCGAACTGGGAAAAACCGCGCACGGTCTTGGCTCCGGGTACCGACAGCATGGTGGTCGTGAGCGGATATGTAACCTGGTTTTCAACAATCTGCGGAGCCTGACCAGGATAGCTGGTCTTGATAATTACCTGTACATCGGACAGATCGGGTAGCGCATCCACAGGGGTGTTGATGATAGTCCAGGTGCCCCAGACACTAAGAAACAGAGCGGCCATCATAACGAGGAAACGGTTGGCAACCGATCGCCGTATAATCCATTCAATCATCATCGTCTCCTCAATGACCGGAATGTGTATTTGCAGACGGAGCGGACATTGGCGGCATTGTGCCGTCCGTTGTTTCCGGATGACGCATACGTTCCAGTGCGCCCGTAATGTTGGCTTCGGAGTCAATCAGGAACATGCCGCTGACTACCACCATATCGCCTTCATTGAGGCCGGTGCCGATACCGGACTGTTGCTGAGATTCGTGGAGAACGTGGACCCTTTTTGGCACAAACCGACCTTCTGCATCGACAGTGATCACGCGCTGTTCTTTACCGGTGTCAATAACGGCCTGCGATGGGATCAGCAACATTTCCTGGCTCCGGGTATTCAGTTTCAGATAGGCATTCATGCCCGGTTTAAGGCGTTCGTCCTTGTTTGATACCTGCAGACGTACCTGCAGAGTCCGGGTGGTTTGATCGACGCTGGGAAGAATGTTCCATTTTTCTACATGGAACGATTTATCCGGATAGGCCGGTACTGAAATTTCAAATTGAGAGGTGTCTTTCAGGAGATAGGCGATGGATTCGGGTACTGCCGCACTGATCCAGACCGGATCCATCCCCTGAATCTGTGCCACTACTTTATCTTTTGAGATATTCATACCAGTGCGCAGGTCAAACGCCGTAATGACACCATCTATCGGTGCCTTAATGGTAAACCGGGTCTGAATACTCCGGGTTGACCGCAGTTTCTGGATATCCTTTTCCGGCATTCCGGCCAGACGAAGTCGTTCAAGCACACCTTTAATTTGCGTTGGCGTCCCTCCGGTGCCAGATAACAGGAGAAACTCACTTTGTGCTTCCACCCATTCCGGAATGGTAATATCGATAAGCGGTGTACCTTCCTTCACATGATCGCCAATCGTCAGGGGATACACTTTTTCGACGAAACCGTCAGAGCGAGCCTGCACAATGACAAACTGATACTCGTTGTAACTAACATTGGCCGGTATTGTCTGAGAATAATTCAGCATTCCGCGTGTGACTTTTTGCGTTTTTAATCCCAGGTTCTGAACCAGCGTTGGATCAATACGGATCCCATCGCTTATTTTCTCGCCGCTTTCATCTGCATATTTTGGCACCAGGTCCATGTCCATAAAGGGTGATTTTCCGGGTTTATCAAATTTCGTATCCGGTTTCATCGGGTCATACCAGAAAAGTATCTTTCGCTCCGGTGCCTTTTGTTCCGTTTGTACTGTTTTTTGTTCCGGGTTTACATACTGCAAGGCAGTAACGGATATCAGCCCTCCTGCTATCAGGCTGCTGATAATTATTGCAGCATATTTTATCTTTAAAGAGGCCATACAATTTCTCGCTGAAAAATCAAAACACCTGGCATATGCGTCTGATCATTAATTCACAGAAATATCTTTATAAGTGTTCAGGCCCACTGGATATATTCGCTCCGGGCTGTCAGTCAGGATTGGATAACGTTAATGCTTTTGAGTAAGGCGATATTGCCCTGCTGAATAAACGAGAAATCTACGTGGTTACCGGTTTTCAGGGCATTAATGGTGTCGTCTGCATTCACAAAGGTGAAGCGCATGGTCATTGCAGGCCAGCCCACCGCAGGGATAGCTCCGTGCGAAATGGTGATTTTTTTACTTTTTATATCAATGTCTTTAACGACACCGTTGCCATAAATAATTTGCTGTGTCGAAGCATCACTGGCAGCATTCATATCACCATGGTGATGTGTTTCAGCATGAAGACTGGCAGAAAACATGACAGAGAAGGCGCCAAATAAAACGGCTTTAAATGAATTACGCATTTTTTTATTTCCTGATTAATAAAATGAATTTACTCAATCCAGCCGCCACCCAGTGCGGTGAACAGATTGATTTCGTTAACCTGTCGGGAATATGTAAGATCGAGAATGGTTTGCTGCGTCGTGAACAGGGAGCGTTCTGCATCCAGCACTTCAATGTAGCTGACAGCACCACTTGAATATAATCCTCTGGCACGCTGGAGGGTTATCTGCAGTGAATCGAGATAATGCTGCTGTGCCTCAAGTTGCTGGCTAAGGCTGTCCCGCAGCGCAAGCGTATCGGATACATCCTTAAAGGCGGACTGAATTTTTTGTTCGTAGTTAACCACCGACTGTTGCTGGCGAATTTCAGCCAGTTTCAGATTGGCTTTGTTCCTGCCGGCATTAAAAACAGGAATTTCAATTTTGGGAATAAAATTCCACATTCCGCTTCCTGACGTAAAGAGGCTGGACAGCTCTGTACTGCTTGCGGAAAGACTACTGGTCAGGGTAATGGATGGGAAAAAGGCCGCTCGCGCTGCGCCAATATTGGCATCAGCCGCTTTGAGCTGGTATTCAGCTTCCATGATATCCGGGCGCTGCAGCAAAATTTGTGACGACAGGTTTGGTGGCAGTTTTACTGGTGCGATCTCACCACCTTTCATCGTTTTTTCTGACGGAAGTGCGTGGTAGGTTCCCAGCAGCAGTTGCAGGGCATTGTTTGCCTGCGCCAGATCGCCTTCTCGTTTGGCTATCTCAGCGCGGGTACTTTCGATTTGTCCCCTGGCCTGTTCAAGCGCCAGAACGTTCGTACTCCCGGTCACCAGCTGTTGCTCAACGAAAGCATAAGACTGTTGATAATTTTTCAGCGTTTCCCGCGCAATACGGAGTTGTTCGGACGCCAGTTGCTGGCTGAAATAGCTCTGTGAAACGTTCGATATCAGCAGGATGTGTACGGCACGACGGGCTTCTTCGCTGGCAAAAAAGTTCTGGCGGTCAGCTTCACTCATGTTCTTAAGCTTGCCGAAAAAATCGAACTCATAGCTGAGCTCCAGACCCGCGTCGTACTCCTGTGCGGTCGGCTTGTCACCTTTCAGACTACTGCGGTAGGTGATCGCGGATGAGGCATTCAACTGGGGATAACGATCTGCATCCGTGACGTTGAACTGGGCCCGGGCCTCTTCAACCTTCAGGGCGGCCATTCTCAAATCACGGTTGTTTGTCAGGGCTTCACCGATCAGCCGGGTAACCTGGGGATCGACAAAAAAATTACGCCAGCCCGTATCCTGATAGCCATTTACCGCTGGCGTCAGGCTGTTGCGTGACAGAGAAAACTGCTGTGGTACTGGCGCTGCCGGCCGCTGATACTCAGGTGCCAGTGAAACGCAGCCTGTCAGTATAAAAATCATGCTGATGCTTAATAGTTTTAATTTGAACATAACGCTTCTCTTCCAGGCAGGCCTGGTAAATGGTTCAAATGAAGTCCAGAGTATTGATAGGGGGATTTTACAGAATGCTCTCTGTTTGCCAGGTGACTGGATAATGACAATGCTGTCATTTTTAACGTAAGTCGTTGATTACATGCTTAGGCTAAATAGAATGAATGGCATGAGTAGTCAGCCAGGGGAGCAAGATGAAAATACTGATCGTTGAAGATGAAGTAAAAACTGGAGAGTACCTCAGTAAAGGGCTTACTGAGGCGGGATTTGTAGTTGATCACGCTGATAATGGTCTGACCGGATATCATCTCGCCATAACAGCCGAATATGATTTACTGATTCTGGATATCATGCTCCCGGATGTAAACGGCTGGGATATTATTCGTATGCTTCGTGCCGCAGGTAAAGGTATGCCTGTTTTGCTGCTTACGGCTCTCGGCACCATTGAGCACCGGGTTAAAGGACTTGAGCTGGGCGCGGACGATTACCTGATTAAACCATTTGCGTTTGCTGAGCTTCTTGCCCGGGTCAGGACACTTTTACGACGGGGTAACACAGTCATCACGGAAAGCCAGTTTAAGGTGGCTGATCTGATGGTAGACCTCGTTTCAAGGAAGGTTAGCCGCGCAGGGAAACGTATTTTGCTGACGAGTAAGGAGTTCTCCCTGCTGGAATTCTTCATTCGTCATCAGGGAGAGGTGCTGCCCCGTTCGCTGATTGCATCGCAGGTCTGGGATATGAACTTTGACAGCGATACTAATGCTATAGATGTGGCAGTAAAACGCCTCAGGGCAAAGGTAGACAACGATTATGAGCCTAAGCTGATCCAGACGGTCCGCGGCGTGGGATATATCCTGGAGGTTCCGGATGCGTTTTAATTTCTCAGGGCGCCCTTACTCTCTCGCACTGAGACTGACCTTCTTTATCAGCCTGTCCACCATAATTGCGTTTTTTGCTTTTACCTGGTTTATGCTGCATTCCGTTGAAAAACACTTTGCAGAGCAGGATGTCCGGGATCTGAAACAAATCAGTATCACGATGAACAGAATACTGCAGACACCTGTAGCTCCGGACCAAAAAAAAATAAGTAAAATCAAAGAATCCATCTCAGATTACCGCAACGTCGCTGTTCTTATTTTGACTGATGGGGGTGACGTGTTGTTCAGCTCACCACAAGGGGCGACGTTACGCTCTGCGGTCAATGCATCAAACTTTACCGCGCATAGTCGGGCCAGAGAAATATTCCTCTGGACAGTGAAAGAGCCAGCTTTACTTATGCGCAACGGCTCTGACATGAAAATGCAGACTTACAGAATCGTTGCATCTTCAGGCAAAGCAACGCTTAACGGAAAACCACAGACGTATCAGATGATAATTGGGCTCTCGATTGACTTTCATCTTCATTACCTGGAAGCACTAAAAAAGAATTTAATTGCCATTGCCTTCGTAATCAGTCTGTTGATTATTTTCATTATCCGCATAGCGGTTCGGCAGGGACATCTTCCTCTCCGCAACGTCAGCAAGGCCATTAAAAATATTACCTCGGAGAACCTGGATGTGAGACTGGAACCGTCCAAAGTTCCCATCGAGCTGGAGCAACTGGTGATATCGTTTAACCATATGATTGAAAAGATTGAGGATGTATTTACGCGACAGGCAAATTTCTCTGCTGATATCGCCCATGAAATCAGAACGCCCATAACCAATCTGGTTACACAGACTGAAATCGCGCTAAGTCAGCACAGAACGCAGAAAGAGCTGGAGGATGTGTTGTATTCCAGCCTGGAAGAGTATAACAGAATGACAAAAATGGTCAGCGATATGCTTTTTCTGGCACAGGCTGATAATAATCAATTGATCCCCGAACGGATAATGTTTGATCTCCGCACAGAAGTGGTCAAGGTGTTTGATTTTTTCGAAGCCTGGGCAGAAGAACTCAATGTTTCTCTGCAGTTAAACGGGTCGTGCTGCCTAATTAAAGGAGACCCACTTATGTACCGAAGGGCATTAAATAATCTTCTTTCTAACGCTCTGCGTTATACGCAGTCAGGGAAGACAGTGACTGTAACCATTGCGGGGAATGAGAATAGCGTTCAGCTTATAGTTGAAAATCCAGGGAAACCGATACCTGCAGAACACCTGCCACGTTTGTTTGATCGGTTTTATCGCGTCGATCCATCGCGGCAAAGAAAGGGAGAAGGCAGTGGGATTGGTCTGGCGATTGTAAAGTCAATCGTAAACGCTCATCACGGGAAACTGTGGGTCGAATCAGATACAGTTTCGACACGATTCATTTTGCTATTACCCAGAATGGCTGCATAGTGTCCCGAATGTCTCCAGTTTTTCGACGAATAATAAATATATTACAGAGATGTCATTAAGCTGTCATGCCTTCAACAGAATTAAGCAGGTAGAATCGTCCTCACTAAGCAGGCGGAACAGTCTTTATGGATCAATATCAGCGGAATACAGGCGCTGAGTTACGTATATTATCTTTTTTAAAATGAAATCAGTCTGGCTTGTGAGTTCTTTAGTTGATGACATCGTTGACAGTCCGTTATTTATTTCATTATCAATGGGGACCTTATTATGAAAAGTTTAATCTTCGCTTCCTTTGTCGGACTTAGCTTAATTCCTTCAGCCTGGGCCGATGGAAACATTAACATTCATGAGCATGTTAATAATGCCCAGGCGGCAGCGCACCAACAACCGTCTTCATCCGTTCCTGAATTTGTCAGGGGAGAAGTATCACAAATGAAGAGTATGGATCAGCATGAACAGGCCCTTATCGTTCATAATTCCATGAAAAATAGTGCTTCTGATGCTCATCAGAAAATGGCGAAGAACCATCAGAAGATGTCAGATGAGATGGCCGGCATGAAATCAAGTACCGCGCCATCTTTTGCAGAAATGGATGAACATGAAAGGGCCGCCGTTGTCCACGAAAATATGAGTAACGGCCAGTCAGAAGCACACCAGTCAATGGCTGCAATACATCGCGGCATGAAGTAAAACTGACGGAAGCGGGTTGCTATATCAGTCCTTAATGTTTTATTCAGATGCAGAAATCCTTACCTTACAGATACGAACCATTTATTCAAATCAGCCCCTGCCTGGGGCTTTTTTGCAACGCTTATAAACACCCGGCATTTTTATGATATTTATTTTTTTGTTTCCTGCTGCAACTGGAGGCTTTATCGCTTTGAACTAATGCTGAGGAATTTTGTTGAAGCTATTTCAACCAGCTTAGTATTTTCATATGACGAAATGTGCTATTTCTCTATAAATTACTTGCTTAATGCTGCTTATTTTTTGAGTGCTATAAAAGCACATTAATCAATTTCTCTGTTAATTATTTTAAATATTTACGGGCGAAGCAAGAGCACGCTTTTCTTGACGGTTAGAATTTGTCATTATGCATAAGAGCGGTGTATGCGTCATGAAACGTAAAAAACTGACCTTCAAATTTTATTGGTTCTGATGGCATTCTGTAAGCGGCTGTATATTCATTTCGATGCTTTTATCGTTTCAGCATGAGGCCTTTCAGGCATAACCGGAAGATAAATCGCAGATTGCAGTGCAGGTTCAGGGCAGTCAGCTGGCAGATAAGACCTGAACCGGGTAAAAAAGGTAAATACAGTTACACCTTACTGCACGTTGAGTAAACCGGGGTCTGCAGTAAACAGAATGTTTAAAATATAAAAAAGTAGCCCGCCACAGTCAGCGGGCCGGCTGAAATCAGCCTGAAAGAAGATTTACCGGAAATACATTAATGATGAGGGTAATACACAATACATCCCGGATGCAGTGGCAAAGGAGAACAGAAAACTCCGGGCGAATTTTCTGTCCACATACTATCCGTTATTTCTCTTCCAGCATCATTTTACGGTGCAGATCGATAATGCTCTGATGTGCAGCTGAGTTTGCATTATCCATGCTCTCATGCGCAAGAATGGCTCGTTCATGCTCATTCATCGAAGAGACAGAAACACGGTTATCAGTGTTATCTGATGCTGTTTCAGGATGCTGCTGTGCCCATGCGGACGAAGCGGAAATCAGGATCACAAGAGGGATAAGCATTACTTTTTTCATGGTGGCAGTCCTTAACGTTGAATGTAAAATAAGAATAAACAATTACCGGCCGGGTTTACCTGTGGCCTCAGTGATGTTCATCGTACAGAAGAAAAAACGTTACGGCGAAAAATGACAGAAATGTAATTTATAAACAGTGCGTTCCAACATTACACAATTGTAATCACACAAAGTCTGTAGCTGTGGTAGCTTTCCGGTAACAAAAAAATTTACATCCTGAACGGTAAGCACGGCTTGTGCTTCCGATGCGGAGAGAGCCATTCTCCCGGGATAACAGGAAATTGCCGGAGTTCAGTCATGCAGCTTAAAAGTTCACGACGTAATTTCATTAAAGGGATCACTGCCGCTGGCATTGTGGGCGGACTGGGCCTGCGAACATTCGATGCATTCTCGGCGGTAAGCCTGATGCCGTCCCGCACACTTACCGGCACAGACTTTGATCTGTTTATTGGCGAGACGCCGCTTAATATCACCGGTAAAACCCGGTATGCAAAAACCATTAATGCTGGCCTGCCAGGTCCTCTGTTGCGCTGGAAAGAAGGCGATACCGTTACATTAAGAGTCAAAAATCGCCTTTCTGAACCGACATCAATTCACTGGCATGGCATTCTTCTGCCGGCGAATATGGATGGCGTACCGGGACTGAGTTTTCATGGTATTGAGCCGGACGATACCTATGTTTACTCCTTTAAGCTAAAGCAGAACGGTACATACTGGTATCACAGCCATTCCGGCCTGCAGGAGCAGGAAGGTGTTTATGGCCCGATTATTATTGATGCAGCTGAACCAGAACCGTTTGTCTGGGACAGCGAACACATAGTCATGCTTACCGACTGGTCTGATGAAAAAGCATCAGACATTCTCGCCAAACTGAAAAAGCAGTCCGATTATTACAACTTTGCGAAACCTACCGTTTCTGACTTTTTCCGTGACGCCAGGGAAAAAGGTCTCGGCAGTACGTTGTCCGATCGGAAAATGTGGGCAGAAATGAAGATGAATCCGACGGATCTGGCTGACGTCAGTGGTGCCACATATACCTATCTCATGAACGGGCAGGGCCCAGGAAAAAACTGGACAGGGCTGTTCCGTAAAGGCGAGAAGGTACGCCTGCGTTTCATTAACGGTTCCGCCATGACCTACTTTGATGTGCGCATTCCGGGTCTGAAAATGACGGTCGTGGCGGCTGATGGCCAGTATGTCACGCCTGTTGCTGTTGACGAGTTCCGCATCGCTGTGGCCGAAACTTACGATGTAATCGTTGAGCCGGCTGAAGATGCCTACACTATTTTCGCGCAGTCTATGGACAGAAGCGGCTACGCTCGCGGCACGCTGGCTGTCCGTGAAGGGCTTTATGCTCCGGTACCGGCTCCCGATCCACGCCCCTGGCTGACTATGGACGATATGGGGATGGGCGGGATGGATCACGGCAGCATGGGAGGTATGGATCACAGCCAGATGCAGAGCATGAATAACGACACCATGACAGGTATGGATGGTAATGCTATGCAGGCTATGGATGGCTCAGCTGTATCCGGAGCAGCAGAAAGTATGCCGGATATGGACCATAGCGCCATGGCCGGGATGGATCACGGCAGCATGAGTGGCATGGGGGACATGCAGAAACATCCTGCATCTGAAACAGACAATCCACTGGTTGATATGCAGGCCATGATGCCGGCGCCTAAATTAAGTGACCCGGGCATTGGTTTGCGTAATAACGGCAGAAAAGTCCTTACTTATGCCGATCTGAAAAGCACATTCGAAGATCCGGACGGGCGTGAGCCGTCGCGTACCATCGAGCTACATCTCACCGGACATATGGAAAAATTCGCCTGGTCATTCAACGGTATTAAATTCTCCGATTCAGAACCGGTTACGCTGCGATATGGCGAACGCGTGCGTGTGGTGCTGGTTAACGACACGATGATGACGCACCCCATTCACCTGCATGGTATGTGGAGCGATCTGGAGGATGAGGACGGTAATTTCCTGGTACGCAAACACACTATCGATATGCCTCCGGGTACCCGCCGAAGCTATCGGGTGACTGCCGATGCACTCGGGCGGTGGGCTTATCACTGTCATCTTCTTTTCCATATGGAAACCGGCATGTTTCGTGAAGTCCGGGTTACAGAGTGAGGTAGCGATAATGTCAGTTTCAGGATGGAATGATATGACAAAGTATTTTTCACGTTCCGCTGCAGGTTTGCTGGCCTGCACTGCGTTTGCCGGAGCGATAGTGATGCCCGCGTTTGCAGCACCTACGGGACCATCTGACAATTTACAACAGCATGATATGTCAGGCATGGACCAGTCTGCTATGCAGGGAATGACGCCTGGGACATCCGGTATGGAGGGTATGGAATCCATGCAGCCCGCGGCGCCAGCAGAAAGCCGTACACCCATTCCGCCGGTTACAGAGGCGGACCGTAAGGCAGCATTCCCGGACGTACATGGGCATAAAGTTCATGACAACAGCATAAATTACTTTGTGCTTGCCGATCAGCTGGAATGGCAAAAAAACAGTGAACCGGGTGGCTTCAGCTGGGATGTAAGCGGCTGGGCTGGCGGGGATATCAATCGACTCTGGTTACGTAGCGAAGGTGAAACCACCCGAGGTAAAGCCGAATCCGCAGAAGTTCAGGCTTTATGGGGACATGCTCTGACACCCTGGTGGGACGTGGTTGCCGGTGCCCGGCAGGATTTCAGGCCCGGAAAACCGCAAACCTGGCTGGCTGCTGGTTTTCAGGGCATGGCGTTGTACAACTTTGAAAGCGAGCTGACTGCGTTTGCCGGCGAGAAGGGACGGACAGCGCTCAGGCTGGAAGCCGAATACGATGTGCTGCTGACCAATCGCCTGATCCTGCAGCCTTCCTTTGAGGCAAATATTTACGGGAAAGATGATGAAGCACGGGAAACCGGTAAAGGCCTTTCCAGTACCGAACTTGCTCTTCGCCTTCGCTATGAAGTGAAAAGAGAATTTGCACCTTACGTGGGGGTTTCGTGGAGCCAGCTCTATGGCAATACTGCTGATATGGCTGCCCGTGAAGGTGAAAAAGATAATGAAGTGCGCTTCCTCCTCGGGGCTCGCATGTGGTTCTGATGCAGTTAATTCAAACAAAACAGGTATTATTATGAAACATTCATCTGCCAAATATTTCTTCGCTTTAATTGCTTCTGGCGCGGCTTTTGCTGCACAGGCTCATCCGGAACTGGCGTCTGCTGTCCCTGCTGATAAGTCTCAGATAACGGCACCGTCTAAACTGGAACTGCATTTCACCGAAAATCTGGTAACGAAATTTTCCGGTGCCCGTCTTGTAATGACCGCCATGCCGGGCATGTCTTCTCATGCGCCAATGCCGGTTGCGGCTAAAGTCTCAGCGGGCAGCGATCCGAAAACGATGATTATCACACCGGCAAAAACTCTGCCTGCAGGAACCTATAAAGTGGAATGGCGGGCGGTATCTTCTGATACTCACCCCCGGACCGGCAACTACAGTTTCAGCGTGAAGTAATACCATGAACGATCAGACTTTTATTATCATCCGTTTTTTTCTTTACCTTGATCTTATGCTTCTTTTTGGCCTGCCTTTATTCGAAATTTATGGGGTAAAGGGAGTATTGAAGAAATCGGTATCGTTGTTCAGCGTCTGGTCGTTCTTTTTTACGCTCATCTCTGCTGGCATGGTTTTGTCCCTTGCAAATATGCTGCTTGTCGCTCAGGCCATGAGTGGCGTCAGTGATCCCGGCGAACTGACTCTCCATATTATGGAGATGGTTGTCGGGGAAACTGCAGTGGGCATGAGCTGGGTTATCCGCTTCGCTGCACTGGTCATGGCGTTTATCGGGCTTGGCCTGCGGCTCAGGCATGTCGGGCTGTCACGTTATGTGCTTACCCTGTCCGGCGGTATAGCACTTGCTACACTGGCATGGGGCGGGCATGCGGCAATGAATGACGGCATCAGCTACTATCTTCATCTTCTGAGCGATATCATTCATCTGACAGCGGCCGGGGCCTGGATCGGTGCACTGGCGGCTTTTACTCTGCTCTTATGCATCAAAAAGGCTGAAAAGGCTGTCTATGCCAGCCAGCTGGCCGCAGCGTTGTCGGGTTTTGCCCGTGCCGGCACGATCATTGTGCTGAGCATTGTCATCACCGCCGTGGTTAACTTCGTATTTATCGTTGAAAAGCCTCTGAGTACCCTGCCGGGCAGTGACTATGGTCTGCTGCTGCTGGTAAAAACTGTTCTGTTTTTTCTGATGCTGCTGCTGGCCGCCGCCAATCGCTTCCGGCTTACACCGCGACTGGAAACGGCCCTGCTTCAGGGCCAATATAAGATGGGTATTTACCTGATGCGTAAAAGCATTATCACGGAATTTACTGTTTCGGTACTGATACTGGCAACCGTCGCCTGGCTGGGCACGCTATCGCCGGGTACCGGTATGGAATAACGACTAACCGTAGCCTGCAGGAAAGCTGCCCATGACCACTATGCTGATCGTTGAGGATGAACTGAAAACCGGTACCTACCTGAAACAGGGGCTTCTGGAAGCGGGATATGATGTAACCCTTGTAAACGACGGGCGTCAGGGACTGGAGCATATCCTGCGACAGCATTATGATCTCATTATTCTGGATGTAATGCTGCCTTCAATGGACGGCTGGGATATTCTTCAGCAGATGCGTATGGCCCGGCACGAAGAGCCCGTGCTGTTTCTGACTGCCCGGGATAACGTCAGTGAAAAGATTAAAGGTCTCGATCTTGGCGCGGATGACTATCTGCTCAAACCCTTTGATTTTGCCGAGCTCCTGGCGCGTATCCGCACCCTGCTCAGACGCAACCGTACGCAAACGTCCGGTACGCACCGCATTGCTGATTTGGTTATGGATGTCACCCGCCGGAGTGTGAGCCGTTCCGGCAAAAAGATACATTTGTCTGCTAAAGAATTTGTGCTGCTTGAGCTACTGTTACAGCGGACCGGAGAGGTGCTGCCAAGGAGCCTGCTTTCATCTCTGGTCTGGAATATCAATTTTGAAAGCGATACCAATGTGATTGATGTGGCCGTCAGACGACTTCGCAGTAAGGTGGATGATGACTTTACACCAAAGCTTATTCACACGGTACGGGGTATCGGATATGTGCTGGAGATACGGGAAGAGTGAAGCGTAACTGGTCCCTGACATCACGACTGAGCATAATCTTTGCCGGCGTGATGATGTCCGTCTGGCTTCTTTCGAGTGTGCTGCTTGTAGCCGCCCTCAGCAGTTATTTTCGTCATCAGGATGCCACATTGCTGACCGGAAAGCTTGAACTTGCCACAGAGCTTCTTGAGGGCGAGGTGCACGCCGGAAAGCTCGACAGCGCATCGCTTGCACGAAAGCTTTCGGATGCCATGGTTGGTCACAGCGGACTTTATCTTTCCGTTAAAACAACTGATAACCAGATGCTGGCCGACTATTCATCACCCGGTTTTTTGGTGCCTTATGAGCGCTTTAGCGGCGAAGCTACCCGTCCGGGTATTATGCAGACGGTAGAGGAAGATAGCTGGCGTTATAACGTTATGGTCAGAAAAATTAATGCGAAGAGCGCAGGAAAACTAAACGATGTACTGATTACGGCCGCCTATGATACCAGCCTTCATGATGAGTTTATCGGTCAGCTTAAAAAATGGCTGGTCTGGTTTAATGTCGCCCTGATATTTATCTCCGTTTTTCTGGGATGGCTCGTCACCCGGATGGGACTCAGGCCTCTGAATGAAATAAACCGGCTTGCCTCAGCAATTACGATTAACAGCCTGAGCAAACGTCTCCCTGGCCATAATCTGCCAGCCGAACTAAAGGTAACAGTAGCTGAATTTAACAGCATGCTTGAACGGCTGGAAGATTCATTCTGTCGTCTGTCTGAGTTCTCTTCGGATATCGCGCATGAACTGCGTACCCCTGTCAGTAATCTGATGATGCAGACTCAGGTTGCGCTGTCCCGTGAACGTGATGCCGAAAGTTACCGTGAGGTACTTTTTTCAAATCTGGAAGAGCTGAGCCGGCTCGCCAGAATGAGCAGTGATATGCTTTTCCTGGCTAAATCTGAAAACGGGCTGATGCCTCTGGAGAAACAGGACGTTTCGTTAAACGCAGAGCTGGAAGAGCTCCTCGATTTTTTTGAACCGCTTGCCGGTGACAGCGGCAAAACGCTTTCTCTGCAGGGGGAGGCAGTTGTCAGAGGCGATCGCCTGATGCTGCGTCGTGCAATGAGTAATCTGATAACTAACGCCATAAAATATTCATTACCGGGATCAGCTATTAATGTGCTGGCTGAACACCACGCCGGCAGGGTTTTTATACATATCTCTAACCCCACAGAAAATATCAACCGGGATAGTCTGAACCGGCTTTTTGACCGCTTTTACCGGGGCGACGCTTCCCGTCAGCATAATACGGACGGTGCCGGGCTGGGGCTGTCCATCACCCGTTCTGTTTTACTGGCTCATGAGGGCGATCTGCAGGTTTCCATGAACGATAATGTAATTACGTTCACGGCCATGATGCCGGCTCCCCGGGAGGTGTTTTAACGTTTTACCGGCAGGTCGGCAATTTTCATGGCCTTGTACTGCCTTAGTATCAGTAATAGGTTTCCCGGCACATTAAAGGATATCGGGAAAATCTGAAGTCTGAATCCAATACATGAAGGAGTGACGTTATGAAAAAAACGCAATTTGTTTTTGCTTCACTGATTTTTGCCCTGCCGGCTGCCGTTATAGCCCAGCAGCCGGACTCAAAGATGTCCCAGGATATGAATATGTCCCCGGCTTCAAAAGAGTACATGTCTGGCATGCAAAAGATGCACAGCGGCATGATGAATGCCATGAAGGAACAGGATGCTGACAGAGCGTTTGCCAGGGGCATGATTGAGCACCACAAAGGGGCTATTGCCATGGCCGAAACGGAACTGAAATACGGGAAAGATCCGGAAATGAAGAAGATGGCAGAGGACATTATCAAAGCGCAAAAAGGTGAAATTGAGCATATGGAAACGTGGCTGAAAAAATAATCATCTTCCGCTTTGGGGTCTGTTAACGTAAAGCAGGTTTCTGGCGGAGGACCTCTGGGAATCTTTAATGAGAAAGTAATATAACCTGTCTGAACCTTCGCCCCGGGTCCAGCATTCATTTTTCAGGCAAAATGCTTCTCCGGGGCGAAACAGGGTGCCTTACTGTTTTTTCAATGCATAATCCAGTTTTTCCATATCGTTAACGACAATTTCTTGCTCGTCAGCTGTCAGCGGAACTTCCTCCAGATAACGCTTCACTGAAGCCTTACTTTCCAGCAGCAGGCCTCTGGCGCTTTCTTTAGGTAGGTTAAAATCGCACCCGATACAGGCCATACGGTGAGGGCAGCTGCTCCAGAATGGGTTCGTACAGAAAGAATCCCCTAAATCGTAATAGGTTGCCGGTCCGGTCAGGCTGACAGCCTCCGGATCATGATCGATTAGCACGCTCATCATATGCGCCACCCGGTCCGCCTTCACAAAAGACGCAGCCAGCTGGGTAGGACGTATACGAATATAATGCATGGTGGACTGAGGCGTAGAATGACCTGACCACTGCATCAGCTCATACAAAGTCATGCCCTGTGGAACACTGGCCAGGGCTGTAACTGCTGAAGCGCGCCCCCGATGGCTGGTAATTGGCCCCCGGCTGTCTTGCGCAGGCACACCCGCTCTGGCACAGAGAACCGGGATGACAGTCCGGTTTATGACATCCCTGCCGACAGGTTTGCCCCGAAACTGAAACAGGAAGCGGACTTTTTCACCGGTACGCTCATCCGTAAGAGCTGCCTGTTCCTGTGGACGTTCGCTGAGCCAGATATCAACGTACTTTTTCACGACGGCAGAGATAGGTTTTACAAAGGTTTTAGACGTTTTTCCTGCCGGTACGCTGAGG
>Ga0308164_10001735_pt1 | contig 23936 bp, 13 predicted proteins | sample PhyTR2_FD_201031 | JGI IMG/M metagenome (GOLD analysis project Ga0308164, IMG submission 201031) | Phyllosphere microbial communities from UC Gill Tract Community Farm, Albany, California, United States - DLSLT.R2 | ecosystem: Host-associated > Plants > Phyllosphere > Unclassified | place: USA... | reverse complement strand
CCATACCAACGGCTTTTATATTGGTCCACAAGTCGTGTTGGGTTCCAGTTGGTATGCCGATCAGGCCAACACGCTGGAAGCACCGGGATATGGGGTTATCAACCTGAGCGCAGGCTATGTTGCACGCAGCGGTTATCGTTTGTTTGTCGATGCACGCAATCTGGGCGACAAACACTACGCGTCGACGGCAAATTATCTGGTGGATTCGCGCACGCAATCCACCGGTGTTTTCCGCCCGGGCCAAACGCGTGCGGTGTTTGTTGGTGTCGAAACACGCTGGTAATCAGGATTTATTTTTTTGACTCAATACAGGTCGGTACCGCGTCAGCGCTACCGACTTTTTTGTATTCAAACGCTTTATCCGCGTTGATCAGGTAGTTCAATTTGTTACGTGAATGCTGCAAAAGCGATTGACGTTAACAATTGTTTTCATGCGTAGCGCGTGCATGGACATCCGCTTCGGTTCATCCCTCTTTATCTCTCCATGCCTGCCACTACTAAGTTTGCGGCCGATCTTTGCTTGCTGATAACCAGTTTTCACCATCCTCGTTGCGTTGTTTTGTGACTGTCAATGTCAGAAATCGTCAGAAATTTCCTGACAGATTTCTTCCAGAATCCACTCCCAATAATCTTTCTCTACAAAAACCTTTGAGGCTGCTTTTTTTAGGCAGCGGATAGGGTCGTGGCGGCGCTGCCACGGGCATCCGCTTTCTTGCAGTTTGCAAATATTTTCAATCGATAACAAATGTTGACTCAGTGGTTTGAGGGGGCGCGATTTATTGTTGCGCCGAGAAATTTTGATTGTCGCTAGGCAACGAGACTGCGCAAATTTTAAGCACTTTAATTTACGGCTGGACTGGATTCATGAACTTCATCACCTCCTTCTTGTCGCGTATCACGCGTGTGACTTCGCAACGTCCTTCCCGAATGCGGGATGCCAGACCAGGCAGTTGCCGGGGAAGGTGGGCAGGCATTTTGATGGGCGTCGGCCTAGCCGTGATGGGCACGCTACCGCTTGCGGCATCGGCGGCTGATTTCGGCGTGACTGATTTTCAGAGCGATCCGGGCATCATTCCCAACAATGGGGTGGCGACGCTTTCAGTCAAGGTGGCGCGCTTCACTGGTAGTGGACCGGTCGAAGTCACGCTACCGATTCCGACCGTAGTGCAGCTTGACGGCGCGTTGCCGTCCAATTGCACCAAGTCCGGCACTGCTGGCGTCGATGAAGTGTTGATGTGTACGGTGGATCCGGCCGCAAACATCACTGCCGAAACGCTGTCATGGAACGTGCGCGGCCGCATGGCTGGCGCGAACACGACCACGGCAAGCGTTCCGGCAGACGACAACAACGGCAACAATCAGCAGTTGATGGCGGTAACCGTAGTGACCGGCGGCGACCTGCGCGTGAGCAAAGTGGCGCATCCGACTGGTACGCCGGCACCGGCGGATTACACGACGCCGATCAGCGTGGCCGGTGCATCCCTGTTGTCCTATACGCTGCGTCCGGAGATCGCCTCCGGCGATCCACTGCCGGCAAACGCCACGTTGCGCGTGACCGACAATCTACCGGACGGCACTTTGTTCGAATACCTTGGCACCAATGCGTCGGGCTGGAACTGCTCGCATTCGGGCAACCTGTTGACTTGCGATCTGACCGGCCCGCGCGCAGTGGGGGCCTTGCCTCCGATTGAGGTGCAAGGCAGGGTAGCCGGTACCGGCACTGGTGACTTCGATAACAATGCGAACGTTCAGCCGCAGCCGCCGAATAGCCAGAACTATCAGGATTCGGATCTGAGCAGCATTGGTACCGGCAACATCAAGGTATTGGTGACACCAGGTGCCGACCTTGCTGCTGGTATCGCATTCCCCGGGAACGTGCCGACCTCGACGACGGAAGACCTGGTTCTGCGCATGACCAATAACGGCCCATCGACCGTGGTTGGAGGCAAGGTGCGGACCGCGATTCCCAATGGCTTCGTATTGGGTACGCTGCCTTCCGGCTGCGTCAATCTTGGTAACGGAACGGTTGGTGCCACGACCGGCACCATCGTCGAATGTACGAGCGGAACGGTCACCTCGGGTTCTAACCAGCCATGGACGATTCCGGTGACAACACCCGCTACTGCTGGCAACACCACGCTGTTCGCCCAGACTACACCGCCAGCCGGCATTACCGATCCGATCGAGGCGAATAACGTCGCCAGCACGGCCGTTAACATCGAACTTCCCTATGCCGACCTGGGCATAACCAAGAACAAGACGCCGGCACTGGTGCAGGCTGGTTCCAACATGACCAGTGCCATTACGGTCCGTAACCATGGCATCGCTGACGCAACTTACAGTGCTGCCGGCGGAAGTAATCCGCTGGTCGTGGTCGATGACATGGCCAATGCAGAGGAGTTTGTTTCGGCGGGTGCTGGCTGGACCTGTACCGATCTCGGCCCCGATTCGTCAGGAGCCGGCCGTCGCCGTGTGGTATGTGAACGCACCGTTGGCGGCACGCTTGCCGTCAATGACACGCTGTCGTTGTCGCTGGTCACGCGTGCATCGGCCTCGCTGACCGACCTGACGGTGCTCAGCAATACCGCATGTACCGGTTCGACTGCATTAGGTCAGCTGGGTCGATCGCCCGCGGATGGACCGCAGCCGCCAGATCCGGCAAACAGTGGATCCGAAGCTGGCGATTGCTCCAATGGTTCTGCGTCGGCGACCGACCGAAATGCCGTGGTATCCATCGACAAACAAGGTTCGCGTGACAACGCCGCGTGGAGCGATACGACTACGCTGTCTGCTACCGACAAGGACATGTATTTCCGTATCGTCGTCACCAACACGGGCGGAGATACCGTACCGACCCTGACCGTCGGGGACAATATTCCCAACTATCTTGCTGCAGTGGCCGCGAATCCGGCTACCGGCCGTCCGGCGCAGCCGGCTACCGGTGTGACGGCGACCATTACGGGGGCTGCGGCCGGTGAAAGCTGCACTGGTACACAGAATCTCACTTGTACGCTTAAGGATGTGGCTGCCGGACAGTCGCGTACCATCGTGATCCGCTTACAGCGTCCGTTCGGCGCGGGTGCCACCATCACCAACACGGCAAGCGTGACCTCTCCGGATGCCATTCTCGGTGCCGGCTCCAAGCTCAACGACAACACGGTGTTCGCAGTCGAGCATGTGGTTGATGTCGCCCTCGTCAGCAAGAGCGTGAGCCCCGATCCGGTAATGACCAACCAGCCGGCAGTCTTCACCATCTCGACGCGCAACTATGGCCCGAACACGGCTTCCGACGTTGTGATGCACGATGTTCTGGACAAGAACAAATACGAATTCATTAGCGCCACCTGGGGCGGCAGCAATACGAACTGCGGCATGAGTGAGACAGTTTCGTCGTATGAAATCACCTGCGGGAATACCACGCTTGCCTCGAACGATTTCTTTACGTCGGTCATCACCGTGCGTCCAAAAAAGAATGCTGGCGACAACTACAACCGTTCGGAAGACAACACCGCATTCGTTACGACATCTACTTGCGAGATGGTTGATGCATCGGCAATTGCCTGCGGCGGCGTAGCCGAGAACAATAACGTCAAAACCGTTTCCTTCAACGTGACCGCACCACAGGTCGATACCCTGGTCAAGAAAAACAACGTTGATAGCCTGACCGCCTACGGTGAACGTCTGAAATACCGCATTCGCGCCCAGAACAAAGGCCCTTCGCGTGCCGAAGGCATCGTACTGACCGACGTGCTGACTGTGGCATCCGGATACAACATGCAATTTGCGGAAGTCACCGGCGTCAATGTCGTTGGTGCAGAGTCCGGTTTTACGCTCGATACCAGTAAAAATGCCTCGGTTGTCTGTGCGCAAAGCGCGGCCAATGCCGACGTGATCTGTCGCTTGAGCAATACCGCGGCGGATAACTATCTGGATGCCAATGCCGAAGTCAATTTCGTGCTCGAGTTCACCGCAGTGAACCAGGCCGGCCTGCCACCGACCGGTCCAACCAGCTTTGGCGACATCATCACGATCACGCCGGACGAGTTTGGCAGCTATGAGCCGGATACCGACAACAATAAGGCAAGTGCCAACTCGACCGTGTTGCCGAACACCGATCTCGGTGTGGAGAAGAGTACCCAGACGCCATCTCCGGCGGATATCGGGCAACCGATCAGGTTCGATATCAAGGTCTATAACAACGGTAGCTCCGATACGGCCAAGTTGCGCATCATCGATACGCTGCCGACCGGGTTCGAGTGGGTTACCACCAATACCGGTGGCAATGACTACCGGCCTAAAATTGCGGCCACCGGCAGCACGACCGTGTCCGCACCTGGCGGTGTGTTGAGCGTTACCGGCAGCCCATCCAATGGCATTGACAACGTCTGCTTCGTCTCGAATGGTGTGACGACTGTCACTACCCTGGCGCAGCAGCAGGCCATCACTTGTGATCTCGGCGGCCTGTTCAAAGTGGGGAGTTCGACCACGAACACGGCGACCGTGACGCTCTATGCACGAGCCAAGTCCGGTCTCTACGACGGTTCCGTCAATGCACCCTACCTGACCAATCGTGTCAACAGCGTACGTATCGAGCCGGGCAAGGATAGTAGCGGCAACGATGTTTCTATCGATCGGGATCCGAGCAATAACACTGGCACTTCGGTGGTACAGATTCACAATACGCGCATCGGCGGTCGCGTCTTCGTCGATCTGAACGACAACGGCGATCAGAATGGCGATATTGCCTCAGCCGACCAGGGTATCGGTGGCGTGACGCTGACATTGAGCGGTACCGACAGATACGGCAATCCGGTTAGTCGTACAGTAACGACCAGCAGTGCCGCTGCCGGCATCGGTTCGGTGCGCGGTGACTATCTGTTCGACAATCTGCCGCCGTCGGATGCGAACGGCTACACCATCACGCAGACCCAGCCGACCGGATTCGGTAACGGCACGCCGCGGCCGAACACGATTCGTACGATCCGCAACGTCGATAGCACGGGCGTCACCAGCAAGGGCACGGCGAACAATCCGGATGCGAACTCCAGCGTCATCAGTGGCATCGTCATTGAAGGCGGCGGCAATGGCGTGCAGTTCGACTTTCCGGAACTGACGACGGAAACGTCTTCCAACCTGAAGGTCTCGGGCTACGTCTACGTCGATGCTGACAACGATGGCATTTTCGATGGCGGCGAGACGCCGATTCCCGGCGTCATGGTCACGCTGGTCGGCTGCTCGGCAGGTCCTGACAACGTGGTCGATACGCCTTCGGTCGGAACGTCCCAGCCAGCAGTCTGCCAAGGCGATGACGTATCGGTTTCCTTCACGATCACCACGGACGCCAACGGTTTCTATAACTTCCCGCTGGAAAAACCGGGTCGCTACACGGTGATCCAGCAGACCCCGCAGCCGGTGGTCAATGGCGTCGAAACGTTGCGTGGCAAGACCACTGCAGGTTCGGTTGACAGGACCGGCAGCGCGGCTGGCACCAATGATGGCGGCACGTCGGGAACGGCCACGACCGTGGCGAACGAGATCAGCGGTAATGGTTCAAGCACGATCAGCAACATCCTGATCAGCGACAGTACCGCGCAATCGGTCAACAATAACTTCGGCGAAGTGCTGCCGGGCAGCATCAGCGGCTTTGTCTATACCGAGAAGGGCACACCCAACTCCAACTTTGATCCGAATAGCGACTGGCCGTTCGCCGGCGTCACCGTGACGCTGACGGGTAACGACGACTTGGGCACCCCGGTTAACGTCACGGTCACCACTCAGGCGGACGGCAGCTATCGTTTCGACAATCTGCGTCCGAGCGGAGCAGGCGGTTATACGGTCACCAAAACCAACCCGACGCGTCCTGGCAATCCGGTCATCAACGAATCGAGCGGCGCGTATCCGGGCCATGACGCCGGCAATGTGACGCGCGGAACGCGTGTCGGCGACGAAACGGTCAATACCATCGTCCTGACCTCCGGCCGTCAGGTGACCCAGACCAACTTCGCTGTCACCAACGGTACCCGCGTCGAACTGGCACTCGCCAAGCGCCATGTCGGAGACGTCATCGTCGGCCAGCAGGCAACCTACGAGCTGACCGTCACCAACAAGGGCGATTCGCCGACCTTCGGCGTACTGAAATTGGCCGACACGCTGCCACCGGGCATGAGCTTGATCGCGACCAATCCGATCACCAGCGCCGTGGGTATGGTTAGTAACCTGGTGAGCAGCGGCCCGACCGTGCGCTTCGACTTCCTGCCGACCAACCCGATTCCGATCACCAACGGCACAGCCGTGTTGCAGGTGCATGTCAATGTGGCGGCACTGGCACAGGGCGACGCGGTGATCAACTATGCCACGGTGACGGGCGGCGGCGATCCGTACGTACCGCCTGTCACGCCGGGGCCGGGTTGCACCGACCAGCAATGCGCCCAGGATGAAGTGAAGGTGTTCGGTCCGCCGTTGCTGTCGCTGGCCAAGACCGGCCCAGCCACGCTGTTCCTCGGCGGCACTGACGAATACACGCTGACGGTCACCAATAGCGGCGAGGCAGCAACCATCGGTACCTTGAACCTGATCGAGCATCTGCCGCCCGGGTTGGACCTTGATCCGGGTAACGCCTTGAGTAGCACTGATGGTTTGATTTCCAATGTTGTGCGTACTGGCGATATATCGACGGGCGTGATTGTCAACTTCGATTTTGCACCGACGGCTCCGTTGGCAGCGACCAGCGGTTCGGCTGCTATCCGGGTACCGGTGACGATCGATGTCACTACACCAATTGGTGTCTCGACTAACTATGCGTCGGTTGGCGGTGGCGGCGACACGCGCGGCAATCCACCGACGCCTGGCAGTGCCTGCTCTGACACACGTTGCGCCAATGTGCCCGCCAATGTTGAAGGCGCTGGCCTGCTGTCGATCGTAAAGACGGCTAACAAGCGCGATGTCGAGCTGGGCGATATGGTTACCTATACGCTGGAGATCTCCAACATCTCGCAGGCGACAGTGGTGCAGCCGCGTATCGCCGATTATCTGCCGCAGGGCTTCCGCCTGATCGAAAACACCTCGCGTGTCACCGGCGCCACTTTGGTGAGCATGCAGGGCGCGCCTGGTCCGGTCATCACCTACGCTCTCGATCTGATTGCGCCGGGTGGGAAGGTCACGATTACCTACCGCGTACGGGTTGGTGTGGGCTCGATGCAGGGAGACGGCGTCAACCGTGCCAGTGCGCAATGCCCACTCAATCCGACCACCAAGTGTTCCAACGAGGCGCGCTACCGCGTCAAGGTAACGGGCGGTGTCTTTACCAATGATGCGTGCATCGTCGGCATGATCTATGTCGATTGCAATGGCAACCAGATCAAGGATCACGAAGAGCTGGGGATTCCGGGTGTGCGTCTGTATGCGCAGAACGGACTGTTCCTGATCAGCGACAGCGAAGGCAAGTACAGCTATTGCGGCTTCTCGCCGAAAACACATGTGCTCAAGGTTGATCAGACCACGCTGCCACGCGGCAGCCGTCTGGTCAGCAGCAGCAATCGCAATGTGGGCGATGCCAACAGTCTGTTCCTCGATCTGAAGAATGGCGAGTTGCAGCGTGCTGACTTCATTGAAGGCTCATGTTCCAACACCGTGCTGGAACAGGTAAAAGCACGACGAACGCAGGGCGAAGTCTCCGCACCGCATGTGGAGAAAAAGCGTGGTGTCGGCTTTACCTTCGAAGGCAAGGCGCCCAACTATCCACAGCAGGGCACCGACAGCGCCAATCAGGTGATCGTCAAGCCACGCATGAAGGATAGCGAGGCAGTAGAGAAAGCCGTCCCGCCGGAAACGATCAGCGAACGCGACGTACCTGTCCGCCAGCTGGAGATCAATCAGGGAGGCCGCGATGCGCGTTAATCCTTCCTCCATCAATAAGCCTGTCATGTCTTCAGTGTTCCATGCAGCGATGCACGCGTGCCATCGCTCACGCCTGTCCTCCGGGAAAAACCTGCGGTCCATGCGTCACACGGCAGTCGCACTTGCAGTAGCCGGCGCGATGCCAGTGTGGGCGCAGGGCGTCATGAACGAGGGGCGCTCCAGTTTTGATGCGCAGCCGGCAGCGTTCGAAAACAGCAGCGGCATCATGGGTAATGGCCTTGACCTGCAGCCGCTGAACACGAACAACAGCAATCTGCCGATTACCTCATCGCGTGTGTTGAATGCGCAACTGGGTAACACCAACTATGCCGAGAATGCCAAAGTCGGCATGATCCGTGTTGCGGTTGCGCAGAACAGCCTGCCGGCCGATGGTCAAACGCCGGCGCGGCTGACGATCCAGTTGCTGGACTTCAATGGTCAGCCGGTCAAGGGCGCGGCATTCGTGACGGTTGAGGCAACCGCCGGCCGTATCCAGATTCCGGGTGCGGCAACGGATGAAACCGGTCCGGGCAGCGTGGATGCAGACCGCATCTCGCGCGGTACGCAAGTCAAGGTGGTCGATGGCAGGGCAGAAGTCCTGTTGCTGGCACCGTTCCAGCCGCAGGACGTGACGGTACGCATGACTGCCGGCCGCGCGCAGGCGCAAGGTGTGATCAGCTTCGTGCCAGAATTACGAGAAATGCTGGCGGTCGGCTTGGTGGAAGGCATCATCAAGTTCGACAGCAAGTCACCGCTGCAACTGACCGATGCACGTCGTGATGACGGCTTTGAGCGTGAGATCAGAAGTTTTTCGAGCAGCAGCAGCGACGGTCGCCGTTACAGCGCCATGCGCACCGCCTTCTTCCTGAAAGGGAAGATCAAGGGCGATGCCTTGCTGACGATGGCCTACGATTCGGACAAGGATACGTACGAGCGCCTGTTCCGCTCGATCCGTCCCGATGATTACTACGCGGTCTATGGAGATTCCTCCGTGCGTGGTTTCGAAGCGCAATCCACTTCCAAGCTGTACGTGCGGATCGACAAGGATCGCTCGTACATGCTGTTCGGTGACTTCAATACCGGTGATGGTTTCAGCCAGGTGTCCGGCGGCGGCAATGTCGCCTCGGTGCGCAAGCGCGATCTCGGTAATTACAGCCGCACCATGAATGGTGTGCGCGGGCACTACGATGAGAATGGCGTTCTGCTGAACGGGTTCGTGACCAAGGACAGTCTGTTGCAACTGGTCGAAGAGTTTCCGGGGCAGGGAATCTCCGGCCCATTCGCCGTATCGAAACGCGATGCAGTGGCCGGTACGGAAAAAGTCGAGATCATCACACGTGATCGTTATCAGCCCGCCATCATCCTTTCTGTCGAGACGCTGCAACGCGGCGGCGACTACAGCTTTGAGCCGTTCTCGGGACGTATTCTGCTGAATCAGCCACTGGCATCAGTCGACGTTAATGGCAATCCAAAATCGCTGCGCGTGACCTATGAGGTCGAATCCAACGGTGAGAAATTCTGGGTCTACGGTGTGGACGGTCAGGTCAGACTGGGTGAGCGTACCGAGGTCGGCGGCAGCTACGTCAAGGACAAGAATCCGTACGCACCTTACACATTGACCAGCGCCAATGTCAGCTTCAACCCGACCGAAAAAACCACGATCGTGGCCGAAGTGGCACGCAGCCAAAGTGTGCTGGGTAACGGCCTGGGCACTTCGCTGAACGGTAATCCCTACAGTCTGCAGCCGCAATTTGGTCCTGCACCGACGGTTGGTGCTTTGGAAGAGATTGATGGCAATGCGTGGCGTATTGAAGCAGTGCACAACGATGAATCGGTGCAGGCCCGTTTCTTCTACGGCCGCAGCGATCCTTACTTCAATAATCCCTCTGCCTCGCTTGCACAGGGGCGGGAAGAAGGCGCGTTGAAAGTCACCAAACGCCTGACAGATCAATGGGCAATCTATGCAGAAGCGACGCATAGTGCGCATCAAACAGCGGGGGCCTCGCGTGACTCGCTGGCAGTCGGTGCATCCCATGACGTTACCGATCGCCTGAACGTGGATGTCGCGTTGACCCATACAGATGAGAAGGCTGGCCAATATGCCAATGCATTGATCAGCTCTGGCTCCGGGCTGGTGGTCAATCCTTCGCCAAGCGTCGGCTTTGGTTACGGATCGAGCATGCTCAATTCGCAGACCGGTTACGGCTACAACGGTACCAACTATGGACTGGCTGGCGTGGATTACAACTCCACCGGTGTACGTATCCGCAGCAACTATCGCGCGACCGACAAGATTGATTTGTTTGGCGAGTACGAGCACGGCATCGATGGTGACAGCTACCAACGCGCAGCGCTTGGTGCTGCCTACCGCTTCAGTGAAGTGGGTCGCTTGTACGGCAAATATGAATGGATGAGCGGGCTGTCCTCGCCGCAGGCTTCCAAAGGCGTTTATGACAGCAATGCATTCGTATTTGGTGCCGACACGCAATATCTGCCGAATCAGCGCGTGTTCTCGGAATACCGTTTGCGTGATTCCGTCGGTGGCGATCAATTGCAATCTGCCAGCGGCTTGCGCAACGGCTGGAATCTGAGCGAGACCGTGAAGATCGCGACCTCGGCCGAGTATCTGCGCGTCTATCGCGGACAGGCGCAGGATGCTTATGCGCTGACTGGCGCAGTCGAATGGCGGCCGAGCGATCTATGGCTGCTGTCGAATCGCCTTGAGTGGCGTCGCCTCAAGGATCGTCCTGGCGAAGGCTCTGCTGCTCCTGCACTGGCGGGTAACGATACGTGGTTGTCAATCTTCAGCGTGGCACGCAAGATCAATCGCGACTGGACCTTCCTCGGCCGCAACTACCTGTTGTTTACCGATAACCGCGGCCACACCGGCAACCTGCACGAAGACAAACTGCAGCTTGGTGTGGCGTATCGCGACACGGACACCAATCGTCTGAACGTGCTGGCACGGTACGAATACTGGACGCAGCGCGACAAGAGCGGTCTCAACACCTATCTGCCGACCTACGGCAGCGATGGTTCGTCTTATTACCCCGGCGATCCTTACAGCAGCAATAACGAAGGCTTCGACAAGCACATCGTTTCGGTCCATGCCGAATACCATCCATCGCGCCCTTGGTGGTTCGGTGGCCGCGCTGCAGCCAAATCCCAGCGCGATTATTTCGATGGACGTAGTGACGCTTACCGCGCGTATCTGCTTGGCGGTCGAGTGACGTACGACATTACCAAACGCTGGGACATCAGTGGCTTGGCATCCGTCATGTACAGCCCGCAAGGCAATGCCACGCAGCATGCGCTGGGTATGGAGGCCGGGTATCAAGTACAGGACAACCTGTGGGTTTCGGCCGGTTACAACTGGCGTGGATTCCGAGATCGCGATTTGACGGGTTCCGATTACACAAATCAGGGTTTCTATGTGCGGGTGCGCTTCAAGTTCGATGAAAACCTGTTTGCCGGTAGCGACAAGGTTCGCAATCCGACGCTTGATCGCTGATCAAAGAATAAAGGGAAGATGAAATGAAAGAGAACGTCAAAAAAAGTCTGTCGGTGCGTATATCAGGCAACGGACATGGTTTGATCCTGATTGCGGCGGCATGCCTGTCGCTGGTATCCGCAGTGGCGGTGGCGCAGACGCCCGGTAATCCGGTGCTTGTCCCGCAAGAGGATCGCATTACCGATCGTGCGATTCATCGCGATCACGGCATCTACCGCGATACGCAACAACGTATCAAGGTACTCAACGACGGCGGTCGTCGCGTCGCGGACTATCATTTATCCAAGGCGCAATGCTGGCTCGATGTGTCCTTCCACGAATACAGCCGCAATGATCGTGGCGGTTTTCCGCAAGCAGCGCTGGAAGAAAGCCAGCGTATTCTGAGCGCGCTTGAACAGAAGCAGGACGCCGGCTGGGAAACGCCACTGGTCAACAATGCGGAGAAACTGCGTCCCGATCTGTGGGCACGTTACGATGCGCTCAAGCAGCACAGCGGCTTTCAATGTGCAACGCAGCAAACCGCTTGCGCTGAAGTGGAACTGGTCCACGCGGGCAATGAAATCCGTGATGCGGGCTGGCGACACGCCAAGCCGTATGTTCAGATCGCCGAAGATATGACAGGTGCTGCGGAGCAGGCTGCCGAGGCCTGTGCACGTCCGGCATTGCCGCCGCCAGTCAGGCTGACGTTATCGGCCGATGCGCTATTCCGCTTTGACAAGTCGACACAAGGCGATCTCCTCGTGAAGGGGCAGAAAGAGCTCGATGATATGGCGGAGAAACTGCGTACGGGTTATCCACATATCAAGAATTTGACTGTGATCGGTCATACTGATCGACTGGGCAACAAGGCCTATAACCAGGCACTCAGTGAATCGCGTGCCAAAACGGTCAAGGCTTATCTTGAGCAGCGTGGCGTACAGATCCCGATCAAGGCAGAGGGACGGGGCCTGACCGAACAGATCGTTGCCTGCGAAGGCGTTAGTCCACGCAAGGCGCTGATCGACTGCCTGCAGCCGAATCGCCGCGTTGAAGTCATCGTGCATGAGGAGCCGCAGCCTTAATGCTGCCAACGAGGATGCGAAGGCGGCAGCCATTTTTTGCCGCCGTCTGGTTGATGCGGTCATGGTCTCGTCCTGTAATGGCGTGCGTGATTGTGGTAACGCGAGGAGTAGTTGCATGACGACCATCTTGCTGCTGGAAGATGAGGCCGATTTACGCGAAGAAGTTGCCGACTTTCTTGTGAGTCAGGGATATCGGGTATGCGAAGCGGGCAGTGTCGCCGAATTTGAACCGCTCATTGATACGTTCGATATCGCCATCATTGATGTCGGTTTGCCTGACGGGGATGGCATGAAGGTTGCCGCCAGGCTCAGGTCAACGCGGCCTAAATGCGGCATCGTGATGCTAACCGCGCAGGGTGGTCTGAGAAACAAGATTGCCAGCCTGCGTGAGAGCTCGGATTTCTATCTGGTCAAGCCAGTCAGTTTTGATGAATTATCGGCGCATCTGGCTGCGCTGGAGCGACGTCTTGGTTCAAACTGGCAGTTGCATGTCGTGCAGCGGAAGTTGGTATCACCCAGTGGCTACTCGGCATCACTCAGCGAGAACGAGATGATCTTGATGAAGCTGATTGCCACGCATCCTGGTACGGTTGTTTCAAGAAGAACAATTGCCGCCGCGTTTGGCGTTGACTGGCTTCAGTTTGATGAGCGCCGTCTGGATCAGACGGTGAGCAGGCTGCGTCGTCGCTGGCTCAGGGAAAGCGGCAAGGCGTTGCCGTTCCGAACGGAACATGGCAAGGGTTTCGTGTTTCTTGCGGCCATTGAACTGATTTGATCTTCACGGACAGTCGACAGTGCGCGACAATCATCGTCGTGGAGCCCGTTCCCCTTGCTCTTAAATGACTGCATTGTTCATCTGAATCTTTTTCCTCAAGCGCCTATCCCTGATGTCTTCTGCCCTTATGCGCTTGTTTCTTCTCTTCTCCCTATGCGTGTGGTTGACGGCAACTGCGCATGCGCAACCGCAACAGCCGATATCACTGGATCAGCCACGCACCGAGCTTGAGGGGCATCTGTATGCCTGGGTTGATCCAGACAAGTCGCTGACCATTGAGCAGGTCGCCGATCGGGCCAATGCTTCCAGTTTTGTATCGCTTGCAGGTAATCCCGAGAGAGAGCAACTCGATGCAGTGGTCTGGCTTAAATTCTCGATCGTGAATCGAAATACCGATCAAACAGAATGGTGGCTGGAAGTACAACCGGCTGTGCTGGAGTATCTCGACCTGTATGCGCCGGATGGACAGGGCGGCCATGTTTTGCATCAGGATGGCTCAAGCCGATTTTTTTCCCAGCGCGATATCGGCTATCGCAATCCCGTTTTCAAGCTGACGGTTCCCGCCGCAACGCAGCAGACATATTACGTAAGGATCGATAGCGGCATCTGGCGATCGGCACGCCTGACCATGTGGCAGCCGAAGACTTTTCTTGCTGCCGTGGGTACAGAGCAATTACTTTTTGGCCTTTATATCGGCGTGTATGTCCTCCTGGTGCTGGCCGGACTCTGGTTTGAGCGTGCGATGCGCGATCGTGTGTATCTTTGTTTTGCCTTATATGTCGCCAGCTGCATTTTCACGACGCTTACATCGACCGGATTGTGGCAGCAATACGTCATGCCCTCTCATCCTCAATGGTTCACGACTTTCTACAGTCTGTCCGTCACGATGATGATCGGATGCTGCGTGCAATTTTTCTTTGTGTTTGTGCAGATGCATCGACAACGTCCGCGCCTGACAGCATATTTTCTGGGCGTGGTCTGGACATTTTGTGCGCTGATGTTTGCGGTCTCGGTAGCAGGTTATGCGCGTCAGGCAATGTACGTGTTCTGGCTCGCGGTCATCCTTGCGATCGTACCAGCGTCGGTAATTGTTTTATGGCGACCCGCGTTGCGTAGTGCCAGCGAAATCCGCAAGACGTTTGTCCTTGGTGGCATCCTGCTGGCCGGTTGCTATTTTTATGTATCGCTCGTCCGGTATCAGTGGCTGCCTGCTACATGGTTTGCCGAGAATGCCATGTACATTAGTTCGATGATTTTTTTCCTGATCGTGTTTTATGCGATCAGTCGACGGTATTACACCATGCGTCGCGACACGGAACTGGCGCAATTGGAGATGTTGCGCATGTCGCATCGTTCCGGGCAAGAACTGGAAAGACTGGTGGATGCACGCACAGGTGAATTGCTGCACACACAACGAAGCCTGGAAACCGCACTGCTGCAGGCGCAGGCGATCCAGCAGGAACAGCGACAGTTCATTGCCACCGTCTCGCACGAGGTCCGTACGCCGCTTGCGGTGATTGATGCGAGCGCGCAAAACCTGAATCGCGAAACACCCGCCACCGCCGTCCGTAGCAAGGCGCGCGTTGAAAAAATCAGCCAGGCGACCAAACGACTTTCGATCCTCTTTGATGATTACCTGAACGACGAGCGTTTCGAACTATTCTCCAACGGTATCGCACCACAGGAAACAGATATTCTTCCTTTGCTGACGGATGCGGTAGAGGCAGCACAGTCTTTATCGGACCGTCACTTGTTTGAGGTAGAGGCCGATCCTGGAGTGACGGTATGGGCCGACCCGTATGGTTTGCGATTGATCTTGCGCACGCTGGTCGATAACGCCGTCAAATATAGTCCTGCTGGCAGTCACATCGTTTTGCGTGTCGCAAGCAATGCAGCGGATTGGCAGATCGATGTTCAGGACAATGGCACCAGCATTTCTGAAGAAGAGCGTGCGCAAGTGTTTGATCGCTATTTCCGTGGACGTGGCAGCGTCAATCGCGTCGGAACCGGCCTTGGACTCGCATTGGCAAGAAGTTTTGCCGAACAGCATGGCGGAACTTTGCAATTGATCTGCCCGCCGGCCGGCGGCAACATTTTCCGTATCAGTTTGCCCCGCAGGCCCAGCGCCGCAGCTTGATCAGTCCGTGAATGTGACGAACATGGCCGACGACCAAACCTTGGCATCATCGCGCTGACGTCCGGTGAAATAGATGGGCCGATGTCCAAATGGACCATTGTCGGGTTGGATCTGCAGTTCGCCTTTCAACGTCAGCGGCAACGGGCTCTCGGTCAAACGCTCAAGCGCCAGGAACAATTCCGTTCCGCCCAGTTCCTGCCGCAAGCTGCCGCCATCAAGCAAGTCTGCGCCGCTGATTTCCCATTTGAATGTCGGTGCGTGCTTGAACGGATTCGGTTGCAGCGGATCGCCGACCTTGATGTAGCTGTCGATCGTGCCTTCCACGCGGATCGTGCAATGGCGCAGATTGGTGATGTCGATATCAATGCTGTCGGCATCGCCATACGTGTCGCTACGGAACACGATGTCGGTCGTGCCCTCACGCCAGCAGTTTTCTTCTCCATGCTCAAAGCCATGTGACTGAAAGCGATTGATCGTGCCGTTGAGAATGGTGATGCGACCGCGCCAGGATGCCCAGCGATAGCGATCTGGTACGCGCGCGCCGCCCCATCGCAGGCGGATCAGACGATCCGAATAGCCGAGCTCTTCGTGCAGATTGCGTTTCCAGATCAGGCCGCTGTGATCGTAGGCGGCAACTTCATCCCAGCCGGCACTGCCAAGGAAGTTGTAATCGATGGTCAGCGATCCCGCATGCGTAAATTCATCCCCCTGAATGCGTTCGCCTGCGTTCACCAACAATGCCGTGTGTTCGCCGGTAGTCGCCCACGTATGACGTGCACGCAAGGCTCGACCAATGCTGCGACGATCGAGGGTGTCTGCAATTACGCCGGTCAAGCCGCCGTGGACGCCGAATACCTGCGTGCCTGGAGGACCGCCACCAGGACGGCCGCGATGCTCGTCGCCGCTGGCAGCCACACCGATGCGATAACCGCGTGCGATCACATCTTGGTATAGCCAACCAAAGTGGCCCCAGCTCGAGGCAATCTCGACCAGCCGTTCCAGTTCAGGATGGTGCCAGTCCGGAATATAACGACGGCCGCCGACGTGCGGCATGATCAGATGCTGCTCGGGATCGTCGATGTAGGCGGCCCACAATTCCTCGACGGGCCAGCGCCCGGTTTCGACCGCGCTGCCTTTCATGTCTTCATTCCAGAGAAAGGTGCGGTTGTGTTCGCCACGCGCGTTGTACGGGAAGTCTGGCGCTGCATCGCCCAGAAACACGACGTTGTGATCGCCGCCTGCTGTCGAGCTACCGCACCATTCCTGCACCGGATAGCAGACAAATTCGCCGGGTTTATTGAAGGCTTCAACGGTATCGACACCGAGCTGCCAGTTTTCATCCGTGATCTGGAAGTCGTTGGCGGTATAACCGAGTACATCAATGCCGCCGATGTCGCGCGCGTACGCCGCGTTGTAAGCCGGGCTGTTGGTGCCGACGGTGTCGCTCGCATGCACATGGAGGTCGGCAAAGAAGGACCGTGGTGCAGGGAAGCTGTTGTTGATGTTCAGGTACGCGGTTGCAGGTCGTACCGAAGGCAGATCCGGTAACTCGGCAACCAGATGCAAGTCACCACGATCGCTTGGCAAATCATCGATGCCAATGCTGGCCCAGCCGGTATCGGGCAAGGCATGTGTTTTTTCATAAACAAGGAATTCATCTGCATAGGCGCGCAGCAACAACGCGCTCAACTGCCCGCCTTGCGCATGGCAAGCGTTGCCCCAGCGATCCTGCAACGAGAAGCGGAAAGGTGCGCGTTCACCACGACGGACGAAACGCGGTCCTGCGATCAGCAGGCGTGCCGGTGCGCCCGGTGCCATGTCGATCACGATGTCGCCCGGGACGGCGGCAAAGCGTGAGGTACCCAGTGGATCGACGTAGCAGCGGAAACGGAAGCGATCTTCGGTAAAGGTTTGTACACGCGTGCCGGGACCGCCACCGCGCCGATCCCCAATGCGCAGAATGATGTGATCGCCGGCGTTAAGATAGCCATCGACGACGTCGACAATGATCGCTTTCTGGAAGGGCCGCTCATGGCCTTTCTGATCGAAGCGCACCGACAGCGATTGCACAGTGGCAGGGCTCTGTCCCGGTACCAGCTTGCCCGACTGATATTCCGCACTGATGTAATTGGCCGCCGTCGGATCGCTGGTCTGGAACAGGGCCCAGTCGGAATAAAACTTGAAGGTTGCCTTGAACCAGCCGCCATCGGCCAGACCGGCTGCACCGACTTCGTAATCGAGCACGATCTCGTTCCAGCTACCGGTTTCGAGTCGATTGACGTTGCAATTCACGCGACCGACGAAAGGCAGTTTCTTGTTCTGTTCGTACAGGCCTTGGGGCGCAAAATGCGGGCCGAGTTTTCCGCGTAGTGCCTGATATTGCTGCGAGAGATTGGAGATGTCGTTGCTCATGATGTGCCTTGATGAATGCCGTTGTGTTGCGAATCGCTCCGCTGATTTATTGAGTAAATACCTTGTGATGGCTTGATCAGTGACTGCGCCAGCGTTGATAGCGGCTTTCGATGCGCCGGAAGATCAGGCTTTCTGCCAGCCATGCGATCAGGCCGATCAGCACGATGCCGAGCAGTACCTGACTTGCATTGCCGATCTGTCCGCCGGTGGACACCATCCAGCCGATGCCATGCGACGCGCCGATCATTTCGGCCGCGACCAGTGCGCGCCACGCCTGGCTGAAGCCGACGCGCAGCGCGGTTGTGAATGCCGGCAACGCTGCAGGGAAATAGACGTGCACCAGCAACTGGCGACGATTTGCGCCGAGGATGCGCGCTGCACGGACTTCGCCGCCACGGATTGCCTGCACGCCATCCTGAATGGCCAGCGTCATCGGGCATACGGCTGCAATGAAGATGACTGCGACGATCGACAGATAACCGATGCCGAAGATGATCATGGTCAGCGGCGCCCAGGCGATCGGCGGGATAGCCATGAACAGACTGTTAAGCGGTGTGATGAACTCGCGAACGCCGCGCGAGATGCCGGCTGCAGTACCGAGGATGACCGCGACCACAATGGCAGCACCAAAGCCGCCGAGCTCTTCGAGCAGGCTCGCGCCCAGGTGCGCCCACAGCTTGCCGCTTTCAAGCCAGCGCCAACCTTCCTGTGCCACTTCCCAGGGTTGCGGCAGGATGTAGGAAGGGAAACGCGTTGCCGTCAGGCTCCACACGATAAACAGTGCGGGCAGGGCGGCCCAGCCCCATGACGGCTTGAGAGCAGAAATGCGCATCGGATGCCTCGTGTTAATTTTAGCGTTTGGCTGGCGCTTGTTCTGCGCGCTGCTGCCATGAGGTATCGATAACTTCGGTTGCACGAAGGTCCTTGTTGAGGAAGCCGAGCGCGCGCGAGTAGTTCATCAATTGCTGGATGAATTGCACATCACCTTGCTGGATGCGATCCGACCAGCCGATACGTTTGCGTGCTTCCTTGACGACATCGACAGGTTTGATCTCGCGTCCATCAGCAGTTTTGACGGTCGGGATTTCAAATGCTTCTGCGATGATCTGATTGGACTCGTCCGGATGCTTGTTCAGGAAATCGATTGCGCGACGATGTGCACGCAAGACCTTGATCACATCGTCCGGACGTTGGGCCAGTGTGCGCGGCATGGCCATCACGATGTACCACGGGTATTGTGGAATCGCCTGATTGATATCGAGTACCAGGCGGCTGGTGCCACGCAACAGTGCAGTCGCGACAAAGGGTTCCCATGTGAAGGCGGCGTCGACCAGATTGCGGTCGAGCGCAGCTGGCATGTTCCCGGCCGGCATGTTGACAATGGTAGTGTCGCGATCCGGTTCCAGACCTGCTGCTTCCTTCAGTACATAGCCACGCAACAGCACATCCATGCCGCTGCCCTTGGCAACGCCAGCGATCTTCTTCCCTTTCAAATCTTCGATCTTGCGGATCGGACTGTCCGCCTGTGTGATGACAGCTGCCTGGCCATAGTTGACCTTGGCGAGGATGCGACTGTTCAGGCCACGTGCATACCACTGGAAGACTGGCGGTGCACCGATGTAGGCCATGTCCAGATCACCCGACGATAGGGCTTGCTGCAGGATCGGGCCATCGCCGAACGATTTGATTTCAACATTGACGCCTTCTTCCTTGAAGAAGCCCTTGCGGTCTGCGATCACGGCAGGCGCATTGCCCATGGCATAGACCCAGCCGATGCGGATCGGTTTGTCCTGGGCGTGTGCGGTGGAGGCGCTCCATGCCAGAGCGAGCGTCAAAGTCAGGAGCAGCTTTACGGGGTTCATAAGGTACTTTCGAAAAGAAGGGAAGAATGTGAGGCGGCGAGCGCAGGCACGGCAATCTGCGCAGGTGATGCATGTGAGGTGGGCGGCGCAGAGATGGTGTCCATCAGACTGCTGCTGTATTCATGAAATTGCGGCAATCGTCTGGTATCGCGGTGATTGCGCGGGCGTGGCAATGCAATTGGCAGCGTGCGTTGCACACCAAGTGGCGCCTTGCCAAGCACGACCACGCGATCGGCCAGAAAAACCGCTTCATCGATGTCATGTGTGATGAACACCACAGTCTGTTTGAGCGACGACCAAAGACGCAGTAGTTCTTCATTCATGTTCTGACGCGAGATGGCATCGAGCGCGGCAAAGGGTTCGTCCATCAACAGCAAGGTAGGCTCCATTGCGAGCGTGCGCGCCAGCGAAATGCGTTGCTGCATGCCGCCGGATAATTGATGCGGTAGACGGTTTGCCACATCCGCAAGACCGACCAGCGCCAAGGCATTGCGCGCTTTCTCTTCCCGTTCGACGGCACCGACATCGGCACGCATACGCAAGCCGAAGCCGACGTTATCAAGTGCGTTAAGCCAGGGGAAAAGTTGGGGAGACTGGAACACATAGCCAAGCTCGCGCATTTCGGGGCGCACGCTGTTCGCATTGACGCGGATGCTGCCGCGTTGCGGTTGCAGAAAACCGGATAGCAAATTGAGCAGCGTACTTTTGCCGCAACCTGATGGGCCGAGCAAGGCCACAAATTCACCGGGTTGCACGTCCAGTGAAAAGTCGTTGAACACCGTTTGCCCATTTTCATAGGCAAAATCGATGTGGTCGATTTTCAGGTGAGCCATCTGTTGCTGGTGCATAGCGTCTGGTCCGGTTGAGCGATGGGGAAAGCGTCAAAAAGAGTGCTGCTTCAGGATTTTTGTCATAATACGTATTAATACAAGTTGGGCGAACGAAGACTTTTGCATATCGTTATTCGGTTTACTTTTTGTCAGCCGGCCGGCAATCGTGAATAATCCCTGTCTCCTTACCGTCTCCTTAATTACCGTGACTGTTGACCCGTCTGTATGCAAGCCACCGGACCCCTGATCCGCAAGAGCGTCACTTCCATGTACGAGCAGATCGCCACGCAACTGCGTGACGAGGCGCTCGGCGGAACGTTCGAGCCATCCGGCAAGCTGCCTTCAGAGGCGGAGCTGATGGCGCGTTTTGGCGTCAGTCGCGTGACCGTGCGCCTGGCGCTGGGCCGATTGGAAGAAGACGGGGTCGTCGAGCGCAAGCAGGGCAAAGGCACTTACGTCGCTGGCAAGCAAGTCCGGCACGCACTGGATGCCTTACGCAGCTTTCACGATTCATTGCTGATGCAGGGCTTGAAGCCGCAGATGACGCTGCTCGCGCTGGATCTGGTGCCCGTGCCCGAGCAGTTGACGGCACGCTTCGGCAAGAAGGTCAAGGAATGTACGTTTCTGCAACGCCTGCATCTGGTCGATGGGGAGCCGATCGCAGTCGGTGGTAGTTATCTGCCGGCGCAGGTGGCGGCGATGGAATGGAGCGAGGCCGAGCGCCAGCCCAACTACGCCATTCTCAAGAGCCTGGATGGGCGCGGTGTGGCGCGTGCTGACGTTGCCGTGCGTGCCCAGCTTGCCGACCGCGAGTTGGCAAGGCTGTTGATGGTCAAAACCGGTAGCGCCGTGTTGGTCATGACGCGTACTTCAACCGCGGCAAACGGTGAATGTTGTGATTATTCGGTCTTCCATATCCGGCCAGAACGGTACGAGTTCGTCGCCAGTTGCAGTTTTTCTTCCAACTGAACGCCGCATGCCGCCGGTTTGTATGTGGACTGGCCTTCAAATGAATACCTTCCAGGCTACAGAATCCGTCTCGGAGAGGGTGCAAATCCTTTAAAATAGCGGCCTGTCCCGAGAATATCCCCATGTCCATTTCAACAACCCAGGAAATCGTCGAAGAATTGCGTGCCGGTCGCATGGTGATTCTGGTCGATGAAGAAGATCGCGAGAACGAAGGCGATCTGGTGCTGGCTGCCGATTTTGTTACGCCGGAAGCGATTAATTTCATGGCCAAGTTCGGCCGTGGGCTGATTTGCCTGACGCTGACAGAAGAGCGCTGTGATCAACTTGCCCTGACCATGATGACGGCGCGTAACGGCACCTCTTATGGTACCGCGTTCACCGTGTCGATCGAGGCAGCCGAAGGCGTGACGACCGGTATTTCTGCTGCGGATCGTGCACGCACCGTCCAGGCGGCCGTTGGTCGTGACGCCAAGCCATCAGATATCGTGCAGCCCGGGCATATTTTCCCGTTGAAAGCGCAAAAGGGCGGTGTGCTGATGCGCGCCGGTCATACCGAGGCCGGTTGTGATCTGGCCGAACTGGCTGGTCTGACGCCAGCATCGGTTATCTGCGAGATCATGAAAGACGATGGCACCATGGCGCGTCTGCCTGACCTGATCGAGTTCGGCAAGGAACATGGCCTCAAGATCGGGACGATTGCCGACCTGATTCATTACCGCAGTCAGCACGAATGCTTCGTCGATCGTATCGGCGAGCGTACGATGGAAACGGTGCACGGTACGTTCCAGGCGGTGCTGTATCGTGACAAGCCAAGCGGCGGTGCGCATCTGGCACTGGTGCATGGCGATATCGTGCCGGATCAGGAAACGCTGGTGCGTGTGCATCAGCCTGTATCCGTCCTCGATTTGCTGGAAACCAAGGCGACCACACATTCCTGGAATATGGCATCTGCCATGCAGGCAATCAAGCAATCGGATCGCGGCGTGATGGTTTTGCTCAATTGCGAGGAATCGGCGGATGAACTGTTCAGCGAATTCGATGCACTTGGCAATCCGGACAAGTTGCCGCAGCCACGTGCCTCGCGCATGGATTTGCGCACCTATGGCATCGGCGCGCAGATTCTGCGCGATCTTTCGGTGGGCCGCATGAAGTTGCTGTCCAAACCGCGCAAGATGCCATCGATGACCGGTTTCAATCTTGAAGTGACGGGTTATCAGGCAACGCCTGAAAATTGAGCATTCGTTCAGTTATTTAAGAATTTATTTTTCGAATCAAGGCTTTAGTGATTCGGTTGTTACAGAAATATTGACATCAGCAAGGCGCGCAAGCGCATAAAGGAAGCATCATGACCGTTGGCACTTATGACATCAATCTGGCAGGCGAAGGCTTGCGTGTCGGGATCGTTCAGGCACGTTTCAATCAGGACGTCTGTCATGGTTTGCTGGCCTCCTGCCTCGCGGAGTTGAAACACTTGGGCGTGGAAGATCAGGACGTTCTGGTCGTGACGGTGCCTGGCGCGCTGGAGATTCCGCTGGCATTGCGCAAGATGGCAGAAACCATGCAGTTCGATGCGCTGGTTGCCATCGGTGCCGTCATCCGTGGCGAAACCTATCATTTCGAGCTGGTTTCCAATGAGTCAGGCGCCGGTATCACGCGTGTCGGTCTCGATTTTGGCATCCCGGTTGCCAACGCCGTACTGACGACCGATACGGACGAGCAGGCGGAAGCCCGTATGGAAGAAAAAGGCGCGGACGCGGCCCGCGTTGCGATCGAGATGGCCAATCTGACGATTGCGCTCGAAGAGCTTGCCGATTCCACCGAAGAAGATGAGGATGACTAAGCACAACGTTGCGACGTCATTCATTCCGCCATTTCACCTGTAACGATGCCTGCTCTTAATAGAGTGTGCGGATACGAGCCATGAATCAGAAAACAGAACACGCCAATCCCAATAAAAATCGCACGCCGCGTCATCGCGCGCGCGAGTTTGCCCTGCAGGGCCTGTATCAATGGCTGCTCAACAACGAAGAAGTTCGTGCCATCGAGGCACATATTCGTCAGGCGCATGGTTTTGAAAAGGCCGATGCCGAGCACTTTGACGTGCTGCTGTACGGTACCGTCAAGCAGGCGCCCGAACTGCGTGTCAGCCTGGCACCATTGATCGATCGCGATATTTCTGCGTTGTCCCCGGTCGAACACGCGGCTTTGTTGATTGGCGCCTTCGAGCTCAAGAACCATATCGAGATTCCGTACAAGGTTGTCATCAACGAGGCGGTTGAATTGACCAAGTCTTTTGGCGGTACTGATGGTCACAAGTACGTCAACGGCGTGCTCGACAAGTTTGCTGCGTCGGTTCGCGAAGTGGAAATCAATGCCGGCCGATAAGATCGCCGTGCTCGCTCTGTGTCATCGAGCGAGATAGCTGTAATCGCATGTCTGAAAAACAATGATCGCCATCTGTGTGGAGTTTTCGCCAGATGGCG
>Ga0308164_10001733_pt1 | contig 23950 bp, 22 predicted proteins | sample PhyTR2_FD_201031 | JGI IMG/M metagenome (GOLD analysis project Ga0308164, IMG submission 201031) | Phyllosphere microbial communities from UC Gill Tract Community Farm, Albany, California, United States - DLSLT.R2 | ecosystem: Host-associated > Plants > Phyllosphere > Unclassified | place: USA... | reverse complement strand
CTATCGATGAGCAGGTGGCGAGTTGCTTGCCACTGTCCCAGTTTCTGGGCCTCTAGCTCATGCTTGGTTAGAGCAGCGGACTCATAATCCGTTGGTGCCGTGTTCGACTCACGGGAGGCCTACCAATAAAATCAAGGGCTTGTGATGATGTGAGCTCTTGATTCTCTGAATATGTAAATTCCGTGTAGGCGCTGTGTAGGCATTTTATCCTTGCCTTCATGAAGTAAATAGCGCTCCATCGGGCGGAGCGCGACTGGGGCATGGAGATTATGAGCATTCGATTCGCAGCCGTGCACGAGCGGAACAGCTGGCGCACGCACAGTCAACATACAAGTCTGGCAGCCGCGACGACCGGCCGTGATGGCGCAGAAAATCTCCTACTTAACCGTCGACGCGCTTCCGGCAAGACAGCGGATTTTGGCCCAGTACACGCTGTGTTTGTGTGGGCTGACGATCAAGCAGATGCGATGGCGTTTCGACTCAAGCCCGGCAGTGACGATGACATCGAGCGCGTGCGAGTACCGGTGGCCCTGCTGGAGCCCTGTAAGCGCAACGCTGGGCCATCGCTAACGCAGATTGTGCAGTGGTTCACGGCGGCACAGTTGGACAACACGCCAAAACCGCAGTGTGACGCTAGTTTGCAAGTGTCATCCTCCGGGGCGCTTTTGTCACATGAAGAGCCCGACGCGCGACGCTACCGATACGGAAGTAAGCGGACGTGGGAACTTGTATATGAGGCGGTACGGGAATGCCGACGGCCGGTTTCAGCGGGGGAGTTGGGCAAGCTCATCGAGGTCAATTTGCCGCACTTCAAGCGTAATAATCTTGCCCCTGACTTATCCATGCTGTCCGTTAACTGCTTCTCGCGTGGCAATCACGCGGTGAATCGCATGCCCCGGCGTACCGATAGCGGCAACCTCTACGACAAGCTGATCCGATTAGGCAAGGGACGCAACGTTTGCTTTGCGCTATACGATCCTCAGGTCCATGGAGTTTGGGAGCTAGCAGATGTTGGTGCCAATGTGCTGAGGCCCCGTTTTGTTGACGTTGCCGATGTGACCGAGCTTGAGCAGGCTCGCAATACGGTAGCGGCCGTTGGCCTATTTGATCCAACTGAGGACGCGCGTCAGCGCGTCCTCATGGCTGTCGTGCGGCGAGACGGGCAGCCCGCATTCCGCCGCTTGCTGTTGACCGCGTATGGCGGCGCGTGCGCCATTTCTGGATGTGTTGTCGAAGCGCTGCTTGAGGCGGCACATATCGTGCCATATCGTGGCATGCAGACCAATGTAGTGGTCAACGGTTTGCTGCTACGCGCCGACCTGCATAAATTGTTTGATCTACACCTATTGACCGTTGACCCTATCACCCGCAATGTGTGCCTAAGCGAAGCGCTGGGCAAATCCGAGTATGCGAAATTCCATGGCGCGCCGCTACGTATCCCCCGCGATCCTGGTCAAGCTCCATTGGCTGAGCTACTGGCCCATCATCGAGAGCGCTGCGGTTGGATGCATATGGGAGGGTGACACCTCACTCGACGAATAACGCGGGCTTCCCGCCTAATCATCTTGCTATGCGGCGCTAGAGGCATCGGACAGGAGGGGGGGCGATGCAGACCCGTCTTGTAGGCTAGGTGTTCGTGTAACCACGTTCGTTCGTGGCCCAAGCGGATGATGTCGCGAGCAGACACTGCCGGAGGCGGGTAGGCTTGTAGGTGCTAGGTTGACCTCGTGACGCAGAATAGTGGCTTCAAAGGGCGTTTAGACGTTGAACGCGAAGTTTCGCTCGCAAGCCTCGAAGAATCGAATGATGACTGCATCGAACGCGTATACGTACCCGGTTATAGATCAGCTTTTCCCCCTACTGACCGGCCTGCGTAAATCGCAAACTAAACAGCCACTCGATAGTAAATTGTCCCCAAATGCAACTTAGCCGGTCGAGCGCGGAGCTTTTAACAATCAATACGGAGATTCCGAGCACATGATGGTTGCTTATTATTCAACTTGGTAAGAAAAGTTGCTATCCGGTATAGTGGAGAGTGTCGTTTTCCTACAGCCTAAAACCTGCTCGCTTGGTCCATGCTCGGGACACTGGAGCGCCTGAGGGGTGATTGATCCGTTAGAAACGTCCAGTAAATCAAAGGGCATAGGGGCCCTTGACAATGCGTCATGGCGATAGACCTGCACGATCGAGAAAGGAACACACATGACGCCAGAGATTAAGGCGCGCCAGCAAATTGACCAAAAGCTAGAGCAAGCCGGCTGGGTCATCCAGGACATGAAGCAGCTCAATCTGTCAGCCGGTGTTGGCGTTGCCGTGCGCGAATGTCCCACTGACACCGGTCCGGCGGATTATGTGCTGTTCGTGAACCGTGATGCCGTAGGAGTGATCGAGGCGAAGAAAGACTCCGCTGGCGAGAACCTCACGGCCGCCGAAAGCCAAACAGAGCGCTACGCGTCTGCCAATCTTAAATGGCGCAAGAACAATACACCTTTGCGTTTCCTGTTCGAGGCGACTGGCCAGCTCATTCGCTTTACCGACAACGCAGATCCGGTACCACGCTCGCGCGAAATCTTTCACTTCTTCGTGCCAGAAACGTTAGCCATTTGGTTAGCTCAGCCAGAAACTGTACGCCGGCGCTTGGCCCAGCACATGCCTGCGTTGCCCGACCTCAATCTGCGTGACTGCCAGATCAGCGCGGTCATCGGTCTGGAAAAATCGTTGGCTTTGAACAAGTCCCGCGCTCTGGTACACATGGCTACTGGCGCGGGCAAAACCTTTACTGCAATCACATCGGTCTACCGCCTGCTCAAGTTTGGCGGCGCCAAACGTATCCTTTTCCTGGTCGATACCCGGAACCTCGGCAAACAGGCCCATCAGGAATTTATGGCGTACACGCCGCCCGACGATGGACGAAAGTTCACCGAACTTTACAACGTGCAGCGACTGGCTTCGTCGCACATCGACCGGCATTCGCAAGTGTGCATAAGCACAATCCAGCGTATGTATTCCATATTGAGCGGCGAGCCGATTGACGAATCGGCTGAGGATGTCTCGCTCAACGAAGTGCAGCAAGCCACGAAGCAGGAAAAGTTCGTCCGCTTCAACCTGGCAGTGCCGGTGGAGACTTTTGACTTTATCATTATCGACGAGTGCCATCGTAGCATCTACAACTTGTGGAAGCAGGTGCTCGACTACTTCGACTCCAGCCTCATCGGCCTCACCGCCACGCCCGACAAACGCACCTACGGCTTTTTCAACGAGAACATCGTTGCCGAATACACCTATGAGCAGTCCGTCGCCGACGGGGTCAACGTCGGTTACGACGTGTACGAGATCGAAACCGAAATCACTCAGAAAGGCAACACGATCACGGCCAAGGAATGGGTGGACCACCGCGACCGCCAAACCCGTAAAAAGCGCTGGGCCGAAACCGAAGAGGATACCGTTTACACTGGCAAGATGCTGGACCGTTCTGTAGTAAACATTAGCCAGATCCGTCAAGTAATCCAAACCATGAAAACTGCCGTGGAAACGCAGATATTTCCCACGAGGAAAGAGACCCCCAAGACCCTCATCTTCGCCAAAACCGACAGTCATGCTGATGACATCATCAACATTTTGCGTGAGGTCTACGGCCAAGGAAACGCATTTTGCAAGAAAGTTACCTACCGGGTCGAAGAAGACCCCGACAGCATTCTCAGCAGCTTCCGCAATGATTACAATCCACGCATTGCTGTTACTGTGGACATGATCGCCACTGGCACTGATGTGAAGCCGCTGGAAGTGCTGCTTTTCATGCGTGATGTGCGCAGCAAAGGCTACTATGAGCAGATGAAGGGTCGTGGCGTGCGCTCACTTGATGGCGATAGCCTTAAGCGCGTCAGCAACAGTGCCGATGGGGCCAAAACCCGATTTGTGCTGATCGATGCTGTAGGAGTGGAAAAGTCCCTGAAGACCGAGAGTCGCCCACTAGAAAAGAAGCCCGGTATGCCACTGAAAGACCTGCTGCAAGGTGTGGCCATCGGCAACCGCGATGACGACACCGTGCTCAGTCTGGCAAACCGGCTGGTGCGCCTCTCTAAGCAACTTGACCAAAAAGCACAGGCGCGCATCGAAAATGCCAGCAGTGGCATCCCCCTAGCTCAACTGGGCAAGGAGCTAATCGCTTCAGTGGATTTGGATGGCATTATGCAAACCGCGCTAGCAACCGCAGCCGCGCATGGTATAACGCGCTCTGAAGACACGCTCCTGCCAGAAGAGATTGAAGCCGCACGCGCCGCACGGGTAGCCGCCGCGTGCGCGCCCTTTGACAAACCTGAACTGCGCGACGAGATAGAAAACGCCCGGCGTGAGCGCGAGCAGATCATAGATCACGTTAACCTGGATCAGGTCACCTTCGCAGGCTTTTCTGAACAGGCTGAAGTGCAGGCCAAAGACGCGATTCGATCTTTTTCCGACTACCTGAAACAGCACAAGGACGAAATCGCGGCGCTGGACTTTTTCTTCCAGCAGCCCTACCATCGCCGCGCGCTCACGTTCGCCATGATCGAAGAACTGCACGAGCACTTGAGCAAACCACCGCTGATGCTAACCACTGACAGGCTGTGGAGCGCTTATGCCCGCTTGCAAACCAGTCAGGTCAAAGGATCTGAGGGTAAACGCCAGCTTACCGACCTAGTCTCACTAGTGCGTTTTGCATTTGGTCTCGACAGTGAGTTGAAGCCCTTTGCCGAAGAAGTGGACAAGCGCTTCCAAACTTGGATTTTCCGCCACAATGCGCAGCGAGGCACCGCCTTTACATCTGAACAAACCGAGTGGCTTCGCCTCATGAAAGATCACATCGCAAGCAGCTGTAGCATCAGCCGCGACGATTTCGATTACGCCGAACTGGCCGGCAGGGGCGGCTTGCAGAAGGTTTGGCGCGTGTTCGGTAAAGAGTTGGATGGGCTAATGTATGAAATGAATGAGGAGTTGGTGGCGTGACCGAGAATGTTAGCCTTCCTACAGGATGGCTTGAAATTGAGTTGAGAGATCTTTTTTCATTACCAAGTGATGACATCGTTGACGGCCCATTTGGGTCAAACCTTAAGGCATCAGAATATGTATCGACTGGGGTTCCGATAGCGCGACTGCAAAATATTGACCGGAACCGATTTATTGCCAAAAATATTCAGTATGTAACTCGTGAAAAATCTGAAGATTTGGCGCGACACACTTTTGTTCCCAACGACATTCTCATTACCAAGTTAGGAGATCCGCTCGGAAAAGCTTGTCTCGCGCCGACCACTATTGAAAAAGGCGTACTAGTCGCAGACGTTGTTCGTGCTCGACTGACTCACGAGTGGGTGGATCGTCGATTCCTTTGCTATCAGATCAATTCAGAAAACATTGTCGAGCAGTTCAAGGATCAAACCAAAGGAACAACTCGGCCGCGAGTTAACCTTACCAAAATACGATCTTTAAAGGCACGCCTTTGCCCTTTACTGGAACAAACGCGCATCGTTGCAAAAGTCGAAGAACTCATGTCCGACCTTGATGCCGGAGTGGCCGAACTTAAAGCGGCGCAGAAGAAGCTGGGACAATACCGGCATTCGCTGCTGAAAGCCGCAGTGCAAGGCTCGCTCACCGCAGAGTGGCGAACGCTGAATGCGCTTGCTGAAACCGGCGCGCAACTGCTGGAGCGTATCCTCGCCGAACGCCGCACCCGCTGGGAAGCTAGACAACTCGAAAAATTCGCCGCACAAGGAAAAACCCTCTCCATAGACTGGCAGAAGGGATACCCCGAGCCGGTGCGGCCCGATACTACCGGTTTGCCGGAGCTGCCAAATGGATGGGTTTGGGCGAGTATCGACCAGCTTACTGTCGAGCAAAGATACGGATCATCGTCAAAAACAAGTGAGGACTCAACCGGCGTTCCAGTTTTACGTATGGGCAATATTCAAGATGGTGAGTTGGATTTTTCAAATCTGAAATATTTGCCTCTTGATCACGATGAATTCCCTAGCCTTCACCTACAAGATGGCGATCTGCTATTCAATCGAACCAACAGCCCTGAGTTGGTCGGCAAGACGGCAGTGTATCGATCGCAAATGTCGCCATGCTCTTTTGCCTCGTATTTGATTAGCGTTCGGTTTTCTAAGGGTTATGTTCCTGAGCTCGCATCGGCGTTCATTAACTCGGCGTTTGGCAAACATTGGATTAAATCCGTAGTAGTTCAGCAAGTTGGCCAAGCTAATGTAAATGGGTCAAAACTATCTGCTCTGGCAGTGCCGCTACCACCGTTTGACGAGCAGAAGGAAATAATCTCTTCGCTTGAAGCCCAAACCAAAGTAGTTGTTGACCAGTTAAAAAACGTTGATGTTTCCCTTAAGCGATCTACGGCCCAGCGCCAAAATATCTTGCGCGCGGCGTTCGCTGGCCAGTTGGTGCCGCAAGACCCAAACGATGAACCGGCCAGTGTGCTACTGGAACGCATTCGCACCGAACAGGAAGAGCGCTCCCAGCAGCCCAAAATACGCAAGACCAAACAGCAGAAGGGGATCACCGCCGTGGTGAGAAAACTGATCGATGTGCTCGCCGAGGCGGGCGACTGGATGCCAGCGCAAGAAGTCTTTCGCCGCTGTGGTATAGCCGATGGGACACCGACAGACCAAATTGAAGAGCTGTACGCCCAGTTGCGCGTATTGGACAAAGCCGGTCGCTTAGCGGTAGAGGCCGTTACGGATACACAGGGCCGCAAGCTCCACGACCGCTTGAAGCTGCTGGCAGGCTAACTATGCGCTTGGACAAGCTCACAATCGGCAGCGCCAAAGACAGCTCAACGCACCAGTTCAAGAACCTGAAGAATGTCACTATCGACTTCGATCAGGATCATTGGGTGACCGTGATAATCGGCTGGAACGGCACTGGAAAATCCAACGTGCTCGAAGCGCTGGCCGTCATTTTCCGCGACTTCATTGGCAAAAAGCGTACGCCCGCCTTTGCTTTTCAGTTGGCTTACCGCATGGGCGCGGGTGAGAATTTGCGTCAGATTCAAATCGATGCCGACCCTGACCGAGAAAAGGATGCTTTTCTAATTTGCGTCGCTGATGCTAAACAGATCAAGAAAAACGTCCTGGACAATAACGAACTGGATTTCGGAGATGGGGTTGCTACGCCGCCAAAGGGAGAGCCGATTAAGCTCACTGCCTTCTTAAATTCGGATGCCGGCTATTTGCCGCGCTACGTGTTTAGTTACTATTCAGGCGAAAGCCCGCGTATGTACGAGGTGTTTCGCCCCTATCTGGAGAGCTACGACAGCAAGCTGCGCAACGGCGAGGATCCCGGTCTGAAGCGCCTGTTCTATGCCATGCCAGTCCACAGCCAGTTCGTGTTGCTGGCCTTCCTTATCCAAAAGTCCGACGTGGTACGGACATTTCTGGATGACCACCTCGGTCTTGATCCCGACGAAGGCATTGAATCGGTGCTATTCGTGCTGCGACAACCACCTTGGAAATCAAAAGCTGTCGATGGAGACCCACGCTTCTGGAATGCTCGCGGTGTGGTACGTGATTTTTTGTCCCGTCTCTATGACATTGCCTTGGCACCAGTGGAGATCAGTCGCCGTGTGCCGACGTCGATCTGGAATAAAGAAACCCTCCAGTTCAAGTATCTGTACGTAAAGGACATTGACGCGCTACGGCGCTTAGTAGGCACCCAAGCGCCTGCGCAGTTCTTTCGGGATCTGGAGAGCACCTACGTCTCCGAGTTGATCGAAGAAGTCCGCATCCGTGTGCGCCTCAAGAAAAATGATGGTAGCGTAACCTTTCGCGAGCTAAGCGAGGGCGAACAACAATTACTGACGGTGTTGGGCCTGTTGCGTTTTACTGCCGAGGATGAAAGCCTTTTCTTGCTAGATGAGCCGGACACGCATTTGAATCCGCGATGGAGCGTGGACTATATCTCGTACCTGAAGCAGTTCATCACTAGTGGCACGATAGACGAAGAAGCTAGCCACGTTTTGCTGACGACACACAACCCGTTAGCCATTGCGGAACTTGAACGCGAGCAGGTACAGATCCTGCGTATGTATAAGCAGGATGAGCACCGCCAAATCGTGGCGTGCCATCCAGAGATGTCTCCGCGTGGCATGGGTTACGCCGCCATCGTTACCAGCGATATGTTCGGTATTGCGTCGTCGCTGGATCAGCCGACCCAAGAGCTATTGGAAATGCAACGTGCGTTTGCTGCTAAAGAGAGACTCACAACCGATGAGCAGCGCGAACTAGATAGCATCAACGCGCAGCTGGATCGGCTCGGTTTCCGCTTTTTTCACCCCGACGATGAGTACTCCCGCTACCTACGATTGCGAAATGACCTGCTCGTTCAACAATTTAAAGTTGCACAGCCCAGCGAACTCGCTAAGCACGTTGTGCAAATGCCTCGGGCTGAGCGCGAGGAGCTTGCCAAGCGCCTCATCTCGGAGCTACTTGAGCCCAACGAAGGGACAAATTCTTGAGATACGTAGATCGATCGAAGCTAACCAAGCCAATCGGTTGGATACAGCGCGCGCAGAGCGCTGCTCAAGCTGTCGCAAATGGGGCAGACCCGAATGACTACTCCAATGTTTGGCGTGAACTCAAGGATGGACTAGCTGGACTATTGCACGACAAATGCTGGTACTGTGAAACGCCTGTAGACCGCTCCGATAACGCTGTTGATCATTTTCGCCCAAAAAATCGCGTTAGCGATGCAGCACTCCCCCACGGTGGCTACCGTTGGCTTGCATTTGAGGAGAGCAATTATCGTTACGCGTGCACTTACTGCAATAGCAGGCGGAAAGACATTGATGGCGGCACGACCGGCGGTAAGGCTGACCGGTTCCCATTGATCAATGAAGCTCAGCGCGTCTATACAGTCGGGGCTGTCGCTTTAGAGCAGCCACTGCTTCTCGATCCCTGTGAGATTTCTGATTGGCGCCTCCTTGGTTGTCATCAAGAGAACGGACAACCATGCGCTGCCATTACTACCCCCGACGCCAAGCAGCGCGCAGAAGCTTCAATTGAAATATACCACCTTAATTACGAGCCAACTTGCAAGCGACGCCATACCGTTTCAGTTCAGCTGATATCGGATGTCGATGAGGGCAAACGCCTGTTTGAACTGGTCACGCACGATGCGAGCCGCGCATTCGACTTTAAGGTCGTCGCCGCGCGGTTGCGACGCGCCATAGACCGTGATTCGCCATTCAGCGGCGACATGCACTTTCTCCTTCGTGGGCAACGTAGCGATGCCCATCCTTGGATCCAAGAACTATTAGAGGTTTGATATGAACACAAACACCCTTGTCCAGAAAGTTTGGAACTTTTGCCACACCCTGCGCGATGACGGTGTAGGCTATGGCGATTATCTTGAACAGCTCACCTACCTGCTGTTCCTAAAGCTCGCTCACGAATACGCGCAAGAGCCATATAACCGTGATACCCACATTCCTAAGGGCTACGACTGGACCGGCCTGACCTCCAAAGTGGGTGAACCGCTAGAAGCGCATTACTTGGCAACCTTGCATAAGCTAGGAAACGAGCCAGGAATGTTGGGGGCCATTTTCTTCAAGTCCCAGAACAAAATTCAGGACCCTGCCAAGCTCTCACGCTTGGTGCAGCTGATCGACGCGGAGAGCTGGATTAGCCTGGGCGCCGATACCAAGGGTGACCTGTACGAAGGTTTGCTGCAAAAGAACGCCGAAGATACGAAGAGCGGCGCGGGTCAGTATTTTACGCCCCGCGCGCTAATCGAAGCGATGGTGGCGTGCGTTCGGCCAGAGCCAATGAAGACCATTGCGGATCCGGCCTGCGGCACGGGCGGGTTTTTCTTAGGCGCGTACAACTGGTTGACACGTCCCGGGGCTCAATTAAACAAACGCCAGAAAGAATTTCTGCGCGACAAAACTTTTCGCGGCAATGAGATTGTGCCGAATACGCGTCGCATGTGCTTGATGAATTTGTTCTTGCACGACATTGGCGAGCTGGATGGCGAGCCATCAGTCGAGCGCTCTGATGCCTTGATTACTGAGCCTAAGGACAAAGTGGATTACGTGCTGGCTAATCCGCCATTTGGCAAGAAGAGCAGTATGACCATCACCAATGAAGAAGGTGAAGAGGACAAAGAGGCGCTTACCTATGAGCGACAGGATTTTTGGGAAACCACATCGAACAAACAGCTCAACTTCTTGCAGCACATCGTCAGCATGTTGAAGGTGGACGGCAAAGCCGCTGTAGTACTGCCCGATAACGTACTGTTTGAAGGCGGAGCTGGGGAGAAAATTCGCCGCAAGCTGCTAGAGAACTGCGATGTTCATACTGTGCTCCGGTTACCAACTGGCATTTTCTACGCTCAAGGCGTGAAAGCCAATGTGGTGTTCTTCGATGCTAAGCCTAAGAATGGACGGACTCATACCAAAGGCGTTTGGTTTTATGACCTGCGTACTAACAAGCATTTCACGTTGAAGACTCGCATGTTAAAGCTGGATGATCTTCAGGATTTCATCACATGCTATAACCCAGAAAACCGCCACGAGCGCTCTGCGAACGAACGTTTTAAGTTTTTTAGCTACGAAGATTTAATCACTCGTGGCAACGCTAGTCTCGACATCTTCTGGATGAAAGACGATACATTGGACAACCTCGATGACCTACCGCCACCGGATGTGCTTCAGCAGGAAATCATCGAACATCTTGAGGCTGCCCTTGTCGCATTCAGGGACGTTGCAGCAACCTTGCCCAAGACGAGTTGACATGTTGTGTCTGGCGGCTTTGCAAACGTACTGGCACAGGTTAAGTGCATTTGCGCTCGTTCGATGAACTGCAAGCCGGTCGGTTCGGTCAGTACGTAGCTATGGCCAGCACTATGAGACGTGGTAGAAGGAAGCACCGACAATAGAGATGTATTCTTTGTGTGCTGTGCTGTGCTGTGCTGTGCGTCGTAAGTACGAAATTACGGCAACTTGGGCCGGTTACCCCAGAGTTCCCATCCGTGAGCGCGCCTTCCAAGAGAAACGGAAGTTTTAATTGTGGAACTTCAGGCGGCGCTAGAATTGACCAGTTCCTGCACTACCTGCATTGTCGAGAACCCTCAGAACTATGAAAACGTTCTGGACGAAGGGTGGCTCGACGTCGCAAGACACTTCGATGTTGCAGATTAATTGCGATGAACGCTCTGGCATAGTTCGTTCGCCTGAAAATAAAGCAGTCGAATGCTGATCCTTAGGGATGCTAATTCGTACCACAATGGATGAATTGATCTAGCGACAACATAATTTCTGTCGAGCGGCCGCTGGTCGCTTGCAGGACCTTTAGCACCAAATCTATCTTGATACGTTCCGGGAAGATTTCGTCCAGACTATCATATGGGCAGGGTCCAGTAGTAGTAGCCTCCTCGTGTAGAAAAAGCTATCAAAGACATTGTAAATTCTAGACCCTAGTGATAATATCGCTGGATCTAGAATCAATTGATAGGGCGTAGCAGATGACCATATACGGATACGCACGGACAAGCACGGTTTCACAAGTTGCGGGGTTGGCTGATCAGGTTGCAAAGCTCAAGGACGCTGGTTGCACCGACCAGACGATTTATTCCGAACAGATCAGCAGCGTCAAAATGGCTGATCGAATTGAATTTTCAAGAGTATTGGCAAAGCTTAATAACGGTGATGTCCTGGTGTTCACTAGCTTGTCTCGGGTCGCACGCTCGATGATTCACATGATTGAGATTGAAGCTGCTGTAGCTGTAGCTGGCGCTTCCATCCGCATCCTCGATATGAACGTGGACACCAGCACTCCACAAGGGCGTCTTACCTTTAACTTGTTCGGGTCAATTGCACAGTTTGAGCGGGAAATCATGCTTGAACGCCAGAAAGTAGGCATCGCCGCTGCAAAGGAAGCCGGGAAGTACACAGGTCGAGCCCCCACAGCAAAAGCAAAGGCATCCAAGGTTCTGTCGTTACACGCCAAGGGTTTGACAAAACAGGAGATTGCAAATGCCTGCTCCGTCGGTATTGCGTCTGTGTACCGAATTCTCAAATCGGCTGCACAGGCGACTTAAACACGCTCTGAAGCGGTCGTTCCTGCTAAGAAGAGCCAGAAGTCCAAGGGAGCAGGACTTGAATCTATGATATGCGGTCCAAAGCTTAAATTAGGCTCGGATGGCACTAACCTGTCCGCTAACTGATCTCACTAACCATTTCCGGTATCGGTTGATGTATCCTGCGCCGCGTCACGGCGTGGGACCTTATCAATCCATCTATCAGCCAACGTGTCCGATCCGACAGCTCCTCTTGCATTGGCGTCTCAAACCTTGAACAGTTTCGCGCCGCTGGCGTCGAAGCTATCCCCGATGTACATTCTAACCTCACACTCAACGCCTTTTGGCACTCTACGTGCGCCGCTGCAGAGGTGGGCGAGGTCGAGACGCGACGCGATCACGCTTCCAGCTGGCACCGTGCGCTGCAATTAGCCATCTCGCAGCGCAATGGCACGGACAGAACTAGAGGCCTATAGCCACGGCGTGCGGCGTCCATTTACTTCTCCAAGCTCACGCGTTGCCTTAGACCCTCCAAGTAAGCAGCCATACAAATAAAAAAGCCGGGATGACCCGGCTTGGTTTGACCAAGTAATTCAACCTCGTACAGTAATTTCAATTGCAGAGGGATCAACCCCAAACGTTTGAGCAAGCCCGGCTTTGGCTTGCGCAATCGTAAGCGGTGCTGCTCTAGACTGGGCAACAGGTTCTTGTTCCGGCATTGGGTGGAACTCCAGCTCATCTACGTTGATTCCGAACTGCTCCAGGTTTGTGTAGAGCACTGGGTTGCGATTGCCTGGCCATGCGTCGGGCACATTAACCTCAGCGTATTCACTGAAAGTCAGGAGCCAGCGATTCCCGCAATCTTCCTCCTGAGAGCGAGCAACGCCATTGAGACGGCCTACCAAGAACGCCGTATGGTGAGAGGCCGACACTTTCCCCCAGTCGTCCTCAAAGCCACGGTTCTGAACGCAGATCACATATTCACACTCGCGGGCGCGTTTGGCATCCAAGACCCACGCTTGCGATCCGCCTTCAGCCAAGATAGTTTCGATTCCACGAGCGGTGAGTACGCAAACTGCACTACTATTTTCTATACTTTCCATAATAATTTGCCTTTTTTGCGGATTGGTATGGTTAAAGTATAAGTGTTTATCTATACTTTGCAAATACTTTTCTGATACTTATACGTAAAAGTATAGGTAAACTATCCTCCTGAGTAGGTGTTTCTCTCAATGGCTGGCCTCACGATGCGCATGACGCTTGCCCGGGAAATGCCGAAGGTGCTGGTAGGGCGCTGATCGATTCGCCGGCCTGGTGTAGCCTGGCCATCGGCGTGCGCTATTTATCGGTCGTGCTGGCCGGGCGGCCCAAGGTCTTGCCCTCTGTCTTCGCGCGCGCCAGGCCGGACTAGGTGCATTCCACCAGCAGGTCGCGTTCCATCTCAGCTACGGCAGCCAGCATGTTTAGCATAAGCCTACCAGTGGTACTGGTCAGATTGAGCTTGCGCGGCTGCAGGACGATGACCTCAATACGGCGCGCGGTAAGCGCCTCGATCGTGGCGCCGATGTCTTGGGCATCGCGGCCGAGGCGATCGAGCTTCGTCACCACTAGCGTCTCGCCGTCGCGGATTTGCCTGAGCATCTTGGCGAACTACGGGCGCTGGTCCGAAGAGCCCTTGTCCGACACTCTCTCATCGGCAATATGGTGCATCCTACGTTCGCACATGGCCATAAGCAGATTCCCTATTTTATGAACAGTTCAATCAAACAGTGCGCCTACCTGTTCAGAAACGGTCGATTCTGAAAAGGTCCAGGGGTATGTCAGGTTCAGGGGCATGTCACTGTTACCCTCATCGTAGAAGGGAGGGCACATGCGGCTTCAGCGTAATCGTCATGCCACCACCGTCTTGAGCGGCGTGTCGATTTAATTGATGATGGCATCACATCGATCGGAAGCGAAGTGTTGTTCAAGCAGGCTTGATCTGCAAGGGGCAATTCCAGGGCAGTAACTCGTCAACGCGGTTGACGGGATGGTCGGCGATCCGCGTCAACAAGTGACGCAGCCACGATTCGGGGGCGACCCCGTTCAGCTTGGCGGTGCCGATCAGCGAGTAGATGGCGGCCGCGCGCTCGCCACCGCTGTCGGCGCCAGCGAACAGGAAATTGCGCCGGCCGATGGCGATGCCACGCAACGTTCGTTCGGCCGCCGAGTTGTCGATCTCGATGGCGCCGTTGTCGCAATAGCGGATCAGTGCCGGCCACAAGTTCAGGGCTTACAGGATGGCCGCCGATGTGTCGGATTTGCGCGAGAGTTTTTCAAGCGACGCACGCAGCCATTGCTCCAGGTCGTCAAGCAATGGTCGCGCGAGTGCTTGCCGCACTGACCAGCGCTTGTCGGGTGGTTTGCCTCGGATATCGGCTTCGATCAGGTACAGCTTAAACTACCCCGCGGTCGCCGTCTCAAAAGGTGGATCCAATATATCAACGGGACCTTGCGCCACCGTAGCGAAATCTATGTGCTAAAGTAAGCCGATATCTTTATGAAAACAAATATAGGGTCGGTCATGGACGAAAAAACAGCCAAACCAGTGTTGGACTGCGTCGGCACCTGTAGCAGTTCAGGCTTTGGCAGGACCGCCGCCATTGCCGCCGTCGGCGCTCTTGCTGGCGTAGGGATGGTCGCTGCGGCGCCGGTCTTCGGCGCGGTCGGAGCCGTGACGGCTGTGGGAGCGCTCGTCGGCGGACTGGGTGGGGCTGCCATCGGCGGGGGCGTCGCGCATGCCACGAACGACGGCGATGCGCGCGCCAGCGCGGTGGCCGAGGCTGAATGCCTGGGCAAGGCCGAATACGTCGCCCGTCTGGATGCCCTAAGCAAGCAGTACGCGAATCTGCTTCGCGTGCACGAGGCGCAGCTCGCCCACTCGGACGTTCAGCTGGCGTTGTACGGCATCGCGGTCGCATGCCTCAAGCAATGCGGCGCCGCTGCCGACACGCACCTGCTCACGCAAATGAAAGAGTACGTGTTCGGCGTGGCGCATGCGACTCTGCCATGGCACATCGAACTGGAACTGTCATTGATCGATCCGCCCAATCTGGCTACCGCGCGTGCGCGGGCGGAGAAGGTCGCGCCGCAAGCGGCTTTGCTAGTGGATGCAACGGTCGACCTTGTCGCGGCGCTGGCCGACGCTGACGGCCGCCACGGTCTGGTGTCGAGCTGGACCCAGTTGCGCGCAGCGTGAGGCCGGCATGAACAGCACCGATCGATTCCAGCAACGTCAAAAGGCCTTGCGCACGGCGGCGCAGGCGCCGCGCCTGGTCTTACTGCCGGGAGGCGAGCGAGCCGCCACACTGGCGGCCGAGCCGGTTGACGCCAGCTACGTCGACGCTCCAACGCTCGCGCAGCGCTTGGATCTGGCGGACCCGCCGGGCGGCGCGGCAGAAGTAAAGGTGCTGCTGGCAGAGCTGGCGCAGCAGGTCGACCGCGCGCGGGTCGATGCAACCATGGACGAGCTGCAAGCCAATGTGCTACATAGCGTCGCCGTGCCTTTTGGCCTGGGCAAGCTGCTGAGCGCGTACGATCGCGACGGCGGGAACGTGAACACGACCCACAATGTGCGCGCCGGCGTCTACGCGACCGAGGAGGCGCGGCAACGCTATCAGGAGCGCGGAGAACTCGACAAGGACGCCGTCCACAAGGACAAACGTTACAAGGAACCAAATGCCGAGATGAAAGCGCAGATGCAGGCGGGGACGCTATTCGATACCTACACCGGCGAGCAGATCCGGCCCGAGCATGCTAAGGACAAGCAGCTTAAACCGAACCTTGACCACAAGGTCGCCGCGCAGACCATCCACGACGATCCGGCGCGCGTGCTGGCTGAAATAGATGTGCCTGACCTGGCCAACGATCCGGGTAATTTGGCGCCGACCACGTCGACCGTCAACGGCAAGAAGAAAGCGCACGGTGCTGACGAACTTGCTGCCATCCTGGCGCGCGAAGCGCCGCAGCGTGCCGCCCGTTTGGCCGAGCTGGAGCGGCGCAAGGCGGCTGGGGAAACCCTGACCGACCAGGAACGCAAGGAATACATCAAACTCGACGCGCAGGGCAGGATCGACATCGAGCGCATGAAGTCGGAACAGGAAGAGGCGCAGGCAGAGATCGATGCCAAGGTCGACAGAACGTACTACACCAGCGGTAAGTTCGCGACAGCTGCTCTTGGCGCCGGCGCGACAGAGGGCGCCAAGGCCGGCATGCAGCAAGGGCTGGGAATCCTGTTAGTCGAGTTCCTGGCCGCGTCGATGGATGAACTGCGCAGCCTGTACCGTCAGGGCCGTGGCGAGGCCGGCCTGCGAGAAGAGGCTGCGGTGCGGCTCGGCCGGGTGGCGCAGCGCGTTTCCGACAAATGGCGCGGCGCGCTAGCGGGCATGCGCGACGGCTTCCTGTCCGGTTTCCTGTCTAGTCTCGTGACAACGGTGATCAATATGTTTGTCACCACCGGCGCACGCGTAGTGCGCATGGTGCGCGAGGGCTTCTTTTCTCTTCTGCGCGCGCTCAAGCTCCTGCTGCTGCGCCCTGAAGGCATGACGCGTCGGCAAGCGCTCCATGAGGCCTCCAAGGTGCTGGTGGGGGCCGCAGTGCTGGTGGGTGGCATCGCGCTGGAGCAGGTGATCGCCACGCAACTCCAGGCCTGGGGGCTCGGCGTGTTCGCGGATGCGGTGACGGCCGCGCTGGTCGGCGCGCTCGTGGCGATCACCACCGGATTCGCCTTGTACCTGCTGGACAAGGCAGACCTGTTGAACGTCAACGCGATGGCACGACATGTCTCGGTCGGAAAACTGCTGGACGTGCGTGCCGCCGCCGCGATAGCGTCAATCGAGAAGTCCGATGCAGCGTTGAGCGCGCGGGTATTGCCGGGCCAGAATCTGGCTTGACGCGCACGCTACCGTCCAGGCCGGCTGCGGGCGCGAGGGAGGTGGCGCCGGCAGGCAGGGCAAGCCGATTTGCCAGGAGTTTGTGCGCAGAACACCGACATCCGCCAAGTGCGACTCGAAGCGCTTGATGCGCATTGTCGTCTTGCTTGGCTTGCCCGTGCGCTGCGATAAGTACACTTTCTCGAAGTCCGATGGGTTGCAGCTTAGTGCAAGCCAGTACGCCTCGAACGACTCGAACTCGTCCCGCAGTGGAGTTGCCGGGTTGGTGCCGACAATGAAAACGCGAGCGGTGGGCCAAGAAGCGTTTCGTGTGAACGGCCTTAAATAGGGCCCGGAGGTCGTGTAGGCGAGCTTACGCAAGATGCATTCTGCGTCAGCGTCGCCACTGCTTGCATAAGCGTCATCATGATGACCGATTGATTTCATACGAATTGTTTGCTCATTGCGATACTGCCTAGCGCTGTGTGACTGACTTGCCAGCATCCATCACTGGCGTGGGCTAATTGGGTCCACTAACGCTGACCCATTTGGCAAATTTGCCAAATGGGAGTGCGGACACCAGTGTCATACTCCCTCAATTTGAGATTGAGCCCCACTTGTGCTGCTATTGTATGGATGGGCTACGGAGAGGCAACAACTGTCTCCCACTTGCGTTTTTTGCCAAATGGGCGCCCTGCACAACAGTGCGATTCTACTGAAGTGATGACATCGTTCGGTAGCGAAACCAACTCAGCATCTACTCGTCATATGACCAACAAGGGTCACCATTTGCGTTTTTTGCCAAATGGGGCGGTATGGCAACAATCCTGATCGGAGCATCGTTGAGCGATCCCTAATCGTAGTAAAGCCGCGCCAGACGTTCCTCGAATGACTCTCGCCCTGCGAGGATCTTGATAGCGTATTTGAAGCGCTGCCATCGATTCAGTCCCCATCGAGGGTCAACAGGTGTGGCACGCATGGGATGAAAATGGAGTGGCCGATCCCAGTGTGGGCGACTGTACTGTGGAGGAATCTGCGGATCCATATCCATTGGTAGTGCAACCAAAGCTAGGAACTCTAGCATGAATATCGTTAAGCGAAGTCAGCGATTTGCACTGCTCATAAGCGCGGCAGTGCCTAGAGTTCCTGTACAGGCTGCGGTGTCAAAAGTTCGTATGGTTCAACCTTCAACGCAACAGCAATCCGCTCTAAGCTGTCTAGCGAAAGGTTTCTAGACTGGCGTTCAACATGAGCGATGAACGTCCGGTGAAGGCCCGCCTCAAACCCAAGTTGCTCCTGCGACCATGCTTGTTCCCGACGCAGTCGAACCATATTTTCCGCCAGTACAGCTCTGGCAGTGGGGGCTACTAGGTGGGCATGTTTCGCGAGCGACGGCATGCTCACAGTCTTGCAAGGTGACGCTTTTAAGTCAGCCGCTTTTGAGTCACAATGTTAGGCATCCTCCATCTTTTTGAAAGTTTGATTCTCATGACTACAGATGCCGATGACTTCGACGACGACAATGCCAAGCGCGAGGAAACCGCAGATGACATTGCGATGCGAACAGTTAGTAATTTCTACACGACATCGACGCCTAATACGTCCACCGGCCAAGAACCGCGCAATGGTGGTAGCGATGCACAGCGCGACCCGCGCTCCCATCTGTACAGCAAGGATGTCGTAGGGGATCCGACTGATATCACCAGCATCCTCCGGCGTGCCTTGCCGGCGACGTTGATGGCTCCCAGCCACTTTGGAGAACGAGGGGAGTCATCCGCGAGAGCTGGCATCCCATCCCGATTCTCACCGGAGTTGGACGCGCGTCGGCTCGAAATACGCAGGCTTGCCGAAAAAACGCTTGGATCCGTAACTGCAGTACGGCAGTGGCTTGGGATCCCCGTCGAAGATGAGTTGATGGGAAAAACACCGATCGATCTGATGGAGACACTGGAAGGTTGCGACCAAGTACAGCGACTCTTGATAAGCCAGTACTCGCGTAAATCCATCTAAAGTCTTTCGTTGCAGATCAGAACCCTACACAAGGATAGGGTTCTGACCTCTCCGCCGTTAAGCTAGCTGAACATTGCCTGCCCCACTGTAGGGGAACTTTCTGCTCTCAGGCTTGGTCTTGGCAGTAAAAATCTCCACAAAACTGCGAGTTTTTTCAGATGGTTTTTTGGGCAACGACACGTCAAAATGTTCTTGAAGTGCATGCGGGCTCCTTCGATGGGCTTCTAGCAGGACGCGCACTGTCTCTTCGGTCAGGCCACTGATAGCATCGAGTTTCGATGCTACTTGGGCGATGATGAAATCACGTGTCGCGGCACTTAGACGAGGCTTCGGAAGTGGGCGAGTAATGCCATAACTTGCGCCTACAAGCTGATAGAACGAGTCTAAGTGCATGCGTAGCTTGACTCCTGTCCCAAACAAATCGGAGCCGTTCATACGTCCATTGATGAGTGGTAAAAGTATGACGTGGCAATGCGGCTGGCTCTCATCGAGATGCACTACTGAGCTCAACACCGGCACGTTAAAGTGATTTTCACCCCAGCGCGTGCAGTCTTCAAAATATTGCAGCGGGCACTCCTGCCCAGGGAAGGGCCAGGTGAACAAGACTTCCAGTCCTTGGACTGCATCTACTCGTAACTTCTTCTTTAGCTTAGCGGCATCAAGCAGCGATTTACGTAGTGCGGCCACACCATCTGCGGTGACTGGGCCACGTAGGACGATGTTGTCGGCGCTGCGTGTAGGATCAATGTGTTTGTCGGCGCCAATCTCCGCGACGATTTCACGTAAGTTGTGCTTGGCTGCGGTAGTGATAATTCGTTGTCCGCTTAGGCGGTTGATAGCCATAGGGAAGCTCATTTCGCCTCCCCTTGCAGCAGCTCAGCAATATCCTTGATGCGCCAAAGTAAGCGGTTACCAAGTTTTATAGGCCGGATGCCGAGGTAATTGCCAGTAAGGCTGTACGACTTGCGAATAGTCTGGCTCGCTCGTCTTAGCACGCTCGCGAGCTCGTCTGTTCGCAAGAAGTCAGTTTTCAATGCGATTTCAGCAAGAGCAGGGGGGAGGGATACAGCATAAGTCATCGCCAAATCTTCCAAAAAGCGGTTTGCGCCACCAAGAGGATTCCCGGTGAAGCGCAAGGCGATCACGACTTTATGACCGATTTCGGAAGAACTTTGAATTTAGTTCGGCGTCATGGATTGTTGTTAATTTACAACGCAATCCGTCGGTGAGAGGCGGCTACGCTGCTACAGCCAGCGTCAACCGAGGCTGCTGAAGGTCGACCGAGTATTCGATGCTAGCTTCTCTCAGGATCCAAGCCTCAATACGCTCGTGGTGCAGGCGAAGGAGGTCTAGTGGGCGCACCTTATAATGCTTCTCAGCAGTAGCGCTCGGCTTGTGGCCCATGATCTGCGCAACTACGCCTGCCGGGCACTCCAGCCATTCCGTAAGGCTCGCAAATGATCTGCGAAGGCCGTGCAGCGTCAATCCCTCTATTCCTGCAACAGTGCACGCTTTTTCGTGTACTTGATGAGGTTTGCTCATAGGCTTGACAGTTTTGTCCCCACTGAGGATTGAGCTGGAGAAAACCCATTCCGAACGACGCGGTAGGCGTGTCAGGAGGTGCGAGACATACGGCGTCAATGGGATCATCCGTTTACCTTCGACCTTGTCCCGAATCGTCAGGCTTTTCCATCTGGTGTCGACGTCTTCCCATCGCAGTTCCAAAACTTCACCAGGCCGAGCCCCGGTCAACAGCAGAGTTTGAAGATATGCGGCAGTTACTGGGTTGAAGAGCTGCCCGACTGCAGAGAACCACCCCGGAAGTTGCTCGCGCTGCAATGCGTCTTGTTTTATTCCTGCAGGACCTAGCAGCTCACGCATTTTCTTTGTCTTGGCTGGATTCCCCTCAACGATTGGAGCAAACGCGGGTTGTTCAGCGCACCAAGATAAAAAGCCTTTCAGCAAGCGCCACGCTAGGCGAGTAGACGTTTGGCGCGATAAGCCTTCGCGAGCAGCCCAAGCTTCTACGACCGCCGGGCGTAGCTCACACAGCCTCAGCCCCATCAATGGGTGGAGTGGGCCGGCTATGGTCACACCGCGCCCGCGAGTACCCCGAATGGCCGGTTGCCCACCTGCCTGTGCTTTTTTGATGTGATCTTGGTAGTGACGGTCACCCCAGTAGGCCCGTCGCTCCTCAAGGTAGACAACCCATGCTTCGCCGACGGTAACTGTACGAGAAGCCTCTACCTTGGCTTTTGCTTCATGTGCCGCTTGTGCATCGGCTTTCAACTCTCTTGGATCGAGTCCTTGATTGATCAAGGTTTTCAGCCGAGCACCTTCCGCCCTGGCTTTGCCGAGGTCCCAACTGCGCGGGTCGCCGATCGTGATGCGTATCGTTTTGCCGAAGAGGCGAGACTCGAAGATGTAGGCCCGAGTGCCGGTTTGAGTGACTCGAAGACCGAGGCCGGGGATTTTTGCGTCCCAATGGATGGTCTGCTGCTTCCCTTGCTCACATTGGTATGACTTGATGCGTTCTGCCGTGAAGTTTTCTTTTGCCATAGCTACCTAAGATGTGGGCGCAGTGTAGGCGCCGTGTAGGCAAATCATATGGCAATAGATCAACTTAGGTCAACACGGGAAATCTCAAGAGAAAGAATTTATATATAAAACTCAAGTACTTACCGTATTTTTGGAATGCGAATCAACGTATAGTAATGCTGTTTGGCTCGGACTCATAATCCGTTGGTGCCGTGTTCGACTCACGGGAGGCCTACCAATCAAATCAAATCAAACGGTTAGCGAACGCGCTAACCGGCTGCTCTCTCCACTTTCCCCCGTCCACCGGCCCTCAACGTTTCGGTTCAAGCCTGCTGATACGCGCCAGATAATGCCTGGTCAAGCACCGTTCCAGCGCAGACTCGCGTGCACATGACGCACGCGAGCTCAGCCACTGGCGCTGGTCGTTGCGAATCGCTTCCTTCTGCCGGGGACCAGCCCCCGCCAGAGCATCCCGATACACAAAATCCAGACGCCCGTCGAGTTCGGACAGGGCAGGGCTGCGACAGATGGCACTTTCAATGACGCCGCGCGCCCTGCTGCAGTCGAAGCTAGGACCATCTGCGTGTGGCGGCAAGGGCTGCTGCGTGTTGGATGCTGACTGGTTGATACGTAAGGTGAATGGCACCTGCTTGCCGCGGCGAGCGTCATTGCGCATCAAATAGACGCTGATCTGGTAGCGGCCGCGCTCGCGCAGTATTGCCTGGAACCGTGGGCCGTCCATGCTGCCGTTGAAGATCGTCGCGCCGGAAGGCGCCGCAACATTGAAGTACAGCGAGGCTTGCCCCTTGTGATCCAGGCGCACGGTGGCGTTGCCGCCAGCGGCGCTGTCGAACGTGTAGGCCTGGGTCTGGTAGCCCGTGACGGTCCCGCGCACTTCGACCTCGGTCTGGCCGGGAGCGAATCGCAGCGGTACCGGGGGCGCCTCGGGCTGCACTTGCGCCGTCACGGGCGCGACGAAGAAAACCGTGCTCAGAAACACAGGTACGATCCAGCGACGATGTGATACAGGCATTGATGTCTCCAAATTTTCTAATAGTGGTTTGATCGAGTTGTCCGCAGCATCATCGTGATCGCTTCGTACTGGGTGCGGCGTCGCGCCAGTCGTCAGCATTCTTGCCGACATGGCGCAACAAGAACAGGCCATACAGGAACACGGGCAGCGCGATGAGCAACGGCGTCCACGTCCAGCCGGCATCGGCGCCGGCCTCGCCGGGGTGCGTCGTGGCCGAAAGTATCAGCGAGAAATCCCAGAGCGCATGGACGATCACCATAGGCCACACCGAGCGGGTACGGATGCGGATGGCCAGATAGGCCAGCCCCTGCATGCCTGCGGCAGCCGATTGCAGCACTGCCTGGTCCAGTTGTCCAGTCGTGAAGACATTGAGCGAGTGTACGATGCCGAACAGGAATGACGTGAGCAGGATGGCAGGCCAGATACTGAATCGTGCGAGAAGCCCCCGGAATACGATGCTGCGAAACATGAGTTCTTCGGACAGGCCGACGAACAGCATGTTCAGCGCCAGAATGGCGATCACGCCCGGCGACGGCAGGCCGATCAGCGTATCGACCGTCAGCATGATGACGGCGTAGGCCAGCGGCAGCCAGACGAGCTTGATGGATGATGCAGGCGAGGGGCGACGCAGGCCCATCGCGTCGGCGCCGGCAAGCCAGGCCACGATGCCTGCGAAGGCTGCCGCTGCCAGCCAGGGCCAGCCGATCTGATTGGACGCTGCGTACGCGAGGGGGTGTTTCTCGCCGTCGCCGACGGCGTAGCCGATGCCGATGGTCAGCGCGACCCACACCACCATGATCAGCAACGCACGTAGCGGGTTCAGGCGCAGCGGTGCACGCATTGCGGATGGGCCTGCGGCAGGAACGCTCATGGCGCCACGCGGTCCCAGACATAGACGCCGGCGTCGGCCGGCAACATCAGGTACAGGCGGCCGTCCTGGAGACGGTAGGAGCGCAGCGTCTCGACATCGCGTGCCAGCCGGTCACCCACCGGATCGGGAGGGCACATCATGCGCGTGGTGGCCAGCGGGCCGATGGTGATACTGCCACTGCTGCTGCTGCCGGCGGCTGGCTCGGCACGCCATGGTCCGGTGCCGCGATTGCAGTCGAGTTTTGCCGCGACCTGGCCGTCCTTGCCGAACGCCATCGTGAAGCTGTCGCCGTTGGCAGGGCGAAGCGTGCCCGTTGCGTCGTCGTTCGACTGGAACATCGCCAGGCGCCACGCCGTCCCGTCCAGCGTGGTCGGCGGTGGTGCACCTGCGCATGCAGTGAGAGCAAGACAGGTTGTCAGGATCGCTGAAGTCACGCGCATGGTATTCCTCCCGTTATCGTTCGCTTGAAAAAAATATTGCTAGCGGCAATTGAACTACGTATAAGGTTGTCTTGAGAATAATATTCTTTAC